>FTHP01000068.1_pt1 | contig 11053 bp, 11 predicted proteins | sample 1640961 | NCBI WGS metagenome assembly FTHP01 (sample SAMEA3914788, study PRJEB12502) | metagenome | biome: forest; material: soil | place: Canada | collected 2011-07-03 | depth 0.1 m
CGCCCCGCCCCCGCGATCGGCGCCCGGGCCAGATCCTTGAACCGCCACAGCCGGGCGCGGATGTCGACGGAGCGGTCCCTGCGGACATAGCCCATCACCACTTTGCGCGGGAAGTCGGCCGGACCGTCGCCGGTCCAGTCGCGGGGGGTTTCAGCAAGGCCGCGCGGGTTCGTCGGCGCGGCTCCGATCAGGGGCTCAACCCGCACGTCGCCCTTGGCCAGCCGCTCCGGCGTCGGCGCGAACTGAGGGACGTCGGCCTGCGGCCGCGGGTCGCCCGGGCGGTAAGGCTTGCGCCGTCCGGACCGGCTCATCGCACGCGCCTCAGCAGCTGTTCCACGTCGACGACCGGGGCCGGCCGGAACATCAGGCCCCGATGGGCGGGGCAGTAGGCCCAGGCCCCGCGCTCATGCCCAACCGGCGCGCAGCAGGCCAGGACGTGTTCGCCTTCGCCGGCGACGGGCCAGGCGCACTCGCCCGGCTGGCGCGAGATCCAGGGCCGCGCCTCGAAGCCGGTGACCACTTCCCGCAGGATCCGGGGCCCTCTTCGGCGGCGGGGACCCTTGGCGGCAGGGCGCGGAGCACGCGCCGGTCTGGCCGGCTCGGGCTTCGGTCTCGGCTGAGAGCCACGCGCCGCGCCCATAAGGCCCAGGCGATGCAGCTTGCCCAGCACGGCGCCGCGCGAGACGCCGAGTTGCTTGCCAATGGCGCTGGCGCTGAAGCCTCGTGACCACAGGTCGGCGCAGAGGCGGATGTCTTGGTCAGTCCAGGTGGAGGGAGGGCTCATGGCTCAAATGGTATGTTTTATACCCTTGCGGAGTCAAGCGGTCTGGTAGATAACCTGTCCACGATGGCTGGCCGGCACGACAGATTGCGGAAGGCGCGGATGGAGGCGGGGTTCGAGCGCCAGCGCGACGTGCTGGCCCGCTTCCCGGACTGGAAGGCCAACACCTACAAGAGCAACGAGAACGGCAACGCCCCGTTCTCCTTCGATGCGGCCAAGGCCTACGCCAAGGCGTTCAAGGTGCGGGCCGAGTGGCTCTATGCCGGTACAGGCGCCATGCGCGAACGCGGCGCCGCGGGGGTGCCGATCCTGGGCAAGGTGGCGGCGGGAGCCGAAGGCTATTTCGATGACGACTTCGAACTGGGCGCGGCGCGGGACCACTTGGCTCCGCTTCCTTCGGAGAACCGCATCTGCCTGATCGTCGAGGGCGATTCCATGATCCCGCGCTTCCGCCCCGGCGAGAAGGTGGTGTTCGGCGAGAAGTACGACGATCCCACGCCCCTGATCGGCCGCGAGGTGATGGCCCGCCTCAAGGACGGCCGCAAGCTGCTCAAGGTGCTGCGGCCTGGCGCGAAGCCGGGCCTTTGGACCCTCTTCAGCATCAACAGCGCCTACGACCCGATCGAGGACGTCGAGCTCGAATGGGCCCTGCCCTTCGAGGAACTCCGGCCCTAGCAGACTCCACGCGCGTTGGACATTTTTCATACCTGCGAGCTTGACCTTATCGGGTATATTTAATACCGTATTCGCATGCCTTTGTCGAACGCCGCCCGCTTGGAGGCCTACGTCGCCCAGTGCATCGCGCTCGCGCCATCGCAGGCCGACCCGTCGGGCTTCCTCATGCGCAACGCCGGCCGAGTGGAGCTGCGGCTCCAGGCCCTGGCCTCGGATGGGCCCATTCCGGCGGGACTCGAGGGCCTTGACGCCTGGACCCTGTCGGACGCGGTCGAGGCGTTGGAGGCGGCCGCCGTGCGCCTCAGGTGAGCGCGTCCGCCCGCCTGTCAGCCGGTGTTGGAGAGCTGCGCGCCGAGGCGGCCCGCCTCGATGGCCTCGCGCTCGCCGCCCACGCCCACGCCTCGGACCTGTTCGGCCGCCGCGATCCCATGGGCGCGGGAGAGGTCCAGCGCCGGGCCATGGACCTCGACGAGGCGGCTCTGGAGCTCAGGCTCCAGGCGTCCGAGCTCGAAGCGGCGCTGGCCCACGCAATCCTGGTCGAGACGGTTGCAGCCAGCCTGGCGCCGCCCTCGGCGTCCCTTCCCGACAGGCTGGTTACGGGGCGCCGCCCAATGGATTGAACAGGCCCGGCAGCCTGGACTTGGGTTTCTGGGGTTGCTGCTGTTGGCCGTTCGGCGGGCGATCGCCATAGGCGCCGCCCATGTCGGGCATGGTCATGCCGAGGAGCCCGCTTGTGGCCGACCGATAGCGGACCTTCACCGTCCAGGCGATGTTCCAGGGCTTGGGCGCGGGAGGCCGGGGCGGGAAGCTGATGTTGCTCTCTCCGCCATAGGCCACCAGGTTGAAGAACCCGGTTCCGGCTGCTCTGACGGCCTCCACTGGAACGACGCAACTTTGCTGGGTCGTCGCCATCAGCACGCTCGAGGCGACCAGCCGGCTGATCTCGCCGTCGCTCAGGTAGTCGGGCAGGGCGAAGGCGGACGCCTGGGCCTGCGACGACGTCCACATCACCATCTCGTTCTCGCCCCGGGCGCCGAACATGCTGGCGAAGTAGCCCCGCGCTCCGTCGACGGACTTCCAGCCCAGCGTGGCCGAACCGGTCGGGTTGGTGACGTTGCTGGTCAGGCGGAAAGGCGGCAGGAAGTCCTGGTCGGCCGTCAGGGTGAAGTTGATGTCGGGTGTGTAGTTGCCCTTGACGACATGAGCGCCCTGCAGCGATCCGTCCGGCGGGACCGTCGTGCGCGTCCGCTCGTTGGGCCACTCGCCATAGGTGGCGTTGCGTGTCGGCGAGGGAGGCTGCATCGGCGTGACGCCGAGGCCCCTTCCAAGCGCGGCGAACTGGCCGGCGCCCTGCCCGCCCGGTCCGATCTTGGAAAAGTCGAGCACCAGCGGCTGGCCTGGTCCGGCGTGCTCCCCGCATCCCCAGAAGATCAGGATGCGGCCCTTGGGCTGCTGGAACTGCGGCGGCGGACCGGGCTCGCGTTCCTCCTGGGCCGGCCGGGCCTGCGGCGTGACCAGCGGCAACACCTCCCCCGCGCCGAGGCTCGGCGGCGGATCATGTTCCGCCGTCGGCGGACCGGACGGGCGGCGCGAGGAGCCCAGCTGCAGGATCAGGCTCTGGTTCGCGGAACTCCCGCCCTGGCCCATGCTCATCATCGCGCCCAGGCTGGGCCTGCGCGATCCCGGACCGCCTGCGCCGCCCGGCATGCCGCCCATGCCGGAGGTGGTCGCCGCGCTCATCCAATAGACCGCCTCAGGCCCTGTGATGACCTGCTTGGCCGGCGGCGCACTGGCGGCCTGGCCGGCGACGGCGGCCGCCGCCAGCACGATTGACGCCCTTGCGATCTTCATGGGTGTCCCCCTGTCGCTGATGGAAGCGTGACAACAGGCCCAAACGCACCCGTCGTCAAATCCGGACATTCACGTAGCGCCTCACCGCGAATTGCAATCACGGACGGAGCGGCCCGGCGACCTGGACGGTGAGCGACACGGACGTCATGCTCCGATCACAGCGCTCTGATGCGCGGGCTGGGGGGCCATCCATGACGTCGATCTCGGGTGAATCCACCAAGGCTGGCGGCTTGCTTCGTCGCATCACGCGATGCGTGCTGTTCCGGCTGCTGGTTTTTGCAGTCGTGCTGATGGGCCTGTTCGTGGCCCTACAGATCGGCATAGGCGTGGGCCTGCATCAGTCCCCCAAGGCCCTGCAGCCGCAGCTCTTCCTGGCGGCGGAGCTGGCCTATTGCGTCGTCATGGTGCTGGCCTACCGGGTCGCAGTCAGGCTGCTGGAACGGCGCACGGCATCCGAGCTGGAGTTGGGCCCGACCATGTCGCTGGCCCTTCCCGGCCTGCTGGTGGGCGCGGCCCTGTTCTGCGCCGTCTACGGGGTCCTCTGGACCCGAGGCGTGGCCGCCTACGCCGGCCTTGGCGGGTACGAGGGGGTGCTGGCGGCCTTCGCCGCCGCGCTGGCATCGGCCGTGGGCGAGGAAATCGTGTTCCGCGGCGTGGTATTCCGCCTGGTCGAGGAAGGGCTCGGAACTCTGGCGGCGATCGTGCTCTCGGCCGCGCTGTTCGGGCTGCTGCACGGGTTCAACCGGGGCGCCACCCCCTTCAGCATCGCCGCCATCGCCCTGGAGGCCGGCGTGCTGCTGGGCGTCGCCTACGCCGCCACCCGCAGCCTGTGGTTCCCGATCGGCCTGCATCTCGGCTGGAACTTCACCGAGGGCGGGATCTTCAGCGCCGCCGTCTCGGGCGGCCAGTCCCACGGCCTTCTGAACGTCAAGCTGACCGGTCCGGCCCTGATGACCGGCGGCGTCTTCGGCCCCGAGGCCTCGGTGGTGGCCGTCGGCATCTGCCTCTTCGCCGCCCTGGTCCTCAGCGTCGTGGTCGTGGTCCGCAGACAGTGGCGGCCGTTCGGCGCCGGGACGGCCAGGGCCTGGGGGACCTGACAGCGTTGCATTGCATCGACCCCGCGTTACCATCCTGACGGGCTTGGGGAGGGGACGATGACTGAGACACGTGAAACAACATGGCCGGGATTCTGGAGCCGGCTCGGCGCATTCGTGGTCGATGGGCTGATCCTCGGCGGGGTCGGCTACGCCATCGGCGCGGTCGCTTTTGATCGCCTTGCGGCCCTCGGCGTCATGGGGCGGCTGATCGGCCTCGCGATCTCGACGGCCTACTTCGGCCTGCTGACGAGCAAGTTGGGCGGGGGCCGGAGCCTCGGGCACCGTCTGCTCAAGCTTCGCGTGGCGATGGTCGATGGAAGTGGAGCGCCCGGGCTCCTGCGCGCCCTGGGCAGGGCCATGCTGCTTGAGCTTCCGATCATCCTGAATGGCTTCTTCATCAACGACGCCAGTTCCATCTGGGCGATCGTCTTCGGCTTCGCAGCCGTGACTCTGGTCTTCGGCGTCGGCCTGGCCCAGATCTATCTGCTGTTGTTCGGCGGCCCTGACCGCCGGCTCGTGCACGATCTGGTGTTCGGGACCGCGGTCACTCGCGCAAGAGGCCCGATTCCATCGCCTCGCTCGGGGATGATCCATCGGGCCGTGGCCTCTGGCATTGTGGCGGTCGTATTCGCCGCCTGCTTCGCATTGCCCACCGTTGGCATGAACCTCCTGCCGGGTTCGTTGAAGGGATCGCTGGGCGCCCTCAGGAGGCCGATGCAGGCGGTGTCGGCCCTGCCGGAAGTCCTCACCGCAGGCGCTAGCGACAACACCACCACCATGTTCGGCGATCACCCGCGGACGACCAGGACCCTGGTCGTGAACGCCAGGCTGCGCAGCTGGCCGGCCCACACCGACCAGGAGATCGCCCGGATCGCCAGGACGGTCCTGCCGACTTACAACTTCGTGCCGGGGCAGAGGCTGCAGATTGTCCTGACCTATGGCTTCGAATTGGGGATCGCAAGCGGCTCGCGCAGCTCGTTCGACACGGAAGATCCGAACCATTGGAGACCGCCGCCGGCGACTCCGCCGGCTTCGCCAGGACCGGGGCCAAAACAGGCTGCATGATCGACTGGCCGGGTTCGGCCGCCCGCCACGCACTCGATCCGACGACTTTGCGGCCGTTGCATTGCGCGCCGGACATTCCTGCTTCTGCTGCAGCGCCTAGCCTGCGGGTGGGTCGAAGTCTGGGCCGCGCGGGAGGAGGCACACATGCGCCATCGGTGGCTCTCGCTGCTCGTCCTGTCGGCCGCGGCCACGTGGCTGGCGGCCTGCGCATCCGAACCGTCCCGCGGGCGCGGGCACGGCGGACACTTCGAGGGTCGGCGCGGCGGCGGCGAGGGCGGCGGACGCGAGCGGACCGGTCGCGGCGTCAACCTGTTCATCAGTCCGGCCGGCGAGCCCTTCAGAAGCGCGCTGGGCGATCCCTACCCCGTCAGCCTCTGGTTCGACACCGCCGACGCCGACCACGACGGCAAGCTCACCCGCGGCGAGTTCCGCGAGGATGCCGAGCGGTTCTTCCGCCAGATCGACACCAACCACGATGGCGTCATCGACGGCCCCGAGCTCAGTGTCTACGAGCACGCTATCGCGCCCGAGATACTGGCCCAGTCCGGCGGCGAGGGCCCTGGCGAAGGCGCCCGCCAGCAGCAGTGGTCGGGCGGGCACGGCGGCGGAGGCGGCGGCGGTCGGGGAGGAGGCGGCCGCATGGGCCGGCGCGGCGGCCGTGGCTCCGACTCGGGCGAAGGTTCCGGCTCGGGAGGCCAGGCACGGACGGGGCGTTCGCCCCGGGGCGCGATCCCCTACAGCCTCGTCCCCGAAACGGAGCCCGTCTCCGCGGCCGACACCGACTTCAACGGCAAGATCACCCTGGCCGAGTTCAAGGCCGCCGCCGATCGCCATTTCGCCGAACTCGACGCCGCCGGCGTGGGGTTCCTGACCCTGACCGGCCTGCCCAAGACGCCGATCCAGTCGTTTCGCGCACGCAGCGCGTTCCGTTCCAGCGAGGACTGAAACCGGCGCAAACACGCCGTCCGCAGGCATTGTGCTTGGCAGAGCAACCGCGATTGACCAAGCTGGCGCGGGGCAGCGGGTCCGACGAGGCCGCGCGCCCCTGGGAGACGCCATGGTCGACTTCACCAGCCAGCCGGCGATGACCGGCTACTTCGCCCCCACCCGCTTCGAGGCCGACATCTACGACTGCGAGGTCACCGGCCAAATCCCCCGCGAACTGGACGGGGCGTTCTACCGGCTGCATCCGGACTGGCTCTATCCGCCCAGTCCCCCCGACGACATCCCCCTGGCCGCCGACGGCTACGTCAGCATGTTCCGCTTCAGGAACGGTGTGGTCGACTACAAGGGCCGCTACGTCAGGACCGAGCGGTTCGAGAACCAGCTGGCCGCGCGCCGCTCGCTCTACGGCTACTACCGCAACCCCTGGACCGACGATCCGTCGGTGCGCGATCCGGCCAATCCGCAGCGGCGCTCCACCGCCAACACCACGCCGGTGGTGTTCGGCGGCAAGCTCTACGCCACCAAGGAGGACGGCCTGCCGCACGAGCTGGATCCCAATACCCTGGCGACGCGCGGCCCCACCGACTTCGGCGGCCAGTGGAACAGCCAGACCTTCACCGCCCATCCCAAGATCGACCCGGTGAGCGGCGAGATGTGCGCGTTTGGCTACGAGGCCTCGGGCCCGGCGTCGAAGGACGTGTTCCTGGCCATGCTCGACCCCGCCGGCAAAGTCAGCCGCGAGCTGAGGTTCGAGCTGCCCTACGTCAGCATGATCCACGACATGTGCCTGACCCAGGAGCACGTGATCATCCCCGGCGGCGGCACGGTCACCAGCCTGGATCGCCTGCACGAGGGCAAGCAGCACTGGGCCTGGGACGCCTCCCTGCCCTCCTACTACGGGATCATCCCCCGCGACGGCGAGGCGCGCGACGTGCGCTGGTTCAAGGGCCCCGAGCGCTCGGTGGTGCACACCGCCAACGCCCGCACCGAGGGCTCCAAGGTGATCATGGAAGCGCCGCTGGCGGACGGGAACACCTGGCCCTGGTTCGAAGAGGTGCACGGCCAGGCCTTCAGCCCGCGCCAGAACACCATCCGCCGGCTGACCTTCGACCTGAATTCCAAGGACGACCGCTGCACCGAGGAGGTGCTGTTCGACACCCCGACCACCAGCTTCACGCGGGTGGACGACCGCTACATGACCCTGCCCTACCGCTACACCTACGTGCAGTACGTCGACCGCGAGCGGCCCTCCGGCCTCCCGCGCGCGGACCAGCAGCGCTACCAGGCCAACAGCTACGGCCGCTTCGACCTGCACGACCGGGTCATGGCGTCCTACTTCGTCGGCGACACCCACATCCTGCAGGAGCCGAGCTTCGTGCCTCGCCCTGGCGGTTCGGGCGAGGAGGGCGACGGCTGGCTGATCGGCGTGGCCCACAACCTGGCCATGATGCGCTCGGAGCTGGTGCTGGTGGACGCTCCGACCATGCAGGAGGTCGCCCGGGTGATCCTGCCCTTCCGAACCGCCGGCCAGGTCCACGGCGTCTGGGCCTCGGCTCACGAGTTGCCGCTCCAATGAGACCGCTGCTGATCCTGCTGGCCGCGCTCGCCTTCGCGGCTCCCGCCCACGCCGCCGAGCCCTGCAACCGCGCCTGCCTCTACAAGGTCCTCGACGCCTACCTCGCGGCGCTGAAGGCCAGAGACGCCTCCAAGGCCCCGCTCGCGGCGCACGCCCGCAACAGCGAGAACAACGTCATGCTGGCCCCCGGCGACGGCATGTGGGCCACCCTGGCGGAGCTGCGCCCCTACGACCTGCGCTTCGCCGATCCCAAGACCGGCGGCGTCGGCTTCTATGGCGTGGTGGAGGAGGCCGGGACCGCCTCTCCGTTCGCCCTGCGCCTGAAGGTCTCGGGCGGGAAGATCACCGAGGCCGAGACGGTGGTCGCCCGTCCGCAGGACGCCGGCGTGCCCTTCGTCACCACCACGGCGGCCGCGCGGCCGGCGATGAACGAGATCCTGCCGCCCTCCGCCCGCTCGCCCCGCGCGAAGATGATCGCCCTGGCCGACGGCTACTTCTCGACGCTGGAGAGGAACGACGGGACGATCCGCACCCGCTTCGCTCCGGACTGCAACCGCCTGGAAGACGGCTACCAGACCACCAACAATCCAGCGGGCACGTTCAGCACGGTGATGGGCCTCGGATGCGAGGCCCAGTTCAAGCTCGGCAACTACCGCTACGACGACCGGCTGCGGGCGCGGCGCTACTTCGTCGTGGACGAGGAGCGGGGCATCGTCATGGCGGCCGCCTTCATCGATCACTCGGGCCGGCTCGGCGAGTACACGCTGACCGACGGCCGCAAGGTGGTCTCCAGCTATCGCCGGCCCCACACCCTGTGCGTCCTGGAGGCCTTCAGGATCCGCGACGGCCAGATCGCCGAGGTGGAATCCGTCTTCACCTCCGTCCCCTACCGCATGCCCTCCCCCTGGACCGCTTCGGCGCAGTCGCTGAAGTGACGGCGACCGCGTCCGGCTTCGACGAAGCGCGACTGACGCCCCGCTACTGGGCGACGTTCTCGCTGATCGTGGCGCAGCTCGTCTGCGAGATCTTCGACTTCTTCGTGGTCAGCTTCCTGGTGTCGGCCATCGCCCCCAAGTGGGGCCTGACCTATGGCCAGAGCACGGTGATCTTCTTCGCTGCGGGCCTGGGCACCATGGTCGGAGCCGTCGCCTTCGGCTGGCTGTCCGACCGCTTCGGCCGCAAGGTCGCCATCGTCGGTGGGGGCATCCTCTATTCGCTGAGCGCCGGGGCCATCGCCTTGATCCCGGAAGGCGCCTGGGTGGCGTTCGCCCTGCTGCGGTTCCTGGTGGGCGTGGGCTATGGCGGCGCGGGATCCAGCCAGTTCGCCCTGATCGCCGAGTATACCCCGACGCGGCTGCGCACGCTCATGACCTCGAGCCTGGGGGTTCCCGCCGCCTTGGGCGTGGTGATGGCCTCGACGGTAGTGGCGGTGCTCTATCCCCTGTTCGGCTGGCGCGGCATCGCGGCCATTGGCGCGGCGCCGATCGTCCTGGCCGTGGCCATCGCCTTCGTGGCGCCGGAGTCGGCCCGCTGGAAGGCCGCGCGCTCGTCGCCCGGCGCGGCCAAGGCGCCCCGGCCCTCGCCCCTCGACGTCTGGCGCGACCAGCGCCGCTTCTGGCTGATCGTGCTGATCCAGATCGGCATGGGCGCGGCCCTCACCGGGGTCCTGCTCTGGGGCCCGACCATCGCCGGCCAGGTGCTCAAGCTGCCGGTGCAGAAGGCGGCCGGCGCCTTCGTCTGGATCACCGTCTGCGGCCTGGTCGGACGTATCGCCTTCGTCTTCCTCAGCATGAAGCTGGGGCGGGTCAAGTGCGGCATACTGATGGGCTATGGCGGAGCCGTGTTCATCGCCCTTGCCGCCGTGTTCCACAGCGCCGTGCTCGGGGCCATTCCGGCCTTCCTGCTGTTCCTGGCCATCGGCGAGCTGTTCTTCGACGGCGGCTTCTCCAACATCAACCCCTACGCACCCGAGCTGTATCCGGTGAGGGTGGCCGCCCAGGCCGCCGGAGTCGCCTCGGCCTCGGGTGGGATCGGCAAGATCCTGGGTCCCGTGGCGCTGGGCCTGATCGCGGGCGCCGGAGAGCTGGTCTCACCGCACGCCACTGAACACGCGGTCGTGCCGGGCTTCCTCTTCCTGGCCGGCTGCTGCCTCATGGCGGGCCTGGCCTACTCGTTCCTGGGCGTTGAGACCCACGGCAAGACGCTGCGGCTGGAGTGACGGGCCGCTCTTGACTTCGAACGACGCCGGCCGCGTCTGACGGCCGCCAGACAAGAAGGAAACTCACCATGGTCGAGCGATCCAGCCTGCGTTGCGGGACCTTCCTGCCGCCGTTCCACCCGCTCGACGAGGATCCCACGCTCTGCATCGAGCGCGACATGCAGCTGATCGAGCACATGGACCGGCTGGGCTTCGACGAGGCCTGGATCGGCGAACACCACTCCGGCGGCTTCGAGATCATCGCCTCGCCCGAGATGTTCATCGCCGAAGCGGCGGCCCGCACCAAACGCATCAAGCTGGGGACGGGCGTGATCTCCCTGCCCTATCACCACCCCTTCACCGTCGCCGGACGGATCCTGCAGCTGGACCACCAGACCCGCGGACGGGCCATGTTCGGGTTCGGCCCGGGCCTGCTCAACTCCGACGCCCAGATGCTCGGCATCAAGGCCGAGACCCAACGCGACCGCATGGCCGAGGCGGTGGAGATGATCGTGCGTCTGATCGACGGCGAGGTGATCACCCACAGGAGCGACTGGTTCGAGATGAACAACGCCCGCCTGCAGCTGAGCCCATACGCCGGCCGGCGCCCGCACCTGGCCGCCACCAGCACCGTCACCCCCAACGGCGCCAAGCTCGCCGGCCGCTTCGATCTCGGCATGCTCTGCGTCACCGCCGCCAGCCGCCAGGGCTATGACGCCCTTGACGTCAACTGGGACGTCGCCTGCCGCACCGCCGAAGCCAACGGCCGCGCCATGGACCGCAGCGTGCTTCGCCTGATGGCGCCCTTCCACATCGCCGAGACCCGCCAGCAGGCCATCGACGACATGAAGTGGGGCTTCGACAAG
>FTHP01000471.1_pt1 | contig 10878 bp, 9 predicted proteins | sample 1640961 | NCBI WGS metagenome assembly FTHP01 (sample SAMEA3914788, study PRJEB12502) | metagenome | biome: forest; material: soil | place: Canada | collected 2011-07-03 | depth 0.1 m
GAACTCTACATCGATCCCAGCTACACGGGCACCGGAACGACGCCCCTGGGGCTCAATCCGTTCTCGATTTCCAACGGCGTGGTGAACATAACGGCGGACAAGGCGCCGGTCGCGGCTCTGCCGTTCCTCTCAGGCTACCAGTACACATCGGGCCTGCTCAACACCAAGACCACCTTCGCTCAGCAGTACGGCTACTTCGAGGTCCGGGCCAAGCTGCCCAGCGGAGATGGCCTGTGGCCGGCGATCTGGCTGCTGCCGGCGAATTTCACCTCGACGCCCGAAATCGACATCATGGAGCAGCTGGGCAAGGATCCGTCGACGATCTACCAGACGGCCCACACCAAGCTTCCCGGCTACAACTACACCAGCGCCGCGGTCCACCTGGACAATCCGGATCAGTTCCACACCTTCGGCATGAAGTGGGACAAGAATTACATCGTCTGGTACGTCGACGGCGTCGAGACGAACCGCGTCGTGACCTCGCCCGACATGAACACCCCGATGTACCTGCTGATCGATCTGGCGGTCGGCGGGAACTTCCCGGGCAATCCCGACGCCACGACCCCGTTCCCGTCGACGATGTCGATCGACTACGTGCACGTCTATTCGCTGAACGACACCACGCCGACGGCGGTCGGCGACAGCTACAGCGTCACCCAGGACACGGTCCTCAGCGTCGGGGCTGCGAACGGACTGACCGCCAACGACACCGACCCCGATCCCACGGACAGCAACTGGCTGAGCGGGGTCCTGGTGGCGGGGCCAGCCCACGGCAGCGTGACCATGGGCGCGCGCGGCGCCTTCACCTACACGCCCAAGGCGGGATACGTCGGGTCCGACAGCTTCACCTACGCCGCGTCCGACGGCCTCGGCCAGTCCGCTCCTGCGACGGTCAACCTGACAGTGAACCTGGCCAACCAGGCGCCAGCGGCGACGATCGCCAACGCCAGCCTCAGCGCCACCGAGCAGACGCCGCTGGACCTTAAGCCGGCCGGGCTGTCGATCAGCGATCCTGACGCGGCCTCCGGCGTGATGACCGCGACCCTTTCGGTTGGCGAGGGAACCCTGACAGTGTCCGCCGGCTCGAGCGGCGCCACGGTGACGAACTCGGGAACCTCCGCCGTCACGATCAGCGGCACGACAGCGCAGATCGACGCCCTCCTGGGCTCGGATCCGACGAGCGTGGTCAGCTACGCCGACAACACGGACACGCCATCCGCCAGCACGGCTCTGACGCTGCTCGTGCACGACAACGGCAATACGGGTGCGGGTGGCGACAAGTCGGGGTCGGCGAGCGCAACGATCGCCATCACGGCGGTGAATGATCCTCCGGTGGCCGCCGACGACAGCGCCACGGCGTCCTACAACACGCCCCTGGTGTTGCAGCCGAGCGCCCTGCTCGCCAACGACAGCGATCCGGAAGGGGATGCCCTGACGATCAGCGCCGTGGCCGGAGCCCAGCATGGGTCGGTCTCGCTGAGCGGGGGCCAGGTCACATTCACCCCCGCCGCCGGCTACGTCGGCTCCGCGGGGTTCAGCTACACGGTGTCCGACGGCAATGGCGGCACGGCCACGGCCAATGTGGCGGTGCAGGTCTCGCCGCCGCCTCCACCCTGGGTGAACGCCTCCGCGCCAAGCGCCGCTCTGATCGAGGCCGGCGCGGGCGTGACAGGTGTCGCCACCTCGACGGTGTCCCTGACGGATGGCGGCGGCTGGAGCACGCCGACCTACGTCCTGACGGGTTGGAAGGCCGCCGGCGCAGGGCTCTACAGCGAGGTGGGAACCTATGGTTCGGCGGTGCTGGACATCGTCCACAACACCCTGACCTACACCCTCAACAATTCGAGCACGCCCACCAACGCCCTGGCCGGCGGGCAGGCCGTCGGCGACAGTTTCACCGTCTCCGTGACGGACGGCCATACCGGCGCGTCCACCCCGGTCTCCTTCGCCATCACCGGGACCAACGACAATCCGACCGTGCGGTCCGACCAGACCAACGCGGTCTACAACACGCCGCTGGTCCTCCAACCGGCCACGCTGCTGGCCAATGACAGCGATGCTGACGGCGGAGCACTGACGATCACGGCCGTCGGGGCCGCGCAGCACGGAACCGTGGCGGTGTCTCCCACGGGCGTGGTGACCTTCACGCCCTATTTCGGCTACGTGGGCTTCGGCCGCTTCAGCTACACGGTCTCCGACGGCCACGGCGGCTCGGCGACGAGCTTCGTCGGCGTCAACGTCACGTCGGCGACCGGCACCAATCTCGGGCCACCCTATGTCTACGTCGCCGGAGCCCATTCGGGGCAGACGGTCGATGTCTCGGGCGACGGCCAGGGCCACCTGGTGATCGGCAGCAACTTCAACGACTTCATCTACGGCGGATCGGCCAAGGACACCCTCAACGGCGGCCCGGGCAATGACCTGATCAACGGCGGCGGGGCCAACGACCTGATCAGCGGCGGACCGGGTTCCGACACCCTCTACGGCGGCTCGGGCTCGGACACTTTCGCCTGGTCCCTCTCCGACCTGCTGAACAGTCCGCCTGGGACGCAGGACGGCATCCTGGATTTCGAGGGCGCGGGCGACGGTCGCGTGTCAGGCGACTTCCTGATCTTCACCGGGTTCTCACAGGGCTCGAGCCTGGTGCTGCAGTCCCAGTCCCACGCCAACCCGCACCTGTACTACTACACCCTGACCGACCACGCGTCCGGCATGAGCGAGCTGATCGCGGTGAGCTCGGTCAACGGGCTGGCGCTGAGCAGGGGCGACTGGCTGTTCCTCTGAGCGCAGGCGCTCAGACCGGCGGGGTGGCGGCAGGCGGGCGTGGCGCAAGGCCCGAGGCCGGGGTCAGGGGCTGGATCACATCCCAGTGCTCGACGATCCTGCCATTCTCGAACCGGAAGAAGTCGACCACCTTGCTGCCCGGATCGGTCTTGTTCAGATAGACCATGGCGTAGACCGCCGCGACGTCGCGATCCAGCAGCACTCTTTTGAAATCATACCGGAAATCGGGATTCCTCTGGACCGCGGCGGTCAGGAACCCGATGGTCGCCGCCTTGGCGTCTGGGCCGCCGCTCTGGCTGTAGGTCGGTCCGACGTACTTGTCGAAAGCCTCCGGGACCTTGTGCTGGTTGAATGCCATGTCCAGCAGGCCGACGGCCGCGCGGCCCTTCGGGTTGTCGCTCATCAATGGCTGAGACTGCGCCGCGGGGGCCAAGGCGAGGCCTCCGATCACGGCCAGGGCTGCGAGGCGGATGTGGGTCATGGCGTGCTCCCCCAGCGGGCCGGTTCGGCGCCGCGCTGGGGCAAGCTTAGCCGAGCCCGTCCTGGACCGAAATGGCGACCCGGTCGGAACGGGCTATTGTTCCAGCCATTTCAGGTCGGGCGCCGGTCCGGCGGCGGGGAGCTGGATAGTCCGATGGCTGGTTCGACCCGCGTAGTGCTCGTCGCGCTTGCCGGCAATTCCGCGATCGCCGCGACCAAGTTCGCCGCCTTCGCCTTTACCGGCTCCAGCGCCATGCTCACGGAGGCCATCCACTCCCTGGTGGACACTGGCGACCAGGTGCTTCTGCTGCTCGGCCAGCGACGCTCGGCGCTGCCGGCCGACGAAGGCCATCCCTTCGGGTACGGCATGGAGCTCTACTTCTGGTCGTTCATTGTGGCCTTGATGGTATTCGTCGCAGGGGGCGTGGCCGCGATCTGGCAGGGCGTGCACGCGATCGCCCACCCCGAACCCATCACGCGGCCCTGGATCAACTTCCTGGTGCTGGCCCTGTCCGGCGTGTTCGAGGCCGGCTCCTTCGCCGCCGCCTACAGGGAGTACCGGCGCATCGTCCGCGGGCGAAACGTCAACCTCCTGCAGTTCCTGAGGCTCAGCAAGGACCCCGGCATCTTCGGCGTGCTGCTGGAGGATGGGGCCGCCATGATCGGCCTGGTCATCGCAGCCATGGGCGTCGCCGGGACGGCGATCCTGGGCCTGCCCCGGGCCGACGGGTTCGCCTCCGTGCTGATCGGCGTCCTGCTGGTCGGCGTGGCGCTGTTCCTCGCCAACGAGACCCGCAGCCTCATCGCGGGCGAGGCGGCGGCGGCGCCGATCGTCGACGCCGTCCGAGCGGTGCTGAGCGGCGATCGCCGGGTGGCTCGGATCGCCGAACTGCAGAGCCTGCACCTGGGGCCCCGCACCATCCTGGTGGCCGCGACAGTCGGGTTCCGGCCGGAGCTGTCGGGCGACGAGGTGATCCAGGCGGCCGGCGAGCTCGCCCACGCCGTGAAGGACGCCGACCCGCGCATCGGACCCGTATTCGTTCTTCCGTCCGGGAGCAGCTAACCCCGTCCCAGGAACGGCATGCCGAGGGGCAGGGTGATGGCTTCCAGCAGGTTTTGCTCGTCAGGCAGCGACGCCATCAGCACGACGATCGCGGCGATGTCGTCGGGGTCCATGGCCATGCGCCCGGGCCGGCCCTCCGCGCCAGGACCAAAGCCGGTGACGGTGAAGCCCGGGTGCAGCACCGAGACCGCAACGCCGTGATCCCGGCCGTCCAGCGCCAGGGCCCGCGTCAGGCCATCCAGGCCGGCTTTGGCCGCGACGTAGGCGGCGGCGTCGGGGCGCGGGGAGCGCGCGGCCACCGAGCCGATGGAGATCACCCGTCCGCGCCCCTGCGGCTTCATGATCTTCAGCGCCTCGCGCCCGCACAGGAAGGCGGAGGTGAGGTTGGTGTCGAGCACCATCCGCCACTCGGCCAGGCTCATCTGTTCGATCGGCGTCGCCTGTGGAACCCCGGCGCAGCTGACCACCAGATCCAGGCGGCCGAAGGCATCGTGCGCGGTCCGGAACAGGGCTTCGACGTCGGCCTCGACCGTGACGTCCGTGGGCCAGGCGAAGGCTTCGCCACCGGCCGTGGCGATCGCGTCCACGATGGCGTCAAGCCGCTCGATGCGGCGGGCGGCCAGCGCCACCTTCATGCCCTTCGCTGCCAGCGCCCGGGCGATGGAGGCGCCCATGCCTGAGCTCGCGCCCGTGACGATGGCCGCGCGGCCCTTCAGATCGATCATGCGCCTTCCCCAGGCGGCGGTCCGAATGACCGGCCGGAACCGGAACGCTGTCCCGATGTTCCGATTGGTGCAAGCCGTTCAGGAGCACCAGCATGGCCAAATCCGATCCGCCGACCACCGATCAGGTCCAGGGCGAGGGCGACTACGTGTCCGCGCGCAAGTTCCAGGAGGCCGAGCAGGCGTTCGCAAAGAGCGGCAAGGTCGAGGCGAAGGCGAGGGAAGCCGCCGAGGCCCTGGACGGGCCCGAGGGCGCCGAACTGGAGGCCGCCAGGCTGAGAACAGCCGAGGGCGCCCATCCGGGCGGCCGCACCGGAAAATAGCGTTCGACGGGGCGCACGGACCGCCGCGCACGGGTCGCCTCGGCTGTAAGCCGGAGCTATGGTGGACTCGGCGGGGAGATTTGCTCGGCGATGACGGACTGGACCTCGGGCTATGTCAGCCAGATCGACTACGCCTTCGCCTATCACCCCGAGCTCAATCCGCTGCGGACCAGGCTGGCCCTGCTCGACAGGGGCCTGCAGCCGCCGGCGCTGACCACGGCCTGCGAGCTCGGCTTCGGCCAGGGCGTCAGCCTCAACATCCACGCCGCGGCGTCCTCCACCCGTTGGTGGGGGGTCGACTTCCTGCCGTCCCAGGCCGCGGCCGCCCAGTCCATGGCCGATGCATCGTCGAGCGATGTCCAGCTGTCGGAGCAGGGCTTCGACGAATTCTGCGCCCGGACCGACCTGCCGGACTTCGACTTCATCGCGCTGCACGGCGTGTGGAGCTGGATCTCCGACCAGAACCGCGGCGTGATCGTGGACTTCCTCCGCCGCAAGCTCCGGCCGGGCGGGGTCGCCTATCTCAGCTACAACACCCTTCCAGGCCGCTCGCCGATGGTCCCGGTGCGGGCGCTGATGATGGCCCATGCCGAGACCATGTCGCCGCCGGGCCAGCCCATCGCATCGAAGATCGACGCGGCCTTCGCCTTCGTCGAGGGCCTGCTGGCGGCGAAGCCGCTCTACGCCGCCGCGGACCCTGGCATGGGCGACCGCCTGAAGAGCCTGGGGAGCCGCGATCGCGCCTACCTGGCCCATGAGTACTTCAACCGCGACTGGCGGCCGATGCACTTCGCCGAGGCGGCGGCCCTGCTGGAGCCCGCCAAGCTGACCTACGCCGGCTCGGCGCACATGCCCGATCACGTGGAGGCCATCAACCTCAACGCCGAGCAGCAGGGCTTCCTGCGCGAGATCCCCGATGGCGCCTTCCGCGAGACGGTGCGGGACTTTATGGTCAACCAGCAGTTCCGGCGGGACTATTGGGTCAAGGGACCCACGCGCCTGACCCCGCTGCAGCAGACCGAGGCCCAGCGCGCCGAGCGGGTGGTGCTGGTCCGCCCCCGCAGCGAGGTGGTGCTGACCCTGACCGGGCCTCTCGGCGAAGCGGCGCTGCTGGAGGCGACCTACGGCCCGGTCCTCGAGGCCATGGCCGGGCATCGGCCCATGCGGGTGGACGAGATCGCCGAGGCCGTGGAACAGGCCGGCGTCACCCTGCCGCAGGTGCTGCAGGCGCTGGTCCTGCTGTCAGGCAAGGGAGACGTGGCGACGGCCAATGACGACGCCGCCACCCAGGCCGCGAAACCGCGTGTGGACCGGCTCAACGCAGCCTTGATGGCGCGGGCCAGGGTGGGCCATGACGCGGGTGTCCTCGCCAGCCCGGTCACCGGCGGCGGAGTCGGCGTCTCCAGGGTCGATCAGCTGCTCCTGCTGGCCCGCGCCGAGGGCCGCACCGCGCCCAGGGAGGCGGCGGCCTGGGTCTGGGAACTGCTGTCATCCCAGGGGCAGGGCATGGTCCGCGACGGAAAGACCCTCGAGGCGGCGGAAGACAACCTGGCCGAGCTGACGGCCCAGGCTGAGTCCTTCACCGAGACCCGCCTGAGCGCACTGCAAGCGCTGGGAATCGTTTAGGGTCCGTCCAGCGGGCGAAGATCCAAGGGGCTGGCCTACTGCAGCCAGGGGGCGGGCGAGACCTCGGCCAGCACCAGCTGGGCCGCCAGCCAGACCACGCCCGCCAGGACGACCAGCGAGGCCAGCCTCCAGCCCGCGCCGTGCCGCCGGCTGTCCTCGGCGTCCCGCTTGGAGCGGTGCGCGCCCGTTCGTTGTGTGTTCGACCAGGCCGGCGCGCGTCGCCCGGCGACGCCCGCGCCGAAGAAGGCGCCTGAACTCCAGGCCAGGAGGCAGATCGAGACAGCCCACCACAGCGGCATCATGACCATGAACTCCAACGCCAACTCACAAAAATCAGCAGATATACCTTCCGGTTAGACCAGAAAACGCCGTGCAATCAGGAAGAGCCCACCACTCGCCGCGCAGACGAAATCTTTGAAGAATTGGACACTGTCCTTAACCATATGATCGAACGCTCAGTGGTAGGTCAGTGGAAATTCTAGCCATCTTGGCTGAATTTCGATCTGTCGGTGAATTGCGCGCAAGTCAGGGCGCGATCTTGAACGACCCGAAGAAGGCCCCGGCCTCGCCGGCGTCGTCCAGTCCCGGCGCACGGGCGCAGGTCAGCCGATAAATGCGATCGTTCAGCATCAGCACCCTCAGCACTTCGACGTCGCCATCCGTGTCCTTGAACGTCCCCTCCAGCGAGGGCAGGCCGGCCAGGCGGGCGGGGCGGGTGGAAATGAGCTCGGTGTTGCTGTCATCGGCGTGGGAGCGGAGCAGCCGGTCGTAGACCGCCGCATTGGCCGAAGGCGGCAGCACGCCCTGCGGATACTGTTCGACCAGCAGCACGAACGCCCGGCCGCCCTGCTGGACGACGTACCGCCGGATCGAGACGTCGTTCATGCGCTTGGCGGGCTGCGCCTGTGCGGTCGGCGGGGCCGGAAAGGCGATGCTGAAGTCGCCTTCTGGCGGAACATACAGCGCCTGGGCGTGCACGCAGACGGCGGCGGAAAGGGCGGCCAGGACGCCCGCGGCTGTGGCGAACATCCTCACTTGCGGCCCAGTTCCTTCATCAGCCGATAGGTGAATTCCACGCTCTCATAGAACGAGGCGGTCGAAATGCGTTCGTCGCGGCCGTGATCGCGGTCGTCGTTGACGTCGTTCCAGGCCCCGCTGACGCCGTAGCTCGGGATGCCGGCGTTGCGGGTATAGAGGCTGTCGCTGGCGCCCGCGGCCATGCCCGGGATCACCACGACGCCGGGCCACATGCCCTGGGTGACCTTCTCGACCCTTCGCATGAGATCCGGGTCGGGCGTCGTGTCCGGGGACGAGACCACCGGATCAGGCTGGGTCACGCTGATCGACGGGTCGGCCAGCGCCCGCACCAGGGTCTGGAGGGTCCCGGCGGGCGTCTCACCCGGCATGATGCGGCACTGGACCGTGGCCTGGGCGCGCTGGGGCAGGGCGTTCTCCTGGTGTCCCGCGGACAGCATGGTGGCCACGCAGGTGGAGCGCAGCAGGGCGTTGAGCGCGGTATCCTCGGCGAGGCGGGCGGCGGCGGCCTGGTCCGGCGGGTCGGCGGCGACCGCCAGCATGTCGGCGCTCCTCTGGCCGCTGTTGAGGCCTGCCATGCGGCTGAAGTAGAGCCGCGTCGTGTCGTTCACGACGATGGGGAACCTGAACGCCTGCAGCCGCATGAGCCCGGCGGCCAAGCCGTAGATGGCGTTGTCGGGCCGCGGCTGCGAGCTGTGGCCGCCCCGGTTGGTGACCTCCAGCAGGAAGGTGACATAGGTCTTCTGGCTGGTTTCGATCCCGAAATCGGTGCGTCGGCCATCGCTCAGCTCACCGCTGTATCCGTCCGGGTTGACCACCAGGCCCGCGTCGACCAGGTCGCGGCGCTGGCGCAGCAGGAAGTCGACGCCGTCCTGCTCCAGGCCCACTTCCTCGTCGGCGGTGAAGGCGGCGATGATGTCCCGGTCGGGAACGAAGCCCTCCTGCCTGAGCCGGACCAGGCTGGCCAGGACCGCGGCGTCCGGTCCCTTCATGTCCGACGTCCCGCGCCCGTAGAAGTAGCCGTCCTTCTCGGTCAGGGCGAAGGGGGGCAACGACCAGTCCTCGGCCTTCGCCTCGACGATATCCAGATGCCCGATCCACAGGACCGGCTTGCCCAGCTCCTTGCCGCGCAGGCGGGCCACGACATTGACCTGGTGCGGGTACCTGGGATCGGTCGCCACCTGCAGGTCCTGACCGGAGAAGCCGGCGGCCTGCAGCCGGGCCGTGATCACCCCGGCCGCATCCGCCGTGCCGGCGGCGTGCACCGAGTGGATGGCCACCAGATCAGCCAGGATGTCCCGGGCCAGCCGTTGGTTGGCCGGCGGCGGCGTGGGCCCAGGCGCCGGCGCGGCCATGGCCGGCAGGGCTGCGAGCGCCGCAAGCAGCGGCGGCAAGACGCAAGACCACTTCAACGACTGACATTCCCGGATTATGGCGGAGCAGCCGGTGTCATGGCACGTCTCGCCCTCCTCGTCAGCGATCACCCCTGGGCTGGACCGCAGATTCTCTCGATTGAGGCGAACGCAGCACGCCGCCGCCGCTCAACCGGCGGGCCCGGCCTGCGCCGGCGGCCGGACCAGGCCGCGACGGCTTCCCGACCGCATGATGAAACCGATGATCTGGGCGACGGCGACGTAGAGCTGCTCGGGGATCTGGTCGTCCAGCGGGATGGTCGACAGGGCTTCGGCGAGGGCCGCGTTCTGCTCCAGCGGCACGCCGTGTTCGCGGGCGACCTCGATGATTTTCTGGCCGACGTGCCCGCGCCCGGTGGCGACGACAATCGGCGCGTTGGGGGCGTCGTAATGCAGGGCCACCGCCAGGGTGCGTGAGGGCGTGTCGCTCATGTGGCCTGGTCCACGAACCGGCCGGCCGGGGGCGCGGGCCGGTGCGGCGCACCGGCGTGGAGCGCCACCTCCGGGGTGAAGTCCGCCTCCCTCAGGGCCTGGGCCAGTTCGCCCCTCTGTTCGTTCAGAAGCGCGAGGCTGTCCGGCCGCTCGGCCCACAGCGAGACGCCGGCGCGCTCTCCCATCAGGGCTATCTCGGCGTGCACCGGGCCCAGCGGCTCCATGTCCAGCGAGAAGCGGGCGCGCCAGATCGGTGTGCGCTCGGCCTGGTTCGGGCCGCCGCCGCCGTCGCGTTCGATCTCGAACTGGGCCACGGCGGCGCCTTGTGGCGTGGCGAAAGGGATCTCAAAGGTCCAGTGCGGCCGCTGGATGGTCGTCGCGGCGGCCGCCTGCTGTGGCGCGTCGGGCATGGAAGCGAGCTGCAGCAGCTGCTGGCGCGCCAGGGCGGCCCCGGTCTCGTGCAGCAGCCGGAGCCCGACGGCCTGGGGGTCTGTCTGGGGAGGCAGGCTCGGGGCGACGGGATGCTGGGCGCTGGTCGGGCCGCCCCGATAGGGTGGCGACGGCGTGCGGCTGGCCGGCGGCGGGGAGGGCGCAGGGTCTTCGGGAAGCCAGGCGCCCAGCACCTGCCTGAGCACCAGCAGCGCCGCCTTCAGGTCCGCCGGCGGCAGGCCTGGCGTCGGGAGAGGGGCGGATGCCACGGCCTCCGGCAGCAGGCTCGCCTCGAGGGTCAGGCCGGACTGGGCCTGGGCCTGACGAAGCCCGGCGGCGGTCGGAGCAGGCTCGATCGGGAGCTGCAGCGCCAGCACCTTTTCGGCGGCGGCCTGGACCGGGGCCGGCAATGCTCCGGCCTGGGCGGCCTGGGCGAGGTCGGCCATGAGCGGCGTCAGGCTTCCCTGGCGCGCGGCGGCCTGGGCGAGGGACGCCAGGGCCTGCGCCGCCGCCGGAGGGGCGGCCTCGGCGATCAGCGCTTTCAGGGCCTGGTCGGCGATGGGGGTCAGCAC
>FTHP01000148.1_pt1 | contig 10840 bp, 9 predicted proteins | sample 1640961 | NCBI WGS metagenome assembly FTHP01 (sample SAMEA3914788, study PRJEB12502) | metagenome | biome: forest; material: soil | place: Canada | collected 2011-07-03 | depth 0.1 m
CCTTCGACCCGGTCCGCCTGCTCGATCGCGACGCAAGCATGCTCCAGCGTGTCCAGCGCGGCTTCGGCGGCGGCCGCCGCCGCCCGCTGCATCCGCTCCGTCCGCTCTGCGCGCTGACCCTCGTCTTCCCTGGGCGTCCTGGCTGCCTGCATGAAGGCATCGAAGGCCTTGATGTCCGCCTCGGCGTCTGCGTCCAGGGTCCCCGCCAGGGATTCCAGAGCCGTCTCAGCTGCGTCCAGCGCCTCGTCCGGTCGCCTGCGCCGGGTTATCCGCAGCGCCTTCAGGATCAGAGCGATCCCCAGCATCCCACATAGCGCCGTCACCGAGCCTCCGCCCGGCGTAGGCGCCGTCGAGGCCGACTGTCGGTAGATCTCATCCACGGAGAGCGCACTGAGCCTGGGCATGGGGCCTCCGGACAGTTGAACGGTCGAGCGACAGCCGCGGCGACGCACCCTATATAGCGACCCATGCGCGCAAGCCGACTTCGCCCCACTCGCCTGGAATACGTCGTCGATGGGGTCAAGCTGCGCGCCCAGCTCAGCGCCGCGGCTCTGGATGCGGTCGGCGACGGCGCCGAGCAGCGCAAGCGCGCCCTGGAGGTGCTGCGGGCGGCCCTGTTCCGCGGGCGGATGATCGCCAAGGAACGGCTGGAGAATGGCGGCGGTGGCGTCGAGACCGCCCGCCTTCTGTCCGGCGTCACCGACGAGGTGGTCACCGCGCTCTACGACTTCACCACGGTGCACATCTTTCGGGCCCGCAATCCAACCCAGGGCGAGCGCCTGGCGCTGCTGGCGGTGGGCGGTTACGGCCGTGGGGCCCTGGCGCCCTTCTCGGACATCGACCTGCTGTTCCTGCGGCCCTACAAGCCGACCGCCCACACCGAGAGCGTCATCGAGTTCATGCTCTATGCCCTGTGGGACCTGGGCTTCAAGGTCGGCCACGCCTCGCGCACCGTCGAGGAATGCCTCAAGCTCTCGCGCCAGGACTTCACCATCCGCACTTCGATCCTGGAAGCCCGGCGTCTGGCGGGCGACGACGATCTGTCCGAAGAGCTGAAGCGGCGTTTCCGCCAGGAAGTGGTCAAGGGCACCGGGGCCGAGTTCGTCGCCGCCAAGCTGCGCGAGCGCGACGAGCGGCATGCCCGCGCCGGGGCCACCCGCTACCTGGTCGAACCCAACGTCAAGGAGGGCAAGGGCGCCCTCAGAGACCTGCACACCCTGTTCTGGATCGCCCAGTATCTGCACCCCGCCGAGGCCACCGACGGCGTGGTTCAGCTCGACATGTTCGAGCGGCGCGAGGTCACCACCTTCGTGCGGGCCTTCGATTTCCTCTGGGCTGTGCGATGCCATCTCCACTTCGCCACCGGCCGGCCCGAGGAACGGCTGTCCTTCGACCTGCAGCCCGAGATCGCCCGTCGGATGGGCTATGGCGATCGCGGCGACGCGCCGGCGGTCGAGCGCTTCATGCGCCGCTACTTCCTGATGGCTTCTGAGGTGGGCGCGCTGACGCGGGCGTTCTGCGCCAAGCTGGAGGCGGAAGAGTCCAAGAAGCGGCCCGCCGGCCTGTCGCGCCTGCTCGGGCCGCAGCGGTCGCGGCACAAGCCGCTGGACGCCCCGGGGTTCCACCTGGAGGGAGGCCGGATCACCATCGACGGCCCCAAGATCTTCGAGAGCGATCCCGTCAATCTGCTGCGCCTGTTCCGGCTCGCCGACAGGCTGGACCTGGACCTGCATCCGGACGCCTTCACCGCCGTCACCCGCGCGCACCGCCTGGTCACTTCGAAGGTCCGGCGCGACCCGGCGGCGGCCGAGGCCCTGCTCGACATCCTGGCGCGGGGGCGAAGCACCTATCGGACGCTCACCCTGATGAACGAGTCCGGGCTGCTCGGCCGCTTCATTCCCGAGTTCGGTCGCATCGTCGCCCAGATGCAGTTCAACATGTACCACTCCTACACGGTGGACGAGCACACCCTGAGGGCCGTCGGGGTGATCGCCGACATCGCCGCGGGCCGGCTCCAGGAGGACCACCCGCTCTCCGTCGCCGTCATGCCGCTGATCGTGGACCGCGAGGCCCTGTTCCTGGCCATGCTGCTGCACGACACGGGCAAAGGCGGGGTCGGCGGCCAGGAGAAGGCCGGCGCGCGGGCTGCCCGCTCGGCCTGCGAGCGCCTCGGCCTCGAACGGCAGCGGGTGGAGCTGGTCTGCTGGCTGGTCGAGCACCACCTGGTGATGAGCGACTACGCCCAGAAGCGCGACGTCAGCGATCCGCGGACCGTCGAGGACTTCGCCCGCATCGTCGAATCCCCGGAGCGCATGCGCCTGCTGGTGGTGCTGACCGTAGCCGACATCCGTTCGGTGGGACCCGGCGTCTGGAACGGCTGGAAGGGCCAGCTGATGCGCGAGCTCTACGCCTCCACCGAGCGCCTGTTCCGCGGCGGCCGGGGCGGCGACGTCGATCCGCTGCACGCCGAAAGGGTGGCTGAGGACGCCCGCCGCGCCCTGGTCGCGCGCGACCCCGCGGCAGAGACTTTCGCGGCCAACATGGAGGAAGCCTACTTCTCGGCGTTCAGCCTGGACGAGCAACTCGCCCACGCCGCTCTCGTCCGCCGCACGCAGACCGAAAAGCGCGCCGCCGCCTCGGCGCGCGTGCGCCCCGAGTTCAATGCCGCCGAGGTGATCGTCGCCGTCGGCGACCGGCCGGGCCTGTTCGCAGACATGGCTTCGACGCTGTCGGCCCGCGGCGCCGACGTCGTGGGGGCGAAGGTCTACACGTCAAGATCCGGCCAGGCGCTCGACGCCTTCTACATTCAGGACGTGTCCGGAGGTCCCTACGGCGGCGAGCGGCCGGAAACGCTGGAGCGCCTGGCTCGAGCCCTGGAAGAGGCGGCGCAGGGCGAGCTGCGGCCGCAGGAAGAGGCCCGATCGCTGGATCTGGGCAGGGCGGGCGCCTTTTCGATCGCGCCGACCGTGGCGATCGATAACGACGCGTCGGCCGACTGCACCGTGATCGAAGCCTCCGGACGGGACAGGCCGGGCTTGCTGGGCGAACTGGCCCGCGCCATCACCCGCCATGGCCTGTCCATCCAGTCGGCGCACATCGACCACTACGGCGAGCGGGCGGTCGACGCCTTCTATGTCCAGGAACGGGGCGGCAAGCTCGCCGTTCGCAAGGTCCAGGCGCTCAAGAGCGCGATGCTGGACGTGCTGGGCGAGACCGAGGGCGCGCTGGCGCCGCGGACCGGCCTGGCCCTGGAAAAAGCGCGGGCCAGCGTCGGCCGCTGAACTAGAGCGAGTTGAGGTGAGATTGAATCACCTGCGCCGCCGGATTTCGTCGAGCGGGCAGGAGATGGCAGCAGGCCGTAGCGGTGCTACGGCCAAGGCCATCGACGCCCCCGCTCGTCGAAAGCCGGCGGCCCTTCGGGTCGAGCTGGGCTCGACGCAGGCGGTTCAATCTCATCTCAACTCGCTCTAACCGCCCCGTACGGCGGCGGCGACGATGCGCGCAGACGAAGGCCGGCCGGCGAGGCCGAGGCCAGGGTCCAGGGTGATGTGCATCACCCCATTGTTGATGCTGGCCGTGCTGGACGCGCCCGGCGTGAACAGCACCCGTCCGAAGCGGTTGAGCACCGCCTGCGCGTCGCGCCGCTTGGCCATGCGGCCCACCGCCTCGGCGGCGATCGCGGCGGCGTCAGCAAATACGGCCTCGGAGCCGGAGGTCACTTCCTGCGCGTCGAAGACGATCAGGCGGCGGGCGTAATGGGTGGCCTTGAAGCTGGCCTGCAGCAGCTTCTGTCCCAGCACCGCCGCCGAGATCGCCTGCAGCCTCAGGGCCTGGGCCTGGCCCTCCGGCGCGGCGGGGGCGCCGCCCGGACGATCCCGGGTGAACACGATCAGGCCGCCGAGCTTGGTGACCCTCAGCACCGGCTCGCCGATGTCGTCGCGATAGATGGTGTCGCCCCGGGCGGCCTGCGACGGGCTCAGCACCAGCACTTCCTGGCTTTCCTGGAACTTCAGGAGAGGGGTGGGCGAGGACCGATCGAGCACGAAGCTCTCGCCCTCGTCCGAGACGTAGCGCGCCACGGTCGGCGCCGGCTGGCTGCGGTCGTCCTGCGGCTCGGTGCGCGTGAAGACGTCGCCCCAGCCCGCCTGGCCGGTGAACGCCATCGCGCGTCCCGCGCACATCGACGCGAGGCAAAGGCCAGCCAGGACCATATGCGCAGAGCGCCGGACGATCATGGCGATGGCAGATGCCTGGGGAGTGGGGCCGTTTTTGGACGTGGAGCGGGCAATCGCGGCCTTAGAGCGGATCGAAACTGCAAGCTGGCGCTCGGTTCACCAATTGGCGATACTGTGCGCCGCACAATTGCCAATGCCTAAACCCAGGACAGGACTACGTATGTCGCAGACTGATCAACCCGCCGGCGGCCGGCGCCGTGCCGTCGAGGGTGAGCCGGTCATCATCAAGAAGTACGCGAACCGGCGCCTCTACAACACGGCGTCGAGTTCCTATGTCACCCTGGACCACCTGGCGGAGATGGTGCGCGATGGCGTGGACTTCGTGGTGTATGACGCCAAGACCAACGAGGACCTCACCCGCAGCGTCCTGACCCAGATCATCTTCGACGAAGAGAATAACGGCCAGCAGGGCCTGCTGCCCCTGCAGTTCCTGAGGCAACTGATCCGCTTCTACGGCGACTCCATGCAGGCGCTGCTGCCCAGCTACCTGGAAATGTCGCTGGAAGGGTTCGCGCGCCAGCGCGAGCGGCTGCACCGCGAGTTCGGCGGAGTCTTCGGCGGGGCCGAGGCCCTGGACCGTTTCCAGGAACAGGTGCGGCAAAATCTGCAGCTGTTCGACCGCGCCATGAAGATGTTTTCCCCCTTCGCCTATGTCCGCAGCGATGACGAGGACAAGCCGGCCGCGGCCCCGGCGGGCGCCCCGGCAGGCTCGGACGAAGCCCTGGCCGAGCTCAAGGCTCAGGTCGAGGAGATGCAGCGCCAGATCGAGAAACTCGCCAAGCGCTGACCGCTCGGCGTGACCGGACCTTAAGAAACGCGCCCTAGACTCCGACGCTCACGGGAGCGCTGCATGACGTCTTCTATCGACCCCATCCGCGGCGTTCCGCTGGAGCGCCGGAGCAAGGAGCGCCGCACCAGCGAGCGCCGCCAGCCTGCCGCCAAGGCGGAGACGCTGCCCGTTCCCGTCTCGCCGCCACAGCCCGACGTTTCCATCGATCCGGCCGCGACCGACGCCGCCGTGGCGGCGCAGCTGCTGGGTCAGGGCGGGCAGAAGCGGGGACTGAGAGGCGGCCCACCGGTCCTGACGGGCGCCAGGGCGGCCTATCTCGAAGCGGAATGGTCCGGACCGCACGACCGGCGCAAACCCACCGGCCGGATCACCAAGACCCAGATCTAGTATCCTCCGCCGCGCAGCGGATGCGGGTTGGTAACCCTAACGAAAAGTTGGCGCGGCTCTTGCTTGGCCGCGGGCGGGATCAATTTGCGATCGGACCGCCCCGATGCCGACCTTCGCCGCCATCGTCATCAAGGTCGTCGACGTGCTGATCGTCACCGTCATCTTCACGGTGCTGACCTAGACCAGACCTGAGGTCTAGCGGGCGACCTTGACCGGCGCCGGGATGAGGCCTTCCCGTTGAGCCCGCTTGCGCGCCAGCTTGCGCGCCCGGCGCACCGCTTCGGCCTTTTGACGGGCCCGCTTTTCGGAAGGCTTTTCATAGTGGACGTGCCGCTTCATTTCGCGGAACGATCCCTCGCGCTGCATCTTCTTCTTCAGAGCCTTCAGCGCCTGATCGACATTGTTGTCGCGAACGAAAATCTGAACGATGACTCGGTCCTCCTCTGTTGCAGCCGCCCGGCCGGATCGCCGGGGCTCATGCGCCGCAACGCCTTATGCGCCCGAAAGCAAGCTTCCGCGCGCGGGCGGCCAGATAGCAAAGGCCCGGCCGAATGTCCATGCGCGCGCTCGCCGGCCGCGCTAGGATCGCGCCAATGGCGGATACGACCGACTGGGCGATGCAGATGGAGACGCGCCTGCTGGACGCGGCGCTGCCGCATGTCCGCGAACTCGGCTGGACCTCGCGGCTGATCGCGCGTGCGGCCAAAGGGGCCGGACTCTCGCTCGCCGAAGCAGAACTGCTGTTGCCGCAGGGCCCGCGGGATCTGGCGGCGCTGCTCTCCTACCGGCACGACGAAGCAGCCATCGCCGCGCTCGCCGCGCTGGATCCCGCCGCCCTGAAGATGCGCGAGCGGATCGCCCGCGGCGTGGAGGCGCGTGTCGAGGCGGCCATGGCAGACGAGATGTCCGTGCGACGGTTGATGGGCTTCCTGAGCCTTCCTCCCAACCTCGCCCTGGGGGCCCGCCTGGTATGGGAGAGCGCGGATCGCATCTGGCGCTGGGCCGGCGACGCGTCCGCTGACGAGAACCATTATTCCAAGCGCGCCATCCTGGCGGCCCTGCTCGGCTCGACCCTGGCGGTCCGGCTGTCCGGGGGGCCCGCGGCCGCGGAGCTCCACCTGGCGCGGGGCATCGAGACGGTGATGGCCTATGAGCGGGCCAAGGCCGGCCTCTTCCATGGCCGCGACATCCCCGCGGCGCTGGCCGAGGCCCTCGGACGGATGCGTTATGGCCGTTCGCGCGCCGACGCCGACGCGGACGCTACTCCCGCCTGAGCAATCGCTCAGTCAGCAGCGAGCCCCACCAGTTTGCCCTGAACTCCGCCTTGATCGCCTTGTGGTCATAGACCGGCCGGCTCATCCATTCGATCAGGCTCAGGCCGCTGTCGCCGGTTTCGGCGAGGTACCGCTCGAACACCTCGTCGAGCACGCCGGTATGGCCCTGCCGGAAGTGACCGTGACGCAGGGAAAGCTGGGAGAGCGCCTCGGCGATGGGCTGGCCGAGACGGAAATGGGCGTAGAGCACGCTCATCAGCCCGGCCCGGTCCGCGCCCGACTTGCAATGCATCAGACAGGGATACTCGATCTCCTGGAAGACCTGCCTGGCCGCCAGCACCTGTTCCAGCGTGGGCGCCTCGCGCGAATAGATCACCAGGTCGACCATCCTCAGTCCCAGCCGCGCGCAGGCGTCGGCTTCGAGCACGTGGTGGGACTTCTCCGTCTCGCCCCTGAGGTTCAGCACCGTCCTTATGCCTTCGTCGCGCCACCACCGCAGCTGATAGGGCCAGGGCTGGTTGGAACGGACGAGCTCCGGGCTGACCCAGAATGCGTTCTGGAATCCCAGCCTTAGAAAGGCGTGATCGCTCCAGAAGAAATCCCAGCAGGCGCGCAGGCGGCCCCAACGGGTGGACAGGTCGAAGCGGGTCAATGGGCTTTCCGGGTTTTGCAGACTGATAGAGCCATGCCGCCCGGGCCGGAACCCCTCATGGCTTGACACCTGAGCCCCGAAGATCGACCGAGCCTTATGACCCTGCCGGCCGGAGAGAGCACCCAGCCTGATCGCCCTCGGTTGATGCGCCGGGTGTTTGACGCCTATCTGGCGCGCCATTGGCCGGGGCTGGTCACGGCCCTGGCATGCGCCGCGATCGTCGGGGCCCTGGCCGGCGTGCTGTCGTGGCTGCTCGAGCCCGCCGTGCGACGGCTGTTCCTGCACCCCGACCCGAGCGCCCTGATCTGGCTGCCCCTCGCCATCGCCGGGGTCGGCCTGGTGCGGGGCCTGGCCCAGCTGATCCAGGCCGTGCTCACCAACCGCATCGGCAACCGGCTGGTGGCGGACGTGCAGGTCCAGCTGTTCGGCCATCTGATGCGCGCGGACCTGGCCCAGCTGCGCTCGGCCCACACCGGCTCCTACGTCTCCTCGGTGCTCTATGACGCCGGCCTGATCCGCGAGGCGGCGACGTCCGGACTGGTCGCCTACACCCAGAACCTGCTGACCGTGGCCGCGTCGGTGGTGGTGCTGTTCATCCAGGATCCGATGCTGGCCGCGCTGGTGCTGGTCGCGGGGCCGGTCACGGGCGTGGTGATGCGCCGGTTCGTCCGGCGCACGCGCCATGCGGCGCTGGACGCCATGGACGAGACCTCGGCCCTCTCCACCGCGGTGATGGAGAGCCTGGACGGGGTCAAGATCGTCAAGATCGAGAACCGCGAAGCCGACGAGGAGGCGCGCATCGCCGCGGTCATCCGCCGCCGGCTGGGTCACCTGATCCGCGGCGCCAACGCCAAGGCCATGGCCGCGCCCGCCACCGACACCTTGATGACCCTGATGATGGCGGCGATCATCGCCTGGGCCGGCTGGCGTTCTCTGCACGGGCAAGGGGAGATCAGCCGGCTGCTGGCCTTCATCGTGGCCCTGGCCTTCGGCTCCCAGGCCCTGCGGTTCCTGGCCAACTACCAGACCATCCTGACAGAGGGCCTCGCCGCCGCGCGCCGTCTGTTCGAGGCGATGGACACCCAGCCCCAGATCCGCGACCGGCCGGGCGCAACCGCCATCGGCAGGGCCAAGGGCGCCTTGCGCTTCGAGGCGGTCGCTTTCGCCTATGGGGACGAGGCGCCGGCGCTGGATGGCGTGACCCTGGAGGCCAGTCCCGGGCAGACGGTCGCCCTGGTCGGCCCCTCGGGCGGCGGCAAGACCACCCTGCTCAACCTGATCCCCCGTTTCTACGAGGTGGACGGGGGCGCCATCACCCTGGACGGCCGCGACATCCGCGACATCACGCTGCGGTCCCTGCGCGAGCAGCTGGCCCTGGTCACCCAGGAGCCCCTGCTGTTCGACGACTCCGTCGGCGCCAATATCGCCTACGCCCGGCCGGGCTCCTCGCAGGCCGAGATCGTCGCCGCCGCCAAGGCCGCCGCCGCACACGACTTCATCCTCGAGATCCCGGGCGGCTATGGGGCTCAGGTCGGCGAGGCCGGCGCGCGCCTCTCCGGCGGCCAGAGGCAACGGATCGCCATCGCGCGCGCCTTCCTGAAGGACGCGCCGATCCTGCTGCTCGACGAGGCGACCAGCGCGCTCGACGCCGAAAGCGAGGCCAGGGTTCAGGAGGCTCTCGAGCGCCTGATGGCCGGCCGCACCACCATCCTGATCGCCCACCGCCTGGCGACGGTCAGGCGCGCCGACATGATCTATGTGATCGACCGCGGCCGGGTGGTCGAGGCGGGCGGGCACGACAGCCTGACGGCCCAGGGCGGCCTATACGCGAGACTGGCCCGGGGCCAGAACCTCGAGGCGGAAGCAGCGTGAAGGCGCTGCTGCGGTCGCGGTCGGTCCAAATCATCCTGGGAACGCTGCTAGGGGGCTACCTCTGGCTGGTGCTCCACACCATCCGCTGGCGGCGCATCAACCGCGAGATCGTGGACGAGCAGCTGCGTGCGCCGGGCGGCGTGCTCGGCTGTTTCTGGCATGGCGAGATCGCCGCCTCCATCGCCGGCCAGCCGGTCTGCGTGCCTGTGCGGCCGACCAAGCTGATGATCTCGCTGTCGGCGGATGGCGAATTCATTTCCCGCGCCATGGCCTGGCACGGCTTCAGCTCCATCCGCGGCTCCTCCCGCAAGACCCGCGACCCAAAGCGCACTGCCAGCGGCGGATCGGCCTATCGTCAGTCGCTGGACTGGGTGGGCGAGGGCGGCATCCTGGTCCTGACGCCGGATGGCCCCCGTGGTCCCGCCCGCGAGATGGCTGAAGGCATCGTCCGCATCGCCGCCCGCACGGGAGCGCCGCTCTACCTGATGGGGTTCGCCGCCCGGCCGGCGCTTCGCCTGAAGACCTGGGACCGCATGCTGCTGCCCGCCCCCTTCGGCCGCGGCGTCCTGGTCTTCGATGGTCCGCTGCACGCCCCCGCCGACGTCGACGCCGAGGCCATCGCACGCCTGCGCCGCGAGTGGTCCGAGCGGTTGACCCGGGTCACCGAGGCGGCAGAGGCTGCGCTCGCGTGAGCCGCCGGCCCATCGCCCTCACCCTCTACCGCGTGGCCACAGGGCTGGCCGAGCCCCTCGCGCCATGGCTGCTGCGCACCCGTGCCCGCCGCGGCAAGGAGGATCCGTCCCGCCTGGGAGAACGCATGGGCCGGCCAGGCAGCGCGCGTCCCGAGGGCCCGCTGCTGTGGATTCACGGGGCCAGTGTCGGGGAGAGCCTGTCCCACCTTCCCCTGGTCGAGCGCATGGCGCGCGAGCGGCCGGACGTGAACGTCCTCGTCACGTCGGGCACGCGCACATCGGCGCAGCTGCTGGCCCAGCGCCTGCCCGCCGCGGCGATCCACCAGTTCGCGCCGCTGGACGCGCCCGCCGCGGCGCGTCGGTTCCTCGAGCATTGGCGGCCGGACCTCGCCATCTTCGTCGAGAGCGAGCTGTGGCCCAATCTGCTGGTCGCCGCCCGCGAGCAGGGGGTGCGCCTGGCGCTCCTCGGCGCCAGGATCTCGGAGCGGAGCGCCCGCCGTTGGGGCCGCGCCCCGACCTCGGCGGCCGCCCTGCTCGAAGGCTTCGACCTGATCTACGCCCAGGATCAGGACACCCGCGACTGGATCGAGGACCTCGGCGTCGAGGTGACGGGCCGGCTCGATCTCAAGCGAGCGGCGGGCCCGCTCGCCTGTGATCAAGTGGCGCTGACGGCGATGAGGCGTGAGATCGGCGACAGGCCGGTCGTGCTGGGCGCCAGCACCCACGCGGGCGAAGAGGCGTTGCTGGCCGAGGCCGTGGCCGGGTGCGAACCAAGGCCCCTGCTGGTCATCGTCCCACGGCATCCCGAGCGAGGGGTCGAGGCGGCTGCGGCGTTGCGGACGCACGGTTGGATCGCGGCGCGGCGATCGCTGGGCGAGGCGCTGGCGGCGGACTCCGACGCCTATGTCGCCGACACTCTGGGCGAACTCGGCCTGTTC
>FTHP01001090.1_pt1 | contig 10745 bp, 7 predicted proteins | sample 1640961 | NCBI WGS metagenome assembly FTHP01 (sample SAMEA3914788, study PRJEB12502) | metagenome | biome: forest; material: soil | place: Canada | collected 2011-07-03 | depth 0.1 m
CGCATGGTGATCGAGGGCGGGCGGGCCATCGGCGTTGAGGTCGAGGGCGAGGGCGGCGTCCGTACGATCAGGGCCCGCGGCGAGGTCGTGCTGGCCGGGGGCGCCATAGGCTCGCCGCAGATCCTGCAGCTCTCAGGCGTCGGCGACGGCGAGGCCCTGCGCGCTCTGGGCGTCGAGGTGAAGCATCATCTCCCGGCCGTCGGCGGCAACTTCCACGACCACCCGGCGGTGCTGCTGCAGATGGTGATGTCGGACCCGACGTCCTACGGGATTTCCTGGCGCGCCCTGCCGCGGGGGGCCTGGAACGTGCTGGAGTACCTGCTGTTCCGGCAGGGCCCGTTCTCGAGCAACGTGTTCGAGACCAACGCCTTCCTGCGCACTGACCCGTCCATCGACCGACCGGACGTGCAGTTCGTGTTCCAGCCGGCGCGGCGCAACAAGTCCACCTTCCCCCTGCCGCTGGGCCATGGCTTCGTGATGAGCTCGGTGCTGCTCTATCCGAAGAGTCGGGGGCGCGTTTCCCTGGCCAGTCCCGATCCCGCTGAGGCGCCGGTGATCGACCCCAACCTGCTCAGCCATCCGGATGATTACGCGCCGATGCTGCGCGCGCTGGCCCTGTCGCGCCGCATCTTCGCCTCGCCGGCCTTCGTGCGGTACCGCGCCGAGGAGTTCCAGCCGGGCGCCGAGGTCACCGACGAGGAGGCGCTGAGGGCCTACATCCGCCGCTCGGCGGTGACGGTGCATCACCCCTGCGGAACCTGCCGGATGGGGGGTGATCCCGAGTCCGTCGTCGATCCCGAGCTGCGGGTCCGGGGCGTCGAAGGGCTGAGGGTCGCGGACGCGTCGGTGTTTCCCCGGCTGGTTGGCGGCAACACCAACGCACCAGTGGTGATGATCGCGGAGAAGGCCGCGGACATGATCCTCGGCCGTCCGCCCTTGCCGGCGTCGGACGTTCCGCCCGCGTAGGGAACCTTCCGGTCTGGCTGGAGCTTGCACCTCCAGCGCCTCGCGTAGAAGCGCGCAGGATGATGCAAGGAGACCTCGATGCGCCTTCCCATGTTAGCGACCGTAGCCGTGGCCGGTCTGGCCCTGGCGGCCTGTTCCCAGGCTACGAAGACTCAGGCGTCCGCCGCGGGCGATAACGCCGCGGCGGCGGCTGACCATGCCGGCGCGGCTACGGTCGACGCGGCCCACGACGCCGGCGCTGCGATCGCGCGCGCCGCCGACAAAGCCGGAGTTGCGGCCGACCAGGCCGCCGACAAGGCCAAAGCCGCCGCTGGAACAGCCGCGCGCAAGGCTGACGCCGCTGAGGACGCGGCGGCCAGGACCCACTAGCCGGAGGGCCGCCCGCTCAGACGCGGGCGCCGGCCCGGGTCTCGTCGCCAACGAACGAGACCTGGGTTCCCGCCTTGACGCTTCGGCCAAGTTCCGCCGCGTCCCAGTTGGTGAGCCTGACGCAGCCGTGCGATTGGCGCTTGCCGACCAGGGAGGGGTCGGGCGATCCGTGGATGCCATAGGTCGGGACGGTAAGGCCGATCCAGGTCGACCCGACAGGATTGTTGGGACCCGCCGCGATCTTCAACCGGCCGGTCGCCCCCAAAGGCGCAAACGTCAGCCGCTTGGGATCGTAGTAATAGGCTGGCCGCGGCGCCACGGCCTTCACCGCCCAGATACCGCTGGGGGCAGGCCGCTCTTCGCTGCCGACGGACGCGGGATAGTAGGCGACCAGTCGGTTGGCGGAGTCGTAAGCCCGGATGGCCTCGTGTGTCTTGTCCACTTCCACCCGCGCGACCTGCAGATCGCGCGGTCCGTCGCGGGGGGCGGTGACGATGATCGTCGTCCCTGCCTTGGAGAAGTCGGCGTCCGGGTTGAGAGACCTCAGTAGCCGGCGGTCCATATGGAAGCGCTCGGCGAGCAACTGATCGGGGGCGGAGTAGGCCAGGCTCGGCAGCTTCGCCATCTCGCCGTAGTCCTTGGGCGGTGCGCCAATGAACGGACCCGCGACGTCCTGCTCGGTGATCCGATAGGTCCGCACGGCCGGTCCGGGATCGGATCCAACCAGCGCGTCCCACGTCGCGCTTTCGAGCTTGCCGTCCCAATGAAGGCCGCGGGCGAAGGAGAAAGCCTCGATGGCACGATCAAGATTATCGCCGCCGCGGCCGTCGATCACGCCGGGCGAGAAGCCCGCCCGGTCCAGCAGCACCTCCACTTTGACCAGCGTCGGACTGACGCTCGGGATTTCCTTGCTTGGCGCTGCGACAGCCGGCGCGAAGCCGGCGGCGTTGATTGCCTGAGCCACCGCCGGCATGTCCGCTTCCGCTGGGTTGATGGCCGGACCGCTCGCGCTCAAGCTCAGCGCCGGCGGCGCTCCGGGCGCTACCGCGGCCAGGCCCTTGGGACCAGGCGCCGTGGGCGCCAATGCAACCTTCGCCGTCGCCCGCAACTTCTGTGAAGGCGATGGAGCTGAGCACGCCGCCAGGCACGCGACGGCGCCCAGGAGGGCCAACGAGGTGAGACGCGACATGGACGGCTGCTCCCGGGATATCGACTGGCGCCTGAAATCCGTGGGCGGATCAGTAGTTCCTCGCAATCGCGCCGATGGCGGCGGCTCATGATCTGGCGAGCCGCCACAATGGTCATCGCCCTGGTCCTGCTCGCCGCGGCCGGCCAGCTGGTATGGCGGGACGTGCGGGCACAGGGTGGCTCGACCCTTCCTCTTTCAGCGCCGAGCCTGAGAGCGGCGGCCTATTCCTGGCCATCGCCCGGAGTGCCCGGCTCGTCCTCATGTCAGACCGGAGAGAGCTTCGCCGAGGCCGCAGGACGGAATGCGGCCTCGCTGGATGCCGCCCCGCTGGCGCCGTTCGGTCGTCCGGAGACCGGTTGGGACATCTACCTGCCTTTGATCGCGCGAGAGATCGGCGCCGAGTGCCCGCCGCAATCTCCCGGCTTCGCCCAGGCCCTCGCCAGCTTCCAGGGGCGCCATGGTCTGGCCGCCAGTGGCGTGATGGATGCGACCACGCTGGCGGCGCTGAAGGCGGTCTGGATGAGCCGCCGTCCATTCGTGGCGGCGACTGCACACGGCGCATGCCCTGCGCCCCCCGCGCCCGAACTCATGGCCTGGGCGGACCCGGCTGAGGGATATGCGGCCAAGCCGATCCAGCTGCGCGTCCGTGCGCTGGACGCCTACCGGAACATGGTCGTGGCCGCGCGCGGCGAGGACGCGGCCATCGCGGCGGACCATCGTCTGCTGACCATCTTTTCGGGCTTTCGCGAGCCGGACGCCGACGCGGCCAATTGCCTGGCGCAGGGCGACTGCGCCGAGCCCGCCCGGGCGAGGTGTTCGGCCCACCGCACGGGTCTCGCCGTTGACCTCTATCTGGGCGCCGCGGCCGGCTATCGGCCGGAGTCCACCGCCGATCCCAATCGCCTCTACCAGTCGCGATCGCCGGCGTTTCGCTGGATGGCCGCCAACGCATCCCGGTTCGGCTTCGTCAACTATCCGTTCGAGCCCTGGCATTGGGAGTGGACGGGTGAAGCTCCCTAGGCGGCTGTGGCGATAGTCTTGCGCGAGCCAGTCCATGCTGCTCAACTCCCGTGTCGGGCGAACGGGCCGGGCGAGGGGCGGAGCAAGACGTGGCCAATGGCGATCAGCCGACCTGGCGGGAGGTGATCCCCGAGGGCGAGGACGACCAGTTCCGCGCCTTCAGCCACCAGATGAATCACTACCAGCGCGGCTTTGCCCGCAACGGCGACGGCCAGCCCCACCGGGGGTTCCACGTCAAGTCGCACGCGGGCCTGAGAGCCGAGTTCAGGGTTCTGGACGACATTCCGCCGGCCGCCCGGCACGGGGTGTTCAGGACACCTCGGACCTTCCCCGCATCGGTCCGGCTGTCGAACGGCTTCAGCGCGGCCAAGCCGGACTGGTTCCCGGATCTGCTGGGATGCTCGGTGAAGCTCCTGGGCGTGGAGGGCCAGACGCTGCTGGCCGGCGAGGAGCACGCCGGCGTGCAGGACTTCCTGGCTCTCAACCAGCCCTACATCCCGGCGGCTGACGCCCGCCAGCTGATGCTCATTTCCACATCGGCGGCCGATGTCTTCACCGCGCCGTTCAAGCTGATCGGTGGTCTCGGACTGTTCCACGCGCTGCGCGTCTTTGGTTGGACCCTGGGCTGGACGCTGCGCCGGCTGCCGTTGCGCAGCGTGGTCACCGAGGACTTCTACAGCGCGGTCCCCATCGCCATCGGGCCGAGCGCCGTGAAATTCAGGTGGCGGTCAGGACAGGTGAAGGCCCAGCCGCCGCGCGGGGCCTCGGACGACAACTACCTGCGGGACGATCTGAAGAAGCGCCTCGCCGAGGGCGAGCTGCGCTTCGACTTCGAAGTCCAGTTCTACGTCGATCCGGTCAAGACCCCAATCGAAGGCGCCTATGCCTGGAAGCCCGAGGACTCTCCGTACGTCAAACTGGCGGAACTGGTGATCCCACGTTGCGAACTCGACACGCCCGAAGCCAAGCGTGACGAGCGACACCTCAACGGCCTGTCGTTCAATCCCTGGCACGCCATCGCCGAACATCGGCCCCTGGGTGAGATCCAGCGCGCCCGCGGGATGATCTATCAGGCCAGCGCCAAGTACTGGGGACGGGACCCGGACGCGCCCTCGTAGCGATGGTGGGCTGGCTCAGTCGCCCACGGGTTCCACCGACGTTCGGCGGGCGATGAGGAAGGCGTCCGCCACCAGCTGGAAGGGACGCATATCCACGTCGGACGCCCTGGTCTGGATCAATTCGGCGAACCGTCGGTAGAGCGAAGGGTACTCTCCGTCCGTCGGCCCGAGGGCCACAGGTTCGCCGTCGATCGCGAGCAACCAGCCGCCCCTCGAGAGCTTCAAGACGGCGCCTTCGGCCTCCACTTCGATGTCCCAGATCGGTGCTCCCGCGTGGCGGAAGTCGAACGCGGCGTTGATCGGCGCGCCGCCGACCGTCTCCAGCGTGACCTCCGCGGCGATCGGAGCCTCGCAGTCCGAGGGGATCCGCAGGTTCGCCGCCGTCACGAGGATGGGCTGGGGAATGATCCGGGTCAGTATTGAGATGGCGTTGATCCCCGGATCGAAGACGCCGAAGCCTCCCGCCAGCCAGATCCAGGATTGCCCCGGATGCCACTGGCGCACATTTTCCTTCCAGGTGACCTCGACCCTGCGGATCTCGCGGGTCTGCAGCCATTTGGTGGCGGCTTCGACGGCTGCGGCGTGCCGCGAATGCCAAGTCTGGAAAAGGGAAAGACGGGCGTCTACCGCCAGCCGCGCCAGATGTTCCAACTGGGCGGTCGTCTCGCACGGCGGCTTTTCCAGCAGGACATGTTTGCCCGCCTCGAGGGCCAGGCGGGCAGCCGGGTAGCGGGCCTGCGGTGGACTGCAGATCGACAAGGCGTCGATGTCGGGGCGCCGAACCAGCATCTCCTCCAGGCTCGTGAAGGTCTCAACGCCATCCAATCGCGCCATTGGGTCGGCGCAGGCGACGAGCTCGAAAGCCGGATTGGCGCGCACGGCGGGGATATGCTGGTCGCGCGCGATCTTGCCGACGCCCACGATGGCCATGCGAAGCGGGTTCACGAGGGCTCCCCTTTTGCTCCCCCATCAGACGCGCGTACGTCGCCGTCAAGGACGGCCGCCAAGCCAGATTCAGTCGAAGAAGGCGATCGTCCGGAACTCGATGCTTTCCCGCGGCGGCGTGCCCGGCGGCGTGGTCGGATCGTCGAAGCCGGTGTGGGGGGCGAAACGCGCGAACTTGGAGTCGGAGTCCCAGCACTTGATCAGGATCGCTTCATCCGGCTGCAGGTCCGGGATGTAGAGCCAGCGCTGGCGGGGATTGTGGGCGACGCCGTAGATCTCGCCCTTGCGGTGGGGAAACACCAGGTCGGTCTCGACCAGGTCGGCCTGATCGATGCTGCGGGCGTCGCCGAGCCCAAGGGGCCAAGCCCGCGCGGGGTGATGGATCGGCCGCCAGACGTTGATGATCGCCGCGCGCCCCTTGAGCAGGGCCTCGGCCTGGTCGCCCATGATGTCGCGCACCCGCTGCGGGCCCGACGCGATGGTCTGGTCCACGTGCGCCCGGCTGGCCGGCGGCTGGGCGCGGCCGGGGGCGCGGACAAAACCCTGCACCGAGCTCTTGCGCAGTGTGTGGTCGAACACGACGACGCGCGAGGCCCCGGTCACCGCCTTGACCAGTTCGGCCGTCTCCGGATGGCCGAGCGCTAGGGTCTGAGCCTCGTCCCACAGGTCGCGCACCGCCGTGCGGCTGCTCGTCACCGCGATCCCCTCGACATCCAGCGACAGCCGGTTGGCGATCGGGCGGGCGTTCTCGACCGTCACCACGTGGTCCTCGTAGACCGTGTTGGTGCGCGGCTGCCCCTCGGGCGGGTCGTAGGTCAGGACGAAGGCCTTCTCAGCCGTGCGAACGGCGAACGTCAGCGTGGCTTCAACAGAGGCGTGGGGCGCGCCGGTCGAGGCGCCGGCTTCGGCGGCGATGTCCAGCGGCATTGATATTCCTCCTCGATGGCTCCCACTGAACTTGGGGCCAAGGCCGGGGCCACGCCAGTCCGACATTCGATCATCGCGGTCGAAATTAGCTGGGACTGCTGTTAGCTCAGCTCAACACGTGTATGTTCACGACAAATGACCGGCGCGCCGTGCGGCCGCGGGCGAGGGAGCGGAGGAAGCGGTGTCGCGTGGACTCAAGATCTGGCGTTGGCCAGTTTTTTTATGCTTCGCGCTGGTAGCGCTAACGTCTGCCAGCGTCGCCGGCGCTGCTCAGGCGCACAGAAACTTCCGCGTGGCAGTCTACGTCGTTGTTGACGCCACCCGCGCCCTCTCGGACCCGGCGACGTTCCAGCGCCAGTTCGACCGGGTGATGCGCCAGGCGCCGTTCGACAAGGTCTACGTCGAGGTCTATCGCGACCGCCGCTTCGCCACGGACGCTCAGATCGAGGCGGTGAAGAGCGCCTTCGCCGCCAGGGGAGTCGCGGTTTCCGGTGGCGTCACCCTCGCGGCGGGAAACAAGAACGGCCAGTTCACCGTCTTCGACTACGAGGACCCCGCCGACCGGGCCGAATGCGAACGGGCGGTCCGGCTCGCGGCCAGGCACTTCGATGAGGTGATCCTGGACGACTTCTTCTTCTTCAACACCAAGAGCGACGCCGATATCGCCGCCAAGGGCGCGCGCAGCTGGACCCAGTACCGGCTGGACACCATGCGGGCGACGGCGCGGGACCTGGTGCTGGGACCGGCGCGCCAGACCAACCCCAGGGTCCGGATGATCATCAAGTACCCGAACTGGTTCGAACACTTCCAAGGGCTGGGCTTCGACCTGGATCAGGAAGCCAAGGCCTTCGACGCGATCTACACGGGCACGGAGACTCGCGATCCTGAGATCACCGACCAGCTGCTGCAGGAATACGAGAGCTACGGGGTCTATCGCTACTTCAGCCATGTCCGGCCGGACGCGAACGGCGGCGGTTGGGTCGACACCTACGCCGTGCGCGCGGTGGATCGTTACGCGGAGCAGCTCTGGGACACCGTCTTCGCCAAGGCGCCCGAGATCACCCTCTTCAACTGGGCGGATATGGCGAGTGAGCGTCCAGTCCCCGCGGGCGACCGCGCGGCGTGGGCGAAGGCGCCGACCAGCTTCGACTGGAGCGCGATGACGGCGTCCTATCGTTCCTCCGGCCGCGCGGACGACCAGGGGCCAGGCTGGGCCCAGGCCGCCGGCTATGCCCTCGGCAAGGCGGACGCGGTGCTGGGCGAACTCGGCAGCCCTATCGGCATCGCTAGCTACAAGCCGTTCCAGTCCAGCGGCGAGGACTTCCTGCAGAGCTATCTCGGCGACATCGGCATCCCGATCGAGATGACAACGGAGTTTCCGTCCGACGCCCCGGTCGTGCTGCTCACCGAGCAGGCCAAGGCTGATCCGGCCATCGTCGCCAAGATCAAGGGCCAACTCTCGGCGGGCAAGTCGGTGGTGATCACCTCGGGCCTGCTGCGCGCGCTGCAGGGCCGGGGCATCGAGGACATCCTGGAGGCCGAGGCTACAGGTCGGGTCGCTGGGGTCCGCCAGTACGTCGACGGCTTCGGCGCCGGCGCCGGGAAGCCACTGAACGATCCCGCCGCCACGACCGCCGTCCTGATCCCGGAGATCCGCTTCTACACCAACGACGCGTGGCCGGTGGTGCGGGCGGTGGCCAGCGACAAGGGCTTCCCGATCCTGCTGATGGATCGCTACTCGCGCGGAGTCCTCTATGTGCTGACGATCCCCGAGAACCAGGGCGACCTCTACAACCTGCCCCAGGGCGTGCTGGCCAAGATCCGGAGCTACGTGCAGCAGGACTTCCCGGTGCGGCTGGACGCTCCGGCGCGGGTCAGCCTGTTCGCCTACGACAACGGCGCCTTCGTGGTGGAATCCTTCCGGGCCGAGCCGTCCGTGGTGACGGTGGAAGTGTCGGGACGCCATGCCCGCCTGCGCGATCTGGCAAGCGGCGCCTTCATGGAAGCCTTGCCCCAACCCACGGCTGACGGGCGGACTGCGTTCCGGATCACCGTCCAGCCCCACTCTTTCCTGGCCCTGCGGGCGGAAGGTTGAGCCGATGAGACCGTTGCTGCTCCGCGCTGTCGCCGCGCTCGCCCTGGCGGGATCGTCCGCGTCACTGGCCGCCCCTCCCGGAACCGTGCACGCGAAGCTATGGCCCAAGGCTCACAGTCCCGCCGCCATGACCGATCGGCGCACGGAGGCCAGGGCCTCCGCTCTGCTCCGGCGCATGAGCATCGAGGAAAAGGTCGGTCAGGTAATCCAGGCCGACATCGCCAGCATCACCCCGGAGGACCTGGAGACCTATCCCCTGGGATCTGTGCTCGCCGGCGGCAACTCGGGGCCGGGCGGCGACGACCGCGCCTCCGCGCAGACGTGGCTCAAGGCGATCCGCGCCTTCCGCGCCGTCTCAACCGAGGCAAGGCCGAACCACGTTCCGATCCCGATGATGTTCGGCCTCGACGCCGTGCACGGGAACAACAACATCCCGGGCGCCGTGATCTTCCCGCACAATGTCGGGCTGGGCGCCACCCGCGATCCGGCGCTGATCGGAGCCATCGGCCGCGTGACCGCTGAGGAGGCCGCCGTCATCGGCACGGACTGGACCTTCGGGCCCACCCTGGCGGTTCCCCAGGATCTGCGCTGGGGCCGCACCTACGAGGGTTACGGCGAGGATCCGAGCATCGCGCGGGCCTATGCTCCCGCCATGGTGCAGGGGCTGCAGGGCCCCTTGCCAGCGCGCGGCGCCATCGGCCGGGGTCGCCTGATCGCTTCGGCGAAACACTTCCTGGCGGACGGCGGCACGAGCGGCGGCCGCGACCAGGGCGATGCGGCCATTTCCGAAACGGAGCTGATCCGTCTGCACGCCCAGGGCTATGCGCCGGCCATCGACGCCGGCGCCCTCACGGTGCTGGTCTCCTACTCCAGCTGGCAGGGCGTCAAGAACCACGGCAACCGGGGCCTGCTGACGGACGCGCTGAAGGGCCGGATGGGCTTTGAGGGCTTTGTCGTCGGCGACTGGAACGGCCACGGCCAGATCCCGGGCTGCACCCCTACGAATTGTCCACAGGCGATCAACGCCGGGCTCGACATGTACATGGCGCCCGACGGCTGGAAGGCCCTTTACGCCAACACCCTGCAGCAGGCCCGCTCGGGACAGATCCCGATGGCGCGCCTGGATGACGCGGTGCGCCGGATCCTGCGGGTCAAGCTGAAGGCCGGATTGTTCGACCACTCCCGGCCGCTCGAGGGACGCTTCGAGCGGCTCGGCGCGCCGGACCATCGGGCGCTGGCCCGCCGGGCGGTGCGCGAGTCCCTGGTCCTGCTCAAGAACAACGGCGGGCTTCTGCCCCTGCGCGCCTCCAAGCGGATCCTGGTGGCCGGCGACGGCGCGGACGACATCGGCAAGCAGTCCGGCGGCTGGACCATCAGCTGGCAGGGGACCGGCAATTCCAACGCGGACTTCCCGCATGGGCAGTCCATCTGGTCGGGGATCCGCGAGGCCGTCGCGGCCGGCGGCGGCAAGGCGGAGCTCAGCGCCGACGGCAAGTTCAACGAAAAACCGGATGTGGCGATCGTGGTCTTCGGCGAGCAGCCCTACGCCGAGTTCCAGGGCGACATCCCGAACCTGGAGTACCAGCCGGGCGTGAAGCGCGATCTCGCCCTGCTCAAGCGATTGAAGGAGCAAGGCGTGCCGGTGGTGTCGGTCTTCCTCTCCGGCCGGCCGCTGTGGACCAACCCTGAAATCAATGCCTCCGACGCCTTCGTTGCGGCCTGGCTGCCCGGCTCGGAGGGCGGCGGCGTCGCCGATGTCCTGATCCGCAAGCCCGACGGCGCGATCGCTGCCGACTTCCACGGACGGCTGTCCTACGCTTGGCCGAGCAAGGCGGGGCAGGGCGCGCGGGCGGACCGGGCCAAGGATCCGCTGTTCGCCTTTGGCTACGGCCTGGCCTACTCCGATCGTCGTACGGTCGGACGCCTGTCGGAGGACTCCGGCGTGGCCCAGGGCGGCGCCGGGGACCCGAACGTGTTCTTCCGGACCGGACGGGCGATGGGGTCGTGGTCGATGCGCCTGACCGACGCCGGCGGCGGCTCGGCGGCCTCTGGTCCGAAGGGCGCAAGTCCCGGCGGAACGGTCGCGATGTCCGCGGTGGATGCGGGTGCCCAGGAA
>FTHP01001065.1_pt1 | contig 10571 bp, 9 predicted proteins | sample 1640961 | NCBI WGS metagenome assembly FTHP01 (sample SAMEA3914788, study PRJEB12502) | metagenome | biome: forest; material: soil | place: Canada | collected 2011-07-03 | depth 0.1 m
ATGCCGTTGGTGACGACCCGCCGGGCCTCCGACGCGGCGGCCACCACCGTGCCGCCGGGGCACATGCAGAAGCTGTAGACGCTGCGGCCGTTGGAGCCGTGGTGCGACAGGCTGTAGTCCGCGGCGCCGAGGTCGGGATGGCCCGCGCTGGGACCGAAGCGGGCGCGATCGATCAGGGACTGGGGGTGTTCGATGCGAAAGCCGATCGAGAACGGCTTGGCTTCGATGTGCACGCCTCGCTCGTAGAGCATCTGGAAGGTGTCGCGGGCGCTGTGGCCGACCGCCAGCACGATGTGGTCGGCGGGGATGTGCTCGCCGCCCTGCAGCACTACGCCGCGGACACCCCGTTCGCCGCCTGGCCCGACGATGAGGTCGAGGTCATCGACCCTGCTCTCGAACCGGTATTCGCCGCCCAGGGCCTCGATGGCCGCACGCATGCTCTCGACCATGGCCACCAGCCGGAAGGTGCCGATGTGCGGCTTGGCCTCGGTCAGGATCTCCGGCGGCGCGCCGGCGCGGACGAACTCGGTCAGCACCTTGCGGCCCAGGAAACGCGGGTCCTTGATCTGGCTGTAGAGCTTGCCGTCGGAGAACGTGCCGGCTCCGCCCTCGCCGAACTGCACGTTGGATTCGGGATTGAGAACCCCCCGCCGCCACAGATCCCAGGTGTCCTTTGTCCGCTCGCGCACCACCTTGCCGCGGTCGAGGATGATCGGCCGGAAGCCCATCTGGGCCAGCAGCAGTCCCGCGAACAGGCCGCAGGGGCCGGCCCCGATCACCACCGGGCGCGGGACGGACGTCCCGGGCGCGCGGGCGACGAAGCGGTAGCGGGTGTCGGGCGCGGGCTGGACGCGCCCATCCCCGGCGAACCGCGCCAGCACCTCGGCCTCGTTCCTCAGGCTGACGTCCACCGAGTAGATCATGGCGATGGCCGACTTCCTGCGCGCGTCATGGGCGCGGCGGACCACGGCGTAATCGATCAGGTCGCCCGGACGCGCACCGAGGCGCTCGAGGATCGCCGCCGCAAGCGCCTCAGGCCCGTGGCCCAGGGCCAGCTTCAATTCGGTCAGTCTCAGCATGGCCGACTCTTAGCGACGTACAGCCTGGGCGCGCCATACCATTGCTTGCCAAGCCTCGCGCTCAGGCTATCGGGTGGTCTGGGCGCCGGGCATGGGGCCGCGGACAGGCGCCTCGCCCGGCTTGATCACGCTGGCGGCGTCCAGCGCGGCCAGGGCCTCGGCGTCGAGCGTCACGTCGACGGACGCCGCCAGCTCCTTCAGCTGTTGCAGGCTCGTCGCGCTGGCGATGGGGATGCAGCCCCTGGCGCGCAGCCAGGCGAGGGCGATCTGCGCCGGCGTCGCGCCGATACGGGCGCCCAGCGCGTCGAGCGCCGCAAGGATCCGCAGGCCGCGCGGATTGAGCATGTCCGCGGCCCGGTAGGCGCGCTGGCTGCCCTCCAGATCCACCGCGGTCCGGTACTTGCCGGTGAGGAATCCGGCAGCCAGGCTGTAGTAGGGGATCACCCCCAGGCCTTCTGCTCTGGCGAGATCAGCCAGCGGGCCTTCGAAGGTGTCGCGGTCATAGAGATTGTACCAGGGCTGTAGCGTCTCGTAGCGTGGCAGGCCTCTGGTCCTGGCCAGCTCCAGCGCCTCGGCCAGGCGCGGGGCGGCGAAGTTGGAGGCGCCAATGGCGCGCACCTTGCCGGCCTTGATCAGATCGCCATAGGCCGAGAGGGTCTCTTCCTGAGGGGTCGACGCGTCGTCGACGTGGGACTGGTAGAGGTCGATGACGTCGGTCTGCAGGCGCCTGAGGGATCGCTCGACCGCGTCCTGCATATAAGCGCGCGACAGGCCCTGGCCGTCCGGCATGGGTATGCCCAGCTTCGTGGCGATGATCACCTTCTGCCGCCGGCCCCCGCCGAGCGACAGCCACTTGCCGATCAGGGTCTCGGATTCGCCTCCCACATGGCCGGGAATCCAGCGGGAATAGACGTCGGCCGTGTCGATCAGATTGAAGCCGTGGTCGACGAAGGCGTCGAGCAGCGCGAACCCGGTCCGATCGTCGGTCGTCCAGCCGAACACATTGCCGCCGAGGGCCCAGGGGGCGACTATCAGGCCGGACGTGCCGAGTTCCTGCCGTTCCATTGTTCGTCTCCTGGCGTCGGTGCGACATCTACAGAGACAGACGCTCAGCCGCCATGGTTCGCGGCTCGATTGGGGTCGGTCGGACGTGCTGTCTGGAGCCTTGACTTTCAGAGCCAATGTGCGCGGCATAGAGGAGATTTGACTAGTACTCTCTCTATAGGGGCATAGGCGGGGCCGCCAGTCCGCCACCCGCCAAGCTGTGGGGGTCTGTCGTGTCCATGCAGAATATCGAACACGTCGTCGTGCTGATGTTGGAGAACCGGTCGTTCGACAGCCTGCTGGGCTGGCTCTACGAACACGACGCGCCGGCGAACTTCATCCCGGCCGTCCCCGGCGCGCCCTTCATGGGGCTGCAGACCGTCAATCCCGACGACTTCATCAATACGGCGCTGAACGGCACGCTCAGCGCCACGCCTGCGAGGGGGGTCAAGGGCTTCACAGTCCCGGACGTCGATCCGGGCGAGGAGTTCGCCCACGTCAACACCCAGTTCTACGGCTCGCCGATCCCCCCTCCGGGCGCGCAGATCGCCATGAGGGGCGTGCTGGCCGACTTCGTCGCGATCCTGCAGGAGCGCGGCTACAGCGACGCCGATGTCAGGCGCATGGCGGCGATGACGTTGCAAAGCTTCACGCCGGGGCAGCTGCCCGTGCTGAACCAGCTGGCCCGGCACTATGCGGTGAGCGACGCCTGGTACGCCTCCGTGCCGTCGCAGACCAACCCCAACCGCTCGTTCCTCATGTGCGGCACTTCGAACGGCATGGTGAACAACGGGGATCTCGAGACCAACCCGCAGGCGCGCGCGCTCGAGGCGGTGCTCGGGATGGCGATCGGCGACGATCGGGTGGACGCGCCGACGATCTTCAACGCGCTCAGCACGGCGGGGGTCGACTGGTCGGTGTTCTGGCAGACCAGCTATCTGCCGCAGAAGATCTCCACCCTGCTGACCGGCCTGCCGATCCTCATTCCCCTGCTCGCCGCCGCCGGGTTTCCCGTGCTCGCGGCCGCCGCTGCCGCGGCGCTGGCGTTGCTGAGTCCGTATACGGCCTATCTGAACGATCTGACGTCGGGCGAGCTGGGCTCCTGCTACACGTGGCGCCTGTTCCCGCAGATCAAGGACAGGATTCCCGACGCCGCCCAGCATTTCCAGAAGCTCGAGGACTTCCACCGGCTGGCTCGCGGCGGACAGTTGCCGGCGTTCAGCTACATCGAGCCGTTCTGGTCGATCTCGCATACAACCAACGACAACCCGACCTTCGAGAAGCTCGTTTCCGTTCTCGGCAACGACTACCATCCGCCCGGAAACATCCTCGTGGGCGAGCAGTTCGTCAAAGACGTCTACGCCAGCCTGATCGCCAATCGGGATGCCTGGACCAAGACCCTCTTGCTCATCACCTTCGACGAGTTCGTCGGCGTGTTCGACCACGAGACCGAGGCCCTGAAGCCGGGCGTGGTGCAGCCGCCCTGGGGGCCGAACGGGCGGCCGCCGTTCAAGAGCCCCACCGGCTTCAAGTTCGATCGCCTGGGAGCCCGGGTTCCGACGATCGTGGTCTCACCCTGGGTGCAGAAGCAGACCGCGTTCAGGTCCGCGACCGGCGTCCCCTACGACCACACCTCGGTCATCGCCACGACGCTCAAGTGGCTCGGCCAGGACAGCCAGATCCCCGAGTTCGGCCTGCGCACGGTTCAGGCGCCGACCTTCGAGGGCGTGCTCACGCTGGGCCAGCCACGCACCGACGAAGCCGACCTGGCGTTCCTCGATGCGCCCCGCGCGATCGGGGATCTGGTGACGTACGGAGGCCCGTTCGTCCTGAAGAACCAGGACGGTGACTATCTGACCACCTTCTACACCACCCTGAAGATCGCCGGGGGAGGGTCGGTGATCCCCGACTCGGTGATGGGCATCTGCGTGGATCTCGGCATCGCCGCCTGCTTTCCCCGGCTGGGCGGAGACCAGAGCGCCGTGCTGGCCTTCGTCACCCCGTCTGCCGATCCCGCGCCCCAGATCGGCGACAACACGCCGGTCATGGTGGTGTCTCGCGAGGTGGGACTGGGCCCGCTGAACCTCCTGGGCGCCTGGGCCGATTCACACGACTGCTATTACGACGACGAATATCTGGAGGGCGATAACGCCGCCAAGCAGACGTGGGTCGTCCAGAAGCTGGCGAACACCGATCAGCCGCTGCGCTATGGCGACCAGATCTACCTGGTCAATTCCTTCTATCAGGGCAAGCGGCTGACGCGGGACACCCGCTGGGTGGTCGGCTCCGGGTGGATCACCACGGACGCCCAGGGTGATTACTGGACGATCGAGCCCGCCTGAACGCGCGCCGGTTCAATGGCTTACGGAAACGGGCTGGGCCAGCGCGATGGCGTCGCGCAACTGACGTTCCGTCACCGGTTTGGTCAGCACGGCCAGAGGATGGTCCTGGGCGATGCGTTCGACCGTGGAGGGTTCGCTTGATCCGGTGATGAAGATGACCTGCGACCCCACCGTGTCGTGTATCGCTATGGCGGCATCCACGCCGTCCTTCGCCCCTTTCAGCCGCACGTCCATGAGGACGATCGAGGGGCGGTGTTCCTGCGCCAGGGCGATCGCCTCGTCCGCCGTGGCGGCGGTCCCGCAGACCGTTCGGCCGATGTCCTCGACGTAGAACGTCAGCAGCTGGGCGATGAAGAACTCGTCGTCGACGATGAGGATGTGGTCCTGCAGATCGCTCATCAGTGCACCGGGGCCGGGATCCGGATCTCTGTCCGGGTTCCCTGTTCGTTGGCTATCATCTGTTCTCCTTCGAGCTGGTCCACCAACCCATTGATTATGCTTGTTCCCAGGCCGGGCCTGGCGCGGCCCGACGCGGCGCCATCCGGCGAACGTCCCTTGCCGTCGTCGGAAACGACGAGAGCAATCCCGCCATCCACGGCGCGCTCGAGGCTGACGGTGATCGCGCCGCTTCCCTCGGGAAAGGCGTGCTTGAGCGAGTTGGTCACGAGCTCGCCCACCAGCAGCCCCAGGGGAATCGCGAAGTCGAGGTCCACCTCAAGGGGAATGGCGCGAACCGACACGCGGACGCCACGCTCAGCCGCGCCTTCGAGGATGTTGCCGGCGAGTTCCTTCAGGAAGGGCGCGATATCGAAGGTCTTCAGGTTCTTCGAGTGCATCAACTGGTGATGCACCAGCGCCAGGGCCTGGATCCGGTTGCGCAGGCCGAGCAGCGCGGTCCTGGCGTCGGCATCCTTCAATTGCCGGGCCTGCATGACGATCAGCCCGTCGATGATCTGCAGGTTGTTCTTCACGCGATGATAGACTTCGCGCAGCAGAAGGTCCCGTTGCTGCAGCGCGGCGGTGCGGTCGGCCAAAGCGCCGATGAGGTCCGCGTTCAGCGTGGCGAGCTGCGTCGCCCGCGTCTTGAGTTCGGTGATGTCCACCGACACGCCCACCATGCCGCTGACCAGACCGCGAGCGTTGCGAAGCGGGGTCTTGGTGGAGAGCCACACGCGCGCACCGCCTGCATCACCGCCGAACTTCTCCTCCAGCTCCTCGAACTCCCCCCGTTCCATGACGCGGCGGTCGTTCGCCATCACGACCTCGGCCTGCCTGGGGTCGGCGAAGAACTCGATTTCCGTCTTTCCCTGCACCTCGGACCACGGCTTGCCGATCCATTCGAGGGCGCCCCGGTTGGCGAGCACCATGCGTCCGTCCCGGTCCTTGGCGTAGATCAGGCCGGGCGCCGCCTCGATGACAGTCTCCAGCAGGTCCCGTTGCCAGGCCTCCTCCCGCTGGGCGCGGCGCGCCTCCGAAATGTCGTTGTCGAAGACGATGACCGCATCCGCCTCTCCGGCGGAGCCCTCGTGCAGAGTCAGCTGAGTCGCGACATCAAGCTTGGCTCCTTCGCGGTCGCGGTTCACCACGTCGCCTTCCCAGTGGCCCTGCGTTTCCAGGAGCCCTTCGACCTCGTGCGGAGGGATCGGAAACTCTGTCTTCAGCAGCTCCTCACTGTTTCGGCCGACCGCCTGTTTCGATGTGTAGCCGTAGATCCGCTCCATCCCCGCCCCCCAGAAGGTGATGGCTCCGCTGACGGTGCGAAGAAGTCCCTGGCTCAGGCCGAAGGCGCGGGTGGACCTCTGCAGCGTAGCGAGACTGGCGCTGACTGCGATCCGCGCCCGATGTTGGCCCAACGCCACTCCCGCCAGGAGCAGCGAGGACAGCACGCCCAGCACAACGGCGGCGATACGGGGGACGACCGGCCAGGCGCCGGAGCGGTTCCGCGACAGCGTGGCCCTGGCGCTCGATCCCAACGCGTCGATGCGCACGCTCAAGGCGTCCATGATCCCCTTTCCCCGATTGGTCCGCACCAACTGCAGGGCGAGCTCGCGGCGACCAGCCTTGGCCAACGCGATTGTCTCGCCGAGCTCCACCATCTTCGCGGCGGTGAGCGCCTGGATGTCGTCCAGCATCGGGCTCTGGCCAGAGCCGTTCCGCGGCTCGGCGCGCAGGTCGGCAAGGATGGTGTCTATCCGGGCGCGAGCGACATCGTAGGGCGCGAGGTAGCGGACATTTCCGGTCAGCAGGTAACCGCGCTGGCCGTTCTCGGCGTCCTTCAGAGTCGACATGAGCTTTGCCGTCAGCGACAGCTCCGCGCGCGCCCGGTCGCTGCTTTCGTCGTGCTTGCGACTATTGTCGAAGTTCGCGCGCGCCAGCCAGGCGCCGCTGGCGAGCATGACAATGGCCAACACGGTCGCGACTGTAGTGGCGATATGGCCGAGGGCTGACGGGCTTGCGGGCCGCGCCACTGGGTCGTCATGCGTGTCGTCGGCCGAGGCGCCCCTGGGGGTCGACATTCTTACTGGTCCTGGCGGAGCGTGGCCGCTGCGCGCCGGTCCTTATCCAAGTCGAACGGCCCTGGGCCGCCCGCAGCCGTGATCACCGCGATCCGCCGGTGAATCGTCCGGCCCTCGCAAAGACCTTTAGCTGCAACGCATAGTTTAGCTCTAGGTTCCGGTGGAAGAGGGACGACCCGCCGGCTCTCTGGCTCCCATCACGCGCGCTGCTGGTCGCCGTCGATGTTCAGCATCTGGCCCGAGATCGACCTGGCGGCGTCCGAGGCCAGGAAGACGGCCAGGGCGGCGATGTCGTCGGGGTCCACCAGGTGCTTGATGGACTGGTTGGCCAGCAAGCCAACCCTGATCGCCTCGACCGTCTGGCCGGTGGCGCGGGCGCGGCCCTCCAGCACGCGCTGGACGCGCTCGCCCTCGACGCCGCCGGGAAGGATGGCGTTGACCCGCACGCCGTGCTCGCCGAGTTCCATGGCGAGCGTCTTGGTGAAGCCGATCAGGCCCCACTTCACGGTCGCGTAGGGGCTGCGGTTGGGATAGCCGAACCGCCCGGCCGCCGAGGACATGTTGATCACCACGCCCGCCGGCGAGTGGATCAGATGGGGAATGGCCAGCCGCGTGACATTGAACGTCCCTGTCAGGTGCACCTTGAGCACCCGCTCCCAGTCGTCCGGGTCGATGTCCTGGACCGGCGCGGTGGGGCCCGAGATCCCGGCGCTGTTGACGAGCACGTCGATCCCGCCCAGCGCCGCCGCCGCCTCGGCGACCATGGCTTCGACCTGGGAACGGTCGGCGACGTCGCACACCCCCGTTTTCAGGCCCTCCAGCTCGGCGGCGGCGCCCGCCAGCGCCGCTGGATCGATGTCGCAGGTGTAGACAGAGCAGCCCTCGGCGAGGAACGCCTTAGCGATGGCCTTGCCGATGCCCGCCCCGCCGGCGGTGACCAGGACCTTGCGGGCCATCAAGCACTCCCCAATGAAACGTCCCTCCCGGCGTCACGATGATCACGCCTAAGACGTCGAAGAGCGCTGTATCAGGTCGAACAGCAAGCGGGTGTTATCGATCGCCAGAAGCGCCCCTGCCGTGAGCCGCCATGGCTCCGCCCCCGCCAAAGACTCTCATGGCCGATCGATGCGACCAAAACGCACGCCGCAGAGGGGAGAGGTCAGGCCGGCTGAATCAGGCCGAAACCGGAGGCGACACCGTCAGTGGAACACGAGGGGCCGGTGCCCCTCCCGGCAGTGATGCAGCACCTCATCCAGGTGACGCCGGTCAACCGCCTGACCGCAGGTCGGGCAGGCATAATAGTGTTCGCCGCAGCGCGTGAGGGACTCTTGGCCGTCCGCCGCCTCGATCTCGTCCAGGCGCCCGGTTTCGTGGTGTTCGGTTTCGTTAGGCATGTTCAGAGCAAACGTGTCACCCCGGCTCATGTTCCGTCTGCCTGACCCACAGCGTGGCGAGGGCGATGATCCAGAGCGCGATGTAGAGACCGCCGAACCCGACCAGGACGTTCTCTGCGGCTCGCCAATCGGCTGCAGCTCTCGTCTGCGTCAGGCCATGAGCAACCGCGGCGATCTGATGGTCATAGAACGCAAATGCAGCCGCCAGGATGGCTATCGCCCAATAGGCGAGCGAGACGGCGGTCACAATCCGCTGTGCCCTCGGAACAATCCGCATGCAACTGTTTCCGCCACCACCCCGGGCGTTTCTAGCACAGGGCGATGTTCAGCGCTCGTATACCCTTCTTATCTCCGCATCATCTGAGTAACCGAAGCTTGATCAGGCCTATGTCTTGTGGCGCGGTCCGAAAGCGAAGAAAGCGAAGAAACGCGCTTCGATGCTGACGCGCGGGGCGGCGCCGGCGGGCAGGCCGGGGATGTCGGCCGAATTGTGCAGGGGCTGGGCCCAGCGGCTGTGGTCGCTGTCGTAGGCCTTGAACACGATCAGCTCGTCCGGCGTCAGGTCGGGGAAGTAGTACCAGCGCTGGCCGGGATCGTAGTGGCAGAGCTGCGACTCGAACTGGTTGCCAGGCTCGTCGAAGGGCTCCCTCAGGCAGGCGTCGAAGGTCAGGCAACCCTCGGCCTTGACGGTGGAGGCATCGCACAGCACCAGGGTGTTGTCCTGCGGCGGCGGCGAGACGCATCGCCAGGTCTGGAAGATGGCGAAGCGCGGATACTGGCGCAGCTGGAGGTCCTGCCAGCCCTCGATCCATTCGACCCACTTATTGGCGGCGTATTCCGTGTAGTCCATGTGCGCCCAGCGCGACGGGCCGATGGCGCCGTCCACCTGGGCGCGCTCGGCGTGGCGCTTGAGCAGGCCCTTGCCCTGGGCCAGCACCAGGTCAGCGCCCGACATCTCCTTCAGCAGCGCGCCGACCGACTGCAGGTAGTCCTCGGCGATCGCCGACAGGTCGCTCGACTGGGTGATCCCGCAGGCGTGCGGCGCCAGGGTGAAGCCCTCGCGGTCCAGCGACAGCTGGTCCACGATCGGGCGGGCGTCGAAGATGGTTGCGTCGTGCCTGTCCAGCACGAGGTTGGTGCGCGACCAGTCCACGATGTCCACGCGGGCCCGGCCCTTGATGTCGCCGGCCCAGTTCATCCAGGTCTCGACGAACGGCCGGGCCTGCGATCCCGAGGCCTTGGCGGCTTGCATCCCCATCGGCTCCCTTTCCCGTTACGCGTCGAAGATCGCGTAGGCGCGCGATTCGACGCTGATCCGCGGGCCGGCGTCGGCCGGGCAGGAGGGGTCGTGGAAAGCGCAGTGCGGCACGCCGGCGACCCACACCGGCTCGTTGCCGTAGGTGCGGAACACCAGCGCCTCGTCCGGCTTCATGTCCTTGAAATAGGCCCACCGGTGCGCCGGATTGTGGCGGACCAGAAAGGCCTCGGCCCGCATCCACGGCGGCTCGCCCTGGTCGTAGACGCCATCGGCCTCCACCAGGTCCTCCCGCGCAACGGTGCGCGCGTCGCAGACCGCCAGCGGCATGTCCTGCGGCGGCTCGGAGATAACGCGCCAGACGTTGTAGCCGACCAGCACCTCGCCGGGCTTCAGCTCTTCCTTGGCGATGCCGAAGAAGGGGCTGTCGACCAGCCCGTGGGCGGTCTTCATCGTGCAGTCCACGTGCGGGAAGTGCGCCGGCTGCGAATTGTGGCCGGTCTTGTAGCGACTGGAGCGCGGGGAAAAGCGCATGTGCCCGATCGGGAAGCCGAACACCTTCCTGGCCCCGGTCAGCCCACGGATCAGCTCAGCCAGCTCCCCGCCATAGGTGCGGCGGACCTCCTCACGGTCGGCGAAGTCACGGACCGCCGTCCTGTGCTCGGCCAGCATGAAGCCTTCCCGCTGCAGCGATGGCGGGCTGGTCCAGGTGCGCGCGTCGTGGAACGTGACCGGATGAGGGTCGGTCCGCCAGTTGTCGAGGCCGTGGTCGTTGGCGTGGAAGGTGGGCTTTTCCGGCGCGCCGCCGAAATAGCCGATGCTGCCCTCGACGGTCCGGCCGATCCGAGCGTCAACCCCGATCATCGACGCCTCCCTGTGCTGCTTTCCACGCAGGGTTGGCTACGGGCGCTGCCGCGTCAAGGCGAGCGACGCCGGGAGCG
>FTHP01000703.1_pt1 | contig 10570 bp, 8 predicted proteins | sample 1640961 | NCBI WGS metagenome assembly FTHP01 (sample SAMEA3914788, study PRJEB12502) | metagenome | biome: forest; material: soil | place: Canada | collected 2011-07-03 | depth 0.1 m
CAGCTTCGAGAAGGTCTCCCTCGCCTTGCGGTTGGTCGCCTCGTCCCGGCCGGTGGGGATGGCGTAGATCACCGTCAGGGCGCGGGTGTGATAGAACTGCGGCACGCCGCCCAGGGGGACCAGCCCGGCCTCGGCGAACACCTTGCCGAACACCTCCAGCGCCTCGAGCACCGCCTCGCCGGTGATCGGCACGATTGGCGAGAAGTCCATGTGGCCCTCCAGCGGCGGAGCGCCGGGGAAGCGCCGGGTCGTGAAGAGCACAAGGCTGGGGATGCCCAGCACGCTCTTGTCCGTCACCGCCTGCACCTGCTCGTCGGTCAGGGGGAACTCGAAGCGGGCGTCCTGCTTGAACACCGCGCCAGGGATGGCGGCGAAGCGGCTCTGCACATAGTCGCACTGCGCCTCGATCACCTTGGGCGGCCCGTAGAAGGTGAACTGCGAGGTCCAGAACGGCAGGCCCTTGGAGCGGGCCCAGGCGTTCAGCTCCGCCGCCGACGCTCCGCCCGGCTTCGCCCGCATCGCCAGGATCTCCGGATCGCCCGCCATGAGTACGGGGCTCGAGATGTTGGTCTGCGAGGGGATGAGCCCGCGATAGACTAGATTGGCCAGGATATCGACGTAGGGGCCGATGTCGTCGTGGTTCTGGACCGTCACGGTGGCGGTGAGCGCGGCCTCGGGCTCGGGCATCAGCCAGAAACCCATCTTGGTGACGACGCCGAAGTTGGACTGGGCGAACAGGCCATCGACGATGGGCCCGACGCCATACTTGAACTGCTGCCAGGTCTTCGATCCCGGCAGCGCGCCCATGCCGGTACGCACCAGCTCGCCGTCGGCCAGCACCACCTCCATGCCACAGTGGGAGTCGAAGTGGTCGCGGTAAGGCAGGGCGGTACGGCCGGCGCCCCGGTCCAGGGCGTTGCCGACCAGGCTCCCCCAGCCCGGATCGGGGCAGTCGATCCAGAGCTTCAGCTTCTTCTCGCGAATGTAGCGGTAGAGGTCGAAGTAGGTGACGCCCGGCTCGACCAGGGCGTAGGCGTTGGCCTCGTTGACCTCCAGGATGCGGTTCATCCGCCGCAGTTCCAGGATCACGCTGCCCGACAGCACCGGCGCCGAGCCGCCGTAGGTCAGGTTCTTGCCGGTGGAGAACGGGTAGAGCGGGATCTTCAGTCCGTTGGCGATCTTCAGGATCGCCTGCACCTGCTCGACGTTCTCAGGCGCGATGGCGGCGGAGGCGACGCGCTCCTCGCCCTGCCCCCACCAGGGACTGTAGGCGTCCTTGTAGAGGTCGACGTCCGCGTCGGCGGTGAACACCCACTCCTTGCCGACGACGGCCTCGAACTGACGCAGGGCGTCGGCGAAGTCGGCTTGGCTTACGCCCGGCGGAGTCCTCATGAGCCCCTCCCATTTCGCGGACCAGGTTCGCCCAGGCCCGTCACATTTGTTACGAAACATAGCGTCGGTTGAGGCGTCGGCTGTCAAGTCGTCACCGACCGGATGGACACTGTCGCGGCGCCATCCTAGCGTGGTCATCCGGACCAATTCCTGAGGGCGGACCATGGACAATCTCGAGGGCAAGACCGCCTTCATCACCGGCGGGGCGAGCGGCATTGGACTGGGCATCGCCAAGGCCTTCGTCGGCGCGGGCATGAACGTGGTCATCGCCGATCTGCGCCAGGACCATCTGGACAACGCCATGGCCTGGTTCGAGAGCATCCAGAAGGGCCGCGCGGTGCATACCATCCGCCTGGACGTGACCGACCGGCCGGGCTTCGCCGCCGCGGCGGACGAGGCGGAGGCCCGCTTCGGGAACATCCATGTGCTGGTCAACAACGCCGGCGTCGGCATTGAAGGCCCGGTGCTGGACGCCACCTACGCCGACTGGGACTGGGGCGTCGGCGTCAATCTGGGCGGGGTGATCAACGGCCTGCAGGCGGTGCTGCCGCGCATCGTCGCCCATGGCGAGGGCGGGCATCTGGTGAACACCGCCTCGCTGGCGGGGATCACGCCGGGCCCGGGCGTCCTGGCAATCTACAATACGACCAAGGCGGCGGTGGTGGCCCTGAGCGAGTCCATCCGGGAGGAGCTGGCGACCAAGGGGGTCGGCGTCAGCGTGCTCTGCCCCGGCCCCTTCAAGAGCAACATCCACCAGGCCGCGCAGAACAGGCCGGAGAAGTTCCAGGGCGAGAGCGGCTATGGCGCCACCCTGGAAAAGCTCTCCCAGCGGCAGATCCAGGCCGCATGGGCCGAGCCGGAAGAGGCCGGCGAAATGGTGCTGGAGGCGGTGCGCGCCAACCAGCTCTATGTGATCACCCACGGCGAGTTCAAGATGTTCGCCGAGGCGCGGTTCAAGGCCATCCTGGACGCCCATCCCGAGCCGAAGACGCCCGACCTTCTGGCCCACATGGGCGATCTCGCGCGTTCGCTGCCCAAGACGGACTGAGCCGGGCGCGTTGACCGGCGCGCCGCTGGTTGATACTTATCCGTACAAATTTGGCGAGACCTGGATTGGAGCGGCGGATGGCGCAGTCTGCAGTGTTGGAGCGGGCCCCGAGCGCGATCACCCCGCCCGAGCCCGACCTCACCCCCGCCGAGGCCGTCCGCCGGGCGGAAGCCCTGATCCCGCTTCTGCGCGAACAGCAGGAAGAGGCCGACGAGCGCGGCTACTACAGCCAGGAGGTCCACCAGGCGATGCTGCAGGCGGGCCTCTACCGGATGGTCCAGCCCCGCATGTTCGGCGGCTACCAGTTCGGGATGCGGACCCTGTTGCAGGTGACCGCCAAGATCGCCCGCGGCCATCCGTCCAGCGCCTGGTGCTACTGCCTCTCCTCATCCCACGCTCTGCTGCTGGCCGCGCACTGGCCCGAGCAGGTCCAGCGCGAGATGTTCGGGCCTGATGGTGACTTCCGCGCACCGCACCGGGCCGCACCGGCCGGGACGTTCACGCCGGTCGAGGGAGGCTATCAGGTCAGCGGGACGTGGAGCTATTCCTCGGGCATCCCCTACGCCACACACTTCGCCGGCGGCGCCGTCATCCCCCTGCCCGGCGGCGGACCGGCGATCGTCAACTTCTTCGTCTCCCGCGACAAGGTGGAGATGATCTCAGACTGGGGCGGGGACGCGGCCCTCGGCATGCAGGGCAGCGGCTCCAACAGCGCCAAGCTGACCGACGTGTTCATCCCGCACGAGCACTTCTGCCGGGGAGACGTCCTGTTTGGCCAGGAGATCGACTGGACCAAGGGCACGGTCGGCGCGCGCCTGCACAACGACCCGACCTATCTGGGCGTGGCCGGGGGCATCTATCACCTGACCTTCTCGGCTATCATGTCGGGCGCGGCCTGGGCGGCGCTGGACGAGTACGAGGAGGCGATCGCGACCCGCAAGGTGATCGGCAATCCGCGCATGACCCTTGCCGAGGACCCCGATGTCCACCGCAGCCTCGGCGAGATCCTGGCCCTGATCGAGAGCGCAGAGGCGATCATGTACGGCGCCATCGGCCACTGGGAGGAAAGCATCGAGCGCTGGTCCCGCACCGGCGCGCCGATCACGCCTGAGGACACCATGCGCATCTGGGCCATGGGCCGGCAGAGCTCGCTCATGTCGTGCCAGGCGGTGGAGATGATGTTCCATACCGCTACGCCCAGGTCGGCCAACCGGGGCCAGCGGCTGCAACGCTATTTCCGCGACGTGCAGATGTTCCGCATCCACCCCTCGTCACAGAACTGGGTGCCCCACGCCCGCGGCGAGACCCACCTTGGCCTCTCCCCCAGCAAGTTCGCCGCCCGGCGCTAGCCTCGCCCCACTTCCCTCTCCCCGGGCTGAACACTTGCCCCGACCACCCATGAACACATGCCTCGCCGGTGTTCATGGGTCCTCGCGACAAGCGCGAGGATGACGATCGATTAGATGCCGCGGGCCGATCAGGAACCGGGATTATTGGCGAGGCTTCGCCCGCTTCAGGGTCATTGAATGCCGGAACCTGTCGGCGGGATGCAGGGTGAAGGCGATCAGGGCGCAGGCGCCGCCTGTGAGGTAGTAGCGGCGGCGGACCTCGATGCCGGGCGAGCCGGGCTCCAGATCCAGGACGGCGGCGGCGTCTTCGGGGATCGGCCGGCCATAGAGCACCTGCTCCACCTCCTGCACCTGAGTGGAATACATCTCCTCGATCCACAGATAGAGCGGACCGGGCCGGCGGCCGAGGAACAGTGCGACGCCGGCGTAGTCGGGGTGGATGTACATCTCCGACCAGGCGATAGGCGTCTCGTCGCCCGGCGGGTGGCGGCGGCCCTCCACCCTCAGCCAGCGCTGGCCCACCCGGCAGTCCAGCCGCCGGGCCAGATCCGAGTCGGCGACCACCATGCCGCTCGATTCGACGGCGTAGATCAGCTCCTGGGCGTAAGTGATCAGGTCGTTGATGGAGGCGACCTCGTGGACGAACTGCTCGCTGGCCTCCGGGCTGAGCACGGTGGTGCCGGCGCCCTGGCGCGAAGCCACCAGGCCCTCGTCGCGGAGCTGGCGCAGGGCCTCGCGGACGGTGTGGCGGCTGACGCCGAAGCGCACGCGCAGGTCGCTCTCGGTGGGCAACAGCTGGCCAGCAGGATGACGGCCGGCGTGGATCTCCGATCTCAGGGTGTCGACCAGCTGTCGGTAGAGCGGCGCGTCCGCCGTCCCCGGCTCCAGCTCAACGATGGGAGGCGCCCGGTTGCTCATCCGTCCACGCGCTCGGCGATCCAACGGTGCAGCACGCCGGCGACCTCGTCGCTGTTCCTCTCAAGCATCATCATATGGCCGTTGCCATGTACGCCAACGCTTTCGAGGCGCAGGTGCTCGATATCGGCTCCGGCCTGGCGCAGGAAGTCGACCACGCCATGGTTGTCCTGGGCCATCCAGGACGCTTCCCCGGTCACCAGCACCATGGGGATGTCCTTCAGGTTGGGCAGTTGGCGTGCCGGTTCGGCCTGGACCAGGCAGGCCTTGAGCTCAGGACCGGGAGCAGGCCGCTCTTCCCGCTTCAGGTCGGCGGGGCTTGCGGCGGGAGGATCAAAGGTCAGTGGGATCGCCGTGACGCCCCATGCCAGGCTGGCGCCGGGACGTTCGAAAAACGGCGGTCCGATCGGCTCCACGGCGATAACGGCCTTCACCAGCTCCGGGCGGGCGTCGGCGACCACCCAGCCGAACGGCCCCCCGGCGGAATGGGTGACGAGGATCGACGGGCCGATCAGCTCCAGCAACGCGGTCCCGCAGGTCTGCATGTTGTAGTGGGTGGCGGCCATGTCGGCGATCGAGGGCCCCATGCCCGCCAGCAGCTGGTCCATCATCTGGGGCCCCTCGGGCCACTGATCGTGCAGGGCGGCCTGGGGGTAGGCCCTGGCCCGCTCCGGCGCGGTGAACAGCCCCTCGATAAACTCGTAGGTCGGAAGCGGGGTCATCGGCCCCAGGGCGTCCGAATGATAGGGCGCGCGGCCGTGCCCGGGCCGATCGACCACGTAGACGGCATAGCCAAGGCGCAGGAACACTTCCGCCCAGCCCGGCCGTCCGTCGGGCGTGGCCAGATAGTCGGTCCCCTGCCCGCCTCCGCCGTGGACCAGCACCAACGGCCAGCGACAACTCAGCTCGAGCGGGATCTGGTACTGCACGAACATCTGCCCGGAGGCGATTGATCCATAGGGCTTCTGAACCCGCTCGGTCCCGACCCAGAAGCTTCCCTGCGCCGCGATGGCGAGGGGTTGCGAGTGGGCGGCGAGGGCCTCGGGACGGAGCGGATACGCCATGGCTTGCTCCTATCCGCGGCCCAGAACCTGGGCGGTGTGCTCGCCGAGCGACGGCGCACGCCAGTCCGGCCGCGCCGGTTCATGCGCGAACCGGATGGAAGGGGTCAGATGCCTTCGCCCGTCGGGGCCCTCTGGGGCCATTCCCCGGGCCCTGGCGTTGGGGTCGTCCAGCGCCTCGGGCAGGGTGTTGACCGGCCCGTAGCAGACGTCGAGGCGGCCCAGCCGCTGGGTCCACTCAGCCAGCGAAGCCGTCGCGAACTGCTCTCGAAGGAACGCCACCACCGGCGCCTGATGCGGCCCCGGACCGCGGGCGCAGAGCTCGGCCAGCTCGGGGCGGCCCAGCTCGGTCAGCAGGGCGCGCACGAATTTCATCTCCTGGCCGCCCAGGACCAGCTGGCGCCCGTCGGCGGTGTCGTAGACCTGGTAGAAGGCCGACCCGCCCGTGGTCCGCTCATGCGCCGCGACCGGCTGGCGGCCTTCGGCGAGGGTCGGGCCCAGGATGTTGGCGAGGGCGGCCACGGTCACGTCGTGCATGCCGATGTCCAGGCGGTCGCCCAGGCCCGTGCGCTCGCGGCGGAGCAACGCCATGAGTACACCCGACAGGCCCTGCAGCGCCGCCAGCAGGTCGGCGATCGGAACGCCGGGGACCGCCGGCTTGCCGTCCCGGCCGAGCGTCATGCCGAGCAGGCCCGCCACTGCCTCCACAGCCAGGTCGTGCGCCGGCCGGTCGCGATAGGGTCCATCCTGGCCGAAGGCGCTGATGGAGCAGTAGACGATGCGGGGGTTGCGGGCGCTGACGTCGGCGTAACCCACTCCCAGCCTGTCGACCACGCCCGGCCGGAAGGACTCCACGAAGACGTCGGCCGTTTCGCAGAGCGAGAGCAGCGCCTCGCGGTCGCTGGCTTGCTTGAGGTCAAGCACAACGCTCTTCTTGCCCCGGTTCAGGTTGCGGAAAAACACCGTCTCTGGCCCGTCCGAGAGGCCGATCTGGCGGCCCGGATCGCCCCCGCCCGGCTGCTCGATCTTGATCACCTCCGCCCCGTGATCGGCCAGGGCCAGGGTCAGGTAGGGCCCGGGCAGGAACACCGAGAGGTCGATGACCTTGACGCCCTCCAGCTTCATCGCCGCCGATCCCCGGCGGTCGCGGGCTCCCCCAGGACGGCCTCGTTATCGGCGCCCATGGGAGAACAGACGCCCGGCCGGGGCCGCTCGCCGTCGATCTTGATCGGGCTGGCCATGACCCTCAGCTCGCCGGCCTGGGGATGGGGCGTGGACTGCACCATGCCGGTGCCCTGCACGAAGGGCGTGGTCAGGGCCTGGCCTATGTCGTTGACGGGCGCCACCGGCAGCACGTCGGAGAGCACGTCCAGCCAATGCTGCGTCGGGTGCTTCAGGAACTCGGCGTCCAGCAGGTCGGTCAGCGCCTCGCGGTTGCGGAACCTGGAGGGGTTGTCGCTGAAGCGTGGATCGGCCTGCAGGTCCGAACGGCCGATGGCGCCGATCATGGCCTCCCAGAACTTCTGGGTCATGCACATGACGAAGATCCAGCCGTCGGCGGTGGGGACAGTCTGCACCGGCGCCACTGAGAAGTGGCCGCTGCGCGGCTGCTGGGTCTGCACCTCGCCGGTGTTGAGGAACCAGGTCGCCGCATAACCGAGCTGGTGCAGGGCGACGTCGTGCAGGCAGACGTCGACGTCGCACCCCTTGCCGGTGCGGGCGGCCCCCAGCATGGCGCCCAGCAGCCCCACCATGGCGGTAAGGCCGGTCGCATAGTCGATCATCGACGGCCCGCCGGTGCGCGAGGGCGGCCCGCCCGGCTCTCCGGTCAGGCTCATGATCCCGGATTCGGCCTGCATCATGTAGTCGTAGCCCGGCCGCGCGGCCCGCTCGTTGTTGCGGCCGTAGGCAGTGATGTGCAGGCAGACCAGCGAGGGCTTGAGCTTGCCCAACGCCGCATAGTCCAGGCCCATCTTGCCGGCCTGATCGCCTCGCAGGTTGTTGACCACTGCATCGGCGCTGAGGACCAGGCGCTCGAACTGGCGGCGGCCCTCGGGGGACTTCAGGTCCAGAGCCACGCTCTTCTTGCCGAGGTTCCAGGTCTGGAAATACTGGCTGTCGGCCGTGCCCAGCAGGTGAGGGCCGGTGTAGCGCGCCGGATCGCCGCCGCTGGAGGCGTTCTCGACCTTGATCACCTCCGCGCCCAGACCCGCCAGCAGCATGGAGCCATAGGGGCCGGCGGCGTATTGCTCGACGCTGACGATGCGCACGCCCTGGAGTGGTTTCATGTCGCCGGGTTCCGCTTGATCCATTGCCTGGCGATGATGATCCGCTGCATCTCGTTGGTCCCCTCGCCGATACAGGTCAGCGGCGCGTCGCGGTAGAGGCGCTCCACGTCGAACTCCTTGGAATAGCCGTAGGCCCCGTGGATGCGCATGGCCTCGATGCTGTTTTCCAGGGCGGCCTCGGACGCGAAGTATTTCGCCATGGCCGCCTCCATGTCGGCCCGTTCGCCGCGGTCGAAGGCGCGGGCGGCGTCCAGGGTCAGCAGCCGCGCGGCGCGGGCGCGCGTGGCCATCTCGCCGAGCTTGAGCTGGATCGCCTGGTGCTCGCAGATCGGCTTGCCGAAGGTCTTGCGCACCTGCGCATAGGCGGTCGAGAGGTCCAGCGCCGCCTCGGCGATGCCGACGCCGCGGGCCGCCACGTTGATGCGGCCGAGCTCCAGCCCGCCGGTGATCTGGTAGAAGCCCTGCCCTTCCACCCCGCCGATCAGATGGTCGGCGCCGATGCGGTAGTCGTCGAAGACCAGCTCGGCGGTGTCGATGCACTTGTAGCCCAGCTTCTCGAGCTTCTTGCCGACCGTGAAGCCCGGCCCCTTGGGCGCGATCAGCAGGCTCATGCCGCGGTGGCGTGGCTCGGCCTTGGGATCGGTCTTGACCAGCAGGGCGAAGCACGAGCCCTCGATCCCGTTGCTGATCCAGGTCTTGGTCCCGTTGACGACGTAGTGGTCGCCCTCGCCCCGTGCGGTGGTGCGGATGGCCTGCAGGTCGGTGCCGGCGTCCGGCTCGGTGAGGGCGATGCCGCCGCGGATCTCACCACTGGCCAGCTTGGGCAGCCACTCGGCCCGCTGGGCGGACGTCCCGAACTTCTCGATCGCCAGCGCCAGCATCAGGTGCGAATTGAAGATGCCGGTGATCGCCATCCACACCGCCGAAATCCGCATGACGATCTTGGCGTAGGTTCCCGCCGGCAGGCCGAGACCGCCATAGGCCTGCCCGACGGTGGCGCCGAACAGGCCGAGGTCCTTCATCTGCTCGACGAGGTGGGCCGGATAGCGGTCGGCGTGATCGTACTCGCGCACGATCGGCTTCACCTCTCGCTCCAACCAGCGGTCGATGGAGTCCAGCAACTGGGCCTCGTCGGCCTCGCTCCACGTGTTGGCTTCTGGAGATGTCAACTCAAACGCACCCTGTCCCGCTCATCCCCGCGAAGGCGGGGACCCAGGCTTTTTGCTGGAAACTCCGAGCCTTACGATAAAACTCCTGGGTCCCCGCTTTCGCGGGGATGAACGGAGTTAGAGGACACCCTCGCAACCGAATTCCCACTAGTCGAACACGGCGTAGGCGCGGGCTTCGACGCTGACGCGGGCGGGGGCGCCGGGCGCGCAATCGGGGGCGTCGAAGGCGGTGTGGGGCACGGCGGAGCGCCAGTCCGGGACGTTGTCGTAGGCGCGGAACACCAGTGCCTCGTCCGGCCGCATGTCGCGGTAGTAGAGCCAGCGGTGCCCCGGATTGTGCTTCAGGAGGAAGGCCTCGGACTCCCACCAGGTGGAGCGGTCGCCGTCGTCATAGACGCCGTCGGCATAGACCAGGTCGTCGCGCGCGATGCTGCGGGCGTCGCACACGGCCAGCGGCACGTCCTGCGGGGGGTCCGAGATCACCCGCCAGACGTTGAATCCGATCAACCGCTGGCCAGGCCTCAGCGCCTCCACGCCTGTTCCGAACGGCGGGTTCGGTTGAAGGCCGGGGGCGTTGTTCTGGGTGAAGTCCACGTGGGGAAAGCGCGCCGGCTGGGTGTTCATGCCGGTCCCGAAGAACTCCGAGCGCTCGGCGTAGCGGACGAAGCCGCCGCCCGGGAGCACCACCACCGACACGGCGCCCGTCAGCTCCCGCACCAGGCGCTCGATTTCCGGCAGATAGACCGCCTTGACCTCGTCGGCGTCGCGGAAATCGGTCACGGCGGTGCGGTGGCGGGTCAGGGCCAGGCCCTCGCGATCCAGGCTTGGCGCCTCGGCGAACCGGCGCGCGTCAAGGATCGGCATGACGTGCGGCTCGTAGCGGATGTTGTCCCGCCCGTGGTCCTGGGCGTGGAACTTGGGCCGCACATCCATGGGCGCGATGTAGTTGATCGGGGCCTCGACAGTCCCGGCGTCGGCGACGCGCACGTCTTCGGTGATGCTCATGGCGTGTCTCCGCGTCTAATCGGGAACGAAGGCCAGAGTGCGCAACTCGATGCTGCGCCGGGGGCTGGCGCCGGGCGCCGTGCCGGGGACGTCGATGGCGGTGTGGGCGGTCCATTGCACGCGGCCGGCGTCCGTGTCGCAGAGCTTGAACACCAACACCTCGTCCGGCTGCATGTCGGGGACATAGCACCAGCGGTGCGCCGGATTGTACGCCAGGTTCCAGCCGGCGGCATTGGGCACGCCCGCCGCCGAGTTTCCGCCGATCGGGCCGTGGATCAGATCGTCCTGGACCACCGATGCGGCCTCGCAGATCGCCAGGGGCGCGCTCTCGACGGCCGTGAGC
>FTHP01001215.1_pt1 | contig 10463 bp, 9 predicted proteins | sample 1640961 | NCBI WGS metagenome assembly FTHP01 (sample SAMEA3914788, study PRJEB12502) | metagenome | biome: forest; material: soil | place: Canada | collected 2011-07-03 | depth 0.1 m
CCAGGGAGCGGTGACCATCAACTCCACCGCCGGGCTGGCCACTATCGGCTTCGGTTGTCCGACCAAGGTGCTCGGACGTGCCGTCTACGACATCGAAGGCTTGACCGATCGCAAGCCCCTGAGCCTTTTCTGGGCCAGTCCGGACGCCCCGGACAACGACCTGTTCCTGCGGTTCCGTCATGTGATCATGGAGCGTACGCAGATCAACGGCGCCTTCTACACGCTCTCCGGCGTCAAGATGGCCGTGGCCACGTCGGCAGAGCGACTGAGCGCGCCCGCCTGATCGGTCGCCAAAGGACAGCGGCTCGATGAGCGGCGAACGCGTCCACCCAGGCGAGGGCGCCTCAATGCCGCAGCAGCAGTCAGACGCGCCGCTGGGCGCCGCCGGCGCCCCGCGATTGCTGACGACGTCCCGGTGCTGGCGAACGGCGCGAGCCGGGAGAGTCAGTTTCCTGACCGACGGAGCCGCGATCTTTGCGGCCGCGATCTCGGCCATCCGCAAGGCGCGGCGATCGATTCTTCTGCTCGGCTGGAGCTTCGATCCCAGGACCCGTCTTCAGCCAGACCCCAACGAAACCCAGGACGCCGCCGACGAGATCGGCAATGTCCTCAAAGCCCTCGCCCGGCAGCGTCCCGAGCTCGACATCCGGATCCTGATCTGGAAGTCGGCGCTGCCGATCAGCGCCACCCAGCAGTTCTTTCCCCACCGGGCGCAGGGCTGGTTCCACGGCAGTCCCATCCGCTTCCTGCTCGACTCCAGCGTCCCGTATGGAGCCTGCCATCACCAGAAGGTGCTGGTCGTGGACGACAAGGTGGCCATGAGCGGCAGCCTCGACTTCTGCCCGGACCGCTGGGACACGCCGGCGCATCTGGACCGTGACCCGCGCCGGGTCATGCCCGGCGGCAAGCACCACCCTCCCCGGCACGAGGTCATGATGATGGTGGACGGCCCGGCCGCCCGGATGCTGGGCGATCTGGCGCGCACCCGCTGGATGAGGGCCGCCCGGCACGCCATCGCCCCGCCGCCGGACATGGAGGCTTCCGATCACTGGCCGATGTGGCTGCCGCCGGACATGGAGGACGTGGATGTCGCCGTGGCCCGCACCGAACCGGCCTGGCGCGGCCAGCCGGAGGTGACCGAGGTGGAGGCCCTGCACCTGGCGTCGATTCTCGGCGCGCGGCGATCGATCTACCTGGAGAACCAGTACTTCACCTCTCCCCTGATCGGAGAGGCGCTGGCCCAGAGCCTGATGCGGGCCGAGGGCCCTGACATCGTGCTGGTCTCCACGCGCAACAGCCCGAGCTACTTCGACCAGTTGACCATGGATCGCACGCGCGCCGATCTGCTCGAACGGCTGAGGGCGGCGGATGCTCATGGGCGCCTGAGGGCCTATTCGCCCTGCACAGCGGCCGGGCGGTCGATCATCGTGCACTCCAAGGTGACAGTCATCGACGACCGGCTGGTCAGGATCGGTTCAGCCAACCTCAACAACCGCTCGGGCGGTTTCGATACGGAATGCGATGTCGCCATCGAAGCGCGGACAGGCGAGCAGTCGGAAGCGATCGCGCGCCTGCGGGCGCAACTGATCGGACACTTCGCGGGCGCCGCGCCGGGGGACGTCGAGGTGCTGATCCGCGAACACGGCCTGGCCAGGGCCATCGAGCGCCTTGCCGCCCGGAGCGCCGGACGGTTGACGCCGATCGAGAGCGCCAAGCCGGGACCGATCGGCGCTCTGATCGCCGCCTACCATCTGGGCGACCCTCAGGATCCGGCCGATTCCTGGCGGCCGATTCTTCGACGCAGGCGCCTCAGGGCCGACGTGAAGCGCATCGCCCTCGCCGCCGGATCGTCAGCTGCGTTGATCGACCCTGAAGTCAACGACTAGCGGCAGATGGTCCGACGCGGTGCGCGTCAGGGCGTTGCGCGGCGCGTGCACGCCGGTGACGGTGATCGAGCGGCTGACGAACATATGGTCGATACGCAGCATAGGCAGCCGCGCCGGGAACGTCGGCAGCGCGCGCCGGCGCGCGCCGATCTGCACGTCCTTGAGGCGCTCGGCCAGCCGGCGATAGGCGGCGTGCCGCGCCGTGGCGTTGAAGTCGCCGAGCAGGATGGCCGGGTCGGTGCACTCGGGATGGCCGAGCCACTCCGGGCTGAGCAGAGCGGCCGCCTGGGCTCGCTGCTCATGGGGCACCAGGCCGAGATGGGTGTTGACCACGTCCAGCTCATCCCCGCCGAGCTGGATCTTGACCCAGAGCGCGCCCCGCGGCTCCAGCCCCCGGACGGCCTTGGAGGTCGGCAAAGGGCCCGCGCGCTGCAGGCGGAGCGGAAAGGCGCTGAGGATCGCGTCGCCGTAGCGCTCCTCCTCCACCTGGAAGGCCGCATGGAAGTGGAACTTCATGCCGAGCAGCTCGGCGATGGCGTGGGCCTGGTCGACCCCGCCGGTGCGGGCGCGCCCGACATCCAGCTCCTGCAGCGCGACGATATCGGGCCGGCTCTGGGCGATGACCCTGGCCGTGCGCTCCAGGTCGAGCGCGCCGTCCATGCCGACGCAACGGTGGACGTTATAGGTCAGGATGCGTGGCATCGGCCCTGGCATAGACCCTGGACGCATCCCTGCGAAGGCGCCGCGCGGCGTCCATCGCAGGAATTGGAACTCCGAGCCGCCTACGTGCGCGAGCGGAACGGATCGGCCGGGAAAACGCCCAACAGCTCGAAGCGCTCGCAGAAGAACTTCAGCTCGTCGATGGCCAGCGCCAGACCCCGGTCCTCGGGCCGACCCTCCACCTCGGAATAGAACACCGTCGCGCTGAAGCTGCCGCCCTCCATGTAGCTCTCCAGCTTGGTCATGTTCACGCCGTTGGTGGCGAATCCGCCCAGCGCCTTGTAGAGGGCCGCCGGCACGTTGCGGACCCTGAAGACGAAGGCCGTGATGCACTGCTGGGTGTAGGGGGGCCGCGGCGGATTGGCTTCGCCGCTCATCACCAGGAAGCGGGTGGTGTTGTGGCGCTCGTCCTCGACGTCCCTGAGCAGGATCTCCAGGCCGTAGATCTCGGCGGCCAGGGCCGGCGCGATCGCCGCCCGCGACGGGTCGGGCGCAAGGGCGAGGGCCTTGGCGGCGCCGGCGGTGTCGCCCACCGCCTCGGTGGCTACCTTCAACCGCCGGATCACCTTGCGGCATTGGCCCAGCGCGATAGCCATGCTGGACACCGTGCGGACATCCTCGAGCCGCGTTCCGGGGTTGGCCATCAGCTGGAAGCTGATCGGCTTGAACTTCTCGCCGACGATCTTCAGCCCCGAGGAAGGCAACAGGTGGTGCACGTCGGCGACCCGCCCGGCGATGGAGTTCTCCACGGGGATCATGCCCAGCGCGCAATCGCCGGATTTCACCGCGTCGAACGCCTCTTCGAACGTGGCGCAGGGGCGCGGCTCGTAGTCGGGGAAATAGACCCGGCACGCCTCGTGGCTGTTGGCGCCCAGTTCGCCCTGGAAGGCGATCTTCATGCCAGAGCTCATGACGCCTCCACCGCCGCGCGCGCGGCTACCAGGTCACTGGGGGTATCCACTGAAATCGGGGCCTGGTCGATGATCGCCGCCCAGATCGACAGGCCGATCTCCAGCGCGCGCAGCTGTTCCAGTTTCTCGCGGCGTTCCAGGGGAGAAGGCGGCGCCGCGTTGAACCGCTCCAGCGCCGCGCGTCTGTAGCCGTAGATGCCGACATGCCGCCAGACCGGTCCCTCGCCGTAAAGGGTCGAGCGGGTGAAGTAGAGCGCCCTGCCTCGTCCGCCGCCCTCGGTCATCGCCAGTATGGCCTTGACCACGTCAGGATTGCCGCGGTCGCCCGGCCCCGACTCCGGCGCCACGGCCGTGGAGATGTCGCAGTCGGTCTCATCGGCCAGAAGAGAGGCGCATGACGTCAGCACCAGGGGATCCACGAAGGGCATGTCACCCTGCAGATTGATCACCACGTCGTGCCGTCCGGCGGGATCCAGCGCCTCGAGGGCCGCCAGGATCCGGTCCGATCCCGACGGGAGAGACGGATCGGTGAGGACCGCACGTCCGCCGGCGCGCTCGACCGCCTCCGCGATCTCCGCGTCGCCGGCCGCGACGGCGACGGGCCCGACACCGGCCGCCTGGGCCTGATGCAGCACCCGCACGATCATCGGCAGGCCGCCGATGTCCGCCAGGGGCTTTCCCGGAAGCCGGGTCGCGGCCATGCGCGCTGGGATGACGATGATGGGGTTCATGTCGCGATCTGAGGGACTGCGCCGCGCCGCCCGACGCGCCGCAGGTTCAAAACCCCGCCAGGCCACTCGCCGTCAAGAGGCGGCCGAAGCCGGAGCGGGGTTCGCCGCGTCCGATTGGAGGTTGGCCCATCGCCAGGCCGTGTCGATCACGGCGTCGATGTCCGTCCACCTGGGGGCGAACCCCAGCTCCCGCATGGCCAGGCTGGGGTCGGCCACCAGCTCGGGCGGATCGCCCGCCCTGCGGGGCGCATGGCGGACCGGCACGGGTTGCCCGGTCACCCGCGCGACGGCGTCCAGCACCTCCTGCACCGAGTAGCCCCTGCCGGTCCCGAGGTTGAACGCGGCGGTGGCGCCGCCCTGCTCGAGGTATCGCAATGCCCCGACGTGTGCGTCGGCCAGATCGCACACGTGGATGTAGTCCCGTACCGCGGTTCCGTCCGGCGTCGGATAGTCCCTGCCCATGAGATCGCACGTGGGGATCTGTCCCTTCACCGCCATGAGCGCCCGCGGGATCAGGTGGGTCTCCGGCTCGTGCATCTCGCCGATGCGGGCGGTCGGATGGGCGCCGCAGGCGTTGAAATAGCGCAGGCAGACCGAGGTCATCCCGTACGCAACGCCATAATCCTGCAGCGCCTCCTCGATCATCAGCTTGGTGCGGCCATAGGGGTTGATCGGGGCCTTCGCGGCCGCCTCGGTGATCGGCTGGATCTCGGGCATGCCGTAGACGGCGGCCGTGCTGGAGAACACCACGCGGCTGATCCCGCACTCCCGCGCCGCATCGATCAGGGTCAGGGCGCCGCTGACGTTGTTGTCGTAATAGAGGTCCGGCTTCTGGACCGACTCGCCGACGGAGATCAGTCCGGCGAAGTGCATCACCGCCGAAGGCCTTCGCCGCCGCATCACCTCCAGCAGACGCTCGCGATCGCGGATGTCCCCTTGCTCGAGCGGACCGAAACGCACCAGCGATTCAAAGCCGTGACTGAGGTTGTCGTAGGTCACCGGCAGATAGCCGGCCTCCTCGAGGGCCGCGCAGGCGTGGCTGCCGATATAGCCGGCGCCACCGGTCACCAGGACGCAGGGTCGGCCGCTGTCGGAAGTGGAATCGGGCATGAAGAGGGGCTCGGTCAGGAACGGAATGGCGCGTGGGCGAAGCGTAGCAGGTTCGCGGCTCCCGGGGCGCCGAAAGGGGTTCCGGCGGCGATCAGAATACGGCCGCCGGGCCGAGTCATGCCCAAGGAAACGGCGTTCTCTACCGCCGCGCTGGTCATCTCGTCCAGGTTTCGCGGGTCCACGGCCACCCGCGGCTCCAGCCCCCAGACCAGGGTCAGCCGATGGGCCGTGCGGACATTGGGAGTCAGGGCGAGCACCGGCTGCAGCGGTCGTTCGCGGGCCATGCGCCGGGCCGTGGCGCCCGTGGCCGTGAAGGCCACCAGGCAGGAGGTCGAGGTCGCATCCGCCGCTCGCCGGGCGGCGGCCACCAGTGCGTCGGTGTCGGCGTCCTCGAAGGCGTCGCCCTCCGCGGCCATCAGCGACGGCCAGCGGGGATCGCGCTCCACCCTGGTCATGATCCGGTCCATCATGGCCGCGGCCTCGACCGGATAGTCTCCGGCGGCGGTCTCTCCGGACAGCATCAGGGCATCGGCCCCCTCGTAGACGGCGTTGGCCACGTCCGAGACCTCGGCCCGCGTCGGACTGGGCGAATGGGTCATGGAATCCAGCATCTGGGTCGCCACGACCACGGGCGTCCCCCTCGATCGCGCGGCGCGGACCAGGTTGCGCTGCACGATGGGGACCTCTTCAGGCGGCAGCTCCACCCCCAGATCGCCGCGGGCCACCATCAGACCGTCGGACAGGTCCAGGATTTCGTCCAGGTGATCCAGCGCCGAGGGCTTCTCGATCTTGGCCATCACCGCCGCGCGTCCATCCACCAGGCGCCTGAGCTCGGCCATGTCCTGAGGGTGCTGGACGAACGAGAGGGCGATCCAGTCCACCCCGAGCCGCAGGGCGAAGGCGAGATCCTTGCGGTCCTTATCCGTCAGGGCCGGCATGGGGATGCGCACACCGGGAACGCCCAGTCCCTTGTGGTCGGAGAGTTCGTCGCCGGCCTCCACCACGGTCATGGCCGAAGTCTTGCTGGCCGTTTCGACCCTGAGGCGCACCTTGCCGTCGTCGACGAGGACCAGCACGCCCGGCTTCAGCGCCGCCAGGATCTCGGGATGGGGCACGCAGACCCGGCTGGAGTCGCCGGGAACGGGCTCCAGATCGAGCTTCAGGCGATCTCCCGCCTTGACCTCGATCCGGCCGCCCAGGAACTCGCCCAGGCGGAACTTGGGGCCCTGCAGATCGCCCAGCACGCCGAGCGGTCGGTCCACCAGCAGCTCGGCGGCGCGCACGTCCGCGAAGGCCGCGCCGTGATCGTCGTGGGACCCGTGGCTGAAGTTCAAGCGGAAGACATCGGCCCCGGCGCGCGCGAGCGCCTCGATCCGCTCCACGCCGCGGGTCGCCGGCCCAAGCGTGCAGATCATGCGCGTGCGGCGCGTGCGGATCATCGGGGGGACCAGGACCGGACTATTTCTTCTGGTAAGCCGCCACGAGCTCTCCGCTCGCGAGCACATGGCCCTTCATCGCATCGACCAGCGCGGCCCGCTCGGCGCCCGCCGGCAGATCGAGGGTCCGATCCAGGGCGAAGACCTGGAAGTGATAATGATGCGGACTGGCGTCCGGGGGTCTCGGTCCCATGTAACCGACCGTGCCCACGAACATCAGCTTGCCCTGCGCCGCCCCGGTCGGGACGGCCCCCTGGGCCAGCGCCGTGACGCCGCCGGGGATGTTCCACACCATCCAGTGCACGAAGGGCGTCGGCAAAGGCGCGTCCGGGTCCTCGACGATCAGGGCGAAGCTGCGGGAGCCATAGGGCCCCTTGCTCCAGGCCAGCGGCGGCGAGACCCCCTGGCCGTAGGCGGAATATTCCTGCGGGATCGGCCCGCCTGGCGGGATCTTCGGAGAGGACACCTTCACGGCCTGGGCCGCTTTGAGGCCGGGATCGGCGATGGCGAGGCCGGCGGTGGTTGCGGCGCACGCGCCCGAGGCGGCCAGCGCGGCCAGTCCCACTGCGGCGATGCGAGCTGCGAACCTCATCCCTGAATTCCCTGTGTCACGGCCGGCGCACCATCGGCCCTGACCCATTCCAGAACAAGCGGAGCGGTTCGTCCGGCGCCCGCTCAACGCCTCAAACTCAGGCCCACGCGGAAAACCCGAGGCGCGTCATAGCTGGGCGTGCCGTCGGCCGCGCGGGCGGTCTCGGTTGCTGCGTCGAACAGATTGTCGGCGGCGACATAGATCTGGGCCCAGCTGTTGATGGCCCAGTCGGCGCGGGCGTCCACGCGTGCTGACGGCGCCAGCCGACGCGTGTTCTGGTCATCGTCGTAGCGGGCGCTCTCCCAGCGGACCTGGCCGTGCAGGCCCAGCGGCGCCACGGGCCGCCAGTCGGCCCCGGCCGTGGCGGTGAAGCGTGGCGCCTGAGCGGGCCTCAAGCCGGTGAGCTGGGGGGCGACCACGCCGCCGTCCACCCGGGCGTAGGTGTAGTCCACCGCGGCGCGAAGGCTCAGCTGGTCGGCAAGGGCGTAGCCGGCCTCGGCCTCGACGCCCTTGGCGTCGATCGAGCCCGCGTTCTGGCGCTGCCGCAAGGTGCCACCGGCGGGGATGAACCCCGCGCCGGGAAAGCCGGCGATGATCCCGGGTCCGGACCCGATCGTCACGTTGGTCACCGCGTCGTCGAGCCGGTTCAGGAACCCCGTGGCGCTCCAGGTCAGTCGCCCGACCATCCCGGCAAGGCCGAGCTCGGCCCCGTAGAGGCGCTCGGGCTTCAGCGTGGCGTTGGCTTCGGTGATGTCGTTGCCGACCCGGAAGGGCCGGTAGAGCTCGTTCAGGGTCGGCGGGCGGAAGCCGGAATAGGCCGCGCCGCGCACGCTGACCGCGCTCCCCAGCTCGCGCCTGAATCCCACGCGGCCGCTGCCCACCGTCCCGGATCGGTCGGGCGGCGAGTCCTTGAACGTCGTGGCTCCGGAGGCGAGGTCGGTCTCCAGACGATGGCCATTGCTGGTCGCCCAGCCGTCAACACGGCCGCCGCCGGTGAACAGCCAGCCATCGGAAACGATGGTGGCTTCCGCATAGCCCCCGCCGACCAGGGTTCGGCCGCCGGCGATGCGATTGCGCGTGAACGCGCCGCTCATGAAGCGGAAGTGCTCGCGGTCCTCTCCATCGCTGGTGCGGACGTCGCCGCCGGTCTCCCAGACCAGCGGTCCGATGGCTCCGCGCAGAGCGGCGTTGAAGCCCCAGCCGGTTGCGGGGGTCGAGTACTGGTCATTGGCCGGCGTGGTGGAGACCCGTCCGGCGGCCACGGCGACCGAGCTGTTCTTCAGGTCGCTGGTGCGGACCCACCCCTGCAGCCTCCAGCCGAGCGCGCCGGGCTGCGGCGGCGCCGCATAGGTGACGCTGACGGAGTCGCCGCGGGCCGTGGACTGGGCGCCAACGAGGCCCGCGCTCCGCTCCTCCTGGAAGAACGCCGCGCGGACGGCGATCAGGCCGCGCCCGACCGGCGCCTGCACCCTGCCGGCGACGCTCCAGTCGTCGAGGCTGAGATTGTCATCGGCGGCGCCCCGGCCCTGGCGCACCGGGATCCAGCCGTCGTTGTGGTCGATGGAAGCGCTGCCGAACATCTCCGCTCGTCCGGCCCCCGCGACGCCGGCGATGGCTCCCCTGCGCCCTCCCTCCGTCGCGACGGAGGCGTCGGCCTGCACGGCGCCGGGACGGGACAACTCCTCCAGGGCGACCACGCCCGTCAGGGCGCCGGCGCCATAGGGCCCGGCCCCGGCCCCCCGCACCACCGAGGCGCCTTCGATCGCCTCGGACGGCAGGGCGGTCCAGATCACCCAGCCCCCGAACGGATCGTTCTGCGGCACGCCGTCCAGTGTCACCAGGGCCCGTCCGGCGCCCGACGGCGCGAACGAGCGCAGCGACAGGCCCTGCGTGGTCGGGTTCGACGCCGAGCTGGACGTGCGCCGGAACAGGGAGACGCCTGGCACCTCTCCCAACGCCTGGTCCAGCCGGATGCGCGCGTCGATGCGGCTCTGGTCGAGACGGATGATGGAATAGGCGGCGTCGCTGGGAGACGGCGGCAGGCGCGCGGCCGTCACCGTCACGGTCTGGATGGCAGCTGGCGGCGGATCGGCGATCGCGGCAGGCGTTGACGCCATGGCTTTGTCTCCCCTCGAACGCAGACGCATCTAACCGGCGTTCGGACCGAGGCAAAGGCCTATAGCGAAGTTTAGGTTGTCAGCGGACCAGGGCGGCGCCGCTGAGAAGCCCGATGAAGCCTGTCAGCAACACTGCGGCGGCCAACATCACGATGTCGACGTTGGTGAAACGCTCTTCGAGCAGGCCCGACCACGGCCGCCTGCGCTTGGCCACAGCCCGTTCCGGTGTGAATTCGGTCATGACGGCCTCCCGCGCCATGCGCCGCCCGCAAGGGGCGGCTGTTGGGAGCTTCGCCATTTGGGCTTAAGGCGTGATTAACTCAGCTTCTTCGCAGGGCCTTAACCTTGATTGGCCAAGCGTCGCTGCCTGAGCAAGCGGAGCGGGCGGACCATGTCCCTGGGGTCGGAGACCATCATCGAGGGCGATTGCCTGGAGGCCCTGGCGGCTCTCCCGGAGCGCAGCGTGGACCTGGTCTTCGCCGACCCGCCCTACAATCTCCAGCTCGGCGGCGACCTGCTGAGGCCCGACAATTCCAAGGTCGACGCCGTCGACGACCACTGGGACCAGTTCGCCTCGTTCGAGGCCTATGACAAATTCACCCGCGCGTGGCTTTCGGCCTGCCGCCGCGTGCTGAAGGACGACGGCTCGCTGTGGGTGATCGGCAGCTACCACAACATCTTCCGCGTCGGCTCGGCCCTGCAGGACCTGGGGTTCTGGATCCTGAACGACATCGTCTGGCGCAAGTCCAACCCCATGCCGAACTTCAAGGGCACCCGCTTCACCAACGCCCACGAGACCCTGGTCTGGGCGGCCAAGTCGCGGGGCCAGAAGCGCTACACCTTCAACTACGACGCCATGAAGATGGCCAACGACGAACTGCAGATGCGCTCGGACTGGACCCTGGCCCTGTGCACCGGCGAGGAGCGCATCAAGGACGGATCGGGGCGCAAGGCGCATCC
>FTHP01000019.1_pt1 | contig 10414 bp, 5 predicted proteins | sample 1640961 | NCBI WGS metagenome assembly FTHP01 (sample SAMEA3914788, study PRJEB12502) | metagenome | biome: forest; material: soil | place: Canada | collected 2011-07-03 | depth 0.1 m
GCCGCATGGTCACCTGGTCGTCCTGGTAGTGGACGCGGTCCGTGCCGAGCTCGCCATAGCCCCCGCCAACCACGGTCGTCCCGCCCACCGTCGCGCCCTGATAGGACGTGAAGCCGGTCGGCAGGCCGAAGGCCCGGTGGCGAAGGTCGGTGTGGCGGTACTCCACGCCGAGGCTGGTGAAGTCGGTGAAGGCCCAGTCAACGCCGCCGCCGACGGTCCAACCGGTCATCTGCCGCGACGAGGTCCCGGAGGTGATGTTGGTATAGGCGCCGCCGAGGACGCCCGGCGTGGCGGTGGCCCCGCCGCTGGTCTGATACACGTCCGACCCGCGCAGGTTGAACCGGCCGCCGGCGATGCCGCCGGTGCCATAGAGCTGGAACCGGTCGAACGCGTAGCCGACCCGCGCGCGAGCCGACCACTGCCATCTCGGCTTCAGGCTGCGGAAGGCGGTGAGGGTGCCGGCCGAGCCGACGCTGTCCGCCGGCACGGCGTCGGAAGCGCCGCTCCTGATCCGACGGCCCTTGGCGTCGATGTCGCCTTCGATGCCCAGCACCCAGTTGCTCTGGGTCTGGTATGCGGCGCCGATCTGGCCGCCGAAGATCACGTCGCGGTGGCGGCCCCGGAGCGTCCCGAACGATTCCGCCGTCGCCGGATTCACATAGCGGACCGCGCCGACGGTGACGTCCGTGGTCGGATGCAGGGTGTCGTTGACCGGTCCGATCCGATCCTTGCGCCAATCGACGCCGACGTGTCCGCCCACATAGAAGGCGGTCCAGTCATAGCTTGTACTCTGGGCCTGTGCGGCCCCTGCTCCAGCCACGGCAGCGAAGGCGGCGAGAACTCCGGCGAAGACCGGTCTCGTGATGCTCGACATACTGGATACCCCCAGTTTTATGGTTGACGCACGGGCAGCCCGGCGCACGCCAGTTAAAGGTCGCGGGCGCAGGCCACCAACAACACAGCGATTTGAAAGTTCCTATACGACGCCCGTAACAATCAGGCTGTTGCGCAAAGGACACGTTCACTCCCAAGGCGAAGCTTACCCTGGTCTCGCGCGCAACGCACCCCCCAAATCACTCGGCAGGCGTGAGTGGCGCCAAAAGCGCTAGAATCCGTCCTGGGCGATAACGGCCGTCACCGCGGCCTTGCGGCATCGCGCGCCCCCGTAGGCCGCCTCCTCGCCGATGTCGGCGCCGAAGCCCGCCAGCTGCAGGAACTCGGCCCAGCGATCTTCAGGAACCAGCATGACGAGGCCGGCGCGGTCCGCATAGGCCGAGAGCTCCCGGTCGACCTCTTCGCGGATGTCCATCGGGGCTCGCGGCGCGACTCAGCCGGCGTCGTCGCCAGGCTCGCGGCCCGAGCGGCCGCCGGTGCGCTCCAGCTCCGCGCGCACCGAGCCGGGGCTGGACTCGCGGAGCATCGCCAGGGCCTGGAGGGGGACCGGCTTCAGCCCCGCCCCGCCCGTGGCGTCCAAGTGCGCGAAGATGCGCCGGAACATGCTGGGGTCCCAGTAGCTGCGCAGATGGTCGGCGACGCCGGCCACCGCCCGGTCCTCGTGGCCTTGGGATGCGAAGAAGTCGCTGATCTGGTTGGCCATGTAGACCAGCCGGTCTTCGGTGCTCTTGTGGATCTCCGGCTCAGCCTGGTCGTCCAAGCCCGCGGCCTGGCTCATTCCGCCGGCTCCACGTTGGCGATTCGCCGGCTGCGCTCGGACAACTCCTGGTAGTCCTCCTGCCAGCGCGTCGGGCCGTTGGAATGGGCCACCTGCACGGCGGTGACCTTGTATTCCGGACAGTTGGTCGCCCAGTCGGAGTAGTCGGTGGTGATCACGTTGGCCTGGGTCATGGGGTGGTGGAAGGTGGTGTAGACCACCCCCGGGGCCATGCGTTCACTGACCAGGGCGCGCAAGGTCGTGGCGCCGGCCCGGCTCTGCAGCTTGACCCAGTCGCCCGTCTTGATGCCGCGGTCCTCCGCGTCGTGCGGATGGATCTCCAGCACGTCCTCGCCATGCCACAGCGAGTTGTCGGTGCGCCGGGTCTGGGCCCCGACGTTGTACTGCGACAGTATCCTGCCGGTTGTCAGCAGCAGCGGGAACCGTGGGCCGGTCTTCTCGTCGGTCGGAATGTACTCGGTGACGACGAACTTGCCCTTGCCGCGCACGAAGCCGCCGATGTGCATCACCGGCGTGCCCAGGATCGCATTGGAGTTGCACGGCCACTGCACCGAGCCTTCGCGGTCGAGCAGGTCGTAGGAGACCCCCGAGAAGGTCGGCGTCAGGCGCGCGATCTCGTCCATGATCTCGGACGGATGGCTGTAGCTCATCGGATAGCCCAGCGCGTTTGACAGCTGCTGGGTGATCTCCCAGTCGGCGTAGCCGTTCTTCGGCGACATCACCTTGCGCACCCGCTGGATGCGCCGCTCGGCGTTAATGAAGGTGCCGTCCTTCTCCAGGAAGGTGCACCCCGGCAGGAACACGTGGGCGTAGTTGGCGGTCTCGTTCAGGAACAGGTCCTGCACAACCACGCACTCCATGGCGGCAAGGCCGGCCGAGACGTGCTTGGTGTTGGGGTCGGACTGCAGGATGTCCTCGCCCTGGATGTAGATGCCCTTGAATTCCCCGTCGACGGCGGCGTCGAGCATGTTGGGGATGCGGTAGCCCGGCTCGGCCTGCAGCTCCACGCCCCAGTCGATGGCGAAGCTCTCGCGCACCTTGTCGTCGGACACGTGGCGGTAGCCCGGGAACTCGTGCGGGAAGGAGCCCATGTCGCAGGCGCCCTGCACGTTGTTCTGGCCGCGCAGCGGGTTCACGCCGACCCCGGGCCGGCCGATGTTGCCGGTGACCATCGCCAGGTTGGCGATGGCGATGACCGCGGTCGAGCCCTGGCTGTGCTCGGTGACGCCGAGGCCGTAGTAGATCGCCCCGTTGCCGCCGGTGGCGTAGAGCCGCGCCGCGCCGCGCACATCCGCGGCCGGCACCCCGGTATAGGCTTCCGAAGCCTCGGGGCTGTGCTCGGGCCGGGCCACGAACTCGGCCCATTCCTGGAACTCTTCCAGGTCGCAGTAGGCCCGGACGAAGTCTTCGTTGACCAGGCCTTCCGTGACGATCACGTGCGCCAGGGCCGTGAGGATGGCCACGTTGGTGCCTGGCCGGGTCGGCAGGTGGTAGTCGGCCTCGATGTGCGGCGTGCGCACCAGGTCGGTCCGCCTTGGGTCGATCACGATCAGCCCCGCCCCGCCATCGCGCAGGCGCTGCTTCATGCGCGAGGCGAACACCGGGTGGGCGTCCGTCGGGTTGGCGCCGACGATCAGCACCACGTCGGTCTCTTCGACTGAATCGAAGTCCTGGGTGCCGGCGGAGGTGCCGAAGGTCGTCTTCAGCCCATAGCCCGTCGGCGAGTGGCAGACCCGCGCGCAGGTATCGACATTGTTGTTGCCGAAGGCGGCCCGCACCAGCTTCTGGACCAGGTAGGTCTCTTCGTCGGTGCAGCGCGAGGAGGTGATCCCGCCCAGCGCGTGCTGGCCGTACGTCTTCTGGATCCGCTTGAACTCCGAGGCGGTGTGGGCGATCGCCTCCTCCCAGCTCACCTCCTGCCAGGGCTGGTCGATGGAGGCGCGGATCATCGGCTTCAGGATCCGTTCCTTGTGGGTGGCGTAGCCCCAGGCGAAGCGTCCCTTGACGCAGGAGTGTCCGCGGTTGGCCTTGCCGTCCTTGTAGGGGACCATCCGCACCAGCTCTTCGCCGCGCATCTCGGCCTTGAAGGCGCAACCCACGCCGCAGTAGGCGCAGGTCGTCACCACCGAGTGCTCCGGCACGCCGATCTCGATGACCGCCTTCTCGTTCAGGGTGGCGGTCGGGCAGGCCTGGACGCAGGCGCCGCAGGACACGCACTCCGAAGAGAAGAAAGGCTCGGCCTGGCTCGCCGCCACGCGGCTGCCGAAGCCGCGCCCGTCGATGGTCAGGGCGAAGGTGCCCTGCACCTCGTCGCAGGCCCGCACGCAACGCGAGCAGACGATGCACTTGGACGGCTCGTAGGTGAAATAGGGGTTCGACTCGTCCTTGGCCTGGACCAGGTGGTTCCTGCCCTCATAGCCGTAGCGGACCTCGCGCAGGCCGACCTGGCCGGCGGTGTCCTGCAGCTCGCAATCGCCGTTCGCCGAGCAGGTCAGGCAGTCCAGCGGGTGGTCGGAGATGTAGAGCTCCATCACCCCCTTGCGCAGCTTGGCGAGCTTGGGGGTCTGGGTGTGGACCACCATCCCGGGCGTCACCGGAGTGGTGCAGGACGCGGGCGTGCCCGGGCGCCCTTCGATCTCCACCAGGCACATCCGGCACGAGCCGAAGGCCTCCATCATGTCGGTGGCGCAGAGCTTGGGGATCTTGGTCCCGATCTCCATCGCCGCGCGCATGATCGAGGTCCCGACGGGGACCGACACGCTCTGCCCGTCTATGGTCAGGGCGACGGTCTGTTCGGACGTCGCCGCCGGCGTGCCGAAGTCGATTTCTTTGATCAGAGGCATGGCTTCGGTCCTCAGGCCGGCTCCGTGGCCCGTTCGGGAACCACGAAGTCTTCCGGGAAATGGGTGATCGCACTCATAACCGGATATGGGGTGAACCCGCCAAGGGCGCAAAGCGATCCGAACTTCATCGTCTCGCAAAGGTCCCTGAGGATCTCGAGCTGGGCGGCGGGCGCGCGTCCAGCAGTCAGATTGTCGATGGTCTCCACGCCCCTCACCGCGCCGATGCGGCAGGGCGTGCACTTGCCGCAGCTTTCGAAGGCGCAGAACTCCAGGGCGAAGCGCGCCTGCTTGCGCATGTCGACCCCGTCGTCGAACACCACCACGCCGCCGTGGCCGATCAGGCCGTCGCGGGCGGCGAAGGCCTCGTAGTCGAACGGCGTGTCGAACAGGGCCGGCGGGAAATAGGCGCCGAGCGGTCCGCCCACCTGCACCGCCCTCACCGGCCGGCCATTGAGCGTGCCGCCGCCGATGTCCTGGACCAGCTCGCCCAGGGTGACGCCGAACGCCGTCTCATAGAGGCCGCCGTTGCGGATATTGCCGGCGAGCTGGATCGGCATGGTCCCGCGCGACCGGCCCATGCCGAAATCGCGGTACGCCGCCCCGCCTTCCGCCAGGATCCATGGCGCGGCGCAGAACGACAGCACGTTGTTGATCACCGTGGGCATGCCGAATAGGCCGCGGTGGGCCGGCAGCGGCGGCTTGAACCGGACCTGGCCGCGCTTGCCCTCCAGGGAGTCCAGCAGCGCGGTCTCCTCGCCGCAGACATAGGCCCCCGCCCCGACCCTGACCTCGAGGTCGAACGCCTGCGGGGCGCCGGCGACGGAGGGTCCGAGCAGGCCCGCCCGGAGGGCGGTCTCGATCGCCTGCCGCATGGCGCCAATGGCCAGCGGATATTCGGAACGGATGTAGATGAAGCCCTTGGTCGCGCCCACCGCCAGGGCGGCGATGGTCATGCCCTCGATCAGGAGAAAGGGATCTCCCTCCATGATCATGCGGTCGGCGAAGGTGCCCGAGTCGCCCTCGTCGGCGTTGCAGACCAGATACTTGCGCGCACCCGGGGCGTCGGCGGTGGTCTTCCACTTGATCCCGGTAGGGAAGCCGGCCCCGCCGCGGCCGCGCAGGCCGGAGCTGGTCACCTCCTCCAGGATGCCGGCGGGGCCGAGCGCGATCGCGCGCTCCAGGCCCTTGTAGCCGCCGTGCGCGCGGTACTCGTCCAGCGACTGCGGATCGGTGATCCCGCAGCGGGCGAATGTCAGCCGGGTCTGCGACTTCAGGAACGGCAGGTCTTCCGGCCGCCCGACCCGCTTGGCGTGCGGCGCGCCGTCGAAGAGGCCCGCGGCCACCAGGCCGGGAACCTCGTCCGGCGAGACCGGCCCATATCCGATGCGCCCCTCGGCGGTCTGCACCTCCACCAGGGGCTCGAGCTCGAACAGGCCGCGCGAGCCGTTGCGGACCAGCTCGATGGCGAGCCCCCGCTTCGCCGCCTCGATGGCCAGGGCGCCCGCCACTTCGTCCGCGCCTACCGCGACGGCGGCCGAGTCGCAGGGCACATAGAGCCTGACGCTCATGCCCGCGCCTCCGCGAGCAGGGCATCCAGGCTGTTGGAGTCGAGACGGCCGACCAGCCGGTGGTCGAGCATGGCCGCCGGCCCGGAGGCGCACAGGCCCAGGCAATAGGTCGGCTCCAAAGTCACCGCGCCGTCCGGCGTGGTCGCGCCGATCGGCACGCCCAGCCTGGCCTGCGCCTGTTCGGCGATGGCGTCGCCGCCCCGGGCCTGGCAGGCCTCCGCCCGGCAGAGCTTGAGCACGCGCCGGCCCGCCGGCTCGCGCCGGAAGTCGTGATAGAAGGTGACCACCCCGTGCACCTCTGCGCGCGAGCGGTTCAGCGCGCCCGCGACGATCGGAACCGCGGCGTCGGGGACATGGCCGAACGCCTCCAGCAGATCGTGCAGCACAGGCAGCAGCGGGCCTTCGCGGTCGGCGTGCCGCGCGATGATCTCGACGGCGCGTTCGGGACTGAATGGCTCATAGGCGGACATACAGGGTCCTTTACCCCCTGCGGGTCGATAAAATCCAGGCCTTGCCGTGGCTTGGCCGCGCTGAGGACGCCTAACCGAACTCGCCGCCATGATCGAGGCCGATAACCGCGTCGTTCTGATCGATGTGGCCGTCGTGGTTGCTGTCCCAGAACAGAAGCTGGCCGTCGTGCCCGCTCACGCTGTCGTCCTCGATCCCAACCACCACGAAATCGGCGCCCTCGTCGTGGTGCTCGGCAAAATCGGCGCCGGCCATCACGAAGGCGTCGTGCGCCGAAAAGGCGATCGCCGGGTCCACGAACGTGTCCGAGGAGGTCACCTTCTCCGCGGCGACCATGATGGTGTCGTCGTGGGAGTTGAAGTCGGTGATGTAGTCCATGGTGTTGAGGTTGCTGGTGGAATCGTCGTTGCTGAACACGAACAGGTCGTGGCCGCCGGTGGTGTCGCCCCCGTCGCCGCTCAGCACGTCCTGGCCCGGCCCGCCGCCGTAGAGGACGTCGTCGCCCGCCCCGCCGAAGAGACTGTCGGAGCCGCGGTCGCCCATCAGGGTGTCGTTGCCGTCTCCGCCGAACAGGGCGTCGTCCCCCTGTCCGCCGCGCAGGAGATCGTTCCCGGCGCCGCCATATTCGTAGTCGTTGCCGATGTTGCCCTGCACGAAGTCGTCGCCGGATCCGCCGTAGAGGGTGTCGGAGCCGTCGCCGCCATAGAGCGAGTCGGAGCCGGACCCGCCGTCGGCCCTGTCGGCGCCGATGTCGCCGCGAAGGGTGTCGTCGCCGTTGTCGCCGTGCAGGGTGTCATCGCCCTGGCCGCCGCGGACCGAGTCGGCGCCGTCGCCGCCGTCGAGGCTGTCGTTGCCGGTGTTGCCTTGCAGGAAGTCGGCCCCGTTGTCGCCGGACAGGACGTCATTGCCGGCGCCGCCGTGCAGGCTGTCGCGGCCATCGCCGCCGTCGGCGGTGTCGTTGCCCGCGCCGCCATCCAGCGAGTCGTTGCCGGTCCCGCCGGCGAGGGAGTCGTCGCCGTTGCCGCCGTACTCCTGATCGTTGCCCGCGCCGCCGCCGAGGGTGTCGTCGCCGCCGCCGCCGAACAGGGTGTCGCCGTGGGAGCCGCCGTGCAGGTCGTCGCCGCCGTCGCCGCCGGTCAGCAGCCTCGGCCCGTAGTCGCCGAGGCCGAACACCTCGTCGGCGACGTGGTCGTTGTTGGAATCCCAGTACAGCAGCTCTCCGTCGAAGCCGCTGGCGCTGTCGTGGACGCCGATCAGCACGAACGGATCGTTCGAGCTGGCGAAGTCGGTGTTGGCCTGCGCCAGCGCTGCTGCGGCCGAGCTCTCGTCCGCGCCGTCGACATAGGTGTCGCCCGAATCCACGACCCGCCCGTTCACGACCAGCACGTCGTCCGCCGAGTTGTTGTCGGACACGTAATCCATGGAGTTCAGGTCGAGGGTTGAATCGTCGGCCGCGAAGATGAAGCGGTCCGAGCCATTGCCGCCGACCATGTGGTCCTGGCCGGGCCCGCCGCCATAAAGGCTGTCGTCGCCCTCGCCGCCGAAGATCTCGTCGGCGCCGGCGCCGCCGTAGAGATGATCGCCGCCCGTGCCGCCGTAGACGGTGTCGTCGCCGTTGTCGCCGTGGACAGTGTCGTCGCCGTTGCCGCCGTAGAGCGCGTCCGCGCCGTTGTCCCCATGCAGGCCGTCGTCGTTGTCGCCGCCGCTGAGGGTGTCCCGGCCGGAGCCGCCGGACAGGCTGTCGGCGCCGCCGTCGCCGATCAGGCTGTCGGCGCCGTTGCCGCCGTAGAGAGCGTCCCCCTGCCCTGTGGCGTGCAGCGTATCGTCGCCGTCGCCGCCATAGAGGGTTTCCGCCTGGCCGTATGCGTAGACCGCGTCGTCGCCCTCGCCGCCGAAGGCGATGCCATGGCCGCTGTAGAGATCCACGACGTCGTCGTTGGCTCCGCCGTAGACGGTGTCGCCGACAGTCCCTCCGCCGGCGATGATGGTGTCGTCGCCGTTCCCGCCGTACAGGTGTTCGCCGGACGCGGATAAGGCATAGACGTAGTCGTCGCCGTTTCCGCCGTAGAGCGTGTCCCCTTCACCGTAGGCGGACAGAGAGTCGGCGCCGTCGCCGCCGTAGCCGACGTCATTCGCGCCTGTCACCTCGAGTTGGTCGTTGTCGGCTCCGCCGTAGAGGGTGTCGGCCGGCCCGCCGTCTGCACTGAGGGAATCCTGGCCGTTCCCACCGTAAAGGTGGTCGTCAGATGCGCCGGAAACGTCGGCGCGAAGGGTGTCGTCGCCGTTTCCGCCGTAGAGGGTGTCGCCCTGACCGGTAGCGGACAGAGAGTCGCCGCCCTCCCCGCCGTAGCCGACGCCATTGACGCCGGCGAGCGCCAGCTTGTCGTCGTTGGCTCCGCCGTAGAGGGTGTCGGCGTCCCCGGCTGCAGTCAGGGTATCGTCGCCGTTTCCACCGAACAGCATGTTGGTCCCGGCGTCGCCGTCGAGCACGTCGTCGCCCTCGCCGCCATAGAGCTTGTCGTCTCCGATGCCGCCGAACAGCGTGTCGTCGCCGCCGTCGCCGTGGACGGTGTCGTCGCCGTTGCCGCCGTAAAGTTGGTCGCCGCCGTCGCCGCCGAAGAGGCGGTCATTGCCAAGGCCCCCGGCCAGGCTGTCGTCGCCGTTCTCGCCGAACAGCATGTCGTCGCCGGCGTCGCCGTGGAGCGTGTCCGCCCCGTTGCCGCCGTGCAGGGCGTCGTCGCCGTTGCCGCCGAAGAGCTGATCGTCGCCGACGCCGCCGAAAAGGGAGTCGTTCCCTTCGTCGCCGTGCAAGGTGTCGTTGCCGATGTCGCCAAAAAGGCTGTCGTCGCCGGCGCCGCCGTAGAGATGGTCGTCGCCGCGGCCCCCGTGCAGCGTATCGGAGCCCTCGCCACCGTCCAGCGTGTCGGCGCCCAGATTGCCGCCCAGGCTGTCGTCGCCGTTGCCGCCGAAGAGCTGGTCGTCGCCGTTGCCCCCGTGCAGGCTGTCGTCGCCGGCGCCCCCTGTGAGGCTGTCATTGCCGTTGCCGCCGAACAGCTGGTCATCGCCGATGCCGCCGAACAGCCGGTCGTCGCCGTTCCCCCCGCGCAGGCTGTCGTCGCCGTTGCCCCCTGTAAGGCTGTCATTGCCGTTGCCGCCGGACAGCTTATCATTGCCGATGCCGCCGAAGAGCGTGTCCGCGCCCTCGCCGCCGTAGAGCGTGTCTGCCCCGGCGTCCCCGTTCAGCATGTCATCGCCGGCGTCGCCGCTTAGGCTGTCGTCGCCCGACCCGCCGTAGAGATTGTCGGCGCCGGAACCGCCGAACAGCGTGTCGGCGCCGTCGTCGCCGTTCAGGGTGTCGTCGCCGGCTTCGCCCTTCAGGCTGTCGTCGCCCGACCCGCCGTAGAGTTGGTCGTTGCCGGAACCGCCGAACAGCGTGTCGTCCCCGTCATCTCCGCTCAGCGAGTCGGCGCCATTTCCCCCCGCGAGGCTGTCGTCGCCGTTGCCCCCGTAGAGCCCGTCGCCGCCTTCGCCGCCGAAGAGGATGTCGTTGCCGGCGCCGCCGTACAGGTGGTCGTCGCCGGGGCCGCCGTGGAGGGTGTCCGAGCCCCCGCCCCCGTCCAGCGTGTCGTTGCCGAGGTCCCCGCCCAGGCTGTCGTCGCCATTGCCGCCGTAGAGGTGGTCGTTTCCGGCGCCGCCGTGCAGCGAGTCGTTTCCGGCGTCGCCGGCCAGGTTGTCGTCGCCTTCACCCCCGTAGAGCGTGTCGGCGCCGTCGCCCCCGTGAAGGGTGTCGTTGCCGGCGTCGCCGCTGAGGAAATCCTCGCCGTTGCCACCGTAGAGCTGATCTTCCCCGTTGCCGCCGTGCA
>FTHP01001018.1_pt1 | contig 10254 bp, 10 predicted proteins | sample 1640961 | NCBI WGS metagenome assembly FTHP01 (sample SAMEA3914788, study PRJEB12502) | metagenome | biome: forest; material: soil | place: Canada | collected 2011-07-03 | depth 0.1 m
CGGCCGAGGCCCAGCAGGCCCAGGGTCCGGCCGGCCAGGATCATGCCGGTGGTGCTCTGCCAGCCGCCCTGGGTCATGCGGGCGTGCTCCTGGCCGATGTGGCGCACGGTGGCGATGAGCAGGCCCCAGGTCAGTTCGGGCGTGGCGTTGGCGATGCCGGCGAAGGCCGGGCTGCCGAAGTTGGCGTGACCCACGATCACGCCGTGCTCGGTGGCGGCGGCCATGTCGAGATTGGGCAGGCTCATGCCGATGATGGTGATCAGCTTCAGGTTCGGCAGCCGCTCGATCAGGGTGCGGGGCAGGGCCATCCGCTCGCGCACGGTGCAGAGCACGTCGAAGGGCTGCAGCGCCTCCGCCGCCTCGGCTTCGGACAGGTGCCGGTCGAACACCGTGATCTCGGCCTTGGCCAGGACCCTGGACCAGTCGGCGGAGTCCAGCGCCGCGCGGGCGTAGTCATCCAGGATGGCGACCTTGGGCATGAGCGGCTCCTGCTTCATCAATCCCTGGCCCCGTGCGACAAAGCTGCGCTCGCGCCTTTCCGTCAAGAGGAGCACGCCCGATGCCGCACCCGGCGCCGCTGTTCAACGCCTCGCCCGAGTGGGCGCAGGTGTTCTGGGTCAGCTACCTCTCATGGTCCGCCATGGAGATGTGGATCTTCAGCCGCGACCGTCGTGCGGCGAAGGGGCGGTCGGGCGACCGTGGCAGCTTCCAGCTGCTCATTATCAGCATCCCGATCGGCCTGTTTGGCGCCTTCGCCTGCGCCTACGGGGTCCAAGGGTTCCGCATCCCGCTGCCCGATGAGCTGGTGTTCTGGCCGGCCATCGTCCTGATCTGGGCGGGCATGCTCTTCAGGCTCTGGGCGGTGCTGACCCTGGGCCGGTTCTTCCGGGTCTCGGTGCTGGTGCTGGACGATCACCAGCTGATCACGCGGGGGCCCTACCGGTTCCTGCGCAACCCCAGCTACACCGGCGGCCTGATCACCATGGTCGGCATCGGCCTGGCCTTCGGCAGCTGGCTGTCGCTGCTGTCGGCGGTGGGCGGCCTGATGGTGGGCTACCTCTGGCGGATCCGGGTCGAGGAGAAGGCGCTCAGCCAGCGTTTCGGAGAGGCCTGGGAGCAATACCGCCGCAAGAGATGGGCGCTGATCCCGCCGATCTGGTGAGCGACGCCTCCATCGGCGGCTGATCAGATGGCATTCCTGCGCAACGACGCGGTCAACCGCGTCAACCTGCACTATGGCGTCGGGGCCCTGGCGCGCGCCGGAGGCGGCGTCTTCGTGCTGGTGTTCCTGTTGCGCGCCGGCGTCCCGGTTCCCGTCGCCCTGATGGCCCAGGCGGCGATCCAGGCCATCCGCCTGCTGCTGCGGCCGGCGCTCCTGCCGATGGCCAAGCGGTGGGGCGTCAAGCCGATGCTGATCGCCGGGACTGTCGCCCTGGCGGTCCAGTATCCCGTCCTGGCGGAGGTGCATGGCGTCGGTTGGGGGCTGGCCGCGCTCTGCGCCGCCTCCGCGGTCGGCGAAGTGCTCTACTGGCCCACCTACCACGCCTATTTCTCCGCCATCGGCGACTCCGAGCACCGCGGCCACCAGATCGGCGCACGTGAGGCGCTGGTGTCGGTGGCCGGGATCGCCGCCCCCCTGCTGGGCGCCTGGGCGCTGGTGACGCTCGGCCCCCGCCCGATGTTCGCCGCCGTGGGTCTGGTCCAGGCGCTGGCGGCGCTCCCGCTGCTCGGAGCGCCCAATGTGCCGGTCGAGCCGGAAGCGCCCGGCGGCTTCCGCGCCGCCCGCCTGGGCGTCGTCCTCACGGCCCTGGATGGCTGGTTCGACGGCTGGTTCTTCCACGTCTGGCGCATCGTCCTCTTCGTGTCCCTGGGCGAGAGTGTCGCGGCCTACGGCGGCGCCATGGCCTTGGCCGCGCTGATCGGGGCGGTCTGCGGGCTGCTGCTCGGACGGCACGTCGACGCGGGCCACGGCCGCCGCGCGGTGGCCATCGCAACCGCCGTGGCGATGGGAGTCGTCGTGCTGCGCGCGGCGAGCTTTGTCTCGCCAGCGCTGGCGGTCGCCTCGAACGCGCTGGGCCCGCTGGTGGACTCGCTGGTCTTTCCGGCTTTCGCCACGGTGACCTACAACCTTTCCAAGGCCTCGCCGTGCACGATGCGGTTCTACATGGTCACCGAGGGCGGCTGGGACCTGGGCTGCATCGGCGCCTGCGTCGTCGCGGCGGGCCTTTCGGCCCTCGGCGTCACACTTTCGATCGGCATCCTGCTGGCCTTGCCGGCGCTCGCCGCCACGGCGATCCTGCTGCGCCGCTACTACGCGGAGAGGGCGGCCGCTTGACATCATTTAGATGATTAGCTAAATGACGATCTATGAACCTGGTGTTCAAAGCCCTCGCTGATCCCACCCGCCGCCGCGTGCTCGAACTGCTGCGGAGCCGGCCCATGACGGCCGGAGAGCTGGCGGATCAGTTCCCCGTCTCCAAGCCGACGATGTCCGCCCACTTCGCGGTGCTGCGCGAGGCTGACCTCGTAGAGGCGCGCAAATCGGGCAAGGCGATCACCTACCACCTCAAGCTTTCCGTCCTCGAGGACGCGCTGCTGGGATTCGCAGGCGCGTTCGGCCTGGGCGGCGCTCTCCCCGAACGGGGAAAATCGGACCTGTTGAAGAAAGGAACGACGCCATGACTTCAAAACCACTGACACAGGGCGTGGCCCTCGGGGCGCTGATGCTGCTGGCCGCCGCCGGGTTCAAGTACGCCGAAGGACTCCAGCTGGTCGGGCCGGACGTGGGCGCGCGAGGGACGCAGGTGGTGATCGGAGCGGCTCTGGCCTTCTACGCCAACTTCATGCCCAAGAGCCTTGCGTCACCAAAGAGCTCGCCCCAGTCAGTCGGTCGGATGCAGTCCGTTCTGCGGCTCGGCGGGTGGGTGTTCGCGCTCTCAGGCCTCGTCTATGCGGCGTTCTGGGCCTTCGCGCCATGGCCGGTGGCCCAGGTGGGTTCGCTCATCGCGGTGGCGGGCGCGGTCGTCGTGACCCTCGGCTACGCCGCCTGGACCTGCGCCACCCGTCGGGCCTCGGCATGAAGGATGCGGGCGAGGCCCTTCTGGAGATCACCGCCGCCGTGGTCCGCGGTCCGGGTGACCCCTTCACCATCGAGGCGCTGAAGCTCGAGGCGCCCAGGGCCGACGAAGTGCTGGTCCGCGTCGTCGCCTCGGGCATGTGCCACACCGATCTGAAGACCCGGGATTCGCCCACGCTGCCGCGGCCCATCGTGCTCGGGCACGAAGGCGCCGGGGTGGTCGAGCGGATCGGGGCGGACGTCCGCAAGCTGGCGGTGGGCGACCACGTGGTCCTGACCTTCATGTGGTGTGGGCGCTGTCCCTCCTGCCTGAAGGGCCAGCCGGCCTATTGCGAGAAGGTGATGCCCCTCTGCTTCGGTGGGGCGCGGGAGGATGGTTCGACCTCCCTGCACGACGCGGCCGGGCCTGTGCACGACCACTTCTTCGGCCAGTCCTCGTTCGCCACCTACGCCCTGGCCAGCGAGCGCAACGCCATCAAGGTTCCCAGAGACGCGCCGCTTGAGCTGCTCGGCCCGCTGGGCTGCGGCCTGCCCACGGGCGCCGGCTCGGTGATCAACGCCCTGAAGGTCGGCGCCGGCCAGAGCCTGGCGGTGTTCGGCGCCGGCGCGGTGGGCATGGCGGCGATCATGGCCGGCAAGGTGGTGGGCGCTACCACCATCGTGGCCGTGGATCTGGTCCCGGAGCGACTGGCCCTGGCCCTGGAGTTGGGCGCCACCCACGCGGTGAACGCCAGCGACGCGGGCCTTGTGGACGCGGTGCGCTCCACCACCGGCGGACGGGGCGTGGATTTCTCGCTGGACGCCACCGGGACCGACAAGGCGCTGGACCCGGCCATCAGGGTGCTGGCGGTGCATGGCGTCTGCGGCTTCGTGGGCGGGGCGCCGGCGGGGGCCAGAGTGGCGATCGAGCCAGGCTGGCTGATGCTGGGCGGGCGGAGCGTCCGCGGCATCCTGCAGGGCGACGCGGTCCCCGACCAGTTCATCCCTGCCCTGATCGAGCTGCACCGCCAGGGCCGCTTCCCGTTCGACCGCCTGGTCAGGGTCTATGAGCTCAGCGAGATCAACCAGGCCGCCCACGACAGCGAGACCGGCAAGACCATCAAGCCCGTACTGCGGATGCCGCGCTGACCGCGGTCTAGAGACTCCTCGCGAGGTCGAGCAGGGCGGCGCTGCAGTCGCCCGAGAAGGACGAGCCGTGCATCAGCGCCAGGGTCGCGGGCGCCAGCCCGGCCAGCCGTTCGATCTCCGTGCGGGTGTTGGGGCCCATGCACATGGCGTGGAACATCTGCTCGGCCGCCAGGGCCGGTCCGACGATGTCGCCGTCGGTGAGGGCGGGCGCGGGACCGGCGTGAGTGAACAGGTCGCCGCAGAACAGGGTCTGGGTCTCCTCCTCGAATATGAGTCCCGCCTCCCAGCCATGAGGCACGTGCGGCGTGTAGAGGAAGCGGACCCTGCGCCCGCCGAGGTCCACCACTTCGTTGTCGTCCAGAGCCCGGGGAGGACGGTCAGCCAGGTCGTTCAGCGACACCTCGCAGGCGATCTGGCCGTGGGCGAGCTGGGCGTTCGGCGCCGCCGCCAGCCACTTGTTCATCGAGCCGCACTCGTCAGCCTCCACATGCCCGAAGCCGATCCAGCGCAGCCGCTCCAGCGGGACCACCCGCGCCACCGCCGCGGAGATCAGCGGGAACATGGCGCGATGCCCGCAGTGGAACAGCATCGGCTCGTCGGCATCGATCAGGAACTGGTTGAAGGTGAACCCGCTGGGGGTCACCTCGGGCACGAAGGTGGAGAGGCGGTAGATGTTGGGGGCGATCTCGTGGGTCTCGGTCTGCATGTCGGTCGGACTCCTCACAACGGCACTGAAGTCGGCGGATGACGGAGTTAGCCCCAAACGGGGCAAGCCGCATCACCCGCGCGTCGTCACAGACGTGATGGTCAAGGCGCTCGAAGCGGGCTACGAAAACCACAAATAGGGAGGGGACCTGATGGTTCGAGCGGCAGCCTGGGCCCGCGCGCTGATCGTACTCGCCTGCCTTGCGCTTCCAGCCGCCGCGTGGAGCCGCCCGCCTGCCGACGTCGACGGGGCGCGCATCAAGGCCGCCGATTCCGAGCCGGGCGAGTGGATGAGCGTCGGGCGCACCTATGACGAGCAGCGCTTCAGTCCACTCAAGCAGATCAACACCGGCAATGTCCGCGGCCTGGGCCTGGCGTGGTCGGCGGATCTCGACACCTATCGCGGGGTGGAGGCCTCGCCGATCGAGGTGGACGGGGTGCTCTACAACATCTCCGCCTGGAACATCACCACCGCCTACGATGCCCGCACGGGCAAGGTGCTGTGGACCTATGACCCCAAGGTTCCGCCGGAGTTCGGGCGCAAGGCCTGCTGCGACATCGTCAGCCGCGGCCTGTCGGTCTGGAAGGGCAAGGTCGTCATCGCCACCCTCGACGGGCGGCTGATCGCGCTGGACGCCCGCAACGGGCAGCCGGTCTGGACCGTAAACACCTTCGAGGGTGAGCCACCCTGGCCCTACACCATCACCGGCGCCCCACGGGTGTTCGACGGCAAGGTGCTGGTCGGCAACGGCGGGGCCGAACTGGGCGTGCGCGGCTACGTCACCGCCTACGACGCCGAGACCGGCGCCAAGCTCTGGCGCTTCTACACCGTGCCCGGCGACCCCTCGAAGGGGTTCGAGAACAAGGCCATGGAGATGGCCGCCAGGACCTGGACCGGGGAGTGGTGGAAGTTCGGCGGCGGCGGCACCGCCTGGGACTCCATGGTCTATGATCCGAAGCTGAAGCTGATCTATGTCGGCGTCGGCAACGGCTCGCCCTGGGTGCAGAAGTTCCGTAGCCCCGGCGGCGGGGACAACCTGTTCCTGGCCTCCATCGTGGCGCTCAGGGCCGACACCGGCGAGTACGTCTGGCACTACCAGGAGACGCCGGGCGAGCAGTTCGACTCCACGGCCACACAGCCGATGGTCCTGGCCGACCTGAAGATCGGCAAGCGGATGCGCAAGGTGCTGATCCAGGCGCCCAAGAACGGCATCTTCTATGTGCTCGACCGCACCAACGGGAAGCTGATCTGGGCAAAACCCTTCGCGCCCATCACCTGGGCCAAGGGCGTCGACATGAAGACCGGCCGGCCCATTGAGAACCCCGACGCCCGCTATGGCGAGACACCCGTGCTGCTGTCGCCGGGAGCGGGGGGCGCGCACAATTTCAACCCGGTCTCGTACAGCCCCCAGACGGGGCTGCTCTATTTCTCCGTGACCCAGGGGTTCATGACCTTCGCAGCGGCCCCGACGTGGGATGGGCGGGGGCTGGGCTCGTCCTATCTGGGCTACGAAGCACAACGGAAGGAGCAGGCCGCCTACGCCGACGCCCACCAGAAGGCCTGGCTGGCCGCCTGGGACCCGGCCAAGGGCAAGGAGGTCTGGCGCGTGCCCTATCCTCGCGACGGATCGGGCGGCACACTCGCCACCGCCGGCGGTCTGGTGTTCCAGGGCACGATCAGGCGAACCCTGGCGGTCTATCGGGCCAGGGACGGCAGGAAGCTCTGGGAGTCCGACGTGCAGTCCGTGCCCATCGCCGGCCCGATCACCTATTCGGTGGGCGGGGTGCAGTACGTGGCCTTGAACGCCGGCTGGGGCGGAGGTCTGGCCCACGTGCAGGCGGCCGCCTACCGCGACCTGCACGTCTCGCCGGCGCGGCTGCTGGTGTTCAGACTGGGCGCGAACCACAAGCTGCCGCCCCAGGCTCCGGACGCTGGATTCCCGGCGCCGCCGCCCTTCGTCCGCGCGCCGGAGCCGGTGATCAAGCGCGGCGGCGAGCTCTACGCCGCCAACTGCTCGCTCTGCCACGGCGCCCTGGCGCGCGGCGGCATCAAGGACCTGCGCCACATGTCGGCCGACACGCACCAGCACTTCCAGGACATCGTGATCGGCGGGGTGCGGGCCAAGGCCGGCATGGCCAGCTTCGCCGACGTCCTTTCCAAGGACGACGCCGAGGCCATACACAACTACCTGATCGCCCGCGCCACCGAGGACTGGGGCGAAGAGAAGCGGCTTCACTAGGAGGTGCAAAGTGTCCGAGCTCAGGCGGGTAATCACCGGTCATGGTCCCGACGGGCGCTCGAAGGTTTCGATCGACAGCGCGCCGCTCGACGGCGTCGCGCCTCTGCTCGAGGTCTGGGCCGCGCAGGCCGGGCCGGTCGACTCGCGCGACGAGGCTGACCTCGCGGCCGGTCCGGTGCGGCTCTGCCCGTCGCCGGGCGGCTCGAAGTTCCGTTACTTCACCGTGGAGCCGCTCCCGGCGGGCCTGCCGCCGGAAGCCGTGGAGGCGGCCTTCGCCCAGGGTTTCGCGGCCATCGGCGCGGCTGACGCCCGCGTCGACACCCGCCGCCACCCGGCCATGCACAGGACCAGCTCCCTCGACTACATCATCGTGCTGAAGGGCGAGGTGACGCTGCTGCTCGACGACGGCGAGGTGCATCTCAAGCCGTTCGACGTGGTGGTGCAGCGGGGAACCAATCACGGCTGGGTCGCCACCGGGCCCGAGCCCGCGCTGCTCGCCGCCATCCTCATCGACGCCGAGGTCAAGTGACCGTTGGCTTCCTGGATCTCCTCCTCTGGGGGAAGTACCCGCGAAGTGTGCAGCCCGGATAGAGTGGTGACGAAACGGCCCGGATAGATGGGTGACAGTCTCCTCCGAACTGGAGGAGCGTTCGATGCCGTGGTCCGAGAGCAGGGTTGTGGACCGCCTGGTGGTGCTGGGCGAGGGCCAGGTGGTGGAGATGGGGACCCACGCCGAACTGATCGGCCGCAGCGGCCTCTACGCGCGGCTGTGGGCGCGGCAGACCGGGGGTTCGTGACGGAGTAGGGATAGGACGACCAAAACGTCTCTAGGACTTCGTTAGGTCCTGGGGCGTAAGCCAGGAGTCCACAGGTCCTCGAGAGCTACTCCCATGTCGTGTCCGGCCAGCTTGCAGGGACCGACACAGTGTTGATGAAATACATCAACGCGAGGCTCTCGTTCGGCGCTCGCCAAGCCCTGATCTCAGCCTTGCTCCTGGCGCCAATTCTGTTGCTGCTGTCCCTGTTCGTGGGCCAGTGCTGGAAGGACATCGCCCTCGCGCAACGGGAAATGGTGGGGAGCGCCTACCTCGAAGACATCTGGTCAGCGCTCACGTCGGGCGGCGGGGGCCCAGGGCCTTCGAGCACCGACAACGGCGCCAAGTCCGGTCGCGCCCGGCTCTCGTCAGAGCTTCTGCGCCTGAAGGGCGACAGCCAGCGCTGGGACCTTGGCGGGCAGCTGATGTCGGATGTCTCCGACCGTTACAACCTGGTCCTGGATCCGGAGCTCGACAGCTACTACGCCGTGATCGTCCTGACCCCCCGCCTGCCTTTCCTGCACAAGGCGGCCGAGGGGGTCACGGCAGCTGCTGATGGCCAAGGTCGGGACCGCGCGACCCGGATCGCCCTGGCCGTGGACCGGCTGAGGGTCGAGGGCCTCCTGACCCATGGACGGCTCGAGGACTCGATGAAGTTCAATCGGGACGGCGTGACACGGCGAAACCTCAGCGCTTCCGCCGCTGCCCTGGATCAGGCGGTCGACCGGGTGGGGGATCTTGGAGAGCTGCTCGAGACGGGCGGGGATCGGGCCGCCTTCGCCGCCAGCCAGGCCGAGCTGAGGGCGCAGATCGGACGAACCTACACCGCGACCGCCACCGAACTGCGCCGGCTGGTGCGCGCGCGGATCCATCGGCTCGAGGTCACGCTGGGTCTCAGCCTGGCGATCGTGCTTGCCTCGCTGGCGGCCGCCTGCGCGCTCGCCGCCGCCATCTCCAGAGGCCTGTCCCAGCGGATCCTGGGCCTGCTGACCGTCATCGACCGGCTGGCGGAAGATTCCCACGACGCCGTCATCCCCAACCTGGACGACTCCAACGAGACCGGCCGGATCGCCCGGGCGCTCGCCATGTTCAAGGAAAGCAGGGCCGCCCTTCGCCAGACCGAGCAGCGCCTGGATTTCGCGCTGGAGGCGGGCCGGCTCGGCAGCTGGGAGCTGGATCTGCGCACCGGGCGGCTGGTCGGATCGCCTCACCATCTCGCCAACTTCGGGCTGGAAGCGGACCAGTCCCTGGAGAGTCTCCAGGCCTGCCTCGAGCGCGTGCACCCCGCCGATCGCCAGCGGTGCCGGACGGACGTGAGGCGGGCGATCGACGAACGGACCGGCCTCGACATCGAGTTTCGCACGATCAGAGCCGACGGGGGCGTCGGTTGGATCGAGCTGAGGGGCCGGGCCAACTATGATGCCGCTGGAACGCCGGTCCGCATGGCCGGCGTCTCGCTCGATATCTCTGACCGCAAGGCCGACGAGGCCCGCCTCAAGCTGATGTTCGACGAGTTGAATCACAGGGTGAAGAACACCCTCGCCACGGTCCAGTCGATCGCCATGCAGACTCTGCGAACCACCGACCAGCCGCCTCAATTCGAACAGGCGTTCCGGGGCCGGATCAGCGCTCTTGCCGGGACCCATGAACTCCTGACCGAAGCCAGCTGGGAAGGCGCCTCGCTGGTCGATATCGTCAGCCGGGCCCTGGCGCCCCACACCACCGGCGCTGACGGCGAGCGGGTCCGCATCGAAGGCCCCTCCGTCATGCTCGGACCCACCGCGGCGGTCACCCTGCACATGGCGCTGCATGAACTGGCGACCAATGCCGCCAAGTTCGGCGCCCTGTCGTCGGGGAATGGACGGGTCGAGGTCAGCTGGCGGGTCGTGCGTGAGGGGGGGAGCAAGGCGGTCGAGATCGATTGGCGCGAGAGCGGCGGTCCCGCCGTGACGCAGCCCCTGCGCCGTGGCTTCGGCTCGCGGCTGATCGAACAAGGCCTCGCCAGGCAACTGAAGGCCGACGTGCGCCTGGACTTCTCGACCGAAGGCGTGGCGTGCCACATTCGCGTCGCGCTGCTCAACCTGTCCAAGCTGGCCGCCTGACGAGGGGCTCCTGGGGCATCGTTCACGGCGCCACCACGACGCAAAGGGGCGCCACGGCGCGCCGGGGTGACCGAAGGGGGGGATGGGGTTAGAGCAGTCGGCGCTCGAATTGAATCCGTGACACAAAACAGTTCGTCATCCTCGGGCCCCGTCCCGAGGATCCAGAAACGAGGCGGCGCCAGTTTGAC
>FTHP01000981.1_pt1 | contig 10192 bp, 9 predicted proteins | sample 1640961 | NCBI WGS metagenome assembly FTHP01 (sample SAMEA3914788, study PRJEB12502) | metagenome | biome: forest; material: soil | place: Canada | collected 2011-07-03 | depth 0.1 m
GTCAGGAAGATATGGTCCGGCGACACCCCAAGCGTCCGGGCCTGAGCCCGCGCCGCCCGGATCGCCGTGCGCGCGTCGCTCAGCGGCGCCGGCCAGGGCGCCTCGCCCAGCAGCCGGTACTCCGGCGCGATGGCGACGTAGCCGAGGCGTGCGTAGGCCGTGCAGGCGTCGCTCATGGCCATCCGATGGCCGACCCGCCAGCCGCCGCCGTGAAACAGCAGCACCGCCGGCGCCCCGTCCGCCGCCGCGGCCGGCCGGAAGATGTTCCAGAGCAGCGGGCGCGCGCCGTCGGCGTAGACGACATCCCGCTCGACGGCGATGTCAGCTGTATTGCTCATGGTGTGTTCCCTGCGGGCGTGCGCGCCCTTGCGCCATACCCCGGAGGGCATATGGACGCCATACTCGACTCGCGCCGACGGTTCGCCACTATGCGAACCAGACGCATTGTTACGCCGTGATGTCGACGCTGGAGATTGAGTCATGACCGGAACGGTTCAGACGGGCACCGACAATCCGGAAACCCTGACGGGGGGGCCGGGCGACGATCAGCTCTTCGGCCTCGGCGGCGACGACACCCTGGACGGCGGCGGCGGCAACGACACCCTCGACGGCGGTACCGGCAACGACACCGCCACCTATGCGAACGCGCCCGATGGCGTGAGCGTGGACCTCGGCGCCGGCGTGGCGACGTCCACGGTGCAGCGCCCCTTCACAAGTGCGGACATCACCAACCCGGCGACGCAGTTTTTCGATGCCGCCAACGGGCACATCTATGAAGTCGTCAACACGGCCGTGACCTGGAACGAGGCCTGGAACAAGTCCTTCAGTCACCAGCTCGGAGGCCATGGCGGCTATCTTGCGACCGTCACCGACGCCGCCGAGAACACCTTCGTCTCGCAGCTTGCGGCGGCCCACGTGACCACCGGCTGGAACGGCCACTCGGTCTGGCTCAACGGCAGCGACGGCCTCCAGGAGGGTTCCTGGCTCTGGCAGGCGGGACCCGAGGCCGGAGGCACGTTCTGGACGGGCGGTTCCGTAGCGTCGGGAGGGCATGCGCCCGGAAGCTTCACCCCGCCCTGGGCTGCGGGCCAGCCCGGCAACGAGAACACGGCGACGGGCCCCAGCGGAACCTGGACCAATCCTCACGGCACGGGCGCCGATTACCTGTACCTCGACGCCTCGCAGGCCACGGCGGTCTGGGACGACGCCTATTCCAATCCCTCCGCGACAAGCAGCGCGATCGCCAGCAGCGACGGGTTGAGGAACGCCTACATCGTCGAATACTCGACCGGCCCCGACGTCCTGGAAACCGACGCGCTGACCAGCATCGAGAACGTGGTCGGCTCAGCCTTCGATGACACGATCACCGGGGACGGCGCCAACAACCTGCTGACCGGAGGCGGCGGCCTCAACACGCTGCAGGGCGGCGGCGGCGACGACACGCTGGTGGGAGGCGGCTACGACACCGCAGTCTATTCCGGGAACCTGACCGACTATTCGATAACCCGGGATCACACGACCGGGGACATCATCATCACGGATACGCGGCCCGGCTCGCCGGACGGAACCGACATGTTGTCCGGGATCGGAATGATCCAGTTCGCGGACGGAGGGCTCGATACCACGACCCTGCCCATAACGATCGATCTGTCGGCCTCTTCCGACGACTACTACGTCACCTACGATGGCACGTACGGGACCATCCAGGACCTGACGACCGGAACGACGACGAACCTGGCTCCGACCAGCATGCTGCAGGTCACGACCGGCTCCGGAAACGACACCTTCGACGTCGCGACGTGGTATGCGCAATTCGCCTTCGATGGCGGCGGCGGCCAGAATCACCTCACGGCGAACCTCGACTTCGCGCCCTTCGGCGTAGGTTTTGGGATTGGGCCGGGGGGCTCCGGGAGCCTGAACGGCGGCTCACTCGCCAACATCCAGACCGCGGACGTCTCCACCAACGCCGACGACAGCTTCCTGCAGGGAGGCGACGGAGCCGATGTGCTGAGCACCGGCTACGCCGGCGCGACGTTCATCGACGGCGGTGGGGGCGACGACACGATCACCGGCGGGGTCGCCCTATTCGGCGGCGACGGCAACGATGTCCTCTACGGGACCTACGCCGGCCAGAAGTACACCACGCCGATGGACATGACCGGGGGCGCGGGCGACGACACGCTCTACGGCCACGGCTGGGACGTCTTCTTCACCAACTACGTGCAGGCGCACGACACCGCCCATTACTCCGGCGGCATCGCCTCCTATTCGATCTCGACGGACGCCAACCAGGTGACCACCGTCCAGGACCTGAGGCCGGGCTCTCCAGACGGGACCGACACCCTGTACAATGTCGTCCAGCTGCAGTTCGCGGATCAAACCGTCCAGACCCAGCCAGTCGTCGACATCTTCCCCGGCGGCGCCGACACGCTGATCGAGGCCGGGACGGGTGTGACCGGCGAGTCCACGGTCACCGTTCCCGTGACCTTCAGCGCGGTCATCTACAGCCTGCTCTACGCGCCGTCCGGGACTGACATGGGCGACGGGACGTTCACCATCCAGGGGACCTACGGCGTCGCCGTCCTGGACGCCAACAGCAACACCCTCACCTACACGCTGGATGACACGCTGCCGGCGACCAACGCCCTGGCCGCCGGCCAGGCCGTCTCGGACGATTTCGAGATCGCCGTTCAGGGCCAGAGCGTCGACGGTTGGACAGACACCGCCACCTATTCCTTCGGCATCACCGGCAGCAACGACGCCCCGACCTCGGCCGCCGGCTCAGGCTCGACCGCCGAGGACACAGCCCTGAGCGGCAGCCTTCCCGCCGCCGTGGATCCGGACAACGGAGACGTCGTCACCTTCGCGCTCGCCGGGGCGGCCTCGCACGGATCAGCGAACGTCAACGCGGACGGGACGTTCACCTACACGCCCAACGCCGACTACAACGGCGCGGACACGTTCAACTTCTCGGTCACCGACAAGGCCGGGGCGAGCAACAGCTACAGCTACGACGTCAACGTCACGCCGGTGAACGACGCACCCGTCGCCAACCCGGACACCGCCGCCGTCGTCTCCGGCGCCTCGGTTCAGATCTCGGCAGCCACCGTGCTGGCCAACGACACCGACGCCGACGGGGATGTGCTGAGCGTGACGGGCGTGCAGGCGGGAGCGACCGCCCACGGTGTCGTCTCCTTCGCGGGAGGCCAGATCACCTACACGCCCAACGCCGGCTATTCTGGCGCGGACTCCTTCACCTACTACGTGACCGACGGCGTGGTCGCCACGCCGGTCGCCGGAACCGTAAACGTCACGGTCACCGGCGGCGGGCCTAGCTACAAGCTGGGCACGGCGGGCGACGACCTGATCGACCGGTCGGCCGCCAGCAATGTGCAGTTGATCAACGGCGGCGACGGCAACGACACCCTGATCGGCGGCAGCGGCGCGGACACCCTGAACGGCGCCAACGGCAATGACGTCCTGCGTGGGGGCCCCGGGGCCGACACCCTGACAGGCGGGACCGGCGGCGACATTTTCATGTTCGGACCGTCCGACGCCTCGATGACCGCCTACGACACGATCACCGACTTCAACCGCTCGCAGGGCGACCGCATCAGCCTGGCCCTGATCGACGCCAACACGGCCACAAGCGCCGACGATGCATTCACGTTCATCGGCACGAGCGCCTTCAGCCACACAGCCGGCGAGCTGCGGTATGATCCGGTCCTGCGCGGCGTGATGGTGTCGGGAGACACCAACGGCGACGGCGTCGCCGACTTCCAGGTCAAGCTCAACTGGACCGCGGTGCTGCAGTCGGCTGACTTCATCCTTTAGGCTTGGCGCCGCGAGCTCAGGCTTCCAGGGTGAAGACCACTTCGTAAAGGCCGGGATGGGCGGTCCCCAGCGCCTTGTTGCGTTCGAGGAAGCCACCGGCCTGCAGGGTTTCGAACACCCGCCGCATGGCGGCCTGGTCGCGGGCCTGGGCGTAGTTCACCACCCGTTTCCCGTCGAGGCAGCGGTGCAGACTGGCGGACATCCAGCCGTCCACATGACTGCAGGTCTGGGCCGCTTCGACGAGTAGATCGATCAGCACCTGCTGGCCGCCTTCGGGCACGGTGAAGACATTGATCTGGGTGATGACGCCGGTGTCGGCTTCGATCTTCGGCATGGTCTGGTCTCCTTCGGTCGCCCGACGGACACGGCCGCGCCTCCACGGAGGTCATGGACCATCACCCGCCGAGCCATGCAGCGCTCACGCGCCAGGGCTCGCCGGGGGGCCTCCGCATCAGGCGGAAACCGGAGCTCCCAAGGAAGGGAAGGCGCCGGGCTTACCCATGCCGGCGCAGATCCTTTTCGACGGTCGTGACTTAGCGGATTGGACGGCGCCCGGAAACTGGATTCAGAGGCCTAAGCCCGCCGGCCGGCCGCCGAGATGTTGTCTACGCCCAGGGCGTGCAGCGCATTCAGCGTGATGCCGTCGGCGTCGAGGCCGGCGGCGGCGTACATCAGTTCCGGCTTGTCCTGGTCCTGGAAGACATCGGGCAGGGTGAGGGTGCGGATCTTCAGACCGCGGTCGAGCAGGCCGCGGCGGGCCAGGGTCTGCAGCACGAAGGCGCCGAAACCGCCGATGGACCCTTCTTCGACCGTGATCAGGGCCTCGTGCTCGCGGGCAAGGCGCAGCAGCAGGTCCTCGTCGAGCGGCTTGGCGAAGCGGGCGTCGGCGACGGTGGCCGAAAGGCCCCGCGCGGCGAGTTGGTCGGCGGCCTTGAGGCACTCCTGCAGGCGCGAGCCGAAGGACAGGATGGCGACAGCGGAGCCTTCACGGATGATGCGGCCGCGGCCGATCTCCAGCGGATCGGCCAGAGCAGGGATCTCGACGCCGGTCCCCTCGCCGCGGGGGTAGCGGAAGGCCGAGGGGCCATCGTCGATGGCGACGGCGGTGGCGACCATGCGGGCCAACTCGGCCTCGTCGGCGGCGGCCATCAGCACGAACCCGGGCAAGGCGCCCAGGTAGCCCACGTCGAAGGAGCCGGCGTGGGTGGGCGCCGACGGGCCCACCAGGCCCGCCCGGTCGATGGCGAAGCGCACCGGCAGGCGCTGGATGGCCACGTCGTGCACCACCTGGTCGTAGGCGCGCTGCAGGAAGGTGGAATAGATGGCGGCGAAGGGCTTCATGCCGTCGGCGGCCAGGCCCGCGGCGAAGGTGACGGCGTGCTGCTCGGCGATGCCCACGTCGAAGCAGCGGTCGGGGAAGCGCTTGGCGAAGAGGTCCAGGCCAGTGCCCGAGGGCATGGCGGCGGTGATGGCCACGATCGACGGGTCGAGCTCGGCCCGCTTGATCAGCTCGGTCCCGAACACCTTGGTGTAACTGGGCGCGCCGGCCGGGCCCTTGGCCTGCTTGCCGGTGATGACGTCGAATTTGACCACGCCGTGGTACTTGTCGTCGGACTCCTCGGCCGGGGCGTAGCCCTTGCCCTTCTGGGTCACCACGTGCACCAGCACCGGCCCGTCGTTCAGGTCCTTGACGTTCTTCAGCACGGCGACGAGGTCGCCGAGGTTGTGGCCGTCGATCGGGCCCACGTAGTAGAATCCCAGCTCCTCGAAGAAGGTGCCGCCGGCGACCATGCCGCGGGCGTATTCCTCGGCCTTGCGTGCGGCTTCCTTGAGCGGGCGCGGCAGGGCGCCGGCCATGTGCTTGCCGAGCTTGCGCAGCGAGCGGTAGGCGCTCCCGGAGACCAGCTTGGCCAGGTAGGCGCTCATGCCGCCCACCGGCGGGGCGATCGACATGTCGTTGTCGTTGAGGATCACGATCAGCCGCCGGGTCGATTCGGCGGCGTTGTTCATGGCCTCATAGGCCATGCCGGCGCTCATGGCGCCGTCGCCGATGACGGCGATGACCGAATTGTCCCTGCCCTGACGGTCACGCGCCACGCAGAAGCCCAACGCCGCCGAGATCGACGTCGAGGCGTGGGCCGCGCCGAACGGATCGTACTCGCTTTCGGCGCGCTTGGTGAAGCCGGACAGGCCCCCGCCCTGGCGCAGAGTGCGGATGCGGTCGCGCCGGCCGGTGAGGATCTTGTGAGGGTAGGCCTGATGGCCGACGTCCCAGATCAGGATGTCTTCGGGGGTCTCGAACACATGGTGCAGGGCCACCGTCAGCTCGACCACGCCCAGCCCGGCGCCCAGGTGTCCGCCGGTGTGCGACACCGCCTCGATGGTCGCGGCCCGGACTTCGTCGGCCAGTTGGCGCAGTTCGAGAGGGGACAGTCCGCGGGTGTCGGCGGGAGACTGTACGGAATCCAGCAAGGGTGTGTCGGACATGACTAAAGGCCCTGGGCCCCCCCAATTAAGCCAAGCATCTACGCGCGTCGGTCTAGCACGAAATCCACGCTGTCACGCAGGTATATGGCCCTTTCGCCGAACGGATCGAGATGAGCCTTGGTCTGTGTTGCCAAAAGGCCAAGGCGCTCGCGCGCGGCTTCGACGCCGAGCAGGCTGACGTAGTTGGCCTTGCCGCGGGAGGCGTCCCGCCCGTGCACCGAGGCGCCCAGCAGGTCCTCGTCGCCGCCTTCGTCGAGCAGGTCGTCGACGATCTGATAGGCCAGGCCCAGGTCCAGCGCGAAGGCCACCAGGGCGTGGCGCTCGCTCTCGCTGGCGCGGGCCAGCACCAGCGGCATCTCGAAGGCGCAGGCGATGAGCGCGCCCGTCTTCAGCCGCTGCATGCGGGCCACGCCGCCGAGGTCGTCGCGGGGGCCCAGCAGGTCGATCATCTGGCCGCCGCAGATTCCCCTGGCGCCCGCGGCCTGCGCCAGGCGGCGCACCAGCTCGGCGCGGACGTTGCCGTCCTCGTGGGTGTCGGGATGGGCCAGGATCTCGAACGCGATGGCCTGCAGGGCGTCTCCGGCCAGCACGGCGGTGGCCTCGTCATAGGCCATGTGCACGGTGGGACGGCCGCGCCGCTCCACATCGTCGTCCATGCACGGCAGGTCATCGTGGACCAGGCTGTAGGCGTGGATGCATTCCAGGGCGCAGGCGGCCCGCAGCACCGGCCGTTCGTCCAGGTCGAACATCTTGGCCGTTTCCAGGGCGAAGAACGGGCGCAGCCGCCGGCCGGGGCCCAGGGCTGCATAGCGCATGGCCTCGGTGAGCCTGGCCTCGGGCCCCTCGGCGCGCGGCAGCAGCTGGTCCAGCGCCACCGTCACCAGATCGGCTGTCTCGGAGATCCGCTCGGCCAGGGTGAGGGCCTTCAACCGTTCCTCCGCTCTCAGGAGAATTCGGCGGGTTCGGCGCGTTCGGCCTTGCCCTGCGGGCTCATCACGATCTTCTCGACCCGAAGCCGGGCGGCTTCGAGCCGGGACTCGCAATGGGCCTTGAGCCGTGCGCCGCGCTCGTAGATCTCGATCGACCGCTCCAGAGGGGCTTGGCCGGACTCCAGCTCGCCGATGATCTTCTCGAGCTCCGCCAGCGCCTGCTCGAAGCTCAAGGCGGAGATGTCGCTCCCTGGATCGGCCGCGTCGGTCATCGCTCCCCCGGAGAAGTGTTCCCACCATAGGCGAGCGGTTGGCGGACGCAATCATCCCGCTGTCGCACCCCCTCTTCGCCTCTGGGCGGATCGGCCGTCAGCGGCGCTGGAAGTAGCGGGTCGACCAGTAGCGCCAGCCGCGCCCCTTGATGATGCGCCAGCCCAGCCGGCGCAGCTCGATCCCGATCATGGTGTTGAAGAAGCCATGGGCGACGACCAGCACATCCCCCCCGTCCACCGCCATGGCGTCCAGCCGGCGGGCGGCCTCGCGCGCCCGGGCCTGCGCCTGTGGACGCGTCTCCTGACCGCAATGGCCGCCGAGCCACCAGCTGAGTCGGGAGACAACGCCCCAGGTCTTGGGCGACAGCCTGATGAAGTCCGGCAAGGGCGGCGGCGGCAGGGGCGCCTCGATGAAGAGTTCTTCCGTGCCGAAGTCGCGGCCGCCGATCAGGGCCTTGGCCGTTTCGATGGAACGCAGCCGCGTGGAGGTCAGGACGACGGCGGCGCGCGCGGCCGCCTCGACCAGGTGACCGGGCGGCGTCTGGCCGGGAAGGATGCCGCCCACCTCGTAGAGAGCCCACCAGTCGGCGTACTGGCGGGAGGTCAGCTTCACCTTGCGCGACAGAGCCGGCTCGCCATGCCGGGCGAGCACGATGACGCCATGGCGTGGCGGGGCGCCGGCTGGCGCCTCGATGATCTGGGCCGGCTGCAATGAGTGGGTCGGCATGTCCTGGCGAGGCCCCCGCCCGCCCCTTCGCGCTACGATCACTCCGGCTCGCGCAGGCCCTTAGAGCGAGCTCTAGTCCTCCTGCAGCGCCCGAACATGCGCCACGGCGGAACGCCCCAGCGCCTGCAGGTCGTAGCCGCCCTCGAGCGAAGACACAACCATTCCCCTGCAACGCGAACGCGACACCTCGAGGATCGCCCTGGTGGCCCAGGCGAAGTCCTCCGCTTCCAGGAGCAGGCTGGCCAGCGGATCGCGCGCATGGGCGTCGAAACCGGCCGAAATGAGAATCAGGTCGGGGGCGAAGGCGTCGACCGGCGCCATCAGGCTCTGGAAGGCGGCGCGCCAGACCTCGCGGGGCGAGCCGGGCGGGGCCACCGCGTTGACGACGTTGCCGTGACGGCCGGCCTCGCCGGTGCCCGGCCAGTTGGGCCACTGATGGACCGAGGCGAAGAAGAGGTCGTGCTGACCTTCGAAGACGCCCTGCGTGCCATTGCCATGGTGCACATCGAAGTCGACCACCGCCACGCGCCGGAGCCCAGCCGCCTGTGCGGCCAGGGCGGCGACGGCGATGCTGGAGTAGAGGCAGAAGCCCATGGGCCGCGACGGTCCCGCGTGGTGGCCGGGCGGGCGCACGGCGCAGAAGGCCCGGCCGATCGCCCCGGAGGCGACCTCGTTGACGGCCTCGACGACCCCGCCACAGGCCCTCTTCGCGGCGGCGAGGCTGCCTGGCGACATGGCCGTGTCCGGATCCAGCTGCACCAGCCCGTGATCGGGCGAGAGCGCCTCCAGCTCGTCGACATAGGCCTGGGGATGCACGCGCAGCAGGTCCTCGTCGCGGACCAGCGGCGCCTCGCGCGCGTCCATGGAGCCTTCGTCCAGCAGGGCGTCGATCACCGACTTTAGCCGCGCGGGACGCTCCGGGTGACCCTGCCCCGGCTCGTGGCGGAGCATGTCCTGATGGGTGAAGATGGCGACCGGGGTCAACGCGAGGCTCCTTGGCGGCCCTGCCCAACTCGCTCTAAACGGCCATCATGACCGACGCCAGCATCAGAAAAGCCGCCCCGGAAGACGCCGCCCGACTCGCCGCCCTGGGCGCGCGCACCTTCACCGACACCTTCGGCCACCTCTACCCGCCCGGCGACCTTCAGGCCTTCCTGGATAGCGGCTACACGCCCGAGGCGTTCGCCCAGTCGCTGGCCGACCCGCGCCAGGCCATGTGGGTGGCCGAGCGGAACGGCGAGGCGATCGGCTACGCCCAGGCCGGCCCCTGCGCCCTGCCCCACCCCGAGGTCACGCCCGGCTGCGGCGAGCTGAAGCGCCTCTATGTGCTGAAGACCGTCCAGGGCGGGGGCCTCGGCGGGCGCCTGCTGGCCGCGTCGCTCGACTGGCTGCAGACCCCCCGCCGCCGCCTCTGGATCGGCGTCTGGTCCCAGAACCACGGCGCCCAACGCCTCTATGGCCGCTACGGCTTCGAGAAGGTCGGGGAGTACGAGTTTCCCGTCGGCGAGATCCGGGACCAGGAATTCATCCTGCGGCGAGGGTAGCGCCCGGCTTCGCCGCATTGAGGCGAGGCGGCGACACCTGCTAAAGGCCCAGCGTGGCTTCCGTCCCCTCCCCCGAACCACAGGCCGCCCTGCCGGCTCAACCCGCGCAGATGGAGGGCATCGGCCGGCAGCTGGCGATCCTGGCCGTCGGCAGCGCGCTGTTCATGCAGTTCATCGACCAGACGGCCCTGTCGACGGCGCTGCCGGCGCTGGCGCAGGCGTTCAGGATCGAGCCGGTCAACCTGAAGCTGGTGCTGACCAGCTACATCCTGGTGCAGGCGGTGGTGGTGCCGGCCAGCGGCTGGGCGGCCATGAAGATGCGCCGCGCGCCAAAGCGGTCGGCCGCCCAGCCGCTGGCCGGCACCACCACCGCCTGCACCAGGGTGTAGCTGGTCAGCA
>FTHP01001137.1_pt1 | contig 10154 bp, 10 predicted proteins | sample 1640961 | NCBI WGS metagenome assembly FTHP01 (sample SAMEA3914788, study PRJEB12502) | metagenome | biome: forest; material: soil | place: Canada | collected 2011-07-03 | depth 0.1 m
GATCTGATCGTCGCCGGCCCCCGCCTTCCGCAGCCCTACGGCTTCCAGACCCGCGCCGACCCCGGCGACCTTGTCATGCAGTCCGGCAAGCCGGTGCTGATTACGCCTCTGGACCTCGCCAAGCTCGACGCCTCCAGCATCGTGGTCGGCTGGAAGGACACGCGGGAGTCCCGCCGCGCGGTGTCCGACGCCCTGCCCTTCCTGAAGCGGGCCCGCCAAGTCCTGCTCGCCGAGATTGCCGAAGGTCGTGATGAGGCGGAGGCCGAGATCCAGTTGGCCGACGTAGCCGAGTATCTGGCCCGGCATGGCGTCAAGGCCTCCACCACCGTCCGTGAGCCCGGCAAGGCCACCGCGGCCGAAGCCCTGCTCGAGATCGCCGACATGCAGGACGCCGGCCTGGTCGTCGTCGGCGGCTACGGTCATGCGCGGCTGCGCGAATGGATCTTCGGCGGTGCGACCCAGGAATTCCTGGGCGGCGCGCACAAGGCCGTCTTCCTGAGTCACTGACGAGCAGTCATCTCGCGGGTGCGATCAGCGGCATGGCCCAACGCTTCACGATCTCGGCCGACAGCAGGTAAGCTGCCACGACCCCGCCGAGCAGCAGCAGCACCTGCGCGGGCGGAGGCCGGAATCCCAGCCAGGCGGCCAGCGGCGTGAACGGCAGGGCCAGGGCCACGGCCAGGGCGCCCAGCGACGAGACGATCAGGGCTGGATGCGGGCGGCTTTTCCAGAACGGCTCGCGGGTGCGGATCAGGAAAATGACCAACACCTGGGTGGCCATGGATTCCAGGAACCAGCCGGTGTGGAAGACCACCGGCGTCTCGCGGAACAGCATATAGAGGCCAGCGAAGGTCAAAAGGTCGAAGGCGGAGGACAGGGGGCCCATGATCCCGCCGAACCGCATCAGGCTCTTCAGGCTCCAGATCTGCGGCCGGGCGGTCTCGGCGGCGCTGACGTCGTCGAACGGCAGCCCGACCTCGGAGATGTCGTAGAGCAGGTTGTTGAGCAGGATCTGCGTCGGCAGCATGGGCAGGAAGGGCAGCAGCACCGAGGCGGCGGCCATCGACAGCATGTTGCCGAAGTTCGAACTGGCCCCCATCCGCACATATTTCAGGATGTTGGCGAAGGTCCGCCGGCCTTCGGCGACCCCGTCGCCGACCACGTCCAGGTCGGACTCCAACAGGATCATGTCGGCCGCCTCGCGCGCCACGCCGGTGGCGCCGGCGACGGACAGGCCGATGTCGGCCGCCTTCAATCCGGGCGCGTCGTTCACGCCGTCACCCATGAAGCCGACCACCTCGCCGCCGGCCTGCAGGGCGTGGACCAGGCGGGACTTCTGGTCGGGCGCCAGTCGCGCAAAGGCGTCGACCGAGCGGACCTGGACCATCAGGGCGTCGGCGCTCAGGGTCGCGATCTCCGATCCGGTCAGCACCCGGTCGCAGTTGAGCCCCACCAGACCCGCCAGGCGCATCACCACCACCGGATCGTCCCCGGACAGGATCTTGATCTTGATGCCCGCGGCGCCGAGACGGGCGATGGCCGCCGCGGCGGTGGCCTTGGGCGGGTCGGCGAAGGCGCAGAGTCCTTCGAAGATCAGGCCCGTCTCCTCCGGGGCGCCATCTCCCGGCGGGGCCGGGCGGGTCGCAATGGCCACCGTCCGAAGCCCGGTGGCGGCCAGGGCGTGCACCTGATCCAGCGCGTGGGTCCGCGCCACGTCGGTCATCTCGGCGACCCCGCCCGCGCCACGGACTTGCGAGCAGTGGGGAAACACCGCCTCAGGCGCTCCCTTGACCACGAGCAGTCGACCCTGGGGACCATCGGCGACCACCGATCCGGACCGGATCCGGTAGTCGAAGGATCGCCGGCTGACCAGCGTCCAGCCCTCGCAGGCCTTGGGATGCGCCGCCACCAGGGCGGCGTCGAGCGCGCCACGGTCGCCGCCCAGCTCGGCGCAGATCGCCCCCAGATTGGCGGGGCCGTCGTCCTCCGCCCCTTCCGGGGTCACGCTCTTGGCCAGGGTTATCTCGGCCGAGGTGAGCGTGCCGGTCTTGTCGGTGCACAGCACCGTCATGGCGCCCAGGTCGTGGATGGACGCCAGCCGCTTGACGATCACCTTGCGCCTGGCCATCCGCACCGCGCCCCGCGCCAGGGTCACGGTGGTGATCATCGGCAACAGTTCCGGCGTCAGGCCCACCGCCAGCGCCACAGCGAACATCAAGGACTGCAGGAAGGGTCGACCGAACAGGGTCTGGGCGGTCAGCACGAAGACCACCAGCAGCACGGTCATCCTGACGATCAGGAAGCCCAGGGTCCTGAGATCGTGCTGGAAGGGCGACGGCGCGCTGTCCTCCGCCAGGGCCGAGGCCGCCTCGCCGAACAGGGTGGCGCGGCCCGTCGACACCACCAGGGCGACCGCCTCGCCGGTCTGGGCCACCGATCCGCGGAACAGGGCGTTGGAGGCGTCCGCCGCAGAGGTCGCGGCCACCACGCCGGGCTGCTTGTCCACCGGATAGGGTTCCCCGGTCAGCGCCGCCTCGCTGGCCGCGAAGCCCTCGCTGTGCAGCACCAGGGCGTCGGCGGGGACGACGTCGCCGGTCCGCACGCGGATGACGTCGCCTGGCGCGATGTCCTCGGACTGGACCTCCTGGAACTTGCCGTCGCGCTTGGCCTCGGTGCGCACCGCCACGGACTTGCGCAGCAGTTCGGCGGCCTTCATCGCCCGGCGTTCCTGGACGGTGTCCAGGCCGATCGACAGGGTCAGGATGGCCGCGATGATCACCGCGCTGGGCGCATCTCCGGTGACCGCCGAAACCACCGCCGCTGCCAGCAGGATCAGCGCCAGGGGCTCGAGGAAGCGCTTTGCCAGGGCGCCGACCAGGCTGTCCTTGCGGCCGGGCTTGTCGACATTGCGGCCATACTGTCGCAGGCGCGCCTCGGCCTGGGCCTGGGTCAGGCCATCCAGTCCGCAACCGAGCTCGGCCGCCACGGCGTCGGCGGTCCGGGTCCAGAACGGGTCTTGCGGGATGGCTGTGGGCATAGCCCCTCGGATCGCCCGACCGCTGGGGTCAGAGCGGCAGTCTAGGCTGATTCAATCTGTCGCGCCCTTCGTCGCTTATGCCGCATTGCGTGTTCAGCCTAGACGGTGCAACTTTCGCGCTATTGGGACGTCGAGGGACCGTGATGCGGATGTGGTTTGGCGCGTACGTCGCGTGCGTGGCGCTCGCGAGTGCGGCGGTGGCCGTCGCGGCGGCCGGACACGGCCTGGGTCGCATGAATCACCCCGACCGGCATTACAGGCCGCCATCCGCCGCACCGCGGTCGTATGACGCCGTTCCGGCGGTCGACGAGGCTCACTAGCGCGCCGACTGGGGTCGATTATCGGCCGAAGTGGAACTGAGCCGTGATCTGGACTCTGCCGCTGGCCTAGGCGTCGACCAGCTGGCGCGCCGGAACCACCGCGTCCTCGCATTCCATCAGCAGCAGGCCCGCCGCCGTGTTGGAAATGGGGATGTGATAGTTGCGGTGGACCTGTTTCACCTTGCCGCCGAGAGCCCCTCGCATGGCGATCCACATCATCAGCTCGACACCCTGGGTGCCGGCCAGTTCGACCAGTTCGAGGACGGAATACCTGGTCAGGGCTTCCGGATCGGAGACCAGCCTATCCAGGCACATCAGGTCGAAGGGCTTGTTGATGAAGCCCGCCCGCTCGCCATCCAGCTGGTGCGACAGGCCGCCGGTGCCGAGCACCAGCACCTTGGCGTCTGTGGGATAGGCCCGGATGGCGCGGCCGATGGCCTGGCCGAGCTTGTAGCAGCGGGCCGGACTGGGCAGCGGATACTGCACCGTGTTGATCGCCACTGGGACGATCTTCACCGGCCGCTCGGCGCCCCACAACAGGGCCATGGGATTGGACACCGCGTGGTCGACCTGCAGCTCCTGGCACATGGTGATGTCGAACTCGTCGGCCACCAGGGACTCGATCAGGCTCCAGGACATCTTTGGATCACCTGGGAAGGGACGGGTGACCGGCAGGCCCCAGCCTTCGTCCGCGTTGTTGTAGTGGCTGGCCGCGCCGACCGCGAAGGTCGGCAGCTTGTCCAGGAAGAAGTTCAGGCCGTGGTCGTTGTAGAGCACGACGACCACGTCGGGTTTCTGCCTGTCGAGCCACTCGCGAACCGGGATGAACCCGTCGAAAAACGGCTTCCAGTACGGGTCCTGCTGCAGGCCCTTGGCGATCGCGGCGCCGATCGCGGGCACGTGCGACGTGCCGATGCCGCCGATGATCCTGGCCATCGCTATCTCCCCGCTTCCAGCAATTTGGCTTTGAAGGCGTCGACCGTCATGCCGGTCTGCTGCGCGCCGATGTCCTGGACGTTCAGCCCGAAGATCCCCGCGAACTTGGCCAGGTAGTAGACGTTGCCGCCCGCGGCGATCAGCTCGAGCACGTTGCGATGCTTGACGGCGTCGCGCTGCTGCTGGTCGAGCCCGAACTTGGAGCAGTAGGCGTCCTCGTGAGCCAGGAACTCCCTGCGGTTCTCTTCCTCGTTGAAGGAAAAGCACATCTTGTTCAGGGCATAGCCGCGCTGGGCGGCCGTCGAATCGAAGATGTGCGTGCCCGGTATCTTGTGCTCTTGCTGCATGGCGATCCCTCGGCCGGACGAACCCGCCGGCGTGCAGCCTGACTACGCCTCGGGGTCCTCAGAGACTTTGATCTTGCTCAACCCCTCGGACGGCCCGGTCCCCGATCCGGGGCCTTCGTCCAGGTGGTCGTAGAGCACCCGCGCGGCGTCGCCGGCCGGATCGTCGTACTGGCCGCTCCTGAACGTCCACCAGAAGGCGCCCAGGCCGACCAGGGCCAGCATCAACGAGAACGGTGCGAGCAGGATGATGATGTTCATCCGCGGCCGGCCCAGGTCATCCGCAGGGCGTTCAGGGTCACGAACAGGGAGGATCCCGACATGGCCAGGGCGGCGAGGAAGGGATTGATCAGCCCCAGGATGGCGCAGGGCGCCGCCACGACGTTGTACAGGGCCGAGAACCCGAAGTTCTCCAGCGCCCTCGCCCGGGCCGCGCGCGCCACGTCATAGGCGGTCACCACCGAGTCGAGGTCGCCGTTCAGGAACACCAGATCGGCAGCGTTCTGGCTGACATCCAGGGCCGTCCCGGGCGCCATGGAGACGTGCGCCTCGGCCAGGGCGGCGGCGTCGTTCAGGCCGTCGCCAACCATCATCACCTTCCGCCCGAGGGCCCTGAGCGCGCTGAGCCTGTCGACCTTGGCCAGGGGAGACAGGCCGGCGTTCCACTGTCCGATCCCCGCCGCTTCAGAGGCCTGGCGGACGGCCGGTTCCACATCTCCCGACAGCACCTCGACCGTCAGTCCCCGCGCCGTCAGAGCCGCGATCGACGCCGCCGCGTCGGGCCGCAGGCTGTCCTGGAAACGGAGCCTTACCTTGATCTCCCCCTCGATCCCGAACCACAGCTCGGTCTCCTCGGCGCGATGGCCATGGACGTCGAGGTACGACGCCCGCCCCAGGCGGGCGCGGCGGCCATCGATGGTCCCTTCGACGCCCTGTCCCGAGGTTTCCACGACGTCGGGCGCGACCGGGCCCGGGCCGGCAGCCGCCGCGACCGCGCGCGCCAGGGGGTGGGTGGAGGCGCGGGCCAGCTGGGCGGCCAGGGCAAGGATGCGCGGCGGCGCGTCGAGCAGGCGCGGCTTGCCCTCGGTCAGCACGCCGGTCTTGTCGAACACCACGTGGTCGATCTCCGCCAGGCGTTCGAGGGCCGCGCCCGACTTGAGCAGGACGCCCCTCCGGAACAACCGGCTGGAGGCCGCGACCTGGACCGCGGGAACGGCCAGGCCGAGCGCGCAGGGACAGGTGATGATCAGCACCGCCACGGCGCGCAGCACGGCGGTGCGCGGATCCAGGCCGGCCAGCCACCAACCGGCGAAGGTCGCCGCCGCCAGGGTGTGGACCACCGGCACATAAACCGCGGCGGCGCGGTCGGCGAGACGCACATAACGGCTCTTGGACTGGGCGCCCGCCTCCATGGCGCGGGCGATCTCGGCGAGGGTGGACTCCTCGGCGCGGGCTGAGACGCGCACCACCAGCCGGCCGGTCAGGTTGAGCACGCCCGCGGCGATCCTCGATCCGGCGGTGACGGTCTGCGGCCGGGTCTCGCCCGTCACCAGGGACATGTCGAGTTCGGAGCCGCCCTCCTCCACCACGCCGTCGACGGGAACCCGGTCGCCGGGCTTCACCGCCACGCGGTCGCCGACGCCCACCTCGCCGACCGGAACGCCGTGCTCGACGCCGAGGGAGTCCAGCCGCGCGGCGATCGGCGCCTGCAGCGCCAGAAGGTCGCCGGCGGCGTCCCGCGCCCGCGCCCTGAGCTTGTGGTCCAGGTAGCGGCCGATAAGCAGCAGGAAGATCAGCGAGACGGCGGCGTCGAAATAGGCGTGCTGGCCGTGGCGCAGGGTCTCGGAAAAGCTGACCGCCAGGGCCAGCAGGACTCCGACGGAGATCGGCACGTCCATATTGGCCTTGCCCCGCCGCAACGAGGCCCAGGCCGACTGGAAGAAGGTCTGGCCGGCGAAGAGGGCGCAGGGCGTCGCCACGAGGGCGCTCAGCCAGTACATCAGCGTCCGCCCGCCCTCGCCCAGCTCCTGGCCGAACAGGCCGGCCCAGGCGGCGACCGAGAACATCATGGCGTTGCCGGCGCCGAAGCCCGCCACCCCCAGCGCAATGGCCAGCCGGCGTCCCTCCCGGTCCTCGCCGGCCTTGGCCTGGGCGGGGTCGAAGGGGACGGAGGCATATCCCAGCTCGTCGAGCGCGCGGATCACCTCCCCTGGGGTCGTGCGACCCTTGCGCCACTGAACCGCGAGCCGCCCGGATGTCAGGTTCAGCCGGGCGAGCGTGACGCCCGGCAGCGCCGCCACGGAGGTCTCGATCTTGCGCAGGCACACAGCGCAATGAGCGCCCTTGACCAGGAGCTCGACCCCTTCAGCCCCGTCGCCTTGCTTCACGAAGGCGGAGAGGTCCACATCCGGATGGGCGGCGAGGGTCGTGCTCATCGCCAGACCAGCCGCCTCTCGGCCTCGAAGGCCTGTCCGGCCCGGTCCGTCCCCGTCAGCGTCAGGTCCCAGGCGCCCGGCGCCTCGGAGGTCGTCACGTCATAAACGCCCGGTTTGGTCTCGGTGAAGACCAGCGACACGCGTCCGGTCTCGGTGGCGGGCCGCACCAAGTCGCCGCCCAACTTCAGTCCTCGCACCGGCTGGCCGGCGCGGTCGTCGATGCTGACCCGAACCTGGGTGCGGCCGACGCCGGCCAGGGTCGCCTCGACCTTGGCGCGCCACGCCAGCGAGCGCTCTTCCTGGCGCCGGACCAGCGTCCGGTTGAAGGCCAGGCCATCCTCGAACGGCTTGGCGTCCACCTCGCCAGGAAAGGTCTGGTAGGCGCGGACGGCGAAGCCGACGTCGACGGCGATCACGATCCCGAAGAAGGCCAGGAACATGAGCAGGACGTGCCATCCCCGCAGCTCGAAAGGCCGGGTGGTCGGCGCGCTCATTGGCTCGCTCCCGAAATGAACACCGTGCGTTCAGTGTCCGCCGCGCCCGGCGATCGGATCTGGAACGCCGCCGGCGTCATGCCGTCGCGGGCCACGCCCGCCGGCGCGGAGACGAACACGCGCAGGGCGCTGACCGAATCCGGCCCCACGGTGGTCTTCAGTTCGCCTTGGGTCGTGGGCTCCCCCGGGGTCTTCAGCACCGCGCCGGCCAGGCCGGTGAAGGTCACGGCGAAGGTCTGAGCCGCGAAGGTGCGGTTGGAGATCTTCAAGGTGTAGCCGTTGCGGATCGAGCCATCGTGCAGGCGCACGAACATCGGGTTGCGGTCGCGCACCACGTGGAACTCCATGACCTGGCGGTGCAGCAACCCCCAGCCGACCACGCCCGCCACGATGACCAGCGCCGCCGCGTAGTAGATCGTCCGCGGCCGGATCAGCTTGTAGACCGCCTGGCCGCCTGCCTCGCGCGCGGCCACGGCGGCGTCGGTGTCGTAGGCGATCAGTCCCGTGGACCGGCCGACCTTGAGCATGATCTCGTCGCAGGCGTCGATGCACAGGGCGCAGTTGATGCACTCCATCTGGCCGCCGTCGCGGATGTCGATGCCCATGGGGCAGGCCACCACGCATTGCTGGCAGTTGATGCAGTCGCCCCGACCCTCCCAGGAGTCGTCCTTCTTGTGGGCGCCGCGCGGCTCGCCACGGTCGCGGCGATAGGTGACCTGCAGCGAGTGGGCGTCGAGCATGGCGCCCTGGATGCGCGGCCAGGGACACATGTAGGTGCAGACCTGCTCCCGCATCATGCCGGCCAGGGTGTAGGTGGTGAAGGTCAGGATCAGGAACGAGGCGTAGGAGCTGAGCGGAGCCGTCCCGGCCCAGAACTGGCCCCACAGCCAGGGCGCATCGTGGAAGTAGAATATCCAGGCCCCGCCGGTGGCCGCCGCGATGGCCAGCCAGACCGTGTGCTTGCCGATCTTGCGCCAGAGCTTATTGAAGCTCCAGGGCTGACCGTCGAGGCGAAGGCGGGCGTTGCGATCGCCCTCGAACAGGCGCTCCACATGGATGTAGAGGTCGGTCCACACCGTCTGAGGGCAGGTGTAGCCGCACCACAGCCGGCCGAACAGGGCGTTGGACAGGAACAGCGCCAAGGCCGCGATCACCAGGAGACCGGTGACGTAATAGACCTCCTGCGGCCACAGATGGATCGGTCCGAAGTAGAAGCGCCCGTTGCTGAAATCGACCAGCACCGCCTGTTGCGGCTCCCCGCCCGGCCGTGGCCAGCGGATCCAGGGCACGCCGTAGTAGATGGCCAGCATCACCCCCATCAACGCCCATTTGAGCGCCCGGAACTTGCCGTGGACCAGCTTGGGATGGATCGGCTCGCGCGGTTTGTAGAGCGGCTCGGGCTTGCGGCCGGCCGGAGACGATCCCCCGGCGGTGCTGGTTCGCGCCAGGGGTCTGGGCCTCTCGAGGGAGTCGATCACCAGCGTCATCCCGCCCCCGTCACTGTCCGCCGGCGTTGGCGTGGATATAGACGGCCAGCGCCTTGATGGTGGGGGCGTCGAACCGGGCGCGCCAGGACGGCATCACCCCGCCGCGTCCGTTCCAGATCTGGTCGTGGATGGCGGCGCGGTCGGCGCCATAGAGCCAGTCGGCGTCAGTCAGGTTTGGGGCCCCGACCGCCTGATTGCCGCCCCCTGTCGGCCCATGGCAGACCGCACAGTTCTGCTCGAACAGGAGCGCAGCCCGCTGCACGGCTACTGCACTGGCGCGGCGGTGCGACAGGGCGACCACATATTCGGTCAGGTCGTCGACCTGGTCCGGCTTGAGGATCTGGTCGCGTCCGAAGGCGGGCATCTGCGAGAACCGCGCGTCGGGCTGGCCGGAGCGCACGCCGACGGTGATGGTGTGCTGGATGTCCTCCAGTGAGCCGCCCCAGATCCAGACGTCGTCGCGCAGGTTGGGATAGCCCTTGCCGCCCGTTCCGCCCTGGCCGTGGCAGGTGGCGCAGTTGTCGCCGAAGATCGATTGCCCCGCCGCCAGGGCGTAGGACTGCAGTTTGGGATCCTTCTCGATCTGCTCCAGCGAGGCATTGCTGAGCATGCGGCCCTCGGCGCCGCGCTGAGCCGACAGCGCCGCCAGGTCCCGGGTCACCTTCACCCGATCCGACAGGTGCATGAGCCCGGGCGTGGCGTGCTTCAGTCCGATCGGCCAGGCCGGCAGCAGGAACCACATGACCACGGCGGTGACGATCGAAGCGTAGAACACCCACAGCCACCAGCGCGGCAGGGGCCTGTCGAGCTCGCGGATGCCGTCCCACTCGTGGCCGGTGTCCTCCAGGCCGGTGTGTTCGTCGCGTTCGCGTTTACCCGACACCCTCAGTTCTCCTCGTCGAGCGGCAGGCGGGCGGCCTTCTGGAACTCGTCGCGATTGCGCGGCCAGAACGCGTAGACCAGGGCGGCGACGAACATCGCCGTGAAGTAGATGGCCCCACCCTGCTGGGCGAAGCGGGAGACGGTTTCGTAGCTCACGGCCATCACCTCTGATTGGCCGGCGCGTGACGCGCCGGCCAATCAGAGGTGATGGCCGTGAGC
>FTHP01000189.1_pt1 | contig 10139 bp, 10 predicted proteins | sample 1640961 | NCBI WGS metagenome assembly FTHP01 (sample SAMEA3914788, study PRJEB12502) | metagenome | biome: forest; material: soil | place: Canada | collected 2011-07-03 | depth 0.1 m
CGGCAGCTGGCCGGCCTGGCTCTGGCCGCCCGGACCCCGAGCGCCCTGGCCCTGAGGGTTCTGGCCCTGAGTGTTCTGGCCCGGCGGCTTCGGCTTCGGTGGGGGCCCCGGCCGCGGCGGTCAGCAGCCCGGCCGGATGCAGTTCGCGCTCTACCACACGGTCACGTTCCGGGATCGGTTGCTGGTGCGCTCCGGCGGACCGACCTTCGACCTCCTGAACGGCTATCCGTCCGGCGCTGGCGGCGGCACGTCGCGGCACCGCGTCGAGGCCCAGGCCGGCTTCACCTGGCGCGGCATGGGCGCGCGGGCCTCGGCGAACTGGCAGAGCGGCACCTTCATCGGCGGGGCCGGTTCGCCCACCGGCGCGCTCACCTTCTCCCCCATCGGCACGGTCGACCTGCGCCTGTTCGCAGATTTCGCCCAGAACCGCGCCCTGGTCCTGCGCCACCGGTGGCTGGCCGGCACGCGGGTGACCCTGTCGGCGACCAACCTGCTGGACGCGCGCGAGCACGTGCGCGACGCCACCGGCGCCACGCCGATCAGTTATCAGCCCGCCTACATCGACCCGGTCGGCCGCGTGGTGAAACTGACCGTGCGCAAGCTGATCTTCTGAGGTCGCCTAGCCGGTCCAGCCGGCGGGCTCCTGGGCGCCGGCCGTGATCTGCCGCTTCTTGAAGCGCCATTGGCCGTTCTGCTTGACCAGATTGTCGTACTCACGGCCCTGGGTCAGCACGCGCGGCGCGGCGCCCTGGGTGTCGATGATGATCTCGGTGAAGATGAGCTGGGCCGTCGCCGAGCCCCCATGCAGCACGATCAGCGGATTGCTCAGCAACACATTGAACGAAAAGGCCTTCCGGCCCGGCGCGTTCGCCCCAGCGGCCTTGTAGGCGCCCTCGATTCCGTCCTTGCCCTTGTAGCTGTTCGGTCCCAGCACGAGCTCGGCGTCGCTGGCGTAAAACGCCGAGAAGCTGTCGGCGCTCGCGTGTCCGAGATTATAGTAATAGCGCGTGAGCAGATCCTCGATCTGTGCCCGATCGACCAGCATCTGCGCCGTCACCGGATGCTCCTGCGCGCCGGCCGCCGGAGCCAGGGCGAGCATGAGACCAAGGACGAGCCCGAGCGCGCCCAGCCCCCTGGCTGTTGTTCTGTCGTCGAGCATCCCTGTCATGGGCAGTCCCTCCCTGTCGTCCTGTCGAGTTGACCCCGGATCATAGGGACAGGATATCCCCTTGCGGCGTTTCCGCCACCGCGCGGCGAAGTTGACCGTGAGCAAGCTGTTCTTCTGAAGGCGGCCCTTCAGGGGCCGAGACCCAGGGCCCGGTTGAGCTGGGCGTCGTCCTGGGCTGTCGCCAGGTCCCTGGCGCTTTCGCCTGCGTGGTTGCGGCGGTCCAGGCTGGCGCCATGGCGGCGCAACAATGCGGCGACGGCGGGCTGGTCGGCCCGGGTGCTCTTGATCAGGGCGGTGTCTCCTTCGGCGTCCGGGGCGTCGACCGGCGCGCCCTGCTCCAGCAGGGTTGCCACCTCGGCGGCCAGGCCTGCCGCAGCGGCGGCGCGCAGCCTCGAGGCCGGATCGGACCGCAGGCCGGCCGCCGACTCGAACCGGCTCAGCGGCGCGGGCGCGGCGGGCGCCTCGGCGATCGCCTGGCTGGCCGTCGGCCGCGAAATCCGGCGTCCCTCGACCTGTACGTCGACCGCGGCCTTATCCGCGGCCACGGCCGGAGGCGGCGGCGCGGGTGCGGGTACGGCAAGCGGCGGGGGTGTCGGGGCCGCCGCCACGACCCTCGCGCGGGCGAGCGCCGGACGCGCTGGCGGAGGCAGAGGCGGAGGGGCGGGCGCGGCCGGCGCCGGAGCCATCCTGGGAACTGACGGCTTTGCGCCCGGCTCCGCTGGGGCCGCCGGGGTCGCCGCGGACTGCGGCCTGAACCGCGCCGGCTGGTAGATCTGGCTGACCAGGATCACGCTCACCCCGACGACGCAGGCCGCCGCGAGCCAGCCGCTGCGGCGCCAGTCGGGACCGCGCCTCGGTTGGGTTGGGGGGGCGGCCGCCGGCGTCGCCGGCTCGCGCGCGATGGCTGCCAGCACCCGCGAGCGCCGTGCGGCCCGCTCTTCGTCGTCGCTCAGCATGGCCTCGGCCTCCACGTAGGCCTTGTCGATGGGATCGGGCGTGTCGTCGTGCTCAGACATGGGCCGACCTTTCACCAGCGAGCGCCTGCCGCAACCGGACGCGGGCATAGCGCAACCGGCTCTTGGCCGTCTCCACGGCGACGCCGGTGGCCTGGGCGATCTCTTCCAGCGACAGCCCCGCATGGGCGAACATGACGAAGGCGCCGCGCTGTTCCAGGGGCAGGGCCTCCACCGCGTTGACCACCGTCCGCGCCAGTTCGCGCGACTCCACCTGCTGCAGGGGCGTCGGACCCGGGTCGGGGACCAGACTCGCCGCATCGTCCAGAGCGGGCGCCAGCATCACGGTCTTCTGCCGGCGGAAGTGGTCCCACACCTTGTGGCGCGCGATGGTGAACAGCCAGGCGGGGAAGCTGGCCTTGCCGGCGTCGAAGCCGGCCGCGGCCTTCGACACCGCGATCCAGGTCTCTTGATGCAGGTCTTCGGCGGCGTCGGCATGGGCGGGCCCCAGCATGCGGCGGATGAACTGGAAGCATGCACGATCATACCTGTCGTAGAGCCGCACGAAGGCCCGCGGATCGCCCTCGGCGTGGCCGCGCAGCAACTCGGCGTCGTGCGCGAGGTCCGGCTCCATTGCGGCCAACCTAGCCGCTGCTCGATCGAAGGGACACCAGCCTAGTACTCGAGTTCCGGCGGCGGGTCCGGAACATAGCCCGCCCCGTCGGGATTGGCGGGAAATGGCCTCGGCCGGTGGTCCGGCCAGGGCGAGGCGGGGATCACCCCGCGGGCCGCCAGGTTGGCCCAGGTGTCGTATTCGATCCGCCGAATGCTCTGGGGATAGGGCGTCGCCCGCTCGAAGGGCACGGTGGTCACCACCGACCATTCCCGCGCGCCGTGCGCCGTGCCCAGCTTCTCGTCCCGCCGTTGGGCGGCGGCTGCCTCGCCGGCCGACTGGTCCTGCGACGCGGCGCTCGGGGCCGACCGGGCCACTCGGCTGCCGGTGACCGTGACGGGCGCCGACGGCGGAGGTGGTGGCGCGGCCAACGGGAGAGCCGGCCGCCGCAGGCTGAATCTGAACCCGCCGGGCCAGGGCGGCCTGCTGGCGGATGCTTCCGGGTATGGGGGCGGATCGGGGACCCGCTCCTTGAACACGGCCATGCCGATCACGCCGACATCGCCCGGACGGCCGGTGCGCGCGGCATAGGATTGCGGCAGCGGCGCGAAGGTGAAGGCGGCGATCTCGGTGTCGGACTTGCGCCACCCGCTCAGGTCGTAGGTTTCATAGGGGCTGAACACATAGCCCCTCTGGTCGTAGCTGGCCGTCTCGCCGGTCAGGATATTCACCCCGTCCACCGACAGCACCACCAGGACGCGGTCGTCGGTGTGGTTGTTCACCCGCAGGCTATAGCGGGCGCCGGGCCGGCCCGCGACGTACAGGCGCCCGTCGTGGCGCCAAACCCGCAGCGCCTGGCCCGTGTCGCGGTCCACCACGCTCAGGTCCACGGGAAGGTCGCCGGCGTGCGCCATCGCCGCCCCGCCGCCCAGAACGGCGGCCGCGACCGAAGCCGCCAGCACCCATCCCCGAACCGCCGTCCTTGTCGCCGTCATGCTCACGCCCTCTGTTGCCTTGCCTGAGGAACTACGCAGCGGCGCGGCGAACAGGGTTAGCGGCGGGCGAGTGACGGCTTCGGCCGGGCCACATTGCCGGCTTGTTGCGAATGCGCCGCATTCCCGCCACATAGTCACCCGGGATGTTTCCTCACGGACATCATCCTTGAGTTGCGCCGCCATAGAACCCGGCGGTATGCCGCGTTCAGCCCAGTCCAAAGCTTTGGCGCATGTCCTGTTCCAGCAGGGATGGGCGCTCGAGCGGGCGGGTCGCGCGGAGGAGGCGGCCGAGCAGTACGCCGGGGCGCTGCGGCAGGATCGCGATTACGCGAACGCCCTGATCCAGCTCGGGCGCCTGCGGATCGGTGAGGGACGGTCCGACGAGGCCCTGACGCTGCTGCGGCGGGCGGCCAAGGCCAACCCCAGGATCGCAACCGCGCACCAGGCTCTGGGCGCGCTGCACTTCGAGCTTCGGCGGTTCGATCAGGCCCTTGACTGCTTCGAGCGGGCGATCGCGCTCAGTCCTTTGCACGCCGAAGCCCTGATCAGCCGCGGCGACTGCCTCAGCGAGCTGGGGCGCGGGGAGGAGGCGTTGGCGAGTTACGACGCGGCGATCGCTTTGAAGCCGGGCATGGCGGATGCGCAGAACAGCCGCGGCAATGCGCTGCGCCGGCTCGGGCGGCTGGAGGAGGCGCTGGTCAGCTATCGCCGGGCGACGGCCCTGCAGCCGAACGTGGCCGGCCAGTTCTACAATTGCGCTTCGGTGCTCCATGCCCTGGGCCGTCCGCAGGAGGCCGTGGCCGGCTACGATGCGGCGATCGCGCTCGATCCCGGTTTCGCGCCGGCGCACTTCGGACGGGGCTCGGCGCTGCTCGCCCTGGAAGACGGCGAGGGGGCCCTCCAGAGCTACGCCCGGGCGGCGTCGATCCGTCCGGCGCACGCCGAAGCCTGGGCCCACGTAGCGCAGGCGCTCGGCGTGCTCGGCCGCCCGGCGCAAGCCGCCGCAGCCGCCGAGCGGGCGCTGGCCGCCGACGGGACCAGCGCCGACGCCTGGTCTATCCGCGCCCGCCTGAAGCGGTTCGGGCCTGACGATCCGGACCTGGGACGTATGGAAGCCGCCCTCGCCAAAACCGACGCCCGCCAGGCGGATGATCGGATCAACCTCGAATTCGCGCTGGGCAAGGCCTGGATGGAGGCGGGAGACGCCGGGCGGGCATTCGCCTATCTAGAGCGGGGCAACGGCCTGCAGCGTTCGCTGCTCGAGTTCGACCTCGACGAACACCTGGCGGTGCTGGACGCCATGGCCCGATCGTTCGACGTCGGGACGATCGGGCGGCTGGAGGGCGCCGGCCATCCCTCGGATCGGCCGGTCTTCATCATCGGCATGCCGAGGTCGGGCACGACCCTGATCGAGCAGATCCTCGCCTCGCACCCGGTGGTGCATGGCGCAGGCGAGCTGCCGCTGGTCGGCCAACTGGCGGGTCGCCTGCCAAGGGCCGGCGACGGCCTTGCCGAGGCGCTCTCGCCGGATCAGCTGGCGCGCCTGGGCGGCGAGTACGCCGGGCGCCTCGAGGCCCTCGCCCCCGGCGCCGCGCGCGTCACCGACAAACTTCCCGGAAACTTTCTGTTCGCCGGCCTGATCCGCCTGATGCTGCCGAGGGCGCGGATCATCCACTGCACCCGTGATCCGCTCGACACGTGCCTCTCGTGCTACGAGACCAGGTTCGCCAAGGGCAACCGCTTTACCTACGACCTGCGCGAGCTCGGGCTGCACCATCGTGGCTACGAGCGGCTGATGGAGCATTGGCGCACGGTCCTGTCGGCCGACCGGTTCATCGAGGTGCGCTACGAGGACGTCGTCGCCGACCTGGAAGGCCAGGCGCGGCGGCTCCTGGCGTTCTGCGGCCTGGACTGGGACCCGGCGTGCCTGCACTTCCACCAGACCCGGCGCGAAGTCTGGACCGCCAGCGCCAGCCAGGTTCGCCGCCCCCTCTACGACTCCAGCGTCCGCCGCGCGCGAGCCCACGCCGCCTACCTCGGCCCGCTGATCGAGGCGCTGGGATAGCGGCGGGTGCGAGGATTTGGAGGCCGAAAGCTGACGTTTCCCATGTCAGCCAAGAGTCAGAAACGGCCGATCATCTGACACTCGATGCCGCGACTGCTTTCAAGCATCCCCGTTTGAAGGGGCCGGGCAGCCTGGAGTCATGGCCAACGACTTCGCTGGCCGGCACATATTCTTTGGCTCCGCTGAAACGTATCTGAACGTCAGCCGTTGCATGCCCACGCCAACGGGACGTCAGACCCGGAGGTGACAGCATTTGCCAACGGTAGGAGCCCACCATGTTTCTCAAAACGACCTTCACATCCATCGCAGCGCTGCTCGCGTCGAGCGCCATGGCCTTGGCCATCGCGACGCCGGCGGCGGCAGTCAGCAAGTCCGATCGCGCCCGCGAAGCCATCGCCGCCGCAGAGGCCAAGGTCCACACCGCCGAGACCATCGGCGCCGGCGCAGACGCGCCGCGCGATGCGGCCCAGGCGCGAGCGGCCCTGTCGAGCGCCAAGGAGGATTTGGCGGCCGGCCGCAAGGACCCGGCGATCCAGGAGGCGATCCGGGCTTCGGCTCTCGCCGACACCGCCATCGGGGTTTCGCAACAGCACAAGGCCGAGGCCGTCGCGTCTGCCCGCGACGCCCAAAGAGCAAGCGCCGACGCGGCCCGGGACCAGGTCGCCGCAGCGCAAGGCCAAGCGGCTGCCGCCCAGAACCAGGCGGTCGCCGCCCAGCAGCAGGCCGACACGTCCCAGCGGCAGGCTGAACAGGCCAACGCACGCGCCGACAACGCTCAGCAGTCCGCCGCTGCTTCGGCGGCTGACGCCGCCGCCGCGCGCACCGCTGCCCAGCTCGCAGCCGCAACACCGCCCCCCGCGCCGCAGGTTGAAACCACCGTCACGACCCAGCAGCCGGCCCGCTATCACTATACCCGAACGAAGGTGAAGCCGCGCACGACGACGACGACCACGACGAGCGCCGCCGCGCCCGCTCCGTCGACCCAGGTCACCACGACGACCAAGGTGACGCCGCAGTAGCGACGCGGAGCAGGCGCTTGGAATCTCGGGGACAGGATATCCTGTCCCTGAGTTCCCTCTGAGTTCCCTAAGTTCCCTACGCTGCCAGCGACCGCTTTCGGTCCCTCCCTCTCCGCCCCCCTCCAACCTCTACGGCTGACGGTCGAATACGCGGTCGATGCGAGTTGTCACGGCTCCGTTGGCGTCGGTCTGGACGGCTGAGACGGTCATCACCAGCCCGTCCTCCAGGACCTGCTCACGTCCCGTGGACTTCACCCACCCGGCGGTCGCACTGCGGATGAAGGTGAACTCGGTAGTGCGCGCGTCGACGGTTCGGCACGCCAGGGTCAGCCGGCCTACGAGGTCGCCGCCCTGCACCGGATAGGGCTGGCCGTCGCACGTCAACTCGGCGAACGAGAGGGCTTTCCCCTGCGGGTCCAGCGCGATGTTGACCCGGATCAGCCCGTTTCCGAGCCCTTCGAACGAGCGGCGAAGGCCCTGGTAGGAAGGCGTTCCCTTCCGCTCGACCCAGTTTCCGATCCGGGGGTCCCGCTCCGCGGCGGACGCGGCCGTTGAAATGATGGCGCCCGCGGCCATGAGGCCAATGAGCACGGAGCGCTTAGGCATCGCGATCCTCACCGTCTCCTGCTGTTTCTCCTTCTGCTCTACGCGCGTCGAAGCCTCACCCCTATGGCGCCTCTGCGTAGACGTAGGTGTGCTGGCCGTCGCGGACAGTGAGCTGGCGCTTGCCGGCGGCCGAGCCCACGACGAAGCCCGCGCGGGGCGCGCCCGGGTCGATGGTGATGAAGGTGATCGTCCCGTCCGGGTTCTTGCGCGTCACCGTCCGGCTCTTCCAGGGGCCGAAGTCGAAAATCGTGTTCGCTCCCACGGAACTCACCTCGATCCGGCCGAGGTCGGGATTGGCGTAGTGATGCGCCAGGCCGGCCGCGGCCGCAGCGTCCGGCGGATCCGACACCAGCTCGCGCACCTTGGCCACGCTCTGCGTCTGGGCCACGGCCGTCGCCTTGATCTGGCCCTCGGCCAGGGGCTTGCCGTCGTACAGCACTTCCAGCAGCCGGCGGCCGAATGCACCCACGACCGGCGTGCCCTCGTCCGAGTTGACCAGGATCACCGCCCCGACGCCGGCCTCGGGGATCGCCCACCAGTTGCTGTGGTAGCCGACCAGATCGCCGCCGTGGCTGATAAGGGTGATGCCCAGGCTCTGGTCCTCCATCAGGCCCATGCCGTACCAGGCGTGCTCGCCCAGCGGCACGCTCTTGGCCCGCCGCTGCAGCAGGTTCTGGGCCGAGACCAGGCGCTTGCCGTCGGGCAGGCGGCCCTCGTCCAGCTCGTTGCGGACGTATTTGATCATGTCGTGGACCGAGGACCACGCCCCTCCGGCGGGCCGGTAGGGGATGATCTCGTAGTCCAGGTCCATGCCCGCCAGGCGTTCGGCGCCGTCCAGGCCGATGGAGTGCGGGCTGGCGTGGTCGCCCTTCAGGGCCCTCGTGTAGTCGAAGGTGGTCTCGCTCATGCCCAGCGGATCGAAGATCAGGCCCTGCATGGCCTTGTCGTAGGCCGCCCCCACCTCCAGCGTCGGATAGACCGCGTGGCCGCCGATGAAGCCGGCGGCCGAGGCCATCAGGTTATTGTACTGGAACACCTCACCGAACTTGGAGGTCGGCTGGGTGGCCGCCAGCAGGGTGAAGGTGTTCTGCGCCGGCGTGCCCCGCCGGGTGTTGAAGACCCACTCCAGGTCCTTTCGCGGCAGGCCCGTGCAGGCGCAGACCAGGTTCTTCAGCAGGACCTGGCGCGTGGTCTCGTCGCTGCCCAGGCGAAAGCTGGGATAGGCCTCGGTCACCGGCTCGTCCCATCTGAGCTTGCCCTGGTCCACCAGCCTGGCCAGCAACAGTGTGGACAGGCCCTTGGTATTGGACGCGATCATGAACAGGGTGTGGGCGTCCACCGGATCGGGCTTGCCGAGTTCCTTCACGCCGAAGCCCCCCTCGAACACCACCTGGCCGTGGTCGATCAGGGCGACGGCCGCGCCGGGGACCTTCATCTCCTTCATCGAGGCCTCGACGAACGCCTTCAGCACCGCGATCCGCTCCGGATCCAGCCGGTGCGCCGTTCGGCCCGCGAACGTCTCGCGCGTCTCTCCGACCGGCTTCAGCGTGCCCATGACCAGCACGGCCCCCGCCTGGCGTTTTTCGACGGTGGCCTGGTTGGCGTCGACCAGCACCACGATCCAGCGCGCGCCTTTCTTGGACGCGATGGCGGTCACGGCGCGGTGCTCGTTGGGTGAGACGTCGTAGGCGACCTGGACCCCCTCGTCCCAGAGCTCGCGCGGCGGCAGGGCGGGAGTGAGCAGCACCTTGCGCGTCATGCCGGGCGGCCGGAACAGCGCCCAGGCCTTGGCGGCGGCGTCGGCCCCGTCCTTGGCCTCGCCCGCATCGACGATCACGATGTCGGAATCATCCTCCGGCGGGCGAAGATCCACCCAGCCGGGCCCACTCTTTGACGTCCAATCCTTCGGCACGGTGAAGGCGACGCCGAAGGGCGCGACCTGCGGCGTGTCAGCCGCCGCGGGCGACACCGCCGCCGCCGGCGGAGGGGACGCTGGCGCCGGCTGGGCCCCAGCAGCCCCCGATAGAGCCAGAGCGAGCACAGGTCCGACTGCAGTCAGCCACGTTTTCAAGCGCACGGACGCCTCCCATCATCAGAGCCTTTGACAGGTAGTCTGCTGGAGGGGCGGATTTCTTACAATCCCATCGCGGATTCAGCAGAAATACCGCCGCCGCGCGTGCGCCCCAAAGGGCGCGATGCTTGACCAGCACGATGATGGCCGGGCCAACTGGGCGCCTGTTTCGCCGACGGAGGTATGATGCACGTCCCTGAACTCCAGCCATACGCCTACGTCCTCGCCGTGCGCGACCTCGCGGGCTCGACCGCATATTTCGTCGACGTCCTGGGCTTCTCAAGAGAGTGGAGCGACGGCGATGACTGGCAGGCTCTCGTTCGCGGGGACGTGAGGCTGATGCTGGGCCGCTGCCCAGACGCTCTTGCGCCCTCGGAAACGGGCGATCACAGCTACTTCGGCTATTTCGTCGCCGCCGACCTCGATGCCCTCTACGCCGAGCTCAAGGACAAGGGCGCACAGTTGATTTCGCCGCCCGCCGACAAGCCTTGGGGACGGCGGGAGATGGCGGTCGCCACCCCGGAAGGTCACCGAATGACCTTCGCCCAGTCCCTCTAGCCCCCCTGAGCCGGCGGATGCCAGCGTCCACTTGCCGGCTAGAGCGCAGAGCCCGCTCCCGACCCGTTGCATACCTAAGCGCTCTATCGAA
>FTHP01000245.1_pt1 | contig 10117 bp, 13 predicted proteins | sample 1640961 | NCBI WGS metagenome assembly FTHP01 (sample SAMEA3914788, study PRJEB12502) | metagenome | biome: forest; material: soil | place: Canada | collected 2011-07-03 | depth 0.1 m
CCATCAGCTCCGCATTGAAGCGGAGGATGGGCAGCCGCGCGTCCAGCCAGCGCGTGAAGGCCGTTTTCGGCTCGTAGGTCGAATGTCCGCTCATCTCGATGTCAGCCGATCTTGACCTTGGTGTCGGTGAGGAAGGCGTAGTCGGGCACCTCCAGGTTCTTGGGCGCGGGGCCTTTGCGGATGCGGCCGGAGGTGTCGTAGACCGAGCCGTGGCAAGGGCAGAACCAGCCGCCATAGTCGCCCTGGGCGAACAGCGGCACGCAGCCGAGGTGGGTGCAGACGCCCACCAGGATCAGCCATTCCGCCTTCCCGGCCTTGTGCCGTTCCTCGTCTGTCTGCGGATCGCGCAGATCGGCGTGGTCGTCATGCACTGCGGCGGCGACCTCCTTGGGCGTCCTGTGACGGATGAAGACCGGCTTTCCCCGCCACTTGATGGTGATTTCCTGACCGAGCAGCACCTTTGACAGGTCGTACTCGATAGAGGACAGGGCCAGCGTGTCGGAGGAGGGATTCATCTGATCGATCATCGGCCAGGCGAGGCCGACCACCGCGCCGGCGGCGCCGACGGAGGCTGCGATATGGATGAAATCCCTGCGGCTCGGATCGTCTCCCGCGGGATCGCTATGGACCCCCGGGTGCATGGCGGCAGTGTCGGCCAACTCAGCTCACCCCTCGATTCAATCGCGCCTGGGCTAGACCCCTTATGGCGCGGCCACAATGGCGCATATTCCCGACTCGGCGCCAGCCGGCGGACACGTGCGCGGAGGGCTTAGAATGCGGCTCGCCCTTTTTCAACCGGACATCCCGCAAAACCTTGGCGCCGCGATCAGACTTTGCGCATGTCTTGGCCCGATCCTGGAAATTATCGGCCCCTGCGCGTTCCCACTCTCGGAAAAGTCGCTGAAGCGCGCAGCGCTCGACTACGGCGAAAAGGCGGACCTGCAGACGCACGCATCCTGGTCGGCGTTCCTTGAGTCCCCGGGCCGGGGAGAGGGACGGCTCGTGCTGTTCACCACCCACGCGGCCACATCCTACGTCGATTTCGAATTCGAGAGCGGCGACACCCTGATGTTCGGGCGCGAGAGCGCGGGGGTCCCCGAGGATGTGCGCGCGGCAGCCGCGGCGCGGCTGCTGATCCCGATGCGGCCCGGTTTGCGCTCGCTCAATGTCGTCACGGCCGCCGCCATGGCTCTAGGAGAGGCCCTGCGACAGACGCGGGCCTTTGCAGGACCTGGGCCCCAACCGCTATGACCATGACGATGACCGACCTCGCCCCCTCCCCCACCGCGTTGCTGGAGCAGCGCAAGGCGCGCGCCCAGACCTGGTTCGAGAGCCTGCGCGACCGCATCGTGCAGGCCTTCGAGGCGCTGGAGGATGCGGCGCCGTCCGCGCTGTATGGCGACGAGCCTGGGCGATTCGAGCTGAAGCCGTGGGTGCGTGATGCCGGAGGCGGCGGCGTCATGGGCATGATGCACGGGCGCTTCTTCGAGAAGGTCGGCGTGCACGTCTCGACCGTGCACGGCCAGTTCCCGCCGGACTTCGCCAAGACCATGCCCGGGACCGAGACCGATCCCAGCTTCTTCGCCACGGGCGTCAGCCTGATCGCGCACATGCGCTCGCCGCGGGTGCCGGCGGTGCACATGAACACCCGCTTCATCTGCACGACGGTCGGCTGGTTCGGCGGAGGAGCCGATCTCACGCCCCTCCTGGACCACCAGCGCACCCAGGACGCCCCCGACTCCAAGGCGTTCCACGCCGCCATGAAGCGGGCCTGCGACGCCCACGATCCGGCCTGGCACGACAAGTTCAAGGCCTGGTGCGACGAGTACTTCTATCTGCCCCACCGGAAAGAGCCTCGCGGCATCGGCGGGATCTTCTACGACCGGCACGATTCCGGCGACTGGGACCGCGATTTCGCCTTCACCAGGGATGTCGGCGAGGCCTTCCTCGACATCTATCCCGCCATCGCCCGCGGCCACATGGCCGAGCCCTGGACCGAGGCCGAGCGGGAAGAGCAGCTCGTCCGGCGCGGCCGCTATGTCGAGTTCAACCTGCTCTACGACCGCGGAACCACGTTTGGCCTGCGCACGGGCGGCAACGTCGAATCGATCCTCAGCTCGATGCCGCCGCTGGCCAGGTGGCCATAGGCGAAGGTTCCAACCTCGGGCGGAAGGCGTCGGGGGTCGGCGGCCCCGTCGTAGAGCCCCGACTGGACCTCCAGCCATAAGGTGTGGCCAAGGCTCAGCATCGGGCTCTCAGACCGGCTGGGCTTCAGTCAGGCCACGCACCGCGGCGCTGACCAGGATCAGTTCGGCAAGGCGCGCGGTCTGGCCGCGGATCTCGGCCACGGCGGTCGTCTCGAAGAAGCGCCCCTGGGTCGGAGCGCCGACGGCATAGAGGCCCGGCGTGGCCTGGCCGTTCGAGCCGAGCACGGCGCAGTCCTCGTCCACGTGCAGCCCCAGGCCGATGGGATCGGCCGCGGCGGCCCCCTGGGCCAACAGGTCCAGCAACAGCGGGTTGCGCGAGCGGAACGGATCGGTCTCGGGCCCGGTGCAGTTGATCACGCGATTGACGTCGACCGCGCGCGGTCCGTCGGTGGTGAGCAGCGCCACGCGAGCCTGGGTCCCGTTGGCCAGGGGCTTGGCCTCGGCCAGGCGCCCTCGGACCACCTGCAGGCGGCCGTCGGCCATCGCCGCCCTGGCGACCTCGGCCTGTTCCGGCGGGACCCTATGGCGCTCTACCTCCCAGTAACGGCGGAAGTGGCGCAGGAACATCAGCCGCTCGTCTTCGGGCAGGCCGGCCCATAGCTTGGCGCCGATCTCACGGAGATTGAGGAAGACCCCGTGCCGGAGCGAGGCGTCCCCTTCCACGAACTCGGCAGCCGCGCGGAGTTTGGCGTAGAGCTCCCGCGCCGTCCTGGGATAGGGCGCGGACAGCGCCGGGGCCGCCGGCGAGGGCGAGGCGTGGATCCGCGGCAGCAGGCCGTGGCGCGAGACCGCCACGACGCGGGCCTGCGGATCGCGCCGCCAGATGCCGGTGGCGACGTCCAGGGCCGTGAGGCCCGTGCCGATCAGCACGACCTCGCCGCCCGCCGGCAAGGTCTTCAGGCTCGCGTCATCCCATGGATCGTCCTGGACATAGGCTTCGACCTGGTCGCGGCCATGGAACAGCAGGGGCCTGGGCCGCGCCACGCCGGTGGCCAGGACCACCGCGTCGGCCCGGACGGTCTCGCGGGATGCAAGCCGGATCGACCAGCCGCTTTCGCCGCGCTCGGCGGACACCGCGCGGGCGCGGACCACGCGGGTGGCCCCCAGGCCCGGCGTGCGGGTCTCCAGATTGCTCAGCCGTTCCTCCAGATAGTCTCCGAAGACCCGGCGTGGAGCGAAGGCTTCGCCGTCCCAGCCTCCCGGCCGCTCGCGGTATAGATTCAGCCAATCCAAAAAGCCCTGGGGCGACTGGGGGTCGAGCGACATGTTGCCCGCGCGGGTATTGAGCAGATGGTGTTCGTCACCCGTCCTGTAGGCCGGGCCGCGACCTGGCTCAGGGTCGATCAGGACAACTTCGAGCGGCACGGGAGGGCGGACGAGCGCACTCGCCAGGAGAATGCCGCTAGCGCCGGCGCCCACGATCGCCACGTTGCAGGTCTGCTGATGCGCCACGATGTCCTCCTCGGACTGAGGACGCTCGTGTAGCTTTTCATTCCTATTGAGTCTATCGAGATTATCTAATAAACGTCCCTGCTTTGCTGAGCCACGGAGCGAACCGCTCCCAGAGCAGCACCCCGCCGGCGCCGATCAGGATGGCGGCGGTCAGCCAGGCGAGCACCCTGCCGCCAGGAAGCAGCTTCTGCACCAGGACGAGACCGGCCAGGGCGGCGATCCACAGCAGGTTCATCACGCCGCCGACGAACAGCAGCAGCATCAGCGCCCAACAGCAGCCCAGACAGAACAGGCCATGGGCCACCCCCATGCGGATCGCGCCGAAGGCGCCCGGGCGCCAGTGGCCGGCGATGAAGGCGACGGGACCCCGGCAGTGCGCCAGGCAGACCTGCTTGAACGGAGTCAGCTCATAGACGCCCGCCGCGATCAGGACGGCGGCCCCGATCGACGTGCTGGCGAGAGTCAGTCCAGGCGTGACCAGCGACGCCTGCGCCAGGACCTGCTGCAATCCGGCGGCGGCGAGCGAGAAGGCGCCCCATACCAGCGCGTAGGCCGAGCCGAACAGCGCCGTGCGGATCAAGGGAGAGGCGCCGGACCGGCGACGCTGGACCTGGGCGTAGAGCATCAGCATCGGGGCGGCGCTCGGAATCATCATGCCCAGCATCATGACGAACCACATCAGGCTGGTGAGCGCGAAGGCGCCGGCGTCGAAGGCCGGTGGCGCGCTCGTGGTCATGGCGCTCATTGGGGCGCCCATGGGCATATCGCCCATCTTCATGCCGGCCATTGACGAGGTCGCCTGGCCCGAACCCAGGGGCATGTGGCCCGCCAGGTCCGCGATATAGATCCAGGACAGGATGGCGAGGCCGGCGAGGCTCGCCAGAACGATCAGCTGATCTCGGCTGAGGCCCTGCTTTTCGCGGCGCGTCTCGCTCACGGCTCCCGCCCGCGCCGGACCGTCAGTGGATGGGGCCGTAGGGGCCGAGGTCCAGCATGGCCAGATGGGAGTGGCGCTTGTCCCACTCCAGCGGCACCTTCCCGGTGGCCCTGGTGGTGCTCGACGCGAATTCGGCCTCCAGGAACTCGAACCCCCCGGGCATGCGGACGGTCACCTCCTGCTCCGCGCCCGTGGTGGGGTTGCGGATGGGTTCGGTGAGGCTCTCCACGACGCCGTCGACGAAGAGACGCCCCGTCCGGCGCTTGACGTCGATCTCCAGCCCGATCGCCTGAAACAACGGCTGGTGCACCGTGACGACCGTGCTCATGAACACGTTGAACATGCCGGAGCCCGGCTCGGCTTCCTGGCCTGACAGGATTGTCAGCAGGGCTTCGCGCTGGCGCGCGTCGGCCCGTTCATCCACGATCGGCAGGGCCTCGCCGCCGCCCTCATGGATCGCTCCGGGCCAGGCGAACACCCCGGCCCAGTTGAGCCCGCTCAACGATACATCCCCGAAATGACCTTCCTGGATCTGCATCGCCACCGCTGCGCGGCAGTCGCCCCAGGTCGGAAGGCCGTTGAACTGGCAGGGGCATCCCCAGCTGCAGTTGCACGCGGCGATCTCGGGACCCTTCAGGCGCCAATCGACGTAAGCCATTCGCTTGCCTCCCAGCGACCCCCAAAAGGCTATTAGTACCCCCAGCCCGGGCAATCGTTCAACGCGGACAGAAATTCAGCCCAGCAGCTTCTCTTCGACCGCGCTCCGCAAGCGCGTGTCGAGCCCCAGGGCCTGTTCGAGGTAGCCATCGACCGCGCCGTACCTGGCCTGAATCGCGGCCAGCGCCGCCTCCAGGTAGTGCGCCTCCACGGACATGGCGGCCCGCACCGCTTCGTCGCTGGGGGTCCCGCCCGACAGCTCGGCGATCATCCGGGCGATTGTGGGCGCGCGCACCTCGTGGAAGTCGAGCGCGTTGGTCAGCAGGTAGTCCGCCAGCATGTCGTCGCGGCTGACCCCCGCGACGTGGTGGGTCAGCGCCGCCAGGATCCCCGTGCGGTCCTTGCCCGCGGCGCAATGGATCAGCACCGGACCATCGGCCTCGGCCAGCGCCGCAAAGTAGCGGGCGAACAGGTCGACGTGCCGCGGCTCGAACGCCGCCGTGCGATACCACTCAAGGCTCTTGGTCCGGAACAGCTCCACGGTCGGATCCTGGCCGCGCAGCATGTCCTCCCACCCCTGATCGGCGTCGCCGAGATCGTTGTCGATCACCTGCGCGGCGAACCCAGGGTGCCGGCGGGACGGCGAGCGGGCGCGCTCCTCCGCCCGGCGAAGGTCGACGATGACGGCCAGCTGCAGAGCCGCCAGCGCCTCCAGATCCGCGTCCGTGGCCTGGTGGTGCTGGGCGGACCGGTAGAGCAGGCCCGGCTTGACCCCACGCCCGCATGCCGTGACGTAGCCGCCGTAGTCGCGAAGGTTGTCGATCCCTTCGAGCTTGATATGGCGCGGGGTCTGGGAGGCCGTGCTGTTCTGGCGAGTCATGGGTGGGATGTAGCGGGCCGGCGGCGCCAGCGACAGGCGCCAAGCGCGATCAGACGGCCAGGAACCGCGAGATCCAGTCGCCAACGCGGCTGTTGTCGTTGGGCCCGTGCAGGCTGGCCACCGCGGCGGCGGCCTGGGCTTCCGGATAGCGTGTGCCGCGGCGGTTCTCGATCAGGGCCTCGGCGTAGGCCGGGTCGAACTCAGGATGCAACTGGATCGAGATCGCCGATGCGTCGGGGTATTCCAGCATGCCGTAGGGCGTGAAGCCGCTGCCGGCCAGGACCTCGGCGCCCGGTGGAAGCTCCACCACCTGGTCCTGGTGGGAGGCCGGAACCGCGATCGTCCGGACCGGATCCATCCAGGCCCGGCCGCTTTCGATGTCATAGGTGTGCAGGCCGATGCCCCAGCCTTTCGGCGACTTGATCACCTTGCCGCCGAAGGCCTCGGCCATCGCCTGGTGGCCGAAGCAGACTCCCACAAGCCTGGTCCGGCCCCGCGCCTGCCTCAGGAACGCCATCAGCTCGGCGATCCAGGGTTCGGGATCGTAGACGCCCGCCGAGGAGCCGGTGATCAGATAGGCGTCGTGCGCCTCGGGCCGTTCGGGCCAGTGTCCGGCGCACACATCGTATGACCGCCAGTCGTGATCCTCGCCCAGGAGATGGCGGAACATGGAGACATAGTCGCCGAACCGCGGCTGCAGCCGCTCGGGGGGCGCGCCGGTCTCGATCACGCCCAACCTCATGCCGGCAGCCCCTTCACCACCGCCTTCAGCCGGTCCAGGGCCACGGCGCGGTCGGCGGGAAAGTCCTCGTCGATCCACCAGCTCTCCACCTCGGCGAGCGCCTGGCCGACCAGGGGCCCCTCCGGCGCGCCGGCGGCGATCACGTCCTCGCCGGTCACCGGCAATTCGGGCGGCATCCAGCCCTCCGCGAGGGTGAGCAGGGCGCGCCATTGCGGCGCGGTCCGGGGATTGTCCTCGCCCGCCCAGGCCAGTTTCATCCGGTCGAACAGGGCCTGCAGGCCCAGGCGATAGACCGCCCGGCGCACTTCCCGCGGGCTCATCCAGGACGTCACCCGCGGCTCGGTTCCCACGGCGGCGATCAGCCGCTCACGCTGGGCGTTGGACAGGCGCAGCCGCTCGGCGGCCAGGGCGGCGGTGGCCCGATCGCGCGGCAGCATGGCCGAAAGCCTGAGTAGCGGATCGTTCTCGAGCAGCACCCGGCGCTCGATGTCCACCAGCCGTCCGAGCCGCGTCAGGTCGCGCACGAACGGCAGGATCGCCTCCAGCACCCCTGCGTCGGCCATCAGCGAAAGTGAGGCGCGCGGATCGTCGGCCGCCAGCAGCTTGAGCAGTTCCTTCTGAGTCCGCTCGGCGGAGCGGCCAGCGAGCATCCCTTTCAGCGCTCGACACGCGGCCAGCGCGGCGGCGTCGGGTTCGCCCCGGCCGAACCAGGCGTGGAAGCGGAAGAACCGCAGGATCCGCAGATAGTCCTCGCGCACCCTGGCCAGGGGATCGCCGACGAAGATGATCCGTCCGGCGCGGGCGTCTTCGAGTCCATGGCCCGTCGGATCGTAGAGCTGGCCATCGGGATCGGCGTAGAGCGCGTTCAGCCGGAAGTCCCGGCGGCGCGCGTCCTCGTCCCAGTCGGTGGTGAAGGCCACGACCGCCCGCCGGCCATCGGTCGAGACGTCGCGCCTGAGCGTGGTGATCTCGAAAGGCTGGTGATCGGCGATGGCGGTGACGGTGCCGTGCTCCACCCCCGTCGGAGCGACGCGGATGCCGGCGGCGTCGAGCGCCGCGGTGGCCTGGTCAGGGGTCAGGGTGGTGGCGATGTCGATGTCGTCGACGGGCCGTCCGATCACCGCGTCGCGGACGCAGCCGCCAACGAAGCGCGCGCTGCCGGCTCCGCCCGCCGTCTCGAGGGCATGGATCACCGCCCGGGTGGACGGCGCCGTCATCCACGGCTGGATCGGCAGACTGTCGCTCACGGAATATCAGGTCTCACGAAATGGGACGAAAACGACCGCCGGTCCGGCCTTTGGGATACGATGGGCTCAGGAGAGCTGCGCCGCAAGCGCACGCGCCAGCGCACGCTTCTCACTCCTGCGCGAGCAGCGTGGAGTCGTATAGCCGGGCGTACAGGGCCCTCAGCAGCAGGGCGGTGATGCCCCAGATGTGGCGGCCCTCGTGGGGAATGGCCCAGACGGTGCGGGTGACGCCGTCCGGGAATTCGCGCTCCAGGCTTTGATGGTTGGCCGCGTCCATGAGGAAGGCGAAGGGCACCTCGAAGACCTCCGCCACCTCGTCAGGATTGGGCGCGATGGTCAGCATCGGAGAGACGAAACCGACCACCGGCGTGATGACATAGCCCGTGCGGGTCCAGAACGGCTCTGAGAGGCCGGCGAGATCCACCAGGCCGGGGTCCAGGCCCACCTCCTCCTGGGCCTCCCGAAGCGCCGTCTGCCAGGGCGTCTCGCCGGGGTCCGCGCGGCCCCCCGGGAAGGCGATCTGCCCGGCGTGCCGGCGAAGGTGGGCCGTACGCAGGGTCAGCAGGACGCTGAGACCCTCGGGCCGCTCAATCAGCGGCACCAGCACGGCGGCCGGCGCATGCTCCTCGCTGATTCTCTCGGGCGGCTGATAGGCGTCCAGGGGCGTCAGGCGGCTGGCGATGAACTCCCGCTGGGTGCTCACTCGGGGGACTCCAGCGCCCCGAGATCGAACCAGCAGCCTTTGGACTGCACCGCCAACCGGGCGCCGTCCGGGTCGTCGCGCGACTGACCGAGCTCCACCAGCTCATAGAACACGGGCCTCAGGATCAGGGCTTCCAGGCCGGCCCGCACGTGCACGTAGGGCCGCGGCTCACCGTCCCCTCCCGTCGCGACGCGGATGGCGTTGTCGGGCCCTGCCTCGACGATGTCGCCGACATTGGTGACAAAGCTGAGGACGCCGTCTCCTTGCTCCAGGCCGATGGCCGTGAACGGCGCATCCTCGACCGTGATCGCCAGCTTCTCGGCCGGCGTGACCAGGTAGTAGCCGTCGGCATCACGGCGCAGGACGGTCGAGAACAGGCGCACCAGCCCGGGCCTCCCGATGGGCGTTCCCTCGTGGAACCAGGTCCCGTCCTTGCGGATGCGGATGTCGATCTCGCCACAGCTCTGGGGATTCCACAGATGCACTGGCGGCAGAGCCCGCCCCGCGGCGGAGACGGCGCTCGCCGCCTCGAACAGCTCGGTCAGTCCGGTGTGGGCGCCCGCCTGCGACATGCGCCTGAGTTATTCCGGCCGTGGCCGTTAGGGAAGCGTGACCTCTCCCTGCAGACCGTCCAGCGCCCCAGGCTCGAGCGCCTTCACCAGGATTCGGCCCGGGTCCGTCGGACCGGGCAGGCGCAGTTGGCCGGGCGCCAGCGCCTCGAAGCCCAGCCGCCTGAAGAACCCCAGGTCGCCGACGAGCACCACGACCTGATGTCCCGCCCGGGCGGCCGCGGCGCAGGCGCGTTCCGTCAAGGTCGCGCCGAGGCCCCGCTTGCGGGCGGCCAGGTCGACGGCGATCGGACCCAGCAACAAGGCCGGACGATCGCCGATCCGCACGGGCCACAGGCGAACCGTCCCGACCAGCCGCCCCGCCTCGCGCGCGGTCATCGACAGCTCCGGCAGGAACCGGTTGCCTTCGCGCAAGCGCTCTGCGGCCTTGGCGTAGCGGCCCGGGCCGAAGGCCTGCTCCACCAGGGCCATGACCTCGGCGTCATCGCCGGGCGTCTCGTGGGCGATGGCGGTGTCCTGCACGTGCGGCAAGGGGCTAGAGCGAGCTGAGGTGAGATTGAATCGCCTGCACCGCCGGATTTCGTCGAGCGGGCAGGAGATGGCCGCGGGCCGTAGCGGGGCTACGGCCAAGGACGTCGACGCCCCCGCTCGGCGAAAGCCGGTGGCCCTTCGGGTCGAGCTGGGAGGCCCGCCCGCGGCGTTGCGCCGCTAGGACGATGTCCC
>FTHP01000449.1_pt1 | contig 10094 bp, 8 predicted proteins | sample 1640961 | NCBI WGS metagenome assembly FTHP01 (sample SAMEA3914788, study PRJEB12502) | metagenome | biome: forest; material: soil | place: Canada | collected 2011-07-03 | depth 0.1 m
GATCTGCTCGATGGTCGCCCCCGCATCGGCGGTGAGCGTGTTGGTCATGGTCTGCACCGTGATCGGCGCATCCCCGCCAACTTCCACCGACCCAACACGGATCTTGCGGGAAACCCGGCGCTGGATCGCGCGCCACGGACGGACATGGGCTAGGTCTTGGGCGGTCATCGGGCCTTCCGCAAACGGGTCACCAGGCGCCTAGTGTGCAAGCATGGCGCAAATCGGGTCAACATCGCCGATGATCGCTAGGGCCCCGCCCAATTATGCCGTAATCCTGTGCGCTTAAGGGCCCGGGGTGTTTACGGGAGTGGGGATTGCAGGTCGTTTTAGCTCAGCCGCGCGGTTTTTGCGCAGGGGTGGTCCGCGCCATCGACATCGTCGACCGTGCGCTGGAGAAGCACGGCCGGCCAGTCTATGTGCGCCACGAGATCGTCCATAACCGCCACGTCGTCGACGGCTTGAAAGCCAAGGGCGCTGTTTTCGTCGAAGAGCTGTCCGAGGTCCCGGAAGGGGCCATGACGGTGTTCAGCGCCCACGGCGTCGCCCGCTCGGTGGTGCGTGAGGCCAAGGATCGCGGCCTGTCGGTGCTCGACGCCACATGCCCCCTGGTCTCCAAGGTGCACGCCCAGGGCAAGCACTACGTCCGCCGGGGCCGCGCCCTGGTGCTGATCGGCCACGCCGGCCACCCCGAGGTGGAAGGAACCATGGGCCAGGTCGAGGGGCCGGTCTATCTGGTGGCCGATGTCGAGGACGTCGATGCCCTGGAGCTGGCGACTGACACGCCGCTGGCCTACGTCACCCAGACCACGCTCAGCGTCGACGACACCAAGAACGTCATCGCCGCGCTGAAAGCGAAGTTCTCCAATGTGGTCGGCCCTGACACGGCCGACATCTGCTACGCCACCCAGCATCGCCAGTCGGCGGTGCGCGACCTGTGCAAGGTGGCTGACGTGATTCTGGTGGTCGGCGCGAAAAACAGCTCCAATTCGAATCGCCTGTGCGAGATCGGCCTGGAGGAGGGCCTGCCGAGCTATCTGCTGGCCGAGGGCTCCGAGCTGGATCCCGCCTGGGTGCTGGGGGCCAAGGTGATCGGCCTCACGGCGGGCGCCTCGGCTCCGGAAGAGCTCGTTCTGGGGGTGATCGAGGCGCTGCGAGCCATCGAGGACGTCCAGGTCATTGAAATGGACGGCATCAAGGAAGACATAGAGTTTCGCCTGCCCGCCTCCCTGAGGAACGTGCGGCCGGCCTAGAAGCGCGCCGTCGGGGGCCGGGGGCGCAAACACAAGGAACTTGGCGTGGGACTTCCGCTGTCGCAGGTGGCCCGTATCGGGGCCTACATCTTCAAGCAGCATCTCACCGGGGTGAAGCGCTATCCCCTTGTCCTGATGCTGGAGCCCTTGTTCCGCTGCAACCTGGCCTGCGCCGGCTGCGGCAAGATCGACTATCCCGACGAGATACTGAACCAGCGCCTGAGCTACGAGCAGTGCATGCAGGCGATCGACGAGTGCGGCGCGCCCGTCGTGTCCGTCGCCGGCGGCGAGCCGCTGCTGCACCGCGACATGCCCAAGATCGTGAAGGGCTTCCTGGAGCGGAAGAAGTTCGTGATCCTGTGCACCAACGCCCTGCTGCTGACCAAGAAGATCGATCAGTACGAGCCGCACCCAGGCTTCACCTGGTCGATCCACCTGGATGGCGACCAGGCCATGCACGACAAGTCGGTGTGCCTGGACGGCGTCTACGAGAAGGCGGTCGAAGCGATTCGCCTGGCCAAGTCGCGCGGCTTTCGGGTCAGCATCAATTGCACCCTGTTCAACGACGCCCAGCCCGAGCGCGTGGCGCAGTTCTTCGACGAGATGACCGCCGCGGGCCTGGACGGGATCACCGTCTCGCCGGGCTATGCCTATGAGCGCGCGCCCGACCAGGAGCACTTCCTGAACCGCGAACGCACCAAGCTGCTGTTCCGCGGGATCCTGTCGCGGGGCCTGGGCGGCCGCAAATGGCCGTTCAGCCAGTCGACCATGTTCCTGAACTTCCTGGCCGGCAACGAGGCCTACAAGTGCACGCCCTGGGGCAACCCCACGCGCACCGTGTTCGGCTGGCAGAAGCCCTGCTACCTGCTGGGCGAGGGCTACGCCAAGACCTTCACCGAGCTGATGGAAGACACCGCCTGGGACGATTACGGAGTCGGCAACTACGAGAAGTGCGCCGACTGCATGGTCCACTCCGGCTTCGAGGCCACCGCCGTGATGGACACGGTCAAGCACCCGCTAAAGGCCGCACTGGTCACCCTCAGAGGCGTGAACACCACCAAGCCGATGAAGCAGGACATTTCGCTGGAGAACCAGCGCCCGGCCGACTTCGTCTTCTCCACCCACGTGGACAAGAAACTAGCCGAGATCCGGGCCACCAAGGGACGGTCCAAGAAGCTGGCGACCGCGGAGTAGCGCGCGGAAGGCGGTCTCCGCCTCCAGCGCCGTCCGGATCAGCGCCGGCAGCTGGCTGGGATCGTCCAGCAGCGAAGCCAGCACGGCCAGCACGTCCATGCCGCCATCGGATCGCATGCCGCGCTGCGCCGCGATCGGCAGCGCATGATCGGCCCCGTCCGAGATCACCCGCGCCACCGCGAAGGGGAGGCCGTGCGCCTGAGCGAACCGGGCGACGATGTGGGACTCCATGTCCACCGCCAGCGCCGCCGTGGCCGCATGCATCGCCGACTTCGCTACGCCGTCCGCGACGATGACGTCCGAGCCGGCGGTCAGGCCCCGCGCGCAACCAGGCAGGCGTCCGTGCAGTCGTTCCGCCCAGCCGGGATCGGTGGGCGTCCGCGCGTCGCCGTCGATCACGGCGCTCGCCACCACCCAATCTCCTGGGCGGAGGTGCGGGGCCAGCGCGCCAGCGAGGCCAATGCTGATGACGCCCCGGGCCGTCCCAACCATCTGAGCGAGTTCGTGGGCGAGGCGCTTGCAGTCCCCGCCGCCCGCAATCGCCAGGACGCCTGGGCCGCCGATGATCCCGGCCTCACGCCGGAGGCCGGTGGCTGCGAGGATCATTCACATGCCGTAGGCGACCTGGGCGGTGTTGGCGCGCTTCAGGTTGCGGTAGCGGGCCAGGGCCCAGAGGGGAAAGAACTTCGAATAGCCGTGGTAGCGCAGGTAGAAGACCCGCGGAAAGCCGCCGCCGGTGTAATGGTCCTCGGGCCAGAATCCGTCCGCGCCCTGAGTCTGCTGCAGGCAGCGGACGCCGGCGTCGACGGCCGGGTGGTCGACCTGGCCCGCCGCCATCAGGCCCAGCAGGGCCCAGGCCGTCTGCGAGGCGCGCGACCCGGAGGGCTCGTAACCGCTGTAGTCGAGGCTGTAGCTGTCGCAGCTCTCGCCCCAGCCACCATCGGGGTTCTGGATCTTCACCAGCCAGTCCGCGGCCTTCTTCACCACCGGAGCCTCGGGGCCCAGTCCCGCGGCGTTGAGAGCGCAGAGCGCCGACCAGGTCCCGTAGACGTAATTGACGCCCCAGCGGCCAAACCAGCTGCCGTCCGCCTCCTGGTCGGACTCGAGGTAGGCGAGGGCGTGCTGCATCCGGGGATCCTCCGGGCCGACGCCGAGCTGGGCCAGCATGCCGACGCAGCGCGCCGAGACGTCCACCGTCGGCGGATCCAGGAGGGCTCCGTGGTCGGCGAAGGGGATGTTGTTCAGGTAGTAGTAGGCGTTGTCGGCGTCGAAGGCGCCCCAGCCGCCGTTGCGGCTCTGCAGGCCCCAGACCCATTCCTCGCCGCGGGTGATGGCATCGTCGTAACCGGCGCCGGCGTCCAGGCGCTCGCGGGCCCGGTCCATGGCCATGACCACCACGGCGGTATCGTCCAGGTCCGGATAGTGGGCGTTGTTGTACTGGAAGGCCCAGCCGCCGGGCCGCACGCCCGGGCGCGCCTCGATCCAGTCTCCCTCCACGTCCAGCACCTGCAGGGGCTTAAGCCACTCCAGGCCTCTGATGGTCCGCTGCTCGGCCTCCGGACCGCCGGCGTCCATCAGCGCGTGGCAGACCAGCGCGGTGTCCCACACCGGCGAGACGCAGGGTTGGCAATAGGCCTCGTGGTCCTTGACCACCAGCAGGCGCTCGACCGAGCGGCGGGCCAGGACGCGGTGCGGATGGTCCTCGGCGTAGCCCAGGGCGTCGAACATCATCACGCTGTTGGCTATGGCCGGGTAGATGGCGCCCAGGCCGTCCTCGCCGTTCAGCCGCTCGGTGACGAAGGCGATGCAGCGGTCGATCGCCCGTTGGCGCAGGCCCTTCGGCCAGAGGCCGTCGACCGCCTTGAGGACACGATCCAGCGTGTTGAAGAACCCGGTCCAGAACCGGCTGGTGCGCGCCGCCTGCGACTTCGGCCGGACCCTGACCTCGGTCTCGTAGAGCTCGTCCACGCGTACGCCGCGGGCGTTGCGGGCCACGGGCTTCTTCACCTGCAGCACTAGCAGCGGCACGATCACGGTCCGCGCCCAATAGGACATCTTGTTCAGGTGGATGGGGAACCAGCGGGGCAGCAGGATGATCTCCACCGGCATGGTGGGGATGGTCGACCAGGGCCCCGCGCCATAGAGCGCCAGCTGGAACCGGGTGAACACGTTGCAGGCGCCGGCCCCGCCCCGGGCCAGGACCTCGGCCCGCGCCCGCGCCATGTGCGGCGCGTCGATCGGATCTCCGATCATCTTCAGGGCGAAGTAGGCCTTCACCGTCGCGCTGATGTCGAAGGCGCCGCCGTGATAGAGGGCCCAGCCGCCGTGTTCGCCCTGGATGCGGCGCAGGTAGACGCCGATCTTGCGCTCCAGCTCCAGGTCCGCCGGCTCGCCCAGATAGTGCTTCAGAAGGACGAACTCGGCCGGGATGGTGGCGTCGGCCTCCAGCTCGAACACCCAGTGCCCGTCGTCGCGCTGCAGGCGCATCAGCGCCTCGGCCGCCTTGCCGATGGCGTCCTCGAGGGCCGGTCCGCTGTCCAGGGGCTTGTCGTACATCAGAGCTTCCGCGTCCGGCGCTTACACGGCCCGGCCGGCCATCGCCAAATCCGCCGCGGTCTCGCCTGACCGGAGCGCACCCTCGATCGTGGCGGGAAGACCGGTCGCGGTCCAGTCCCCGGCGAGGAACAGGTTGCGCCAGCGGGTGCGGGCGCCCGGGCGTTTGGCCGCCTGCTCCGGGGTGGCGGCGAAGGCCGCCCGACGCTCCTTGACGATCTGCCAGGGCGGCAGGTCGGCGGACAGGCCGTGGGCCAGCGCCACGTCCTCCCACAGGGTCGCGGCCAGGGTCTCGCGGTCGGCGTCCAGCAGGCGATCGGCCCCACTGACCGTGACCGATATCCGGTCCTCGAAGGCGAAGACCCACTCGGCCGTCCCGCCGATCAGCCCGAGCATGGGCGCCAGCCCCTCGCGAGGCTCCAGCTTGAAGTGGGCGTTGACGATGGCGCGGAACTGGTCGGGCGCGTCGGTTCCCGGAACCAGCTCGTTCACCGTCCAGGGCGGGCTGGCCACGACCACGCTGTCGTCGGCGCCGATCAGGATTTCCTCGTCCGGCAGCTGGATGGCCGCCACACGATCTCCGTCGTAGGACAGGGTCCGCGCGCGCCGGCCGCAGCGCAGGCGCCCTCCATGCGCTTCCAAGAAGGTGACGGCCGGATCGATGAAGGCCGCGGCCAGGGTCGGGCTGGCGATGCGCGGCCGGCAGGCGGCGCCGCCCTTGGCCAGGGTTTCCCGCATCACGGCGGCTGCGAGGTCGGCCGAGCCTTCCTCGGGGCGGGTGTTCAGAACGGCCAGCAGGAACGGGTCCATCAGCCGATCCCAGAGCGGGCCCCGGCACGCCAGCACCTGGTCCACCCGCCGGCCGGACGGCGGATGCAGCAGGGCCAGCAGGCCCAGATAGTCCAAGGGGCCGGTCCCCGCGACGCGTCGGCGGGGATCGAAGATCCACCAGGGCACGGGCCCGTCGTTGGGCCTCACGGTCCAGCGCAGGCCGGTCTTCAGGTCGGCGAAGGCGATCTCGGCCTTGTCCGGGCCGGCAAGGCGGTCCGAAGCGCCGATGCGGCGCAGATAGGCCATGACCGCCCGATTGCCCGACAGCACCAGGTGGTTGCCGTTGTCGATGGTCATGCCGAGCTGGGGATCGAAGTAGGAGCGGCAGCGGCCGCCGGGCTGGGCCGCGCCTTCGATCAACTCCACGCGCCGGCCGCGGCCGGCCAGCGCCGTCGCCGCCGACAGGCCCGCCAGGCCCGCGCCGATGATCCAGGTCGTCGCCTGGCTCAACCCAGAAGCCCACGGCGGACCAGGATCCAGAGCAGCTCGCCCTTGCCCAGGCGCGCCCGCGCCCGCGGCGGCGCCCAGCCTGCCTGCCGGGTGCGCTCCAGGATCCGCGAATAGGCCGCGTCCATCAGGCGAGGGGCGGCCAGCCTGCCCTGGGGCCTCTTCGCCATCACCGCCCTGGCCGCGCGGTAGTGCTCCTGCGCCCGGCTCGCCAGCGCCCGGCAGGCCTGCCCCACCCGGGGGTCGTCGATGGCCGAGGCCGGATCGGTGGTCTGGATGCCCGCGTCCAGCAACAGCTCGCGAGGCAGGTAGAGCCGCCCCAGGCCGGCGTCCTCGTCCAGGTCCCGCAGGATGTTGGTCAGCTGCAGCGCCCTTCCCAGGTGACAGGCGAGCTCGAGCCCAGGCTCCGGCTGCATGCCGAAGATCCGCACCGACAGGCGGCCCACTGCACTGGCCACCCGGTCGCAATAGAGGTCGAGCACGGCCATCTCGGGCGCGCGGATGTCCTCGTCGACGTCCATCTGCATGCCGTCGATCACCGCCAGGAAGTCAGCCTTGTCGAGGCCGAAGCGCCGCACGGCTTCTGCGACCAGGCTGGCCCGGCCGGGATCCTTGCCCGCGTACAGCGCCTCGATGTCACGTCGCCAGGCCTCGAGGCCGCGCGTGCGCTCGTCCCGTTCGCCGCCGATGTCGTCGGCGATGTCGTCCACCGCCCGGCAGAAAGCGTAGATCGCGAACATCGCCTCGCGCTCGGCCTTGGGCAGGATGCGCATGCCCGCATAGAACGAGCTGCCCGACGCCTTGGCCTTGACGTCCGCGTCGGCGCTCATCGCACGTCGGTTCCGGCCAGCAGATGGAGCGACCCAGACGCGGACCGGCCGCGTCCGGTCATCCGGTCGGCCGCCGCAAGGATCAGCAGTCCCAGCGCTTCCCATGGCTTGTGGTGCACGCGCTCGCACAAAGGGTCCTTGCGCATCAGCCGCAGGGTCAGGCCCTCGGCCAGGCGCTGGATGATCGCCACTTCCAGCGCCAGCCGCCGGTCACGGATCGCCGACGCGAAGGGCCGCGACTCGTGCAGCAGGCCCGCCGTGCGCGCCGCCAGTTCCATGATCACCTTGCGAAGCGGCGGCGAGGCGCGGTTCGCGGCCAGGGCCTCGACACTGATCCCGGCGTGGGCGAGGTCATCCTCGGGCAGATAGACCCGGTCGATCTCTCGGTAGTCCTCGGCGCAGTCCTGCAGGTGGTTGATCACCTGCAGCGCGGTGCAGAGGGCGTCGTTCATCGGCCACAGGGCATCGCTCTCGCCGTGAACGTCGAGCACGAAGCGGCCGACCGGGCTGGCGGAATAGCGACAGTAGTCCATCAGTTCGGGCCAGTCGGCGTAGCGCCGTTTGACCGCGTCCTGGCGGAAGGCCCTCAGCAAGTCCTGGGCGTGCGCCGACGAAAGCGCGTGATCCTTCAGCGCGCCGCGCAGGGCCAGCGCCTCGGGGTTGTCGTCCGCCGCCCCCGCCAGGGTGGCGCCCATGGCGTCCAGAAGGGCGATCTTCCGGTCGGCCGGCGCCTCCGCATTGTCGGCCACGTCGTCGGCGGCGCGGGCGAAGCGGTAGAACGCCATGATCACCGCCCGGTGCTGCGGGTGCAGGATGAACGAGGCGACCGGGAAGTTCTCGTCCTTGTGGCCCTTGCCCGAGCCCAACGCCTCAACCGTGCTCATGCCTGCCCAGCCAGCGCCTGGGCGCGGCCCTTCCACATGCCGCCGCGGCCCTGCCAGACCTGCAGCGCCGATTGCAGTGTGAACCAGGCGTAGAGCCCCGCCGTCAGCGGCAGCAGCGGGCCCCACAGCGGCGAGCGGCGATAGAGCCGCAGCATGGGCTGGTAGGAGATGGCCATCAGCAGCCAGGCGGCGAGGCCAGCCCATTGCGCGGGCCCATGGGCGAACAGGGCCAGGGCTGGCGGCGCGACGTACGTCAGCACCATGCCCGCCAGCGTGCCGGCCAGGACCAGCGGCGAGTAGCCGAGCTGGGCGTAGGCCGTGCGCGAGATCATCCGGCCGATCTCGGCCATGGAGGCGTAGGGGCGCAGGCTCTGGGCCCGGGTGGTCAGGCCGAGCCAGACGGGGCCCTGGCGCTTCAGCCGGGCGGCCAGGGCGCAGTCGTCGATGATCTCGGCGCGCACCGAGGCGATGCCGCCGGCGGCATCGAGGGCGGTGCGCCGCGCCAGCATGCAGCCTCCGGCCCCCGCCGCCGTCCGGCGTCGCGGATCGTTCACCCAGGGGAAGGGGAACAGCATCTGGAAGAAGTAGACGAAGGCGGGGATCATCAGGCTCTCCGACCAGGAGCGGCAATAGAGCCTGGCCATCAGCGTGCCGAGTGTCAGCCCGCCGGCCTCGGCGCGCGCCGTCAGGCGGCGGAGATTGTCCGGTGCGTGGCCGATGTCCGCATCGGTCAGCAGCAGGTAGTCGGGCGCATCGGTGAGGCAGGCCCGCTCCACCCCCTGAGACAGCGCCCAGAGCTTGCCGGTCCAGCCGGCCGGCAGGGGCCGGCCTGTCAGCACCTCCAGACGATCCTCCGCGCCCAACGCCCTGGCGGCCGCCAGGGCTGTCGCAGCCGTGCCGTCCGAGCTCTGGTCGTCGACCAGGATCACCCGCAACCGGCCGGGGTAGTCCTGCCCCAGCAGGGCGCCGATGGAGTGGGCGATCACGTTCGCCTCGTCCCGCGCCGGCACCACGGCGGTGACGCTCGGCCAGGCCTTCGGATCCGGCGCCTCGGCGCGGTCGTCCCGCTCGCGCGCGAGCCAGAACCAGCCGCGGGCGAAGACGAGGCAGAGCCATATGGCGAGGGTCAGGCAAGCGATCAGGATCACCGGTCACACATACCCTTCCCGCCGAAACCAGGCGAGGGCGTCGGCGAGCGCCTCCGGGTAGGGCCGCGCCCGATAGCCCAGCTCGCGCTCGGCCTTTGCCGAGCTGAAGAACATGTGGTGGCCGGCCATCTTCAGGGCGTCGACGGTCAGGAACGGCTCCTTGCCGGTGATCCGCGCCACGGCTTCCGCCGCCACTGCCAGCGGGAACAGCGGCGCGCGCGGCAGGTTGATGGTCGGCGGCTTGCGTCCGGAGAGGCCGGCGATGACAGCCAGCATGTCGCGCAGACTGACATCCTGGCCGCCCAGGATGTAGCGCTCGCCGATCCGCCCCTTTTCCAGGGCCAGGCAGTGCCCTTCGGCGACGTCGTCCACGTGCACGAGGTTCAGGCCGGTATCGACGAACGCGGGCATCCTGCCTGAGGCGGCTTCCACAATGACCCGCCCGGTGGGCGTGGGCCGCACGTCGCGGGGCCCGATCGGAGTGGAAGGGTTGACGATCACAGCGGGCAGATGCTGCTCGGCGACCATCCGTTCCACCAGCCGCTCGGCGGCGACCTTGCTCTGCTTGTAGGCCCCGATCGCGTCGGCCTGATCCAGCGGCGCGGTCTCGTCGGCGGGCGTGCGCTTCAGGCTGAGCGTGGCGACGCTGGAGGTGTGCACGATGTGCTCCACGCCTGCGGCGAGCGCCGCGGTCATGACCACGCGCGCGCCCTCCAGGTTGTTGCGTACGATCTCCCGCGGATCGCGGGCCCACAGGCGGTAGTCGGCGGCGACGTGCATCAGCACCTTGACGCCGGCCATGGCGGCGGCCATCGACGCCGCGTCGCGCACGTCGCCTTCGGCGAGCTCCACGTCCAGCTCAGCGAGGTTCCGCCGGGGACTGGTCGGGCGCACCAGGGCGCGGACGCGGAATCCGCGGCCGGTCAGCGCGCGCACCACGGCCGATCCCACAAATCC
>FTHP01000442.1_pt1 | contig 10055 bp, 10 predicted proteins | sample 1640961 | NCBI WGS metagenome assembly FTHP01 (sample SAMEA3914788, study PRJEB12502) | metagenome | biome: forest; material: soil | place: Canada | collected 2011-07-03 | depth 0.1 m
CTCCTCCACCGCCTCCGACTGGCGAGCCGGCGAGCGTGCTGTCCATGATCGAGAAGGTCTGCGTTCCCCTGATCCACGGCAAGGACGCCGCCAGCGTGGCTGCCGCCAATGGCCTGAAGAAGTCACGCGACGGCTGGGTGCTGACGCTGGAAGGGGTGCAGCGCATTACGGTGTTCGGGCCCACCATCGCCAATCCCACGATCTGCTCGCTCACCGTCAACTACGACCTGGACCAGACCAAGCCGTTCGTTGACGCCCTGGGGAACTGGGCCGCGGCGCAGAACCCGCCGCTCCCGGCGTTCCAGACCGCCTTCGACAGCGGCCCGGGCGCCACCGGCTGGTCCTGGTATGTGGACAGCGGCGCGTTGCACAAGGGCGTTGTCTTCACCGCCCAGAAGCGGCCTGACGGCAAGCCCATGGGCAAGAATTACGACGTGGCCACGGTGCTGTTCAGCTTCAAGGAATCCTAGGCCCCGACCCGCGATCGCTTGCGCCTGGGAGTCCCGCATGGCTCAAGTCCGCCATGCAACTGCCTGATCTCGCCGGCCTGTTTGGCGTCCTGCTGATCCTCGTCGCCTATGCCGGCGCTCAGTTCGGGCGGCTGGAGCCTCGCCAGGCCCCGGCCCTGTGCCTGAACCTGATCGGCGCCGGGCTGATCCTGTGGTCCCTGGCCTTCCGCTTCAATCCGGCGGCGTTCCTGATGGAGACGGCCTGGGCGCTGGTCGCCCTATACGGCCTGATCCGACTGGGCCTGGCGCGCCGCGGACGTTAGAACCCGCTCTAGGCGGCGAACTGGCGAAAGGCCTCAACGACGGCCTCGTAGGCCGCCCGCTTGAAGGGGGCCACCAGCAGGGGCGCCTCCTCGACCTCGGCCCAGCGCCAGTCGTCGAACTCGACGTGTTCGTGGGAGTAGAGGTTGATCTCCGATTCGGGACCGGTGAAGCGCATGGCGAACCAGATCTGCTTCTGCCCTCGCCAGCCCCTGGCGATCTTCGAGCCCCGGTAGCCCTCGGGGAAGTCGTAGGTGATCCAATCGTCGGTCTGGCCCAGGATCTCGGCGGAGACGACGCCGGTCTCCTCCTCCAGCTCGCGCCGGGCCGCTTCCAGCAGGGTCTCGCCCTTGTCCACGCCACCTTGCGGGAACTGCCAGTTGAAGGGGCCGGGCGTGTTGGCCCTGCGGCCGAACCAGGCCAGTCCGCCGCGGTTGAACAGCACGACGCCGACGTTGGACCGATAGAGATTCAGTTCCAGCTCGCTCGCCGCGCTGGCCGTCGAACCCGGCTTGGGCTTGAAGGGAGCGCTCATTGCCCGCGTGCGCTCATCACCGCTGAAGCGGGCGCGAGCACCAGACCCCGGCCGCTCAGGCCCGAAGCCCATTGCTGCACCTGCTGCAGCGTGACCGGATAGGCGAAGCCCGAGCCGAGCGCCCGTCCGTGCTGACGGGCCGAACCCTCCAGGGCGGCGAGCTCCTGGCCGATCGAGCCCCCGTCCAGGTTGGCGTCGATGACGCGTTCGGCCGACGCCCGCGGCGCTCCGCCGCCCGATCGCCCGGCGGCCGAGCCATCGTCGATGAAGGCGAGCCCCCGCTGGCGCAGAGCCGAGGTGAGCGTCGTCACCGCCTGATCGGACGCCAGGAAGCGGCCTCCCAGGTAGTTGGTCACGCCGAAGTATCCGCTGGCCCGCGACAGCAGCCACTCCAGCCGCTTGATCGTCTCAGGCCCCGGATCCTGGGCCATCAGGGTGAAGGGGCCGGGGTCGTTCTGCGGATAGTCCACCGGCTCCATCGGCGCTTCCAGCAGCACCTCATGGCCGTGGATGCGCGCCTGGTCGATCCAGCCCTGCAGCCCGTCGGCATAGGGAACGAACGACAGGGTGACTTCCGGGGGCAGCTGTTCGATCGCCTGCAGGGTGATCTTGGAATTCAGGCCCAGGCCTCCGATCACCAGCGCCACCTTCGGCGCTCCGGTGTCGCGGAACGGCCGGGCGTAGGCCTGCGACGGTGTGCGTCCGTCGGCCCCGATGATCGGCAGCAGGCCGCCGGGGCCGGGCGCGGTCAGCCCCGCGATCGGCGCAGGTGGAAGGGGCGCGGCTTGGCCGTCGGCGCCGACCGTGGTCACGGCCTGGCTTCCCGCCAGAGGGTTGGATCCGGCGTCGCCGAACACCGACGGGCTCAATGCGGACTGAAGCGAGATTCGCACCCTCGGCGCGCCCGCGCGCGGATCGCCGGTGACAGCCACCAGCGCCAGGAGGGCCAGCAGGAAGAGGGTTCCTGCAGCCCCAACGCTCACGGCGGGGTTGGCCAGCAGCCCCTGCGCGAAGGCTTGGACCTGGAATGGCGGCGTCGGCGGGCCGCCGGCCGGCTGGGGTCGCTTGGCGAACATCACTGAATCATCCGACGCCTTGAGTGGTGAGGCTCGGAAATCATGGTTAACAAACGGCCAATTTCACTTCCTGGAGGCCCAATCGGCTGCTCCGAACCCCTGCCTGGACCTTGCTCTAGCGCTGCGACGAGGTCTTTGGCTTGGGCTTGGCCACTTCGGGCGTACCGGTCTTCACCGCGCTGGGCTCTGGCTTGGCCTCGGCGATCACCGCCACGGCGGGGCCGGGCGCCTTCTGGGACTGCAGCAGCGCCTTGACCGATCCCGCCTTCAGGACGGCGAGGGCCCGGCTCAGCTGGAAGTCGCCGGTCTTGAGGTCGAAGTTGGCCGGAGGGGCCTCGGCCGGCGGATGGGCGCCGCGGCGGGTCAGGCCTTCTCCGGCGTTCAGGGCGTTGCGGAGGCTGGCTTCGGAGAACTGGAACGACCGGTTGGCCACCAGCTCGGCCTGGGCCTTACTGTCCGCGACCTCCAGATCGGGCTCGATGCCGGTCTTCTGGATCGAGCGGCCGGACGGCGTGTAGTAGCGCGCCGTCGTCAGCTTCAGGGCGCCGTCCGCGCCGTCGTGCAGCGGGATCACCGACTGCACCGAGCCCTTGCCGAAGCTGGTCAGGCCGACCAGCTCCGCGCGGTGACGGTCCTGCAGGGCGCCGGCCACGATCTCGGCGGCGGAAGCGGTGCCGGAATCGATCAGCACCGTCATCGGCAGGCCATGCAGGGCATCGCCTGTGTGGGCGTTGTAGCGTTCGATATCCTGCGGGTCGCGCCCGCGCTGGGAGACCACTTCGCCGCCGTCGAGGAACACGTCGGAAACGCCGACCGCCTGGTCGAGCAGGCCGCCGGGGTTTCTGCGCAGGTCCAGCACCAGACCCTTCATCTTCGGGTTCGCCGTCTCCAGCGACTTCACCCCCGCGATGGTCTCGTCGGTGGTCTTCTCATTGAAGGCCGAAATCCTGAGGTAGCCGTAGTCGCCCTCCATGTGCGAGCGCACCGACTTCACCGCGATGGTCTCGCGCACCAGCTTGACGTCGAAGGGATCCTGCTTCTCGCGGGCGATCGACAGGGTGATCGGCTGGCCGATCTCGCCGCGCATCTGCTTGACCGCCTGATCGAGCGGCAGGCCCAGCACGCTCTGGCCGTCGATGGCGGTGATGAAGTCGCCAGACTTGATGCCGGCTCTGGCCGCCGGGGTGTCGTCCATCGGCGAGATCACCTTGACCACGCCGTCATCGGAGGTGACCTCCAGACCCAGGCCGCCGTATTCGCCGCGGGTCTGGTCGCGCATGTCCTGGAAGTTGTCGGGGTCCAGATAGCCGGAATGCGGATCCAGCGAGGTCAGCATGCCGTCGATCGCCGCCTGGATCAGCTTCTTGTCGTCAACGGGCGTGACGTACTGGGCTTCCACCTTGGTCAGCACGTCGCCGAACAGCTCGAGCATGTGGTAGGTCTCGGGCTTGGGCGAATTGGCGTGAGCCGCCGCATTCACCAGCGCCATGCTGCTGGCGCCGAGCAGAAAAGCGCTGGCGCCGACCATCAAATACCTACGCATCATCGACCCTGCCATCCCTGGCGCCGCCAAGCGCCGTTAAGCTCTGCGCGCCATCGAGCATGGCGCCACATCATCCGTGTTTCCAGGGGCGCCGGCGCCACACTTGCGGTGTTCGCGGCAGACGACCCTCTGGCCATCGTTTGCGTCAATTCGAAGACGCGTTTGTGTGCGCAAGGCCATCAGCCCCGACCGGCCGCCGCTGACGATCTCAGCCAGCGCGCCGGGTTCTGAGGCGCTCCGTCCTTGCGCATCTCCATATAGAGCTCCGGAGCCGCATGTGCGCCTGCGGCCATTGCGCCCAGGGACTCGCCCCCCGTCACCTGGCGGCCCACGGCCGTATCGATCCGTTCCAGACCTGCAAGCACGAGAAGGTAGCCACCGCCGACATTCAGGATCAACACTCCACCCCATCTCTTAAGGGGCCCTGAATACGCCACCACGCCCGCCGCCGGAGCCCGAACGAGCGCCCCTTCGGCCGTGCGCCAGGTCATCCCGTCTGAGGGCCCGCCGCCCGGTGTCGGTTGACCGAACCGCCGGATCACTTGCCCCTCGGCGGGCGCCGAAAGCCGGTTGGGCGCGCGGTCCGGGGCCGCAGCCGCAGCCGCCGTCGTCGCGCCGCCCTGGACGCCCAGCGCCCGCAGCTGCACGGACAACGCCTGGACGTCGCGATCGGACTCCCTTGCGTCTGCGTCCAGTTGCCGCTGCAGGGCCGTCTTCTCCTGGATGGCGTGCTCCACGCCCGCCCGGCCCTCCGCCAGGGCGCTTTCGGAGGTGAAAAGGTCTTCGCTCACCGAGGTGATGGTCCGGCGCACCCGCGTCAGTTCGTCGGCTTTGGCCCGGAACGCCGCCGCCCTGGCCGCCAGCTCTGGCGCCGCGGCCCGGATCAGGATCGTGGCCCTCACCGCGTCCCTGGCCGACTTCGGCGTCACCAGCAGGGCTGGCGGCGGCTCGCGCCGATAGAGCTCCAACGCGCCCAGCAGGCCCGCCAGCTCGACCTGGTTGCGGCCCATGTCGGCCCTCAACGAAGCCTCGCGTGCGTTCAGTTCGGCCAGCCGGCCGTGCTTCTCGCTGAGGCCCTTGGCGCCGGCCGCGGCCACCGCCCGCAGCTCCGTCAGTTGCCGGTCCAGGTCGGCGATCTGCTGGCGCAGGGACTGCGACTGCGCCCGCGCGTCGTCGCGGGCCGCGCTCGACGCCTGCATCCGCCCCCTCAGCTGCACGACCGAGGACCCCCCCGCCGGCTGGGCCAGGCCGGTGGACGCCAGGGCGCAGGCAAGGGCCGCTAGAGGGACGAGGCGTTGGAGCATCGGGCGACCGGTTGATTCCTCAGTCGCGATGATAGGGACTCCCGGCCAGGATGGTGACCGCCCTGTAGACCTGTTCGGCAAGCATGGCGCGGACCAGGGCGTGGGGCCAGGTCTGGGGGCCGAAGGCCAACGTCTGGTCGGCCCGCTCCAGCAGCGACGCGTCCAGGCCATCCGCGCCGCCGACGGCGAAGGCGAGGCGTCGCTCCCCGCGGTCTCTCAGCCTGGCGATGCTCTGCGCGAAGTCCCGCGAGGTCGCGGGGCGGGCGTGCTCATCGCAGGCGATCAGATGGTCGCCCGGCGCGAGCAGGGCCGCAAGCGCCTCCGCTTCAGGGCCCTTGCCGGGCTTTTTCGACTCGGTTTCGAGGATTTCGACCGGCCCCAGGCCGAGTGAGCGGCCAGCGGCGGTGGCGCGCTCGGCGTAGTCCCTGGCCATGGCGGCCTCAGGCGCGCGGCCGAGCCTGCCGATGGCCAGGATGGCGATCCGCATGAGAGGCGAACCTGGGGCTCAGTGCGCGGCGACGCGCCTGGGCGGCTCCACCGACCAGATCTTCTCGATATTGTAGAAGGCGCGCACCTCGGGCCTGAACAGGTGAACGATCACATCCCCCGCGTCGATCAGCACCCAGTCGCAGTGGGGCATGCCCTCGACACGCGCCTTTCCGAAGCCCTGCTCCTTGAGGGTCCTGAGCAGGCGATCGGCCAGGGCCGAGACATGCCGGTGCGAGCGTCCGGAGGCGACGATCATGCCGTCGGCCACGGAACTCTTGTCCTTCAGATCGATGAAAATCACGTCCTGGGCTTTGTCTTCGTCCAGGCGGGCGAGGATGAGGTCTTCCAGAGCGCCGATGCGTCTCTGGTCGTCCGGTGAAGAGTCGGCCGAGGCCGGTTCTTCGTGCGCGCTCGGCGCGGTGTCGCGATTCAGCGGTGTACTCCTTGTGGCCCCGTCTCGCGGGGCGATCCTAACATGTCCGATGTTAAGGGCCAGTCGTCAATGCGGCGTGTTGCAGCTGGGCCCGCAGCGCCGTCGAGGAGGCGAAGCTCCAGGGCGCGCTGAGGAAGGTCCATGCCGGAGCATCCGCGTGAGCAAGGCGGCGGCCGCGGCTGGATGGAAGCCGGGCGTGGGCGTACCGGCGGGCGGCGGGAGCGAACCGGCTGCGGATCGCAGAGCCGGGCCGGGTGACGATCGCCATCGGGACCTCAGCCATGAGGTCGGTCCATCCGCGCCAGTGGTGGAACTGCAGCAGAGCGTCCGCGCCCATGATCCAGACGAAGCGCACGCCCGGCCAGCGGGCCTTGAGCGCCCTGACTGTGTCGATGGTGTAGCGCACGCCGAGCGCGGCTTCGGCCGATGACACGATCATGCGCGGGCCGGGCGCAATGGCGCGGGCCGCGTCGAACCGCCGGCGCAGATCGCTGGGCGCGTCCGGCTTGAGCGGGTTGCCCGGCGACACCAGCCAGACCACGCGATCGAGGCCGAGCCGCGACAGGGCCGTGCGCGCCACGTGGGCATGGCCCTCGTGGGCAGGATCGAACGAGCCGCCGAACAGGCCGACGGTCATGCCTGGCTCCAGGTGCAGCCCCAGACTGAGCGCGCCATGGACGATTCCGCCGGGAACGCGGGGGGCAGGTCCTGCCGACCACATGCTTCGGGGGCTGGCGCTCACGCCCGGCCGCCCGCCTTCGCCGCGGGCCCCGGCCCCGGCGAACGGTCGAGCTGCATGTCGCGCTGAGTCATCCGTGTACGGACGGTAAACACGCTATCGCCCGACAGCACGGCGCTGCGGGCGAACAGGCGCCCGTTCTCCCAGTTCGAGAGTCCGAGCTCCGGGCGGTCCAGGGCGTATTGCCCATCAACCCATCGGGTGAACCCGTCGCCGACGAAGGGCGCGTCGATGGTCTGGAAGAAGCGGTCCAGGGCGGCGGGATCCTCGGCGATCAGGCAGGCGGCGAGCCTGGGACTGAAGCGGTTGAACAGCGCCACCGCCTCATCCGCGCCGTCGACCAGCTTCAGGCTGACTTCGGGCGTGGCTTCCCACTCCCACTCCTGACCGAGCAGCTCGGGCGCCAGGGTCTCGACCAGCGGCTCGTCGCGGTCGCCCTGGGCGCGGCGCACCACGGTCCGGCGGGCCTGCCAGTCAGGCGGCAGGCATGCCTCATCCCCCTCTACGACGTGCAGTTTGCAGCCGTGTCCGCCCCGCTCGCCGGCGCGGCTGAGGGCGTCCAGGAACACCGGGACCAGCTCGCCCGCCCGCGCCCGCGGGATGCAGCAGACGTTCAGCGTGTTGCAGACCTTGCGGTCCAGGGAATGGAACACCGCCGCGCCGAACCGTTCGGCGTCGGCTGTGACGTCCGCCACGATCCAGGCTCCGCCGGTCCCGTGCAGGCTCACCGGCGCGCCGGCCTGGCGGGCCACGGCGCCCAGCTGGGCCACCGCGCGCCCCGACCCCCTGGCGACGGCCAGGGCCAGGCGAGGATCGGCGAACATGGCCCAGGCCGAGGCGTGCGCGGCGCTTTCGACCAGCACCGCCGCACCGAGCGGCAGGCCGGCCGCCTCGATCGCGGGATCGAGCGCTTCCCGGACGATCGCCCGCGCGGTTCCAAGCGCATCGGAACCGATCCGGAACACGACCGTGTTGCCGCCCCTCAGCACGCCCGTGGCGTCGGCGAAGACGTTGGGCCGCCCTTCGAACACGAAGGCCACCACGCCGAGCGGCGCGGCCAGCTGTTCGACCGACCAACCCGGATGGTCGACCCGTTCCATCATGCGGCCGCGCATGGAGGGCGCATCGCGCCACACGCCAAGGCCGGCGATCATGTCGCGCCGCATGGCGTCCGACACGGTCAGGCGGGTGGTGGACCGGCCCTTGGCGAGGGCGGCGGACACATCGGCGGCGTTGGCTGCGGCGATGGCGGCCCAGACGGCGTCGTCATCCAGCCGCGCGGCGAAGCGCTCGAAAAAGGCGGTGATCTGATCGTCCGTGACCGAACCCATCCGCATGAACGCCGCGTGCGCTCTCTCCACCGCGTCGGAGGCGATGCGGGCCTCGCCGGCCGGCACATGCAGCAGCTCGCCGCTGGACTGGACCACGATAAGCCGGTCGCCCGGCCGAAAGCGCGCCGCCAGATCGGCGGAGACAGCCGCAAAGCGATCTCCGCCGAACGGGATCGGCATGCCCGGCTCGAGTTTCGTCAGGACGCCCGTGCTCATCGGGCGGTCTATGGCACATCCGCCCCGCAAGCGGGAGCGTGCGGGGCGCCTACGCAGCCCGCCCGGAGCCTGACTGGTGGTGCGAGTCATCCTCCACATACCAGTCCTGGACCAGGCGGCCGGACTTCGGCTCGCGTCTCCAGAGGGCGAACAGCGAGCCCGCCGGCCAGCGCGGGGCCTGCGACGGGGCTTGGGTCTTCTTCTTGAACGGAAAGATCATGACTCACCTCCTGCCGGCCGCGAGGCCCGGGGAGAGCCTGAAGGTCAGGCCAGACCGGGCGCCGGGAACGGCACAATGTTTCGATGGGGTCTCTGGCTAGGCATGGGGCCTTCGTTGCTGACGTCGGCGATTCGCGCCGATGTTGGAAAGATGGGTGTGAAAATATCGTTTGTCAACAAGGCTTTACCGAAAATGATCAATCCGTACACGGACTAATGGCCGGAGACGGCCGGGAACGGACGCTCCTCCCTCCTGTCGCGGAGGTCATCGTCCGATCAAGGCCAGATCGTCGGCATGGATCAGGGTGGGTCCGGAGGTGTAGCCCAGCGCCTCCTCGATGGCGCCCGAGCGCAGGCCCATGATCCTCGCGGCCTCGGTGGCGTCGTAGCGGCAGAGGCCACGCGCCACCTCCTGCCCTTCCAGGTCGCGCACCACCACCGCGTCGCCCTTGTCGAACCGGCCTTCGACCTTGCGCACGCCGGCCGGCAGCAGGCTCTTGCCCTGGCGCAGGGCGGCGGCGGCGCCGGCGTCCACCACCAGCGCGCCCTGGGGATGCAGCGAGCCGGCGATCCAGGCCTTGTAGGCGGCCGTGGTGCTGGTCGACGCCTGGATCAGCGTGGCGGCGGCGCCGTCCTCGATGGCCGCGAGCGGCGAGTCCCGCCGGCCCAGGGTGATCAGGGTGGCGCAGCCGGCGTGCTGGGCTATGCGGGCGGCCATCAGCTTGGTGGCCATGCCGCCGGAACCCACGCCCGCCAGGGCGTTGGCCCCTCCCGCCATGGCCTCGATCTCGGGCGTCAGCTCGCCGATGGTCGCCAGCCGTTCCGCCGCCGCATCGCGTCGCGGATCGGCGGTGTAGAGCCCGTCCACGTCCGACAGCAGGACCATCAGGTCCGCCCCGATCATCTGGGCGACCCGCGCCGCCAGCCGGTCGTTGTCGCCGTAGCGGATCTCCTCGGTGACCACCGTGTCATTCTCGTTGATCACCGGAACCACCTTCAGGCCCAGCAGGGTCTCCACGGTGGCGCGGGCGTTGAGCCAGCGGCGGCGGACTTCCGTGTCGTCGCGGGTCAGCAGCACCTGGGCGCAGATCACGCCGTGCGGTTCAAAGGCTTCCTCCCAGGCCCGCATCAAAAGGCTCTGGCCGGCGGCGGCGGCGGCCTGCTTCTCCTGCAGGCTCAGGTTCCGCCGCTTCAGGCCCAGCCGGCGGCGTCCGAGGGCGATCGAGCCCGACGAGACCACCAGCACCTGCTGGCCGCGCGCGGCCATGCGCACCACGTCGGCCGCGAACCCCTTCAGCCAGGCCTGGTCGGCCCGGCCGCTCTCCTCGTCGATGAGGATGGAGGAGCCGACCTTGACCACCAGGCGGCGGGCGGCGGCGATCGGGCTCGTGCTCACGGCC
>FTHP01001271.1_pt1 | contig 10046 bp, 11 predicted proteins | sample 1640961 | NCBI WGS metagenome assembly FTHP01 (sample SAMEA3914788, study PRJEB12502) | metagenome | biome: forest; material: soil | place: Canada | collected 2011-07-03 | depth 0.1 m
CGCCCTTGGGCGCCCATATTTCGGTTCTGAGAGGCCGCCGCCCCCCTCCCCGACCCTCCCCCTCAGAGGGGGGAGGGAGCCTCGGGTGTAATTGCGGGGCCTCGCGGCGCCCGCCCTACCAGCCCGACTTCATCCCATACGGCACCGTGTTCAGCACCGCCTCGACGCGGATGATCTTGCCGTCCTGGATCTTGAACAGCTCGAAGATCTCGAAGGCGTAGGGGGCGTCGAAGGGCGGGGGGACGTGCAGGTTGGTCCCGTCGGTCTCCTTGACGTCCTTGATCGTGCCGTTGTGGTCGAAGAACACGATGGCCAGGCCCAGGCCCTTGACCTGGTCCATGATCGGATAGCGCCGCTCGCGGATCGAGGTGATGAACGGTGAAAAGCCAGTGGCGAACTGGGCCCCGCAGGTCATCTTGCCGATGCCCTGGCCCTTGTCGTTATTGGCCGTGACCATGCCGTTCTCGATCCTGGTGCAATCGGGATCGAAGGGGGTCAGCTTGTCGGTGGCGTGCTCCAGGCCCTCGAAATAGGAGTCGGTGATCGCCACCATCTCGCCGCGGCCCCGGCGCTGCTCGGGCGGGACGGTCTCATAGAACACCGGCTTGGGCGTCAGCACCGGCGGGGCGCCGCCGAAGGGGCCCTGGCCGGGCGCGCTGCGCGCCACCTGCATCTCGATCTGGCTGATCCGATTGGCGCTCTGGATGTGCAGGCGCACGGCGATGATCGCCTGGCGGCCGCTTTCCCTGACCGTGGCGAAGGCGCCCGCCTCCTGCGTGGCGGGGTCCACGAAGGTCAGCTTGTAGCCGCCCAGGCCATCGATCGTGCCCCAGAGGCCGTCGCCGAGCTTCAGGCTCGAACCGTTCTCGGTGTAACGGGCGTCGCGGGTGAGCGGCAGCTTGGTGGGGTCGCGGGCCGCCAGCGCGCCGAGGTAGGTGTCGAGGAACCCTTCCAGGCACGCCCGGTCACAGGTGGGCGGAACGATCGCCGCGCTGGCCGCTCCCGCTCCGATGAAAAGTCCGGCGGCCGCGCACACCCCCGCAATCACAGCCTTCATGGTCGATCTCCCCATCCTGTCGTTCATATCGCCGGCCAGCCGCCGCCCATGCCGTAGGGCGCCGGGATCACCACCGCCTCGATGCGCATGATCTTGCCGTCCTGGATCTTGAACAGCTCGCCGATCTCGAAGGTGAAGGGCGTCTGCATGTCGGGCGGCACCGGCGACACCGTCCCGTCGGCCAGGGTCTGGGTCTTCATCTTGCCGGCGTGATCGAAGAAGACCATGGCGTAGACCAGCCCCCGCTCCTCATCGACCACCGGATAGCGCCGGTCGCGGATGCGGGTGATGAACTGCGAGAAGTGGGTGGCGAACTGGGCGTGGCAGCCCAGCTTCCACATGGCCAGGCCGCCCCCCGGATCGGGATTGTTGGCGGTGACCACGCCGTTCTCGATGCGCTGACAGCCGTCGTCGAAGGGCGTGAGCTTCTCCGTGGCGTGGGTCAGGCCCTCGAAATAGGAGTTGGCCACCCGGACCAACTCCTTGCGCGAGCGCCGCTGCGACGGGGTCAGGGCCTGATGGAAGATCGGCTTGTCCGTCAGGTCCTGCGGCGCGCCGAACACCAGGCCCTGCTTGGGCCGCACGACGATGGCGTCGATCTCGGTGATCTGGCCGGCGGCGACCTTCAGGCGCACGGCCAGGATCTGGTGGTGACCGCTCTCGCGCAGGGTGACGAAGGCCATCACCTGGCCGACCTGCGGATCGGCGGCGTAGAGCTTGTAGCCCTCGGTCGCCTCGGCCGTGCCCCAGAGCCCGTCGCCCAGGTGCAGGGTCTGGCCATCCTCGGTGTAGCGGATGGTCTTGGCCAGGGGCAGCCGGGCGGCGTCATGGGCGGTCAGGGCGTCGAGGTACTTGTCGACATAACCCTGCAGACAGGCCCGATCGCAGCCGCCGGGCTTCGCCGCCGACGGACCGGCGCCCAGCAGCAGCACGGCCAGCGCCGTGGCTGCGATCGAGATGCCCTTCATGCCCCTTGATCCCTCCGGCACGGGCTTCTCAGGAGCCCTGTCATAGGGCGCTAGCTTAGGCTGCAATGCGCCGCTTACAATGCCTGTTCGAGAGGACACGCCCATGACCGCACCCGACCTGGTCCTGCCGACCCGGCGCGAGCTCTATTACGGCGGCGGTTGGCGCGCCCCGGTGCTGGGAGGCTGGTCAGAGAGCCGCAATCCGGGCTCAGGCGAGCTGCTGTGCAAGGTGGCCTCGGCCTCGCCGGAGGACGTCGACCTCGCTGTTGCGGCGGCGAAGGAGGGCTTCAGGGTCTGGCGCGACGTGGCGCCCCGCGAACGGGGCCGGATCCTGCGCGAGATCGCCGCCCGCCTGCGCCGCAACGGGCCGGAGCTGGCCATGCTCGACGCAGCCGACTGCGGCAATCCCGTGGGCGAGATGCTGGGCGACGCCGAGGCGGCGGCCTCGCAAGTGGAGTTCTTCGCCGGGCTGGTCACCGAGATGAAGGGCGCCTCCATCCCCATGGGCCCCGACGCAGTGAACTTCTCGGTGCGCGAGCCGCGCGGCGTGATCGGCCGCATCCTGCCGTTCAACCACCCCTTGATGTTCTGCGCCGGCAAGACCGCCGCCATCCTGGCCGCCGGCAACAGCGTGGTGATCAAGCCGCCGGAGCAGGCGCCGCTGTCGGCCCTGCGCATCGCCGAGCTGACGGCCGACCTGATGCCCGCCGGCGTGTTCAACGTCCTGCCCGGAGGCCGAGAGGCCGCCGCTTGCCTGGCGGCCCATCCCGGGATCGCCATGGTGGCCCTGGTCGGCAGCGTGCCGGCGGGTCGCGCGGTGATGCGGGCGGCATCCGATACCCTCAAGCCCGTGCTGCTGGAGTTGGGCGGCAAGAACGCCGTCATCGGCTTCGCCGACGCCGATCCGGACGAGGTGGCCCAGGCGGTGATCGCCGGCATGAACTTCGCCTGGTGCGGCCAGTCCTGCGGCTCGACCAGCCGCGCCTTCCTGCACGAGGCGATCCACGACCAGGTGATCGAGCGCGTGAAGGCGCTGATCGCCCGCTTCCGCCCCGGCCTGCCCACCGATCCCCGCACCACCATGGGCGCCGTGGTCAGCCGCGAGCAGCGCGACCGCGTGCTGCGCTACATCGAAAGCGCCAGGGCCGAGGGCGCGACCCTGGTCTGCGGCGGCGGCCCGCCGGCCGACCCTACCCTGGCCGAGGGCTTCTTCGTCGAGGCCACCGTCTTCTCGGACGTGACGCCGCATATGACCATCGCCCGGGAGGAGATCTTCGGCCCGGTGCTGGCTATCCTGAAATGGAGCGACGCCGGGCGGATGCTGGAGGAGGTCAATGCCGTCGAATACGGCCTGACCTGCTCGATCTGGACCAACGACATCACCACCGCCCATCGCACCGCGTCACGGGTCGAGGCCGGGTTTGTCTGGGTGAACGAAACGGCCAAGCATTTCCTGGGGGCGCCCTTCGGCGGCTACAAGCAGTCGGGCATCGGGCGCGAGGAGTGCCTGGAGGAGCTGATGGCCTTCAGCCAGGAGAAGAACATCCACATCCGGCTGAGGGGGGCCTGAGCCGTGCGCTTCCCCGACACCCCCACCTTCACCGGCTTCAACGCCCCGATGCGGATCGAAGCGGACATCCGCGACCTGGAGGTGGACGGCGAGATCCCCGCCGCCTTGGAGGGGACCTTCTACCGCTGCGGTCCCGACTTCCATTATCCGCCGCGGCTGGGCGACGACATCAATCACAATGGCGACGGCGTGGTCTCGATGTTCCGCTTCGCCGGCGGCAAGGTGGACTTCTCCATCCGCTTCGTCCGCACCGAGAAGTTCCAGCTGGAGGCCAAGGCGGGCAAGGCCCTGTTCGGCATGTACCGCAACCCCTTCACCGACGATCCGTCGGTGGCCGGGCGCGACCGGACGCTGGCCAACACCAATGTCGTCTTCCACGCCGGGCGGCTGCTGACGCTGAAGGAGGACGGCCTGCCCTACGAGGTCGACCTCAACACCCTGCAGACCCTCGGCCGGCACGATTTCGGCGGCCGCATCCGCAGCGAGACCTTCACCGCCCATCCCAAGATCGATCCGGTGAGCGGCGAGATGATCGCCTTCGGCTATGAGGCGGCGGGCCTGGCCACCCGCGACATGGCCGTGCAGACGATCGACGCCTCCGGCGCCCTGGTGCGCGAGGAGTTCTTCGAGGCGCCCTACGTCTCGTTCCAGCACGACTTCGCCGTCACTGAGAAGCACATCCTCTTCGTGCTGATGCCCACCACCACGTCCATCGAGCGGATGAAGGCGGGCAAGACCCACTGGGTGTTCGAGACGGGCCTGCCCATCGAAGTGGGGATCATGCCGCGCGACGGCGGCGTGAAGGACCTCAGATGGTTCAAGGCGCCCGGCCGCGGCGTGGGTCACATGCTCAACGCCTTCAGCGAGGGCTCCAAGGTCACGCTGGACACCTTCGTCTCGGAGCGGAACCAGTTCCCCTTCGTCCCCAACGGCGACGGCACGCCCTTCGACCGCGCCGCCGGCACGCCCCGCCTGACCCGCTGGACCTTCGACCTGGACTCCAACTCCGACGGGTTCGCCGAGGAAACCCTGTTCCCCGACTTCATGGAGATGCCGCGCACCGACGACCGTTACCAGACCCGGCCGCACCGCTACGGCTTCTGCGCCATCATCGACATGACCCGCCCGCCGGCGCGGGCCGGCACGCTGGGGCCCGGCTGGAACACCCTCGTCCGCGTGGACCTGGCCGGCCGGACGCTGGGCCGCTGGTACGTCGGCGAGAACACCGCCGCCCAGGAGCCGCAGTTCATCCCCCGCTCCCAAGGCGCCCCCGAAGGCGATGGCTACCTGATCAGCGTCCTGACCCGCCTCGAGGGCGACGCCTACCGGAGCGAACTCGCCATCCTCGACGCCCAGCGCCTCTCCGAAGGCCCGGTCGCCACCGTCCGCCTCCCTATGCGCCTCCGCAACGCCATCCACGGCAACTGGGTGGCGGCCTGACCACCGGAAGAAGGAACCACGAACCACACGAAAAGCACGAACAGGCCGGTCGTCCGGCGACCGCCGACCAATAAAGGCGCGCGTGCCGCGCAATGATCGAGGGGGTTCCCCCGTTCGTGTTTTTCGTGTGGTTCGTGGTTCGTTTCTTCCCCTCTTCCCCCGACACGTCGAACGAGGAATCGCCGAATGACTGGACCGGAACTGCCGCCGAACCTTGAGCCCATCAAGCTTCAGGACATGCTTCCGAAGTTCGAGTACGCCTTCCAGACCCGGGTGCTGACCGGTTATGTGCACCGCATCCCCTATGCCGGCGGCCATCGGCTGATGGTGAGCTGCGAGGGCGGCGACATCGACGGGCCGATGCTGAAGGGCCGCATCCTCAATGGCGGCAACGAGTGGCCGATGATCCGCCCCGACGGGGTGGGCATGGTCGACGCCCGCTACACCTTCGAGAGCCATGACGGGGTGTTCATCAACATCCGCAACATCGGCTACCGCTGGGGCCCGCCGGGCGTGATCGACCGGGTCAATGCGCTGGAGGAGTTCGTCGATCCCGAGACCTACTACATGCGCACCACCCCGATCTTCGAGGCGCCGCCCGGACCCTATGACTTCCTCTCGCGCCACTGCTTCGTCGGCATCGGCGAGCGCCAGAAGGAATGCCTGTTCATGCGCTACTACATGATCACGTGAGGGTGCTCACGCCGCCGGCTGGCGCACGCCGAGGGCGGCGAAACGGGAGCGGTACTGGGCGGGGGTCATGCCGGTGGTGCGCTTGAACAGGGCGCGGAAGAAGGCGACGTCCTCGTAGCCCACGGCCGAGCTGACCGTCTGCACCGGCGCCGCGTCCCGTTCCAGCATCGCCTTGGCCAGCTCCACCCGCGCGGCCTGGACATAGGCGCCGGGGAAGCGGCCGGTGGCGGCCTAGAACCGGCGCACGAAGGTGCGCGCGCTCATGCCGGCCCGGTTGGCGAGGCGCTCGATCGACAGGTCCTCGCGGCAGTGGTCCTGCAGCCAGGCCTCCACCGACCGGATCGCTGTATCCCCGTGGTCGGGCGACAGGGGCAGCACCGCATAGCCCGCCTGGCTCACCCGCGGCATGTTCAGCAGCAGGGCCTTGGCGCATTGCACGGCCACCTCGTGCCCGCAGAGCTTCTCAACCAGGTAGAGGCTGACGTCGATGGAGGCGCAGACCCCGCCACTGCAGAGCACGCGCGCATCCTCGGTCACCATCATCTCCGGCCGCCAGACCACCGCCGGCCAGCGCCGCGCGAAGTCCGCCGCCAGGGCCCAGTGCGTGGTGGCCATGCGTCCGTCCAGCAGGCCCGCCTCGGCGAGGTAGGCCGCGGCCATGCAGACGCCGGCGACGTGGGCCCCCTGGTCGTACTGCCGCCTCAGCCAGGGCGGCAGCGCCGTGTTCGCCGGCAGCTTCTGGTCCAGCTTCAGCCCCGAGGTGGAGACCACGACGATATCCGTGCGCTCGATGTCGTCGATGGACGCCTGCGGCGTCAGGGCCAGCCCGTGAGAATTCCGCACCGGCTGGCCGTCAAGCGTGGCGGTGGTGACCCGGAAGCGGGGCTCGGGCGCCTCGCCATGCAGCTGCCGCCAGAGCGTTCCGGCGGAGTGGAACACCTCGATCGGCATGATCGCCGTTGACGAGAACCCGTCCTCCAGGAGCACGACCGTGACGTCGAGCACCCCGTCGTCCGCTTCCAGGCCGGCCATGTCAGCCCCGCGCGGTGGTCGGGTCGATCATCCCGGTGACCTCGGTGATCCTGGTCGCGGGAAAGCCGCTGAGCCGGGAGTGCTCGCGGATGACCTCTTCGTCCTCGGCCAGATAGACGCAGAACGTCTTGTCCTTGGCGACGTAGGACTGCACCCACTGGACCTTGGGTCCGAGCCTGGCCAGGGCGTCGTTGGAGGTCTTGGCCGCCCCGCTCAGCTGCTCGGCGCCGAGGGCCTGCACGCCGGGGAGGTCGCGTTCGATGATGTAGCGCTTCATTGGAAGGTCTCCGTCAATGTCGGAGCCTAATTTCGGCCTGTCGGGGTCTCGGGGGAAGGGGCCGATCATGACATCGAGCAGGGGTGATCGTGTCAGACCGCAGGCGACCGGGGTTCTGAAGCCGCCAGAACGTGCACGACGGAAACCGCCGTCCCTGGGCTGGCGCCGGCGACCTCGACACGGGCGTCGAGCTGGTTTGAGAGCGCCTCCACGATGCTCGTGCCCAGGCCGGGCTTGGCGCTGGCGGAATCCTTGGGCATGCCGACGCCGTCGTCGGTGACGCTGAGCGTCCACCCGGCGCCGCTGGACCGATAGGCGACGATGATCTTGCCTGGCCTGCGTCCCGGAAAGGCGTGCTTGAGCGCGTTGATCACCAACTCGGTGACGATCAGTCCAAGGCTGACGGAGACGTCCGCAGCCGTGACGCTCGCGTCGACGTCCACGCTCAGCACGAGAAGCTTCGGATCGTGGATCATCGAGGCGCCGATGCTGCGGCAGAGGTCCGTGAAGTAGGGGCGCAGCTCGACATCCCCCAGCCGCGTCTGGGCCATCTGCTTCTGCACCGAAGCGACGGACATCACCCGGTTGTGGGCATCGTAGAGGTGGCCTCGCGTCTCCTCGGACTGCACCCGCTTGGCGCTCTGCAGCAGCACGCTGGCGATGATCTGCAGGCTGTTGGCGACGCGGTGCTGCAGCTCCTGCAGCAGGATCGCCTTCTCTCGCAGCAGATCGTCCTTGAGCTTCTCGTTGGCGCGGATTTCGGTGACGTCCGACACCGCCATCACCAGCCGGACATTGTCCCCGTCGGGGAAATCCAGCTTGTGCGCATTGATCACGACCTGGCGGGTCTCGCGGCCCTTGCGTTTGAGCTCCAGCTCGTAGGAGTCGATCTGGGAGTTGCCCGAGACCGTGGCCGTCAGCGCCGAAACGAGCTGGGGCGCGCCCCATTCACCCTCCCCAAGCTCGCCGATCTTGCGGCCCGGCGCTTCATCCGGAGGAATCTGGAACGCTCCGCAGAACGAGTCGCTCGCGGCGATGACGGCAAGGTCCCCGTCCAGAAGCACCACGGGCGAGCGGGACGATGCGATCAGTACGGACGCCAGGCTGGCCGGCGGCGCCGCGTACGACGATTGAGGGGTGGGCATCTTCGCGCCTCAAGCAACCGTAGGCTCGCGGAGCGAGAGCCATACCCGGCGTCGGTGACGGCCCTGGTCATGGAGCGGTCGTCGTCTCTGCGGCGGGAGCTCGGGAGCATCCCTCCGGACGGTGACGGCCATCAAAGCGGAGGCCGCTGACAGAGGCTATACGTCCGAGAGCGTACAAACGTTCCGAGCCGGTCCTGGCAAGAACTACATTCGGTTGTACCGGAACAGGACCGCGCCGAGTGGGTTAGAGGCTGGCTATGTCAGTTTCCCATCATCACGATCACCGCGCGCATTCTGTTCTTGTCGTCGAGGACGAGGCCCTGGTCCGCAGCTGCGTCGCCTTCCAGTTCGAGAGCGAGGGATTTGCCGTGATCGAGGCCGCGGACGCGGAAGAGGCGTTGAGGGCGTTCGAAGACCACCCGGAGGTCGAAGCCGTATTCACCGACTGCAACATGCCCGGCCGTTTTGATGGGTTGTCGCTGCTGCAACAGATCTTCGAGCGCCGCCCGGACGTGCGGCTGATCCTGACGTCGGGGCGGGGAGAGCCCGATCCTGGCGACATGCCCGACGGCGCCATCTTCCTGGCCAAGCCCTACGACATCCGCTCGCTGGCGGCCCTCGTCCTGGCCCACTGAGCCTTGCGCGCCTCGCCTTGTCCGGCGCGGGATTCGGGCCTAAGGGCGTCCGGTCCAGGCGGCGACGCCCGCCGCCGAGGGGGACGGCAGGCCATTGAGCAGGCTCCAGCTCTCCATCGCCATCGGCGACTATGACCGGGTCCAGCCCCTGACCGACGGGCGGGTCCGGATCGACGGCTGCGATCCGATCTTCATGCACCTGGAGCCGGAGGAGGTGTTCTTCCGCGCCTTTCGCCAGCAGGCGTTTGACGTCTGTGAGCTGTCGATCTCGACCTTCAGCCTGCGCACGGCCAGGGGCGACAATCCCTTCGTGGGCGTGCCGGTCTTCCCGTCGCGAGCCTTCCGCCATACCGCCATCTACATCCGGACGGACCGGGGCATACTCAAGCCGCAGGACCTGCGCGGCAAGCGGATCGGCATCCCCGAGTACCAGCTCACCGCCAACGTCTGGGCCCGGGCGATCCTCTTGGACGACCACGGCGTGGACCCCTCGCATATCCGCTGGATCCAGGGCGGCCAGGAGCAGCCGGGCCGTATCGAGAAGGCCGGCTTCACCCTGCCGGACGGCGTCCACATCGAGCCGGCGCCCGACGGCAAGACCCTGTCGGGCATGCTGGCGGCGGGCGAGATCGACGGCCTGATCGCCCCGCGCGCGCCCTCCTGCTTCCTCGCAGGCGCGCCTGACGTCGGCTGGCTGTTCCCCGATCCGCAGGCGGCGGCATCGGACTGGTACCGCCGCACCGGGGTGTTCCCGATCATGCACCTGCTGGGCGTCCGCAAGAGCCTCGCCGAGCAGCACCCCTGGCTGCCCGTCGCCCTCTACAAGGCCTTCGACGAGGCCAAGCGCCTGACCATCGCGGGCCTGGCCGACCCGGCCGCGCCCAAGGTGACCCTGCCGTTCCTGGACGAGCAGGTCCGCGCCGCCCGCGCCCTGATGGGCGAGGATTACTGGCCCTACGGACTGGAGCCCAACCGCGTGGTGCTGGAGACCTTCCTCGACCACCACCACCGCCAGGGCCTGTCGGAACGCCGGCTGAAGCCGGAGGAGCTGTTCCACCCCTCGGTGGCGGAGAGCTTCAAGGTCTGAACCCCCTCACCGTCCCATTGCTTCGCAATGGGCCCCTCCCTCTCCCCGCCGGGGCGAGGGGTTCCGCGCTTTTCCCTCGCCCCGTTGGGGAGAGGGAGGGGCCCGCCGACCGAAGGGCGGTGGGAGGGTGAGGGGGCCGCTC
>FTHP01000621.1_pt1 | contig 10024 bp, 8 predicted proteins | sample 1640961 | NCBI WGS metagenome assembly FTHP01 (sample SAMEA3914788, study PRJEB12502) | metagenome | biome: forest; material: soil | place: Canada | collected 2011-07-03 | depth 0.1 m
GAGCCGTACGGGAGCTGACCGTGTCGCTTTTCAGGCGCTATCGCAAAGACGAAAGCGGCGTCGCGGCGGTCGAGTTCGCGCTGATCGCGCCGGTAATGGTGCTGATGTACTTCGGCCTGGTCGAGCTGTGCCAGGCGATGATCGCAGAGCGGAAGGCCAACCACGTGGCCTCGGCCGTTGGCGACCTGGTGGCTCAGGTGGACACGCTGAACGCCAGCGACGTGGACGACATCTTCTCCATCGGCAACACGATCATGTCGCCGTTCCCGGTCAGCACCCTGCAGATGCGGGTGACCAGCCTGACCGCCAACGCCCAGGGAACGCCCCTGGTGGACTGGAGCCGCGGCCAGGGCCTGACCAAGCTGGCTGCCGGCAGCACCCAGACCATTCCGCTGACGCTGGCGGCGGGCGACAGCATCGTCATGACCGAGGCCAAGTACTCCTACACCTCGGTGGTGCAGATGGTCCTGCCCAACGCGCTAAACTACAGCGAAGTCTACTATCTGCGTCCGCGGCGCTCCGACAAGGTCACCTGCAACGGCTGCTGAGCGCCTCCTGCAGGGGGTGAAGCGGCAGTGACCGGCCGTCCAGCGCGCTCACCGCCCGCACGCCGATCAGGCTGTTGGTGAGGAACACCCCCTCGGCCCGGTCCAGCGCGTCCCGCCCGGCGCGGACCTCCAGCGTCTCAACGCCCATCGCCGCCGCCGCCGCCATCACCTCGGCGCGCATGATCCCGTCCAGCACACCGCAGTCCAGGGCCGGCGTGAACAGCAGGTCGTGCTCGATCCAGAACAGGTTCGCCGCCGCCGCACAGGCGAGCTCGCCCCGCGTGTTGAGCAACAGCGCCTCTTCGGCGCCGAGATCGCGCGCCTCGCGCCGGGCCAGCACATTGTCCAGGTAGGACAGGGTCTTCAACCTCGAGACGGGCGAGGTCTCATTGCGGCGGAGCCCGACGGCGGCCAGGCTGACCGGCCCCTCTGGCGCCGGGGCGGCGAAGGCTGTGGCGATGAGCCGCGGCTCAGCCCCCTGCGGCCGGTCCAGGCCCCGCCCCGAACCGGGCGTCAGCGTGAGCCGGACCGCCGCACGATCCACGCCCACCGCCTGCGCCAGCGCCCTCTCGGCCGCCGACCTCAGCTTCGCCTCGTCGGGTGGGGCAAGACCCAGCACCGCGCAGGCGCGGGTGAGTCTCGCCAGGTGCCGCTCCAGCCTTTGCAGCCGGCCGCCCTCGGCCAGGATGGTCTCGAACAGCCCGTCGCCCAGCAAAAGGCCGCGATCGTCGTCGGGGATCATCGGCTTGGACCGACCAGGGCTGAGCGCAGGGCGTCGATCTTGGCTTCGGTCTCCAGCCGCTCCTGATGCGGGTCGCTGTCGGCGACGATCCCGGCGCCGGCCCGCGCCTCCCAGCGCCAGCCTTGCGCGTCCTCGACCAGCGCGGCGGTGCGGATCAGCACGCTGGAATCGCAGCGTCCGTCGAACCCGGCCCAGAACATCGACCCGCAATAGGGCCCTCGCGGCGGCTCGTAGTCGGCGATCACCTTGATGGCCTGCACCTTGGGCGCGCCGGTGATCGAGCCCGGCGGAAACGCCGACTCCAGCAGGTCCAGGCCGCCCTTGCCCTCGCAGAGGCCGCCGACCACCGTGGAGACCAGGTGGTGGACGTTGGCGAAGGTCTCGACCTTGAACAGTTCGGTCACCTTGACCCCCCCGGGCCGGCAGACGCGGGACAGGTCGTTGCGCATCAGATCGACGATCATCAGGTTCTCGGCGCGATCCTTCTCGCAGGCCAGCAGCTGGTCCTGGAGTTCCCGGTCGTGGGCTGGATCGGTCCCGCGCGGCCGGGTGCCCTTGATCGGACGGGTCTCGGCCATCAGCAGCGGCGCGCCGTCCACGCTGACGAAGCGCTCGGGAGAATTGGAGACCACCGCCCGGCCGGGCAGGCGCAGGTAGGCGGCGAAGGGGGCCGGGCTGGCTGACCAGAGCCGCTCCACCAGGTCGAACGGCCGCACGCCAGGAACGAGGCGGCCACCCCAGGCGCGGGCGATGTTGGCCTGGAAGATCTCGCCGGCGGCGATCCTCGCCACGACTGCGGCCACCGAGGTCTCGTAGGTCTCGCCCGGGGTCAGGACGTCGAAGGCGTCGGCCAGCGCCGCTTCGTGCGCCGGCGGACGGGGCGCGGCGCGCTCGAGCCGGCGCAGCGCCCGCTGAGCCCGGGCCATGGCGCGGAGCTCATCTTCCGCCCGGCCGATCGCCAGCACCTCTCCACGGACGTGATCGAAGGCCAGCAGGTCCAGATAGAGGCCGCAGGCGAGATCCGGCCAGCCCGGCAGCGCGCGGCGCCCGACCGGCTCCAGCCGGCCGCCGAGCTCATAGCCCAGCAACCCAGCCACGCCGCCCTGGAACGGCGGCCCGTCCGCCGCGCCCGCCGCCGGCTCTCCAAGCAGGGCCCGCATGGCCGCGAAGGGATCGCGCGGGTCGTCCGGCATGACCGAGAGCGCCGCTTCGGGCTCGTCCAGCACATAGGACCAACGCGCGCGATCGCTCTCGCCGCCAGACAGGAAGGCCATGGCGTACGGATGGTCCGCCGCGGCAGCGAGCACGTCGAGGGGCTCGCGCCAGGGGGCCTTGAGGATGGCGGTCGCGCGCATGGGCGGGTGGATAGCGCGCCAGCGGGCGGCGTCAAAGCGGCGCAGCGCCGCCGACGCGGCGCCCGCGCCACAGGGGACGTCATCACGCGAAGGCTCACGCCATGGTGATTAGAACCCGGGCGCATGGCGGAGCAATGTAGCGCCTTGGATGGAGGTCCAAGGTCCTAGACGCGTCCGCCGCAAGGTCATCCTTACGGCGGGCGCGTTTTTTTTGGCCCGATCCTGCACCCCGCCTGCGAGTCGTTCTCGCTGGTTCCTGAAAGCGCCGCCACTATAGTTCAGTGATCAGTCCCGTCATGGACGAGGACGCATCGGTTTGCGATCTCCGCCGTTCACGTCCCCAATGGTCACATTGTCCAGCGATACCAATGCCCGCGCCGGCGCCCAGACGGTGGACCAGACCTCAAAGCTGACCCGCCGGATCACCATGCTGTCGGTCTCGGCGGCCCTGGGGCTGGTGGCGATCAAGCTCGCCGCCTGGATCGCCAGCGGTTCGATCGCGCTCCTGGCCTCGCTGGCGGACTCCAGCCTGGACGTCGTCGCCTCCGTGGCCACCTTCGCGGCGGTGCGCTGGGCCGCCGCCCCGCCGGACAACCAGCACCGCTACGGGCACGGCAAGGCGGAAGCCTTCGCCAGCCTGCTGCAGGCCGGGCTGGTGTTCGCTTCGGCCGCCTTGATCGGCCAGGAGGCGATCCAGCACCTGATCAAGCCAAAGCCCATTGCGGCCGAGGGATGGGCCATGGGGGTGATGGCCGTCTCCACGTTTGTGACCATCCTACTGGTCCGCGCCCAGGCGAAAGTGCTGCGCCGGGTCCAATCCGTGGCGGTCGCGGGCGACCGGGCCCACTACGTCGTGGACGTCGCCGCCAATCTGACCGCTTTCGCCGGCATTGCGCTCAGCCTCTGGCTCGGATCACCGTTTTGGGACGCAGCCGCGGGGCTGTTCGTCACCGCCTGGCTGGTGTGGGGCGCGATCCAGGTGTTCCGGGACAGCTCCAGCCAGCTGCTGGACCATGAGCTTCCCGACGCCGACCGGGCGGAAATCATGGCGCGCATGACCTCCGATCCCCGGGTCAAGGGCGTGCATCAGCTGCGCACGCGGGCCTCGGGGCCCTACATCCACATCCAGATGCATGCCGACCTGGAGCCGACGCTCAGCCTGGAGCAGGCGCACGAGGTGGTGATCGAGGCCGAGAACCGCGTGCTGGAAGCCTTCCCCGCCGCCGACATCATCATCCACCAGGACCCCCAGGACCGCGCCCAGGCCCACGGCGGCGCCTTCGCCGAGAAAGAGCATCACGGCTGACGGTCGAGCGCCCTACCGGGCGTGTGCCGACTTCCACTGCATGGCGTGCAGGATACGGCTCCTGACCGAGGGATGGTCGTAGAACACCGCCTCCTCGAGCGGCGACGGATCGGCCTTGTCGCCGCCGTGCTGGCGCAGGACCATGGCGGCCAGGCCGTCGGGCTCGCGGGCGTGGTCCAGCGAATACTGGTCGGCCCGCACGTTGACCGCGCGGTCGAAGGCGTTGAACAGCGGCGTCGCAACGATGATCCACCCAAGCAGGATCATGGCCATGACCGGCAGGCCGGCCGGATCGGCGACACCGAACTCCACGCCGAGCACGCGCGCCAGGGGCCGGTAAAGCAGTCCGGCTGCAACCGCGCCGGCGAAGACGAGGCCCGCCAGCACCGCGGCGAAGCTTGGCTGGTCGCCATGGGCGTAGTGGCCCAGCAGGTGGCCGACGTGGGCGCGGGCCTCGGCGGGCCCCGCTTCCTCCAGCATGCCGCGGCTGATCACCATCCTTGGCCGACCGGGCAGGCCGGTGACGTCGGCGTCGACCTCGGGATTGGACGAAAGATAGATCTGCCTCGCCGCCAGACCGCTCTCGCCGATGAGCCGGACCAGCCCGTCCCGCACCGGCCCCGGCGGCGCGGCCGGCAGGGCGGCAGAGCCCGAAGCCAGGGCGTAGGGCGCCCAAACGGCGGCGAACGCCAGGGCCGCGGCCACGCCTCCGACCCAGGCCCACCATGTCCGGGGGGCGCGTCGGATCGTCGCGTAGATCAGCGGCAGGCAGACGGCGCCAAGGCTCACTTCCAGCAGCGCCTGCCCGGCCAGGGCGTGGACGTTGGCGAGGAGGCCGAACGGATGCGGCCTCAACCCGTCGAAACGCCAGGCGATGAACAACGACCAGGGCGCCTGCAACGCCAGCAGCAGGGCGACGAAGCCGCCCCCGCAGGCGGCCGACGCCAGCCAGGGGCGCGGCCCCTCGCCCTCGATGGCGCCCTTCAGTCTTGCGACCAGGCCGCTCTTCAGGATCAGCCAGCAGGCCAGGATCGCCACGAGCCCGCCGCCGAGCCCGCCCACGTGGCCGAGGTCGGTCCAGGACGCGGCCAGAGCACGGTCGGCCGGTGAAATGCGCGAGAGCCAGGCGGTGGTCGCGGCCTCGGGATCCAGCACGGCTCAGGCGCCCGTGGGTCCCGGCGCGGGCTTGACGGCCTTGGCATACCAGCCGGCCAGCGGACCCAGTGGATAGAGCATCTGGCCGATGAAGTTCGGCGGCACGCCTTCAACGCCATAGGTCTGCGGCAGCGCGCCCTTGGGCATGTAGAAGGTGCCGAACAGCACATCCAGCACCGGGAAGGTCGGCGCGAAGTTCTTGTCGCGGATCGCCGGGTCACTGGCGTGATGCCACCTGTGGAACACCGGGCTCGCCAGCACGTATCTGAAGGGGCCGAAGGTCCAGTTGAGGTTGGCGTGGACCAGGGCGGCGTGCACGAAATTGATCGGGGCCAGGACGATGAACGCCAGCGGCGAGAAGCCCATCAGCTGGACCAGCACCGCGACGCTGGTCGAGTAGGCCAGGTAGTTGACCGGATGCACCCGGAAGGTGGTGGCCCAGTCCACCTGCTCGGCGCCGTGATGGACCGCGTGGAAGGGCCAGAGCGCGCCGTGGTGGAAGGCGCGATGCAGCCAGTATTGGATGACGTCCGTGACCACCAGGATCACCCCCATCTGGGCGACCAGCGGCAGCTTCGGCATCCATCCCCAGCCGTCATGCATCGACTTGAGCAGCGCGGGGGCATGGGCGGGCAGGACCGCACCGACCGTTCCCTTGATCAGCGCCCAGGACAGGCCGGCGTAGAACAGCACGTTGACGAAGTAGTAGAGCACGTCGTCGGCGGTCTCGCGGGTGAAGACCTTCTGCCCCGGGTTGCAGGGGAACAGGCGCGAGAGCACCCCGAAGCCGAGGGCGCACGCGCCCACCATGATGATCGACCAAGGCATGCCGGGATCCGTGGATGGCGAGGGCTGCACCCTAGAGGCGCAGCGATAAGTTTGCGTAAAGCCGCGCACGGCGGATTCGCGGTAAACGGGACCTTAAGGCCTCTCCTGTTCATTGACGTTTTCGCCATACCCGCCGTCGGCCCATGAGCGCCCAGCGCACCCTCCACCATTTTCCCCTGGATCCGGCCTCCCGCCAGGCCCGGCTGGTGCTGGGCGAGAAGAAGCTCGCCTTCGCGGAGGTGATCGAGAAGTACTGGGAGGGCCGCCCCCAGTTCCTCGAACTGAACCCGTCGGGGCTGACGCCTGTGTTGATAGAGGAGGAGGCTGGCGTACGGGTCGTGTTCTGCGAGAGCCGGGCGATCATCGACCACCTGGAGGAAACCGAGCCGGAGCCGGGCCTGCTGCCCCGCGAGACCGCCTTCCGCGCCGAGGCGCGCCGGCTGATGCAGTGGTTCGACCGCAAGTTCGACTTCGAGGTCAATGCGCTCCTGCTGCATGAGAAGATGGAGAAGCGCCTGCTGGGCCTGGGCGCGCCCGACTTCGCCGCCATGCGCCGCGGCCGCGAGGGGCTGAGGTCCCACCTGCAGTACATGGAGCGGCTGCTGGACGCGCGCGACTGGCTGGCCGGCCCCCGGCTCAGCCTCGGCGACATCGCCGCCGCCGCCCACATCTCGGTGATCGACTATCTTGGGGACGTGCCCTGGAAGGACTATCCCGGGGTCAAGACCTGGTACATGAAGATCAAGTCCCGGCCGTCGTTCCGGCCGTTGCTGACGGACAAGATGCCGGGCCTGGTTCCGGCCACCCACTATGCGGACCTCGACTTCTGACCCGATCGGCGAGCGTGTCCGCGGCAAGGCGATCGCTCTGGGGTTCGATGTCTGCGGCTTCGCCTCGGTCGAGGCGCCCTGGCCCGCCGCCGGAAGGCTGGAAGAATTCGTGGCCCTGGGCCGTCACGGGACCATGGACTGGATGGCCGCCACCGCGACGCGGCGATCCCACCCCCGCGCCATGTGGCCGCAGGCGCGCTCGGCGGTGGTGCTGGGCCTGAACTACGGACCCGAAGCCGACCCCCTCGAGGCGCTGGAGCGCAGGGACCGGGCGGCGATCTCCGTCTACGCCCAGGGCGACGACTACCACGAGGTGGTCAAGCGCCGGCTGAAGGCCCTGGCCGGGTGGATGGCCGGCGACCTGGGCGGCGAGGTCAAGGTGTTCGTCGACACGGCCCCCCTGATGGAGAAGCCACTGGCCCAGGCCGCCGGCATCGGCTGGCAGGGCAAGCACACCAACCTGGTCTCCCGCGAGCACGGCTCCTGGCTGTTCCTGGGCTCGGTGCTCACGGATCTCGAGATCCCGCCGGACGCGCCGGAGGAGGACCACTGCGGCAATTGCCGGGCCTGCCTGGACGTCTGTCCCACGGGCGCCTTCCCGGCGCCCTACCAGCTCGACGCGCGGGCGTGCCTCTCCTACCTGACCATCGAGCACCGGGGGCCGATGCCGCGGCAGTATCGCGCGGCCATGGGCAACCGCATCTACGGCTGCGACGACTGCCTGGCCGTCTGCCCGTGGAACAAGTTCGCCGCCGCCGCCAACGAACAAGCCTTCCACCCGCGCGAGGTGTTAAAGGCGCCGCTGCTGGCGGAACTCGCGGCGTTGGACGACGCGGCGTTCCGCGCCCTTTTCAGCAAGAGCCCGGTCAAGCGCATTGGCCGGGACCGCTTCGTGCGCAACGTTCTCTACGCCATCGGCAACTCGGGCGAGGCCGGCCTGGCGGCGAGCGCGCGCGTGCTGCTGGACGATGCGTCGCCCCTGGTGCGCGGCGCGGCGGTCTGGGCGCTGTCGCGTCTGCTCGACCTCCCGGCCTTCGACGCCCTGGCGCAGGGCAAGACGGCCGGCGAGGCGGATCCTGAAGTCCGCCAGGAATGGCTCAGCGCGCCTTGTCCCGCGCCGCGCTGAGGCTCTTGCGGATCTCGTCGCGCTTCTCGTGGATCGAGGCGATGACCAGGCCCATGGGCACGCCGATGTCGACCAGCACGGCCTCGGACAGCTGCAGGCTGGCCTCGATGGTCTCGGGCACGGCGTCGCTGGCGCCCAGTTCATAGAGCCGCCGGGCGTGGCGGGCGTCCCTCGCGCGGGCCACCAGCACGACGTCCGGGCGCAGCCGCCGCACCGCCGCCGTCACCGCCTCGGCCGCCTCCGGCTCGTCGGTGGTCAGCACCACGCCCGGCGAATTGGCCAGGCCGCAACGCTCCAGCATCTCCGGCCGCGAAGCGTCGCCGTAATAGACCAGCCGGCCCTCATGGCGGGCCGCGTCCACCGATCGGGCGTCCCGGTCGATGCCGACCCAGGCGATCTGGTGACGGTCCAGCATCTCGCAGACCAGCTTTCCGACCCGGCCGTAGCCGATCACCAGGGCGCGGGCCTCCACGTCCGCTGTCGGCGGCGGCGAGGAGCGGGCGGCGGCTTCCGCCGCGCTCTGGGCCCGTCCGAGCCGTGCGCCAAGCACGCCCAGCGGCGGGATGGCGAACATGCTGAGGGTGGCCGAGACCACCATGGCCTGGGCGATGGCCGGGTCCAGCATTCCGGGGCCCTGGGCCTGACCGAGGATGACGAAGGCGAACTCGCCCCCCGCCCCCAGCAGCAGGCCGGCTTCCAGGGCCGCGCCGCCCTTGAGGCCGAACAGCCGCCCGAGGCCGGCGCCGAGCCCGGCCTTCAGCGCCAGCATGCCGGCGGCGACGGCGAGGATGAGCCCGGGCTCGGCCACGAGCAGCGAGAGGTTCAGGCCCAGGCCCACGGACAGGAAGAACAGCCCGAGCAGCAGGCCGCGGAACGGCCCGATCAGGACTTCGATCTCGTGCCGGTATTCGGTCTCGGCCAGCAGCAGGCCGGCGACGAAGGCGCCCAGCGCCATGGAGAGGCCGAGCAGCTGGGCGGCCAGGCCTGCGCCGATCACCACCAGGAGACTCGCGGCCATGAACAGGTCCTGGCTCTTGGCCCGGGCGGCGGACTTGAACAGCGGCCGCAGCACCAGCCGGCCTGTGACGATGATGCCTATCAGCCCCGCCAGCGACACCCCGATGGCGAGGATCGGATTGGCCGCCGTCGCCCCGCCGCCCAACAGCGAGAGGGCGATCAGGATGGGCGCCACGGACAGGTCCTGGAACAGCAGGATGGAGAACACCGCCCGTCCGGACGCGGCGTGCAGCCGCCCGGCCTCGGACATCACCGGAACCACCACTGCGGTGGACGACATGGCCAGGGCCGCGCCGAGGGCGAAAGCCGGGGCGGGGGCGATCCCGAACCCGACGGCCACAGCCGCGATCAGCAGCATCGCGACCAGGGTCTGCAGGGCGCCCAGGCCGAACACCTGCCGCCGCATCAGGCGCAGCCGTTCCCACGACAGCTCCAGGCCGATGGAGAACAGCAGGAACACCACGCCCAGCTCGGCGATGTCGGCGATCTGCTCGGGCTTGGAGACCGTGATGTAGTCGAGCCAGGGCGCCTCGGGCACATACCGCCCCAGGCCCTGGGGTCCCAGCGCCACGCCCGCGCCCAGGAAGCCCAGGATCGGGCTGATCTTCAGTCGCTTGGCCAGGGGCACGATGACGCCCGCCGTGGCCAGGAAGGCGATGACGTTGGAGTAGTTCGCCGGCTGCGCCGCGCTCATGCCATTTCCCTGGGGCCGGCCCGAGTATGGGGCAGCGGCTGCGGCCGCAGCAACAGGCTGCCGTTCGCCGGGCTGCTGATCATGGGTATTGCTCCCCGGCGGACCGTGGCCTAGGCATTGGTCGATGCAAGTGACTCGCAACTATAGGGGTTCGGGAAGGGCGCGGACTTTGTCCGCTCTCGCGGCCGCCCTGATTCTGTTGCTGCAGGGGCTGATTCCCGGCGCGGCGCTCGCGCATCGATCCACCGATGAGATCCAGGTCTGCACCAGCGCCGGGGTCAGGCTCATCACCGTCCCTGGCGACGCGGGCCATCGGGATCACGGCTTCGGAGGCCTCGCCTGCGAGCAGTGCGTGATGGCGAGCTTCGCCGCGATCACCCCGGCCTCCCCGCTGCTGACCCTTCGCTGGACCGAGGTCGACCC
>FTHP01000432.1_pt1 | contig 9973 bp, 9 predicted proteins | sample 1640961 | NCBI WGS metagenome assembly FTHP01 (sample SAMEA3914788, study PRJEB12502) | metagenome | biome: forest; material: soil | place: Canada | collected 2011-07-03 | depth 0.1 m
GCGTCCTGCTGGGCCGCGTGCTGCGCCTGCGCCTGAGCGACGGGGAGCGCGACCTCGCCTCGAACCTGATCAACACCGGCAAGGCCGACGAGGCGGCCGCGACCTTCGAGGGGCTGCGCCGTCCGGTCGTGTTTCAGTGCGGCTTCGGAGCGTCGGGCCTTCCGCACATGGGCACCTTCGGCGAGGCCGCGCGGCCCACCATGGTGCGCAACGCCTTTCGCGCCCTGACCGACGACGCCATTCCCACCCGCCTGATCGTCTTCTCCGACGACATGGACGGCCTGCGGAAGATCCCGGACAACGTGCCCAACCGGCAGATGCTCGAGGAGGACCGCGACAAGCCGGTCTCCCGCGTCCGCGATCCCTTTGGCGAACACGAGAGCTTCGCCCACCACAACAATGCCCGCCTGCGCGCGTTTCTCGACGGCTTCGGCTTCGACTACGACTTCATGTCCTCCACCGAATGCTACCGCTCAGGCCGGTTCGACGCTGTGCTGCTGCGCGTGCTCGAGCGCTTCGACGCGATCCAGGCGGTGATGCTTCCCACCCTCGGCGACGAGCGGCGGGCCACGTACTCTCCCTTCCTGCCGATCAGCCCGACGAGCGGCCGCGTCCTGCAGGCGCCGACGCTCGAGCGTCATCTGGACCGGGGCACGATCGTTTTCCCGGACGAGGACGGGACGCTGACCGAGGTGCCGGTCACCGGCGGCGCGGTGAAGCTGCAATGGCGGCCGGACTGGGCGGCCCGCTGGACGGCTCTGGAAGTCGACTACGAGATGTCGGGCAAGGACCTGGTCGATTCCGTGCGCATCTCCAACCGCCTGACCCGCGTGCTGGGCGGGGAGCCGCCGGAAGCCTTCCACTTCGAGCTCTTCATGGACGAGAACAACCAGAAGATCTCCAAGTCCAAGGGGAACGGCCTGACCATGGAGCAGTGGCTGCGCTACGGCGCGCCTGAAAGCCTCGCCTACTACATGTATCAGTCGCCCAAGTCGGCCAAGCGCCTGTACTTCGACGTCATCCCCAAGGCCACCGACGAGTATCTGCAGCACCTCGACGCCTACCATCGCGCCGCCGCGGAGGGCGCCAGCGCGCCCTCGGTCGACAATCCGGCCTGGCACGTCCACGGCGGAACGCCCCCCGAACAGGGGTCGCCGGTGTCCTTCAGCCTGCTGTTGAACCTGGTGTCCGCCGCCAACGCCCACTCCAAGGACATCCTCTGGGGCTTCCTGTCGCGTTACCTCCCCGGTGCGAGCCCGCAGAACCAGCCGCTGCTGGACCGCCTGGCCGGTTACGCGATCCACTACTACGAGGACTTCGTCCTGCCGCAGAAGCACTTCCGGGAGCCTGACGCCCGCGAGCGCGCGGCGATGGAAGACCTCGTCCGCCGCTTCAGGGCGCTGCCCCAGGGCTGCCAGGACGCCGAGCTGATCCAGGGCGAAGTCTACGCCGCCGGCAAGGACGCCGGGTTCGAGCCGCTGAGGGCCTGGTTCCAGGCGCTCTACGAGGTGCTGCTCGGCCAGAGCCAGGGGCCCCGCTTCGGATCCTTCGCCGCCATCTTCGGACTCGAAGAGACCATCGGCCTGATCGACCGGGCGCTGAGCGGTCATCTCGTCCCCGCTGAGTGACCGCCGTGCTGGAGATCGTGCGGCTCGATGCGGCACAGGCCAGGGCTCTGGCGTCCCAGCTCGGAGACGTGCTCGCCGACTGCGTCGCGGGCGGGGCCTCAGTGAGCTTCATGTCCCCTTTCCCGGCTGCGGAGGCGCAAGCCTATTTCGCAGGCGTTGCCGAGGAGGTGGCGCGGGACGAGGCCGCCATCCTCGCCGCGCGGCTGGACGGCCGCGTCGTGGGCACGGTCCAGCTCAGCCTGCACACCCCGCCCAACCAGCCGCACCGGGCTGACGTCCGCAAGATGCTGGTCCACCGAAGTGCGCGCCGGCAGGGCGTCGGCGCGGCTTTGATGCTCGCCGCCGAGAAGCTCGCCGCCGAACTCGGCCGCACGGTGCTGGTGCTCGATACGGTCACGGGCGGCGCCGGCGAGCGGCTCTACGCGGGCCTCGGCTGGACGCGCGTCGGAGAGATCCCGGACTACGCCTTGCTGCCCGAGGGCGGGCTCGTCGCCACCACTGTGTTCTGGAAACACGTCAGCCCGACGCCGCGATGACCACCGCGCCGGCGCCCACGAGCGCGACGCCCAGCCAGCTCGCGGCCGTCAGCTTCTCCCCCAGGAACACGGTGGCGAAGATCGCCACCAGCACCACGCTCAGCTTGTCGATGGGGGCGACCTTGGCCGCATCGCCGATCTTCAGCGCCCGGAAATAGCAGAGCCAGGAGGCGCCCGTGGCCAGGCCGGACAGCACCAGGAACAGATAGGTCCTCGGCGCAATCGAGGCCGGCGACTGCAACTGCCCGGTGGCCCACACGATCGCGGCGGTGACGGTCAGGATCACCACCGTGCGGATCAGGGTGGCGAAGTCGGAATTGACCCCCTGCACGCCCACCTTGGCGAAGATGGCGGTCAGCGCGGCGAACGCCGCCGAGCCCAGGGCCCAGAACTGCCAGGACGTCAGGACCGATTTCATGCCGGAGCGTCAGCTGGGAGCCCCCGGCGGGTCGATCAGTGCGAAACCAGCAGCGGCATGCGGGCGTGGCGAAGGATGTGCCGGCTGGCGCCGCCCAGCACCATCTCCTGCATCCGCGCGTGGCCATAGAGGCCCATGACGATCAGATCGGAATCCAACCGCGCGGCCTGGCGCAGCATGACGTCGCCGACGGGATGGTCCACGCTCGAGACGCGATGGACCTGGGCGGTCAGGCCATGCCTGGCCAGATAGGCCGGCAGGGTGTTCTCCACATCGTGGGTGGCGTCATCCTTGTCGATGACCAGGACGTCGATGTGCTCGGCCTCATGCAGCATGGGCAGGGCGTCCTTCAGGGCCCGGGCGGACTCGCGGCTCCCGTTCCAGGCCACCAGTATCCGCTTGCCGATCGGGTTGGTCGTCCACGCGGCGTGCACGAAGAGACAGGGGCCGCCGCTCGTCATGGCGATCTCCTCAGGAGCCGATTCGTTGCCGGAGCCGGAGTCGTCGGGGCTCGGCAGCACGACCAGGTCGGCCTGTCTGGCGAACCGGATCATCTCCGCGCGGGAGTCGCCTGAGACCGTCCTGAAGGCCGGCGTCAGTCCGCTGGCCTTGGCTGCGGCGGCGAGCGCCGCCTGTGTCTTCGCGGCTTCCTTCTGGAACTCCGCCGACTGCTGATCCGCCAGTTCGGCGAGGCTGAGCCCGGACAGGGAGGCGCCTTCCAGCCCGCCCAGGTAGGCGGTGATCGGCGGCGGCGTCACCAGCACGCCGGTCAGGCTTCCGCCCGAGCTGCGGGCCAGATCCGCGGCCAGTGACATTCTCACCGCGTCCGCAGCTCCCGATCCGGCTTGGACGATGACTTCCTTGAAGGCCATGGGGCAGTTCTCCTCAGTGACCGATCAGATATCATGGCGCGCGCGCGGATGCTCGGCTTAGATCAGCCCGCCCGACGGCGTAAGCACATATGACCGACGTCTTCACGCGCGAGAAGCGCTCATCGGTGATGCGCCAGGTAAAAGGGCGCAATACGACGCCCGAATTGAAGGTGCGACGGGTGCTGTGGGGCCTTGGCCTGCGCTACAGGCTGCATCGGCGCGAGCTGCCGGGCGCCCCGGACATCGTGCTGCCGGGACGCAAACTGGCGCTGTTCGTGCACGGATGCTTCTGGCACGGCCACGACTGCGCCCGCGGCGCGCGCGTCCCCAAGCAGAACCGGGACTACTGGACCGGCAAGATCGGCAAGAACCGGGTGCGCGACGAGCGGACCCGCACCGCCCTGCAAGCCCTGGGCTGGACGCCCCTCGTCGTCTGGGAGTGCGAACTGAAGGACCTGCCGGCGCTGACCGCGCGGCTGAAGGTCGCGACCGCCCGGCCTTAACGCTTCGTTCGGCGAAACGGGTCTCATGCTGCGGATCAAACCCCGGAGGACCAGCCATGGATTTTGGCGGCGGCGTCAGCTCGGATGTCGTGCAGGACGTGCTCGTCTCGGGCTTCCACAAACTGGGCGACGTGGCGGATCCGGGCGCGGCGACGGCCTTGCTGACTGAGATCCGCGCCCTGCGCCGGTTCGATCACAGCCTCTTCCTCTCCGAGGCGGAATTCGACGCCGATCCCCAGTTCAAGGGCGTCAACCCGCGGCCGGGCCGCAACCTGCTGGAACGGTTCGAATGCCAGCTGGGCTTCGTCGAGGCCGAGCCGCGCATCGTGGCGGCGGTCACCGCGCTCTTGGGCCCCGGCTATCAGATGCTCGACCGCAAGCTGGTCTGCGGCGTGCCGGCCGGCTCGGTTCCGGCCTGGCTTAAGGCGCGCATCCATGGCAATCCGGTGAACAACCTCGGCGCCTATGTGCGGCCCGAGTTCCGCGACGTGACCTACTTCTACGGCATCGACTTCCACCAGGACCTGATCGACTTCCAGGGCCGGGAGGCGGATTTCCTGACCCTCTACGTCTACCTGCACCCGGTCGGCCGCCAGGACGCGCCCCTGTTCCTGCTGGAGAACAGCCATCGGCTGGGCGCGGCCGTCTTCCCGCATGCGCTGGCGCCCAGCGGGCCGGAAAGCTGGACCTACAGCGACGGCCCGGGCCGGCAGGTGCAGACCCGCCAGGTGATGCTCACCGGCGGAACGGGCTTCGCCGCCCTCTGGCACCCCTGCACCCTGCACGGCACCCAGCCCGACGCCGCCGACCACGAGCGCATCTCGCTCCGCTACCTGCTGGCCAAGCGGCCCGGGGTCACGGCCGGCATCGACCGGGTGAACGCGGCGCTGGAGGGCCCGATCCGCCTGGGCTCGACCCGCGTTGACCTGGCGCCCGACGGCTCAGCGCAAATCAAGGCCAATAGCGTCAACCAGGCTTAGGCGACTTCCTCCAGCCGGAACCACGGGTCGATGTCGGGCATGGTGGTGATGATGGAGACGGGGGTCAGCTCGCGGTCGTCGTCCAGGGTCAGGGCGAAGCGTTCCAGCACCATGGCCAGCATGATCGCCGCCTCGGTCAGGGCCAGCGCCGCGCCGATGCAGATGCGGGGGCCCTCCCCGAAGGGCAGGTAAGCGCCGCCGGCGAGGTATTCGCGCTCGCGGCCCTCGAAGCGGCCGGGGATGAAGGCGTCCGGCTGGTCCCACAGCAGGCGATGCCGATGGATGAGCCAGGGGCTGATGATGATGATGTCGCCCTTGGCCACCTCGACGTCGAGCAGCCGGTCCGGCTGCACCGCCGTGCGGAACAGCATCGGCGCGGGCGGGTAGAGGCGCATGGCTTCGAGCAGAGCCAGCCGCAGCCGTGGCCAGCGGTGCGTTGCGTTCTGGATGCCGCGCGAGGGCGGGTCGGCCAGGATCTCGGCGCGGATGCGGGTCTGCTCGCGCTGATCGAGCGCCAGCAGATAGAGGGTCCAGAAGGTGGCGCGGGCCGTGGTCTCGAAGCCGGCGGCCAGCATGGTGCCGGTCTGGTCGCGGATCTCGGCGTCGGACATCGGGGCGCCGGTTTCCGGATCGCGCGCCTTGATCAGCAGGTCCAGCACGTCCTCGAGCGCGCCTTCCTGCCGGGGTTGCGCCCTGCGCAGGGCGACGATCTGGTCCACGGCCTTCAGCCAACGTCGGCGGAACAGGATCCGGCCGGGGGTGAGCCAGGCGAAGTCGCCCTCGCGCCGGGCGATCATGTCGAGCACACCCGGCCGGCCCGCACCGGCGATGTAGCTGCGCGCCAGCCTGGCCAGCCCGGCGCCGCGTCCGCCGATCGGCATTGAGAACAGCGAGCGAGCCGCGGCGTCGAGCGCTGCTTCCTGCAGAGGGACTGCCAGCTGCACGCGGCCCTTGCCCTCGATCGCATCGATCAGCCCCATCGATGCCTCAGCAAAGTGGGGAGCGATCTTCTCCACGTGCAGCGGCGTGAAGGCCGGCGACAGCGCCCGCCTCTGCCTGCGCCATTCGGCGCCCTCCGAGAGCAGCAGCCCCTTGCCGACGATCGGCCGGGTCAGCCGGCGGGTGGGAGCGGGCTTCTCGTAGGCCAGGGGATTCTCGACCAGCACCCGGCGCACCGCCGAGGGGTCGTTCACCAGGATCCGGTTGCGGCCGTAGAGGCGCGTGGGGATGATCAGCTCCTCATAGGCCCTGGTGCCCCAGATCGAGAGCATGCTGGCGCGCATCGCGGCGATCAGCGCCAGCCCCTTGAGCGGCCGGCCCATCCACTTGGCCATAGGCGGGATCAGGGGTGTGTCAGTGGCGGCGTCGAGGGGCATGGTCCACCGTTGTAAACCGCCTTCAGGCGACAGGCCGCCTCATGATGATCTGGCTGTCATCGTGATAGTGATCCCAGCGCGCCTTCAGATGGGGCGGGGCGGCGGTCTCGGCCATGCGGACGAAACCGATCTTGCCGAAGAAACCTTCCAGGCGGCGCGGGCAGAGGCAGTAACAGTCCCGTTCGCCGATGATCGGCTCGAGCGCTTTCAGCAGCTGGGATCCGACGCCGCGTCGCTGGTAGGCGACGGTCACGCCGCGCAGGACGAGCACCCCAGCTTCGGGCGCAAGGCGCACCATGCCGACCACCCGCCCCTCTTCGCGCGCCGAGACCACTGTGTCGCCCGGGGCGATCTTGGCCGACGAGCCCGCTGAAACGTAGAAAGCCTGCAGCTCGGGGAAAGCGCTCGGCCGTTCCCGCTGGACTTCGACAGCCATATCCGCCGGCCCGCTCAAAAGCCGTCCGCCGCAAGGGCCATCAGCGGCTCGGCGCCGGTCTTGAGCTTGGCCAGGTGGGCGGCGGCTTCCGGAAGGACTCGCTGCAGGAAGTAGCGGCCGGTGACCAGCTTGGCGGAATAGAACGGATTGGTCTCGCCAGCGGCGACCTTCGACTGCGCGGCCTTGGCCATTCGGGCCCACATGTAGGCGAGCGACGTCAGGGCCATCAAGTTCAGGTAGTCGTGCGAGGCGGCGGCGGCGTTGTCGGGATTGGTGAGGCCGTTCTGAACCAGCCAGTAGGTCGCCTCCTGCAACTGGGCCTTGGATGATTTCAGTCCCTCGACGAAGGGCGCCGCGACCTCATCCGCCGGCTCGGCCGCATAGGCGTCAAGCTCGGCCAGGAAGGCGGTGATGGCCCGTCCGCCGTTCAGCGCCAGCTTGCGGCCGACCAGGTCGAGGGCCTGGATGCCGTTGGTCCCCTCGTAGATCATGGCGATGCGGGAATCGCGCAGGTACTGGGCGGCGGGGAAGTGGACTGTGTAGCCCGAACCGCCGTGCACCTGCAGGGCGTCGGAGGCGATCTTGAATCCGCGGTCGGTGAGGAAGCCCTTCACCACCGGCGTCATCAGGCCGACCATATCCTCCGCCTTCTGACGATCGCCCTCGTCGGCCGCGCCGTGCTGGATGTCCTGGTGCAGGATGGTCCAGAACAGCAGCGCCCGGCCGCCCTCGATCACGGCCTTGGAGTCCATCAGCATGCGGCGCACGTCCGGATGGACGATGATGGGATCGGCGGGCCCGTCCGGGTTCTTGGGTCCTGTGAGCGCCCGGCCCTGTAGCCGGTCTCGCGCGAAGGCGACGGCCGCCTGATAGGCCGCCTCGGCCTGGGCCAGGCCCTGCACCGCCACGCCCAGCCGCGCCTCGTTCATCATCACGAACATCTGGCGCAGACCCTTGGTCTCCTCGCCGAGCAGGAAGCCGGTCGCGCCCTCGTAGGTCATGACACAGGTGGCGTTGCCATGGATGCCCATCTTCTCTTCCAGGCCCGCGCACTTGAAGGCGTTGCGCTGGCCCGGCGCACCCGAGGCGTCCGGCAGGAACTTGGGGGTGATGAACAGGGACAGGCCGCGCGTGCCGGCCGGCGCGCCCTCGGTGCGGGCCAGCACCAGATGGACGGTGTTGGGGGTGAGGTCCTGCTCGCCGCCGGAAATCCAGATCTTCTCGCCGGTGATCCGCCAGGAGCCGTCGTCGGCCTTGACCGCCTTGGTGCGGATCAGCCCGAGGTCGGTGCCGCACTGGGGTTCGGTGAGGTTCATGGCCCCCGACCATTCGCCGACCGCCAGCCGGGCGAGGTAGAGGGCCTTCTGCGCGTCGTCGCCGAACTGGCGGATGGTGGAGAAGGCGCCGTGGGTCAGGCCCGGGTACATGGCGAAGGCCATGTTGGCGGACGAGGCCATTTCGTTGAAGGCGAGGTTCAGCACCAGGGGCAGGCCCTGGCCGCCCCATTGCGGCTCCACCGAAAGGGCGCTCCAGCCGGACTCCACCATGGTCCGATAAGCATCCTTGAACCCTGTGGGCGTGGTCACGGCGGCGGTCGCCGGATCGTAGCGACAGCCCTCGCGATCGCCGACGGCGTTGAGCGGCGCCAGGACCCCCTCGCAGAACCGCGCCGCTTCCTCGAGCAACTGTCCGGCCAGCTCGGGCGTCGCGTCGGCGAAGCCCGGCAGGTTTGAGTGCTTCTCCAGCCCCAACACCTCGTTCAGCAGGAACAGGTGTTCGCGGACCGGGGCCTTGTAGGCCATGGCGTCCCCTCCCGGGCTAGAATCGCATGGGGCATTCTGAACCCCCGCGGCCCCGCTGGATACCGCGCCTCAGAGCGCGGGCAGAGCGTATTCGGCAGGGAACGTGGCCTGGAACGCCGGCATGGCCTCGCAACGTTCCGACAGCGCGTCGAGGCTCGGGTGCTTGCCGTGCGGCATGAGGCCCGCGTCGGTCATGCGGACGTAGCGGACCAGGCAGGCGGTGATGATCTGGGCCTGGTCCAGCCGCGCATCGGCCGGCCAGGGTTCGGCGGCCAGGGCGGCGAGGGCTCCGGACGCCTGCGTGTGGCAGCGTGCGATCCAGTCATGCCAGCGCATGGGCTCAGGCCGCATCAGGCGCTCGTAGTTGGCCGCGCCCGCCTTCTCGATGCCGCCGGCCGCGAGGGCGATCAGCCGCAACGCCCGGCGACGGGCCGGGCCAGCCACCGGGATCAGGGCCCGCTCGGGCCCGACCGTCTGGTCGAGGTGGTCGAGGATCGCGCCGGAATCGATCAGCACCTCCCCGTCGTCCAGCACCAGCGAGGGGATGCGGCCGACCGGGTTGACCGCGAGCATCGCGTTGAAGTCGCCGAACACCGAGCGCGTGTCGTGCTCGTAGGCGAAACCCAGCAAGCGCAGGGAAACGCCCACCCGTCGCACGAAGGGGGAGTCGTACTGTCCGACGAGGATCATGGCCGCCGCCCTGATCTGCCCCCTCTGGGGGAAGTCCGGCCGAAGGCCGGGAAGGGGGCTGCGCCGCGGCCTGGCGTCGAGTGCAGGTGGGTTCCGGACACCGCAGGTCGGCGCGCGTCAGCCCCCTTCCCCCGCTTCGCGGGGACTTCCCCCAGAGGGGGAAGATCCAGAGCCAACATCTCAGAGCCCGTCGAACAGGGCGGTCGACAGATAGCGCTCGGCGAAGCTGGGGATGATGGTGACGATCAGCTTGCCGGCGTACTCGTCCCGGGCGGCCAGGCGGAAGGCGGCGGAAATGGCCGCGCCCGAGGAGATCCCCACCGGGATGCCTTCGATGTGGGCGGCCTTGCGGGCCATCTCGAAGCTTTCGTCGTTGCTGACCGTCATCACCTCGTCGATCACGCCCCGGTCCAGGATCGCGGGCACGAAGCCGCCGCCGATGCCCTGGATCTTGTGCGGGCCCGGCTGGCCGCCGGACAGGACGGCCGAGGCCTCCGGCTCGATGGCGATCATCCTGACCGAGGGCTTGCGCGCCTTCAGCACCTGGCCGACGCCGGTGATGGTGCCACCGGTGCCGACGCCGGAGACGACCGCATCCACCTTGCCGTCGGTATCGTTCCAGATCTCCTCGGCGGTGGACACCCGATGGATCAACGGGTTGGCCGGGTTCTCGAACTGCTGGGGCATCACCGCGCCGGGGATGTCGGCCAGCAGTTCCTGGGCCCGCTGGAC
>FTHP01001233.1_pt1 | contig 9951 bp, 10 predicted proteins | sample 1640961 | NCBI WGS metagenome assembly FTHP01 (sample SAMEA3914788, study PRJEB12502) | metagenome | biome: forest; material: soil | place: Canada | collected 2011-07-03 | depth 0.1 m
ACCTGGCGCAGCGCTACCCCGCCTCCCCCATCCTGACCGATCCGCTGCAGCTGATCCTCTGGGAGAACATGGGCTACCTGATCGACGACCAGCGCCGCGCGGCGCTGTTCGACGAGTTCGGGACCCGGGTCGGCCTGAACGCCCGCCAGATCCAGGAGGCCGACAGCGCGGTGCTGCTCGACATCGCCAGCCGCGGCGGCATGAACCCGCCGATGCGGGTCGGACGCTGGCGCGATATCGCCGAGATCACCCTCGCCCGCGCCGGGGGAGACCTCGACCGGACCCTGCGCGCCCTGCCCCTGGCCAAGGCCCGTTCGCTGCTGAAGGCCTACCCCACCATCGGCGATCCCGGGGCCGACAAGATCCTGCTCTTCGCCGGCATCGCGGTGCGGCCGAGCCTGGACTCCAACGGCGTGCGCGCCCTGGCCAGGCTCGGCTACTTCATCGAACAGAAGGCCTATGGCCCCTCCTACGCGGCCGCCGTCGCCGCCCTGACCCGCCACGGGGTCCTCGAGCGCGACTGGCTGGTCACGGCCTACGTCGCCCTGCGCGAACACGGCAAGGCGCTGTGCAAGCGCTCCAACCCCCTCTGCATGGCCTGTCCGCTCGACGCCGACTGCGCCCACGCGGTGGTCCTGACGCTGTAGCGACGCGCTTGATCGGCGGCCAAGTCCGCTTCACCATCGGCATGCAACACGAACGGGAAGAGGCGACGATGGCGTACTGGCTGGTGAAGTCCGAACCCGGGACCTGGTCGTGGGACCAGCACGCCAAGGCGGGCGCGGACGCCTGGACCGGCGTACGCAACCACCAGGCCAAGCAGCACCTCAAGTCGATGAAGGCCGGCGACAAGGTGCTGTTCTACCATTCGGGCGACGAGAAGGCCGTCGTCGGCGTCAGCGAGGTCGTGCGCGAGGCCTACATCGACCCCACCGACCAGACCGGCGCGTTCGTGTGCGTCGACCTGAAGGCGGCCGGTCCCCTGAAGCGCGCGGTCAGCCTCACCGAGATCAAGGCCAACCCCAAGCTCGCCGACATGGTGCTGGTGAAGAACTCCCGCCTGTCGGTGCAGCCGGTGACTGCGGCCGAGTGGGCGCTCGTCACCGAGCTGGGCGGGGTCAAGGCCTAGTCCGGCCCCGTTCCCCGCATGCGCGCCGCCATCTCGGCGAAGTGCTCCGCCTTCTCCGTCTGTCCCAGCGATCCGTAGAGGACCGAGAGGTTGTGGGCGGCCATGTGGCTGCCGCGTCCGCGCACCGAGCCTTCCAGGCGGTCCTGGTCGCCGACAGCCAGGCAACGCTTCCAGGCGTATTCGACAAGGGGAAGGTGCTCCTTCAGGGCCTCGTCCGGATGGAGTGACGCCTGCTCCAGATAGAGGTCGCCCATCACGAACAGGAAGTCGGGCGAGGTCTGCCAGGTTTCGAACTCGGCTTCGAGCACGGCCAGGGCTTCGTCGACCCGGCCGGCCATCTTCAGCGAATAGATGGCGTTGACCACCACCGGGTGGCGGAAGGGCTCGTCCGGGCGGGTGTGGGCCAGCGCCCTGGTCAGGTAGTCCGCGGCGGCGGGGTAGTCGCCGTAGACCTGACAGGTCTTGCCGGTCTGGAACAGGACATAGCCGTCGTCGGGGTTGGCCTCCAGGTCCGCCAGCAACAGGGCCAGGTTGCGGCCCTGCTTGCGGGCGAGGGCGTCGGAGCGATAGCCGTCGTGACCCAGTTGGACATCGATGCGGTAGCGCGGCAGGTCCGAGACCGGCTGCTCGTGGATCCGTCCGGAGAAGCGGACGCCGGCCGGCAGCAGGCGCGGGTTCCAGGTGCTGGACTGCTCGACCGTTCCGTCCAGGTCCATGACGTTGAGGATGCGCACAGCGCCGAGGAACCGGCGCTCGCCATGGACCACCTCGGCCAGGGTCTCGCCGCCCTCATCGATCCATTCGTCGGCGTCGAGCACCAGGTTCCAGTCGGCGTCCGACAGGTCGAGCGCGGCGTTGCGCGCCGCAGAGAAGTCGTCGACCCAGTCGAAATGGTGGACCTCGGCGCCGAGGCTTTGCGCCAGGGCCTGGGATCCGTCGGTCGAGCCGGTGTCCAGGACGATCATGCGATCTACGTAGGGCGCGGCGCTGGCCAGGCACCGCTCAAGCCGAGGCGCCTCGTCCTTCACGATCATCACCAGAGCGATGCTCACCCGCGGCGGGCCGTCAGACCGAAGCCAGGGCGGACGCAGGGCGGGCCGGCGCGTCGGCGCCCGACAGGCCGGCGCGGACCGCGTCATCCACCTTTTCGAGCCAGACGAACTCCAGCTTGGCGCGGGCGTCCTCGGGGATGTCCTCGAAGTCGCGCCGGTTGCGGGCCGGCAGCATGACCCGCGTCACGCCGGCGCCGGCGGCGGCGACCACCTTTTCCTTGATGCCGCCGACGGGCAACACCAGTCCGCGCAGGCTGATCTCGCCGGTCATGGCGGTGTCGGTGCGGATGATCCGGCCGGTCATCAGCGAGACCAGGGCCATGAACATGGCGACGCCGGCGCTGGGGCCGTCCTTGGGCGTGGCGCCGGCCGGCACGTGGATATGGATGTCGCTCTTCTCGAAGGCGTCGGGATCGATGCCCAGGGAGACGGCCTGGCTCTTGACCAGGCTGAGCGCGGCCTGGGCGCTCTCCTTCATCACGTCGCCGAGCTGGCCGGTGAGGATCAGCTTGCCGCCGCCGTGGGTGCGCGCCGCCTCGATGAAGAGGATGTCGCCCCCCACCGGGGTCCAGGCGAGGCCTGTGGCCACCCCCGGCACGCTGGCGCGCAGGGCCACCTCGTTCTCGAAGCGCACCTGGCCGAGAATCGGCTCGAGGTCGGCGGCGTGCAGGCTGACCTTCTCGGCGCGGCCTTCGGCGATCGCCATGGCGACGTTGCGCATGGCCCGGCCGATCTCCCGCTCCAGGTTCCGCACCCCGGCCTCACGGGTGTAGCCGGTGATGATGGCGCTGAGGGCCGCGTCGTCGATCTCGGCCTGCTCGGGCTTCAGGCCATTGGCCTCGAGCTGCCGGCGCACCAGGTAGCGCCTGGCGATCTGCAGCTTCTCGCCGGCCGTGTAGCCGGCCAGGCTGATGATCTCCATCCGGTCGCGCAGAGGCCCGGGGATGGTGTCGAGCATGTTGGCGGTGGTGATGAACACCACCCGGCTGAGGTCGAAGGGGACGCCCAGGTAGTTGTCGCGGAACGAGCCGTTCTGCTCGGGATCGAGCACTTCCAGCATGGCCGCGGACGGATCGCCCTGGACGCCCGAGCCCATCTTGTCGATCTCGTCCAGCATCATGACGCAATTGCGCGCGCCGGCCTTGCGGATGGCCTGGATGATGTTGCCCGGCAGGGCGCCGATGTAGGTGCGGCGGTGGCCGCGGATCTCGGCTTCGTCGTGCACGCCGCCCAGGCTGACGCGGGTGAACGGCCGGCCCATGGCGCGGGCGATGGACTGGCCGAGCGAGGTCTTGCCGACGCCCGGCGGGCCCACGAAGCAGAGGATCGGGGCCTTGCCCTCCGGCGCCAGCTTGCGGACGGCCAGGTATTCCAGGATGCGGGTCTTGATCTTCTCCAGGCCATAGTGGTCGTCGTCCAGGATCTTGCGGGCCTCGCCGATGTCGATCGGCAGGGATTCTCCGAGCTCCCAGGGCAGCTCGACCAGCAGGTCCAGGTAGGTGCGGATGATGCCGTTCTCAGGCGAGGCGTCGGGGGTGCGCTCCAGCCGCTTCAGCTCCTTGCGGGCCTGGGCCTCGACGTCGTGGGGCATGTGGGCGTCGACGATGCGGTTCTCGAGCTCGGCGATCTCCTGGCTCCTGCCGTCGTCCTCGCCGAGCTGGCGCTGGATGGCGGCCAGCTGCTCGCGCAACAGCACCTCGCGCTGGCGCTCGTCCAGGGCCTGGCGGGTCTGCTTGCCGATCTCCTGGGACAGGCGCAGCACCTCCAGGCGATGGCCCACCATCCCCAGCACCTTCTCGATGCGCTGGGTCAGATCGACGGTCTCGAGGATCTCCTGTTTTTCCTGAGGCTTTGCGTCCATGTAGGCGGCGGCCAGGTCGGCCAGCGCGCCCGGCGCCGAGATCGCCTGCACCGCCTGCATCAGCTCCGCGGGAGCCTGCGGCAGCAGCTGCAGGGCCTCCAGCATCTGCTGGCGCAGCAGCAGCATCCGCGCCTCGATTTCCGCTCCCTGGGTGTCGGGCTCAGGCAGCAACGCGCCGCGGGCGACCAGGTATGGGAAGCCCGTAATCATCTCGGAGATGCGGAACCGCTGCACCCCCTGGCAGACGATATGGTGGCCTCCCTGCGGGTCGGTGACATAGCGCAGGACGTTGGCCACCGTGCCGACTTCGTAGAGGTCCGCGCCGCCCGGCTCGGCGGCGTCGGGGTTGCGCTGCATGACGATCAGCACCTGGCGCTGTTCGCGCACCGCCTGCTGGGCGGCGGCGATCGACTGGGGCCGGCCGATGGTGATCGGGAAGACCGCCTCCGGGAACAACACGGTGTCGCGCACCGGCACCACGATCAGGGCGTCCGGCGGCGGCGACGGAGCGTCCGGCGGAGCAGGCGCGACGGCTTCCTGCGGCGTGGGGGCGTCGGTCATGACGCACTCCTTGAACCGGCGAGCTTCTGCAGACTGACGACCAGGCAGCCGTGGGCCGAGGCGCGCCGGACCGAGCCATAGCGTCCTGGCGGCAGCGGGATGCGGCGCTCGAAGCGGCCTTGCGGCAGCTCCATCCGGTGGATCAGGGCGGTCCTGAGCTCGGCGGGATAGGTGCGGTCGCCGGCGATCACGAGCACGCCGTCCTCGATCACGGCCTGCACCTGATCGGCGTCGACGCCCGGCAAGGCGGCGAGGATCACCACTTCGCGCTCGGTCTCCATGACGTCCACCGGCGGCTCCCATTTGATGGTTTGGGTGCGCCCCGGCAGCGGCTGGAAGAACTGGCGGTGCATGCGCTCGGCGCGCGCCAGCATGTCGACCGCCTCGGACCACATCCAGTCGCGCGGATTGGCCTTGCTCATCGGATCATTCCTCCTGCCCGAATGGACGGCCTGCAGCGGAAACCGCCCTGCATATGGAGTGTTCCCCACGCCGGCGCATCAGGCCAGGGCCGGTCCACCCGCGCCTTGACCCGGCGCAATCCTGAATCGACCCTGAATCGGCCCACTCCGGCGAATTACGTAAGGACAACCCACGAATGTCCATGCGCCCTGCGACGCAATAGCAATCGGGTCAGCAAGTCCAACCGCAGGAGCGGCAAAAATGCTGACGCAGACGATCTCCACCCTTCCCGCCACACGCGCCGCCCTCGTCACGCGCGCCTGCACGGTCGGTTCTTCGATCGACGAGTATCTGCAGCTGAGCGAGGACGGCTCCCAGCACTGGGTGCTCGATCCCGGCGCCGCCACGCCTTTCCCATCCATGCGCGACGCCACCCGCATGGCCATGCGGCTGCCGGCGGCGCTGCGTGCGTTCAGCCTGCCCCGCGATGTGGAGCTGACGCTCAGCAGGCCGCACTGACGCTCTAAGAGGGTGCGACGGTCAGCTGGTGCAGCGCGATCGCGACTGACGTTGCGACGTTCAGCGAGTCCCAGCCCGGGGCCATTGGAATCGCCACGGTGCGGGCCCGATCCAGCAGCCCGCCCGAAAGGCCGGGTCCTTCGCCCCCCGCCATGAGAGCCGTCCGCCCGTTGCGCCGAACCTTCGCCAACGGCTCGGCCCCGCCCGGGCTGAGCGCAAGGAGTGTAAAGCCGGCGCGCTCCAGCAACCCCACCGGATCCTCCCCTGCCCCGATGCGCGCGAAAGGGACCTTCAACGCGGCCCCGACCGAGACGCGGATGGACTTGCGGTAGAGCGGATCGCAGCAGGTCGGATCCAGCAGGACCGCCTCGACGCCGAACGCCGCGGCGTTGCGGAACAATCCGCCCATGTTGTCGTGGTTGGCGATGCCGAACAGCGCCAGGACCAGAGCGTCCGGGCCCAGGATCCGCAGCAGCGTCCGTGCGTCCGGGTCAGGAGGGCGCAGGCCGTGAGCCAGGATGCCGCGATGGATCGGGAAGCCGGCAATGGAGTCCATCACCGACTGGCCGGCCGCAAAGACCGGCGTGTCCGAGGGCAGGTCCTCCAGCAGGTCGCCCAGGCCGCCCAGGCGCTTGTCAGCGATCAGCAGCGAGGCCGCCCGGTAAGGGCCGCCGCCGAGCAGCACCCGCAGCACCACCTCCCCTTCGGCGATGAACTCCCCCCGCCGGCCCACCAGATCGCGCTCGCGCACGTGGCGATAGGCGGCGATGCGCGGGTCGTCCGGATCGGTGATGGGGACAATGCGGGCCAAGGCCAGGCCCTTATCACACAGGTCAGCGGGCAGGCTTCTTCCTGAAGGTCTGATAGGTGTCGTCGAGGATCGCCGATCCCCGCTCGATCCGCGCCATGTCATCGGACTGGGAGGCACAGACTCCGGCGATGACATGGGCGATGCCGGCAGTCTGTTCGCGGCCGAACTTGCCGTCCTTGAGATCGATATCGTGGACGATCTCGGCGATGGCCTGCAAGGCCGGGTCGCCTGCTACGATCCGTTCGAGCAGGACCTCGAACGAGCAGCGGTCGCCGACGTGGGTGAACTCACCCTTGAACATGTCGAAACGCAGCTCGCCCGGCCCGGCCTCGTAGTCCTTGGCCGAGACGAACTTGAACCGCGCCTCGGGGTCGATGAACCGGCGCACCAGCCAGGCGCAGGCGATGCGATCGACGTGGACCCCCCGCCGGGTCACCCAGGTCCGGCCGACAAGGCTCTCCGGCGTCGGGCTCGCAGCTGTCTGCATCGCTTCCTCCCTTTCCGTCGGATGGGCCATTCGGCCTTCGAGGTCTGACAACAGCGCGTCCACGGTCATCCGGCCGGTGGCGCCGAAGAAGTCGATCCCGCTCACTTCGGCGTATCGCCGCCGCATCCGCGTGAGCTTGCCCTTGAAGTCGGCCGCCTCACTGTTCGCGTCCGGCCGGCCGAGATCGGCCGCAAGCGTGCGCGCCTCGCGGGCGATCTCGCCGTAGTCAGTGTCGCGGGCGGCGTCGAACAAGGCCCGGACCTCGGGGTCCCCCAGGCCGTCGACGAGGCTGGCCTCGCAGATCATGCCCTCCCCGCCGCCCTGCTCGATCTCGCGCAACAGCCACTGGAAGTCCTCCAGCGTCTGCTCGTCGGCCGGCAGGGCGTAGACCGAGTTCTTCACCGAGACGGCGCCCAGGCCCTGCAGCCGGCGCCACACCTTGACCCGCAGGTAGGGCGGCTTGGCGGGCAGCTGGTGGACCAGCAGCAGCCAGCGCGCGCCAGGAGGATCGGTGTCGTCCGGAATCATAGGCTATTCATATCACGATGATTGACTCGATGAAACACTTGTATCATGAGTCAGTTCAAGAGCTTGTGGAGGCGTCCATGCAATGGGTCACCCGAGAGAGGCCGAAGATCGACCGCATCGCCTGCCCCTGGCTGATCACCCGGTTCATCGAGCCCGAAGCGGAGTTCCTCTACGTCCCAGCCGACCGTGTGCTGGCAGTGGCAGAGGAGACCGGCGCGATCCCCTATGACGTGCCGGGCGTGGAACTCACCCACGTGGGCGAGCTCTGCAGCTTCGATGCGTTCCTGGCCAAGTACGCCCTGACCGACGCCGCCCTGCAGGCCCTGGCCGCCATCGTGCGGGGCGCGGACACCTCGCGCCTGGACCTGACGCCCCAGTCGGCCGGGCTCTACGCCATCTCCCTTGGCCTTTCGGAGATCTTCAAGGACGACCACGAGATGCTGAAGCAGGGCATCGTCGTCTACGACGCCCTCTACGCCTGGTGCGCCCGGCTTCAGGGCGAAACCCACAACTGGCCGCCCGGCGGTCACGGGGCCAAGCCGTGATCCGTCGCATGGCCATGCGGCGGCGCGACGATCGCAAGCTCCGCGAAGGGCTGGAGATGGCCGGACTGGTCATCCTGATGCTGCTCATGCCGCTGTTCCAGATCGGCCTGGCCGTCATCCTTCGCTGGATCAGCGCACGGCTGGCGGGCTGAGAGCATGGTCGCCCCCCGTCGTCTCCTCGCATCCGTCGTGTCGCTGGCGCTTCTGGCGACCAGCGCGTGCGGCGCTTCCCCGGTCCCGGCGACGGGCCCCGCCCCGCTCGTGCTGGAGCGGACCATTCCCCTCGGACGGGTCGAGGGCCGCATCGACCATCTGGCCGTCGACCTGAAGCACGGCCGCCTGTTCGTCGCCGAGCTGGGCAATGGAACCGTCGACGTGATCGACCTCGCCAAGGGGGCGCCGCTGTGGAAGATCCCCGGCCTGCGGGAGCCGCAGGGCCTGGCCTATCTGCCGGACAGCGACCAACTGGTCGTCGCCAGCGGCGGCGACGGGACGGTGCGCTTCTTCGGCGGCCCCGACCTGGAGCCCGCCGGCCTGATCCACCTGGGGGGAGACGCAGACAATGTCCGGCTCGACCCCCGGACCGGGAACGTCATCGTTGGCTTTGGCGCCGGCGCGCTGGCGGTGATCGACCCGACGACACGCCGGCTGGTGGCGACCCTGCCCCTGCCCGGCCACCCGGAGAGCTTCCGCCTGGAGGGGGAGCGGGTGTTCGTCAATGTGCCCAGCGCCCAGCGGATCGTCGTCGGCGATCTCGCCAGCGGACGCACGCTGGCGTCCTGGCCCACGCCGCACCTGTGGAACTTCCCCATGGCGCTGGATGCCTCCGGCAAGAGTGTCAGCGTCGTGTTCCGGATGCGCTCCCGGCTGGTGAGATTCGAGGGCGCGACCGGCACCGTCCTGTCCGACATCCCGACCTGCGGCGACGCCGACGACCTGTTCCTGGATGCCCGCCGCCAGCGGGCCTACGTCACCTGCGGCACAGGCTCGGTGGACGTGATCGGCGGCGACCATCGCCTGGCGCTGATCCCTACGCGCTGGGGCGCCCGCACCTCGCTGTTTGTCCCCGAGCTCGACCGCCTCTACGTCGCCGCGCGCGCCACCGGCGGAAGGGACGCGGCGATCCTGGTGTATCGACCCCAGCCGTAGACTTGGCTGCTCAGCGCAGGCCGGCCTGCACCACCAGCGGGTAGGTCTCGGCCTGGAAGCGGCGCATGTCGGCGATGTAGCGGGGCCAGGAGAGCAGGATGCCGTCGAACCCGGCCTGCTCCAGCAGCAGGAGCGCGTCGACCGTCTGGCTGCTGGTGCCAACGATCGGATAGCCGCCCCAGCCGGCCATGAAGTGCTCCTTCATGAGCGCCAGCCTGTCCGGCGGAATCGACTGGGAATTGATGCCCATGACGCGGATCAGGTTGCCGGCGCCCTCCCAGTCACCCAGCTCGTGGACGGCGTGATGGTAGTAGCGCCGGGCGTCCGCCTCGGTGTCGCCATGGAAGATGTAGGCGTTGGCCCAGACCTGGATCTCGCGGCCGAACTCCTGGCGGGCCAGGGTCCGCACCTGGTCGACCCGCGCGCGCATGCCGGCCAGCTCGTAGGAGTCCAGATTGACGAAGTTGACGTCGCAGTAGCGGGCGGCGAACTCGCGGCCCTTGGTCGAGGAGCCGGCGCACATCAGCACCGGATAAGGCTTCTGGACCGGCTTGGGCTGCATCGTCGCCCGCTCGACCCGATAGAATTCGCCCGCGAAGTCAAAGGCGTCTTCCTCGGTCCAGAGCCGCTTGATGATGTCCAGCCACTCGCCCGCCATGGCGTAGCGGCGGTCGTGCTCCAGCAGCGGCGCGCCGAACATCTCGATCTCGGTCTGGTGCCAGCCGGTGACGATGTTGAGAGCGAAGCGGCCGGCGCTGATGTGGTCGATGGTCATGGCCTGCTTGGCCGCCATCACCGGGTGGATGGTGGGCACGTGCGAGGTGGCGAAGATCCCCGAGCGCCGAGTCAGGGCGGACATGGCGGCGGCCCAGGTGTAGGTCTCGAACCCGGCGCTGTTGAAGTCGAG
>FTHP01000420.1_pt1 | contig 9863 bp, 12 predicted proteins | sample 1640961 | NCBI WGS metagenome assembly FTHP01 (sample SAMEA3914788, study PRJEB12502) | metagenome | biome: forest; material: soil | place: Canada | collected 2011-07-03 | depth 0.1 m
CGACGCTTCCGTGGCCGCTTCCAGCGCCGCGTCCGCCGCCAGCGACGCCAGCGCTGCGGCTTCCAGCGCCGCCGCAGCGGCTTCTTCGGCCCCGGCTTCCTAAGCCAGGGTTGATCTTCGTTGGATGGTCCGCCTTCGGGCGGTCCAGGGCTCCGCTTGCGGTGTAACTCCGAAACGGGTTATGCGCAGGCGGCGTCCGAACTATAGAGGCGCTTCAACCTCCTAAAGGGGACCGTCAATGACCTCCAACATCGTGCGTAAACTCATGGTCGCCGGCGCCATCGTCGCGGCTCTGGGCGTTGTGGCCTGCAAGCCCAAGCCCGCCGCCGACGCTTCCGCCGCTGCTTCCGACGCCGCCGCTGCTTCGAGCGCCGCCGCCACGGCCGCGTCTGACGCTTCGGCCGCCGCGTCCAGCGCCATGGCCGCCGCCAGCGACGCCGCTGCGGCAGCTCCCGCCTCTGCGGCCCCGGCTTCCTAAGCCTCGACCGTTCAAGGTTGGAAGGGGCCGCCCCGCGAGGGGCGGCCCCTTTTGCTTGCGGCGATGGTCGAACGGGGCCTGATCGACTGGGAGCCTTCGGGGGCGCCGAGATCGCGCCAGTTCGATGACGTCTACTTCTCCCGAGAGGATGGCCTGGCCGAATCCCGGGCCGTGTTCCTGGCCGGCTGCGGCCTGCCCGAGGCCTGGCGCGGGCGGGACCGATTCGTGGTGGGAGAGCTCGGCTTCGGCACGGGCCTCAACATCCTGGCGCTGCTGCAGCTCTGGAGCGGCTCAAGGCCCGCAGGGGCGCGGCTGAACGTCTTCTCCGTGGAGGCCCACCCGCTGTCCGCCGAGGACGCGGCCCGGGCGCTGCAGGCCTGGCCCGAACTCTCCGACCTCACCGCCCCTCTCCTCGCCCGCTGGCCGACGAGCCGGGGATTCCATCGGCTGGACTTTCCCGCGCTGGACGCCACGCTCGACATCGCCATCGCCGAGGCGGCCGAGGCGCTGGAAGCCTGGGACGGCCGCGCGAACGCCTGGTTCCTCGATGGTTTTGCGCCCGCCCGGAATCCGCAGATGTGGCGCGACGAGGTCCTGGCCCTGGTCGCCCGCCGCTCGTCCGGCGGCGCGCGGGCGGCGACCTTCACCGTCGCCGGGGTGGTGCGCCGGGGACTGCAGGCCCGGGGCTTCACTGTCGCCAAGCGCGCGGGCTTCGGCGCCAAGGGTGAACGCCTGGAAGCCACGTTCGAAGGGACGGCGGCCGCTCTTCCCTCCCACCGTCCGAGCGTCTTCATCATCGGCGCGGGCGTCGCCGGGGCCGCCCTTGCCCGCGCCTTCCGCGCCCAGGGACTGGTTCCGATCGTCTTCGACCGGATCGGGCCGGGGGCCGGGGCTTCGGGCAACCCGGCGGCCCTCGTCACACCGCGCCTGGACGTCGGCGGCGGCGCGGCGGCGCAGCTTCACGCCCAGGCCTTCGGGCGGGCCGGCGCGATCTATCGGCGCGAAACACCTGATGCGATCATCGCAGACGGCGCCCTTCAGCTCGAAGCAACGGACCGCGATGCGGCGCGCTTCGACCGCCTCGCTGGCAGCGATCTGTTCGAGCCCGGCGCGCTGGAACGGCTCACGTCCAGGGAGGCCGGCGAGCGTCTAGGCGAGCCCACCAACAGCAGCGCGCTGTGGTTCCGGGACGGGCTCACCATCGAGCCGGCCATGGTGCTCTCCCGCTGGCTGGCCGGCTGCCAGCTGCAGACCGCGGACGTCGGCGGATTGCAGGCGGCCGGCCGAGGCTGGCGGCTGCTCGGAATGGACGGCCGCATCGTCGGCGAGGCCGACATCGTCTGCATCGCCGCGGGGTTCGCCGCGGCCCTGCTGGCCCCCGGGCTCCCTCTGGAGCCTGTGCGCGGTCAGGCGAGCTTCGGCCGGGCCGACGATCGCCCCGCGGCCGGCGCCTGGGGCGGCTATGTCATCCCGACGCGCTCGGGCCTGCTGTTCGGAGCCACCCACGACCGGGGCGACGGCGGCGTCGATGTCCGAGCTGGCGACCAGACCCGCAACCTGCAGCTCCTGGCGAAGCGGCGGCCGGTCCTGGCCGCATCGCTGCGGGCGGACAGCCTGGACGCCCGCGCCGGCATCCGGGCGGCCACGCCGGACCACGGTCCGCTGGCCGGTCAGCTCGGCCCGTCACCGGGCCTGTTCATTCTGGGCGGCCTGGGCGGGCGCGGCTTCACGCTGGCGCCGCTGCTGGCGGAGCACATCGCCGCCAGGGCCCTGGGGCTTCCGTCTCCGCTTCCCGAGCCTCTGGCGCGCGCGGTCGCGCCCGATCGGTTCAGCGCCCGTTCAGACGCGCGGGCGGAGCCTGCGGATGGGCCGTCCGCGAAGACTAGAGCGAGCTGAGATGAGATTGAACCGCCTGCGTCGAACTGGGAGGTCTGATCCGCCAGGCGCCTCGCCCAAGGCGTTTTGGGGGACGATGCGGGGCATCGTCCGAGCGGCGCAACGCCGCGGGCAGGCCTCCCAGCTCGACCCGAAGGGCCGCCGGCGATTCAGTCTCACCTCAACTCGCTCCAGGAGGCGTCCATGACCCGTTTGCTCCCGTCCGCCCTGATGCTTGCGGCGTTCGCCTGCGCCGCAACGCCTGCCGCCGCCGCATCGGGACCCAGTCGGCAGTGTTTCTACGCCAGCGAGCTCTCGAGCTGGAAGGAAGTCGGCGATCGCGCGGTCAACCTGCGGGTCGGCGTCAACGATCTCTATCGGCTCGACCTGCTGGGTCCGTGTCCCGACCTGCCGTGGGCCGAATCGATCGGCATCGAGACCCGGGGCGGATCGAACCAGATCTGCTCGGGGCTGGACGTGAGCCTGATCGTCTCCGGCAGCGTCACCCACACGGTTCCCCAGCGGTGCATGGCGACGTCGCTGCGCAAGCTCAGCAAGGCGGAGGCGGACGCCCTGCCCCGATCTCAGCGGCCTTAGACGGGCCAGATTGAACCATCTGTTCGATACGACCGATTAACCGGCGCGTGCCTCATTTGGGGTGAGGATCACCAACCATGGCCGTCAGCTCCGCAGCCCCGATCGACCCCGTCGCGTCCGATCCGTCCGATCCTGTCGCGGCGACGCCGCCTTCCCGCGCCCGCATCGCGCTGTTCAAGCGCCTGGCCGACGTGGTCTGCCTGCCGACCAGCCGGGTCAACGCCTTCGAACGCAGCATGACCGCCGACCTGCTGGTCGACATGCTGCGCGAGGCGCCGGTGGAGGAGCGGTTGAGGGTGGCCCGCCGGCTGGCCGCGCTGGTCGAGATCCCCGCCAGCCTGGTGAGGCTGCTGCTGCGCGACGAGCTGGAGGTGGCGAGGGCGTTGCTGGAGAACAGCGCCTCGCTTTCCGACGCCGATCTGCTGCACTGCGCCCGCGAGACCACGGCCGACCATCGCAGGCTGATCGCCCTCAGGCGCGGCGTCGGCGAAGTGGTGGCCGAAGCCCTGGTCGAGCCGATGGAGACGCCGGTCGTCGAAGCCCTGCTCAAGAACGAACTGGCCAAGCTGTCCAACACCGCAATGGAGATCGTCGTCGCCGCCACGCGCAACGAATCCAGGTTCGTTCCCCTGTTGCTGCGCCGGGCCGAGCTTCGGCCGCACCATGCCTATGTGATGTTCTGGTGGGCGGACGCGGACGCCCGGCGGCAGATCCTGCAGCGCTTCGCCGTCTCCAGGGAGGTGTTGCAGGAGGCCGCGGCCGACGTCTTCTCCCTGGCCGCCGATGAGGGCTGGCAGGATCCGATCAGCCGCAAGGCCCTGCAGTTCATCGAACGGCGCCAGCGTAACCGCGCCGCCCTGGAGCGGAGCCGGTTCGCCAGCCTGGAGGAGGCGATCGCGGCGGCGCAGCCGGGAATGACCCGCGAGACCGCCGAGGAGATATCGTATCTGTCCGGTCTCAAGCCGATGACGGGCGCCAAGATCTTCACCGACGCCGGCGGCGAGCCCCTGGCCATCCTGTGCAAGGCGACCGGACTGCCGCGCGCCGCCGTCCGCGCGTTGTGGCGAGGCCTGCGCCGGCCGGATACCGACGCCTCGGGCGCCGTGGCGCCCGGTCTGGAGCGCGCCATGCTCACCTTCGACATGGTGGCGGTGGACCGGGCCCAGACCGTGCTCCGCTACTGGAACTGGGCCCTGTCCTCGGCGCTCACGCCCGCGCTGATCAAGGCGATCCGGGACGGCGACGAAGAGGGCGTTGACGACTACTCGGCGCCGCAGCGGGCCGCCATGCTGGTGCTGCAACGGGACCTGGGCCGCTAAGGCCGTAAGGCATAGACCGGTCCGCCCAGTCCGCGCTTGCGCGGGTCTCAGCCAACAAATGTTCGCCGACCGCCCAAAGCTGCAAGTGGGCCTGCCTGCAAACGCCTGCGGTCACGCCAATGCTCATGATTGCTGACACTGCTCAAATCAACCGAAATTTTCTTCAAAGGAGAGTTGTGCCGTTCCAAGAACCTCTATATGACCCCCCTTGTCACAACTGAAAATCAGCGTTGATTCATGTGGCGCTGACATAAAGGCGAGAGAAAAATGGACGATAAGTCGGAAATCATAGAGATGACGGCGGATATCGTAGCTGCCTATGTGGGGGCTAACTCCGTTGGCGCAGGCGATCTTCCTTCCCTGATTCAGAGCGTGCACCGCGCGCTGTCAGGCGTCGTCACCGGCGTCGACACTGCGGAAGCCGCACCCAAGGAACCGGCGGTTCCGGTCAAGAAGTCGATTACCCCCGATTTCCTGGTCTGCCTGGAAGATGGTCGCAAGTTCAAGTCGCTCAAGCGGCACCTTCGCACCAAGTACAATATGAGCCCCGAGGACTACCGCTCGAAGTGGAACCTCGCCAAGGATTACCCCATGGTCGCGCCGAATTACGCCAAGGCGCGTTCCGAGCTGGCCAAGCAGATGGGCCTGGGCCAGGGCGGCCGTCAGGCTGCGCGCAAGCGCTAGAGACCAGCGCTGCGGCTCGCCCGCGGCGCAAGAGACTGCAACACGCCCGCCGGCGACCCCGGCGGGCGTTTCGCGTTCCAGAACCACGGGCTCCACTCGCGTTCCGGAACCAAGGGCTCTGCGGCGATTTGACTCTTTCGCCGACTCATCCTGCCAGCGGCGATTTTCTCCTTGCCATCGATTCGCTGGTTAAGTGATAGTGAATCAGAATGATTCCAAAGCCTTGTTAAGGAATCCGGAGATGCTCACGCAGATGGGGGCGCAGGCCGCCGGCGCGCGCGCCCACGAGGAGCTGTTCGCCTACTGGGCGTCCCGGCGCGAGGGCGGCCGACTGCCCTGCCGCGCCAGCATCCATCCCGCCCACTTCAAGCGGCACCTGCCGACCGTCAGCCTGATCGATGTCCAGCGCGAACCGCGCGATTACCAACTGCGGCTGGCGGGCACTGGGCTTTACGGGGTCTACGGCCGGGAGATCACCGGCAAGGCGCTGGACGAGATCTACAACAGCGCGGCGGCGGAATACTGGCGCGGCGAACTCGACAAGGTCGTGCTGGAGCGCCGGCCGGCGGTCGGCGTGCACAATCTCGGCTGGCGCGGCTCGCCGCACGTCTCGATCCTCTGGATCCGCCTGCCACTGGCGACGAACGGCGCGGACGTCGACATGATCCTGGGCTACGACGCCGTCGTCGGGTCGGCTGAAGGCTATTCGAGCGGAATCCGCGCCGCCTGACCTGCTGTTCGCGTCCGCCCGCGGTTGCAATGGCTTGCGCCGGACCGCCGGGCCTGACAAATCGTCATACGTGACGAGCGCCGGATGATGGACGGATCCTTCGAGCAATCGCCGGCGCCACTGGCTGAACCGGCAGAGCTGGCGCGGGACGTGTCCGCCGCTGCGGCCAGGTCGGCGATCGTTCGCGACTGCGTCGGGCTGATCGAGGCGCATGAACCGGCCCTGATGCGCCAGAAGGGGCCCGAGGCCCTCCACCACGTACGGGTTGCGATCAGGCGCTGGCGCTCGGCGCTCGCCGTGTTCAAGGGCCTGGGCGACGAGGGTGACGCCGCCGCGGCGACCGAGCTGAAGTGGCTGGCCGGCGAACTGGACGAGGCGCGGGACCTGGACGTCTTCGCCCATTCGGGGATGCCTGCGGCCACCAAGAGGGACTCGCCGGCCGGGATCGCAGCGCTGCGCGAGGCGATGGAGCAGGCGCGCGACGAGGCTTACGATCGCGCCGCGCTGGCGCTGCAGTCCGATCGGTGTCGGCGGCTCCTCAGGGACGCTGCGCGACGCGCCGAGGCGTCGGCTGGAACGCCGCAAGACGGTTCGCGCCCGGCCCGGAGCCTCGTCCGATCCGCGCTGCAACTCCAGTGGAAGGCGTTGCGCCGGCGCCGGCCTGGGTTCGCCAGACTCAGTCCCCCGGCGCGCCACAAGCTGCGCATCGACGTCAAGAAGGCGCGCTACACCACCGAGTTGTTCGAGGCGCTGTTCGATCATCCCAAACGCCAACGTCGCTTCACCAAGGCGCTCAAGGATCTGCAGGCCATCCTCGGCGACCTGAACGACATCCATGTGGGACACGCGGTCGCCGAACGCCTGGCGCGCATGGCCGGCCAGCCCCAGCCGGCCTTCGCCGCCGGACTGCTCGCCGCGGCCCAGCTCAGCCGCCAGGCCGCCCTGCTTCGGTCCGCGGAGAAGGCCTACGACCGGCTGCTGAAGGTCGAGCCGTTCTGGTGAGTTAGGCGCGTCCGGACTTCAGCAGGTCCCTGATCTCGATCAACAGGGCCTCGGTCGGGGTCGGTCCGGCCGGAGCGGCCGCCTCTTCCTTCACCGTCAGCCGCCGGACGGTGTTGGCCATCTTGACGATCATGAACACCACGATGGCGACGATCAGGAACTGGATCATGGTGTTGATGAAGGCGCCGTACTGGATCGCGACCTCCGGCTTCTTCGCCGCTTCGTCGGCCGCCTTCAGCACGATCTTCAACTGGGCGAAGTCGACCCCGCCCATGACCAGGCCGACCGGCGGCATGATCACCTGATCGACCACGCTGGTGACGATCTTTCCGAACGCCGCGCCGATGATGACGCCGACAGCCAGGTCCAGGACATTCCCGCGAGAAATGAACTCCCGGAATTCCCGCACAATCTTCATGGGATAGCTCTCCGCCAGCACCGTCGGGCGGCGTGGATCGGGCGAAGCTAGTCCGCGTTGAGCCTTTCGCGCAACTCCTTGCCGCTCTTGAAGAACGGCACGTGCTTGGCCTTCACCGAGACGGCTTCGCCCGTCCGCGGATTGCGCCCGGATCGCGCGGGGCGGCCCCGCACCGAGAAGGCGCCAAAGCCGCGCAGCTCCACCCGTCCGCCGTTCTGCAGCGCTTCGGTCATGCTATCCAGGATGACGCTTACCACGCGCTCAACGTCCCGCTGCGTCAGGTGCGGGTTCTCGCTCGCCAACTGGGCGATGAGCTCGGACTTGATCATGGACGATACCCCCATCCCTTTGGCCGGACCATGGTCGAGATACGCAGCGGCTTCAAGGGGTTGCCAGCGAGATTCATTAACCTGCTGACCAAAACGACACGCCCTGCGTCGCGGTTGCGCGGCTGTCGCGGCCAAGCATTGACCCCCGCAGGGGCAGGCACTATCTGTCGCGGCTCTCCGATCGCAGGCGGTCGGGCCCAGGTGGCGGAATTGGTAGACGCGCTGGCTTCAGGTGCCAGTGGTTTAATAGCCGTGGAGGTTCGAGTCCTCTCCTGGGCACCATCTTGCATTGACTGGCTGTTCGCCGGATCGCCGTAGAGGCGAGCGGCGGGCCGACGATGCGGGTCGGATCGTCCCTGCCGGAGCCGCCGGACCTTTCGCGGGACGTGATTAACACTCATAACCCCATAAGAAGGACCTAGAAGCAGCCGCCCCGGGCCGGGGCGCGCCGCCAGCAAGGACGCAAAGCGTTGGCCAATCATCTTCATGAAGGCGATCTTCCCGACGGGCTCGACCTGGGCTCGTCCGTGGCCGTCGATTCGGAGACCATGGGCCTCAGGCTCGGGCGCGACCCGCTGTGCGTGGTGCAACTGTCGGCCGGCGACGGCGACGCGCACGTGGTGCGCCTTGGGCGTCCCACCTACGACTGCCCCAACCTGAAGCGCCTGCTCGCCAACCCGGCCGTGCTCAAGATCTTCCACTTCGGCCGGTTCGACATCGCCATGTTCATGCGTCACCTGGAGGTGACCACCGCGCCGATCTACTGCACCAAGACCGCCTCCAAGCTGGCCCGGACCTACACCGATCGTCACGGCCTGAAGGACCTGACCAAGGAACTCCTTGGCGTCGACATCTCCAAGCAGCAGCAGTGTTCCGACTGGGGCGCGGACGTGCTCACGCCCGAACAGGTCGCCTACGCCGCCTCCGACGTGCTCAACCTGCACGCCCTGAAGAGCAAGCTCGACGACATGCTCGCCCGCGAGGGCCGCACGGAACTGGCCCAGGCCTGTTTCGATTTCCTGCCCTGGCGCGCCAAACTCGACCTGGCGGGATGGGAAGACGTCGACGTCTTCTCCCATGCCTGACCGGGATCGGACGGCAAGGGCTTGAGCACACCCCCACCCGACTTCGGAACCGCCGACCGGGCCCGCCACGAGCGGGACCTGACGCACTGGCGCAGGCGCTCGCGCGGGGTCCGCTTCTGGCGGCGCGCCCTGCCGATCATCATCGTGTGCATCTGCGGCCTTCTGGTTCTGTCCATCGGAGGCCGTTCCCTGCTGGCCAACCTGTCCCTGCCGAAGGGTCAGAAGGAAGGGGGCGTGCGCATGGTCAACCCCCGCTTCTATGGCCGCGACACGTCAAACCGCGCCTTCGTCCTGGGCGCCTCGGAAGCGTCCCGCGATCTCAAGGACGGCCGGCGGGTCACGATGTCGGCGCCCAGCGTCACCCTGGACGCGGACGGCGCCAATCCGACCCACGTCCAGGCGAACCAGGGCGTCTATCGGGAGGACCAGCGCAAGCTGAGCCTGCAGGGCTCGGTCGAGCTCAAGGACGGGCGGGGATTCACCTTCTCCACGCCCAAGGCGGTGGTCGACACCACCAACGGTGTGGTCTCAGGGGATTCAGGCGTCAGCGGAAACGGGCCTCTTGGCCGGATCGTCGCTTCGTCCTATGGCGTCTACGACCGCGGCAAGCGGATCGTCATGAAGGGCGACGTGCGCGCGCACATCGTGCAATAAGCTGGCTGCCCCGCTTGGGCGCGCCTAGGAAGGGTTCATGAAGCGTCTGGCGGCCGCCCTGCTGTTCACTGCGACTGTCCTCTTCGGCGGAGCGAGCAGCGCTCAGTTCGCGCCCGGCGGGGGTCCCATCGACATCACCGCCGACGAGCTAGAGCTGGTCGACGCCCAGCACCTGGCCATCTGGCGCGGCGATGTCGAGGCGCTGCAGGGCCGCAACCGCATGCGCGCCGACGTCCTGAACATCTATTTCAGCGGAGAGCCTTCCGCAGCCTCGGCCTCGAGCGGCGCGCCGGGCCGCAACTGGGGCAAGGTCCAGAAGGTGGTCTCCGAAGGCAACGTGTTCTTCATCAGCCCCAGCCAGACGGCCCGCGGTGATCACGGGCTTTATGACCTTGCGTCGAACTCCATCACCATCACCGGCGACGTGATCGTCTCCCAGGGCCAGAGCGTCGTCCACGGCGACAGGATGATCATCGATGTGAAGTCCGGGCGGGCGACCATGGCCTCGAGCGCCAAGGGCAGGGGCGCCCCCGGACGCGTGCGCGGCATCTTCTATCCGAACGGCACGACGCCCACCGGCGGTCCGACGCCGCCCGCCCCCCGTCAGCCCTGAACGTCGAGCGCGGATCAGGTGGGAGAAGCCTTGTGGATTTCAGCCGTATCCGGCGCCAGCGGCCCGCGTCGGAAGGAGC
>FTHP01001217.1_pt1 | contig 9833 bp, 4 predicted proteins | sample 1640961 | NCBI WGS metagenome assembly FTHP01 (sample SAMEA3914788, study PRJEB12502) | metagenome | biome: forest; material: soil | place: Canada | collected 2011-07-03 | depth 0.1 m
CGACGCGCGTCGCATCCCGCTGGCGGGGGACGCTTCGACTCGTCGCTATGAGCGACTGGAGCCGGCGACGGGACCCAGCCTGATCTTCATGGACCAGCCGCCGTCGGTGGAGGCCCAGCCCTGTCCGCCCGGCGCCACGCCCGCTGAGCGGATCGCCGCCGGCTACAACGCCTGCGCCCGCCTGTCGGCCGGACGCATCGAAGCCTTCGCCGCCTGCGCCGGCTATCTGCGGGCCCGGGGCATGTCGGCCCCCGACATCCTCGCCCGCGACGAGACCCAGGGCCTGGCGCTGCTGGAAGACCTTGGGGACGATCTCTATGCGCGCCTGATCGAGGCCGGGGCGGACGAGACCCCCCTCTATCAGGCCGCCGTCGACGCCCTCATCACGCTTCACGCCGAACCCCCGCCCGAGTTGCTTGCGGGCTACGGACTTTTCTGGCCGCTGCTGATCTACGACGACCTGGCGCTGAAGACCGGCTCAGACCTGTTCCTGGAGTGGTGGCCGAAATTCTCGGCCCTGCCGTCCTTCTCCGGCGAAGCGGCGACGGAGTGGGAAGCCCTGTGGGCGCCGATCCGGGCGCGCGCCGGCGCTATTGCGGCGGGGCCCGGCGGGGTCTTCGCCCATCGGGACTACCACGCCGAGAACCTGGTCTGGCTGCCGCGGCGGGCGGGGATCGCGCGGGTGGGCATGCTGGATTTCCAGGACGCGCTGAGGGCTCACCCAGCCTGGGACCTGCTGCACCTGCTGCAGGACGCGCGCCGCGACGTCAGTCCAGAGCTGGAACGGGCCATGCTGGAGCGCTATCTGGCCGCCCGGCCAGATCTGGATCGCGAGGCGTTCCTTCAGGAATACCGGGCTCTAGCCGCGCTCAACGCCGCCCGCATCCTGGGACCCGTCTTCGCCCGCCAGGTCGTCGCGTTCGGCCGGCCGAAGTACAAGGCGTTCATGCCCCGCACCTGGCGATACCTCGAGCGCAACCTGGCCGCTCCCGGCATGGAGTCCCTGCGGCGCTGGTTCGACCGGCATGTGCCGGCGGAGGCGCGGGCTTGAGCGGGCCAAGGACGGCCATGGTGCTGGCGGCGGGGCTCGGAACCCGCATGCGCCCCTTGACCGACTCCACGCCCAAGGCCCTGGTCACGGTGGCCGGGCGGGCCATGATCGACCATACCCTGGACCGGCTGGGGGAGGCTGGCGTCCAGCGCGCCGTGGTCAATGTCCACGCCTTCGCCGACCAGATGGAAGCGCACCTGGCGGGCAGGACCCATCCCCAGGTCCTGATCTCCGACGAGCGCGGCGGCCTGCTCGACTCCGGCGGCGGCATCGCCAAGGCGATCCCCCTGCTCGGCGACGAGCCGATTTTCGTGTCGAACATCGACAACATCTGGATCGAGGGCCGGACCCGGGCGTTGGAAGCCTTGGCGGCCGCCTGGGATCCCGAGCGCATGGACATCTGCATCCTGTTGGCGCCCCGGGACCACACCACCGGCTTCGAACGGCCCGAGGGGTTCCTGCGCGACCCCGAGGGGCGGCTGGCCCACTCCAACTCCTCCAATCCCCTGCCGCCATTCAATAACCTGGGCGTCCAGATCCTGAAGCCCGGGATCCTTGCCGATCAGCCGCCCGGGCCGTTCTCCATCGTGCCGATCTGGAAGCGGCTGAGCGCGGAGGGCCGGCTGTTCGGGGCGGTGATGGACGGCTACGCCATGCACGTGACCGATCCGGCCGCGCGCGAGGCGGTTGAGGCGCGGCTCCTGGCGGAGGCCTGAGCCGCGTGGCGGACGTGTCTTATCTCGACGGCCCCTCGCCGCGCTGGTTCACCATCGCCAGCCACCGGCCGTTCCTGCGCGATCTGGCGCAAGGTGTGCTCGACGCCTTGGGCGAGGGCCTGGCCGAGGCGGTGGTGCTGACGCCGTCGCGACGGAGCGTTCGGGCTCTGGGAGAGGCCTTCGTCGAGACGATCGGCGGCCGGGCGCTGCTTCTGCCCCAGGTGCGCGCCCTCGGCGATCTCGACGAAGGGGAGGCGCCGTTCGAGCCCGGCCGCTTGGCCGAGCGCCTGCCGCCGGCGATCGCGCCGTTCCGCCGCCGCTTCGAACTGGCTCGCCTGGTCGCCGAGCACGCCCACCTGTTCGGCCGCTCGATCGACGCCACGGCCGCCCTGGAACTGGCCGACGCCATGGCCGCCTTCCTGGACTCCGTCGAGCTGGAGGAGGTCGCCGAAGGGGCGCGGCTCGACCGGCTGGAGGTGCTGGTCGAGGCCGATCTCGCCCAGCACTGGCGGATCTCCGCCGACGTCCTGCGTATCGCCCTGGAAGCCTGGCCGGCCCGGCTGGCCGAGCTTGGCCTGATGGACCTGTCGGCGCGGCGGGTGCGGCTGCTGCGGATGCTGGCCGAGGACTGGACCGACCGGCCACCGACCGGCCCGCTGATCGCAGCCGGTTCCACCGGCGCGGTTCCCGCCAACGCCGCGTTGCTGGGCGTCATCGCCGGGCTCCCGGCGGGGGCGGTGGTCCTGCCGGGCCTGGACCTGGAGTTGGCCGATACGGCCTGGAGCGACATCGGCGAACAGCACCCCCAGGGCGCCATGAAGCGGCTGCTGGAGGGCGCCGGCGCAGGCCGCGGCATGGTCCGGCCGTGGCCGGTAGGCGGCGGCTGGGGGCGCCAGCGCTGGCGGCGGCGGATCGTCAACGAGGCGCTGCGACCAGCCGAGGCCACCGGCGACTGGCGATCCCTGATCGCGGACTTGCGCAAGGAGGCGGCTGACGAGGGCATCGATCCCTTCGCCGAGGGGCTGTCTGGCCTGACCGTGATTGGCGCCCGCGCCGAGGAGGAGGCTGCGGCCGTCTGCGCGCTGCTGCTGCGCGAGACGCTCGAGACTCCGGGCCGGACCGCCGCCCTGATCACCCCCGACCAGGCCCTGGCCCGACGGGTCTCGGCCCGGCTATCGCGGTGGGGCGTCGAGGTGGACTCCTCCGCGGGCGCCCCGCTGGCCGAAACCCCGGTCGGCGTGCTCGCCGCCCTGGCGGCGGAGGCCGCCGACGATCCGGACGCCCCGGTGGGCCTGCTGGCGATCCTCAAGCACCCGCTGGTGCGGCTTAGCATGGCTGACTCCGATCTGCGGCACGGTAGAGACGAGCTGGAGCACCTCGCCCTGCGCGGCCCGCGCCGGCCCGGCGTCGACTGGATCGAGCAGCGCCTGTTCGCCGCTGCGCAGCCCTGGCGCGAGGAGGCGGAGGCGCCGCCGTACCGGCTGGAGCAGGTGGTGCGCGCCCAGGGCCTGCTCGAACGGTTCCGGACGGCGATCGCGCTGGCGACCGATCCCTACACCGGCGGCACGGCGACGCCGGCCGAGGCGGCCCGCGGCCTCGCGGCCGCGCTCGAAGTCCTGGCCGAGAGCCCGGACGGGGAAACGGGCGGGCTCTGGGCCGGGCCGGAAGGGGAGGCGGCGGCCGCTCTGCTGGGCGCACTGATCCAGGAGAGCGAGGGCCTGCCGGAGGTGACACCTCGCGACTTCGCCAACCTGCTCGGCCGGCTGATGGAGACCGAGACCGTACGCCGAACCAGTGGGGGCCATCCTCGCCTGAAGATTCTCGGCGCTATCGAGTCTCGCCTGGTCCACGCGGACCGGCTGATCCTGGCGGGCCTGGAGGAAGGCGTCTGGCCGCGGCCGGCGCCGACCGACCCGTTCCTGTCCCGGCCGATGCGCAAGGCGTTCGGCCTGCCCCTGCCCGAGCGGCGGATCGGTCTCTCGGCTCACGACTTCGCTCAGGCCGCATGCGCTCCGGACGTGGTGCTGCTGCACAGCCAGCGGCGCGAGGGCGCCCCGGCGGTGGAGTCGCGCTGGCTCTGGCGGCTTCGCACCCTGGCCAAGGGAGCGGGGCTGGCCCTGCCGGGTCGGCCGGAGCTGCTGGACTGGGCCGCGGCGCTCGACGCCCCTGGGGCGTTCAAGCCGGCGTGCCGACCGTCGCCCAGGCCGCCGGTCGAAGCCCGCCCCACTGCCCTCGCGGTCACGGGGGTGGAGACCTGGGTGCGCGATCCCTACGCGATCTACGCCCGCCACGTGCTGAAGCTGCGGCGGCTGGAGCGCCCGGACGAGCCGGTCGAGGCGCGCCTCCGGGGCGAGGCGGTCCACAAGGCCCTGCAGCAACTGGTCGAGCTGCATCCCGAGGTCTTGCCGCAGGACGCCGACGAGGTGTTCCGGACGCTGCTGGTCCAGGCCCTGCACGAGGCCGGCATGTCCGAGCCGGCCATGGCGCGGGAAACCGCGCTGGCCGGCCAGGCCGCGCCCTGGGTCGTCGCCTTCGAGCGTCGCCGCCGGCCCGGCGCCCGGCTGCTGGTCGAACAGCGGGGCGAAATTGTCTTCGACGCCGGCGATGGGTCGACATTCACGCTCAGCGCCCGGGCGGACCGGCTTGAGGTGCGCGGCGGATCGGCGGACATCCTGGATTTCAAGACTGGGAGCCCGCCGAAGCCGAAACAGGTCAAGGCCGGGTTTTCACCCCAGCTCACCCTGACCGCGGCGATCCTGATGCGGGGGGGCTTCAAGGATCTCGGGCCGTTGGATCCCGGCCAGCTGATGTACGTGCAGGTCTCGGGCCGCCGTCACGCGCCGGACCCGGAGGCGTTGATAGAGTCCGGCGAGAGCGCCGTGGAGGCCGAGAAGGCCTTGGCGGGCCTGCGGCAGCGCGTGGCCCGCTTCCGCTCGCCCGACGTGGGCTACGTCTCGTGGCGCGCGCCCCAAATGATGAGCGACTGGGGCGGCGACTACGATCACCTCGCCCGGGTCTGGGAGTGGCATGTCCTCGCCGACGCCGAGGACGCGCCCCCGTGAGCCCCCGCAGCCCCCAGATCGAGGCCTCCGATCCGGCCGCCTCGTCGTTCGTCACCGCCAATGCCGGGTCGGGCAAGACCAGCACGCTGGTGGACCGAGTGGCGCGGCTGCTGCTGCAACGTGTCCGCCCTGAGGCCATCCTCTGCGTCACCTTCACCAAGGCCGCCGCGGCGGAGATGCAGCGGCGCCTGTTCGAGCGTCTCGGCGAATGGGCGGTGCTCGACGACGATGAGCTTTCGGAAAGCCTTGCCGGAATCGACGAGGCGCCCGCCGATCTTTCGCTGGCCCGGACCCTGTTCGCCAAGGCGCTGGAGACGCCCGGTGGGCTGCGGATCCAGACCATCCACGGCTTCTGCGAGCAGCTGTTGCGCCGCTTTCCGCTGGAGGCGGGCGTCGCGCCGGGCTTCAAGGTGCTGGACGACCAGGCCGCCCGCGAGGTCTCCGCCCATGCCCGGGACGACACGGCGCGGCTGGCCCTTCAGGAGCCCGACCGGGACATCGGCCGCGCCTACACCCACTTCGCCGCCAGCCTGCACTACCGTGGCTTCATCGAGATGTTCGAGGCCTTCGAGGCGCGGCGGGCGGCGATCGAGGACTACGTCGAGGCGAGGACCGCCGAGGACGGCGTTCCGGCCGATATCTGGCGCCGCTGCGGATTTGGCCAGCCGGGGGATTCGGAGGCGCTGCGGGCCGAGGCGATGCAGCCGCCGACGCTGGACCCCGCGCTCTGGGCCGCCGGGGCCCAGGCCCTCGCCGGCGGGACGACGGGCGACAAGGATCGATCCCTGGCGATGGCGGCGGTGGCCGAGGCCGCCCGGCAAGGGGTCGCGGACTTCGACCGGGCGGTGGATCTGTTCTGCACGGAGAAGGGCGAGGCGCACAGCTGGCTCGACAAGGCTGCGGTGCTCAAGCGCGATGGGGTGCTGCGGGACCGTCTGGTCGAGGAGCGCGAGCGCCTGTTCGCCGTGCGCGAGGTGGTGCGCGCCGCCGTGGTCGCCGAGGACTCCATCGCCGCTCTCACCCTGGCGACCGCCTACAACTTCCTCTACGGGGGCGCCAAGCAGCGCGCCGGCGCGCTCGATTTCACCGACCTGATCCGTCGCGCGCGTGATCTCCTGACCGTCAGGTCGGAAGCGGCCTGGGTGCTGTTCAAGCTTGACGGCGGCGTTGACCACATCCTGGTGGACGAGGCCCAGGACACATCGCCGGACCAGTGGGACATCGTGCGGCCCCTGGCCGTGGAGTTCTTCGCGGGGGCCGGGTCCGGGAACGCTGAGCGGACAGTGTTCGCGGTCGGCGACGAGAAGCAGTCGATCTTCTCATTCCAGGGCGCAGCGCCCGAACGCCTGGCGCAGGAGGCCAGGGACTACGAAATGCTGGTGACGGGCGCCGGGCGGCCTTTCAGGCGTCCGCGATTGTTGCAGAGCTGGCGCTCGACACCCGAGGTGCTGGGCTTCGTCGACGCGGTGTTCGCGGACCTGGGGGCGGCGGAGGCGCTGCGGGCGGAGGCCGGGTCGGGCGATCCCCCGGTCCACCTGCCGCACCGGAACCCCGGGTTCGGGTCGGTCGACATATGGCCGCTGGAGGTGACCGACCCGTCCGAAGATCCCGACGCCTGGGAGGACCCGGTCGACGCCATCCCCGACGAGCACGGCAACAAGAAGCTCGCCCGTCGGATCGCTCTGGAGATCAAGGCCATGATCGCCCGCGGCGAGGCGGTGTTCGACAAGGACCGTAAGGCCCTGCGCCCGATGCATGCCGGGGACGTGCTGATCCTGGTCCGCCGGCGAGGGGCGCTGTTCGAGGAGATCATCCGGGCCCTGAAGCAGGCGGATGTGCCGGTGGGCGGCGCCGACCGGCTCACGCTCTCGGACCACGTCGTCTTCGATGACCTGACCGCACTGGCCAGGTTCTGCCTCTACCCGTGGGACGACCTGAGCCTCGCGGCCCTGTTGCGCAGCCCGCTCTGTGATGTCGACGAGGACAGCCTGTTCGACCTCGCCTATGGCCGGGGGAAGGGCCGGCTGTGGGACGCCTTGAGGTCCCGCGCCGCAGAACGCCCGGACTGGCGCTCGGCCCTGGAGCTGATGACCTGGGCGCGCAAGGAAAGCGCTACCCGGCCTCCATTTGACTTCTACGCCCGCCTGCTCGGCCGGATCGAGGGCGCCCGCTCGATCCGGGCCCGCCTCCTCACCCGGCTGGGCCAGGAGGCCGAACAGGCCATCGACGCTTTCCTGGCCGAGGCCCTGGCGGCTGAACGCCGCGGCGTGCGCGATCTGGAGAGCCTGGTCGCCGAGCTCGAGGTCAGCCAGGTCGAGGTCAAGCGCGAACAGGACGAGGGCAGGGGCGAGGTCCGGGTGATGACCGTCCACGGCGCCAAGGGCCTGGAGGCGCCGGTGGTGTTCCTGCCCGACACCGCCACCAAGGCCCCCGTCCTGGGGGGTCCGCTGCTGTCGGCGCCCGGCGGCGGCTTCCTCTGGAGCCGGATCAAGCGAGAGGATTGCGCGGCCTCGCGAGAGGCGCGAGAGGCGCGCGATCGCGCCGGCGACCGCGAGAGCCTGCGTCTGCTCTACGTGGGACTGACCCGCGCACGAGATCGGTTGATCGTCTGCGGCGTCCAGCCGGGCATGCCTCACCTGATGAAGGGGAGCTGGTGGGATGTCATCGGCCGCGCCCGCTCCCTTGAGCAGATCGCTGGCGGGGCGCGTGAGCTGACCGACGCGGAGGGCCGCGCGGTGTTCCGCTACGGCCCCGATCCAACCTTGCTGCCGGCCGAAGGCGTGGAAACCGAAGCGCGCCAGCCCCTTCCCGACTGGGCCGCCCGCCTGGCCCCGCCCGAGGCGGCCAACTGGCGCTACGCCTCACCCTCGCAGATGGCCGAGTCCGCCAGGATCCCGGCGCCCTCGCCCTTGGCCCAGACCGGCGGCCTCGGCCGCTTCCGCCGCGGCGATCTGATCCACCGGTTGCTGGAGATCCTGCCCGACGTCGATCCGCCCCTGCGCGGCGCGGTCGCACGGACCCAGCTCGAGCGCGAGGCCGACCTGACCCCTGACCAGCGCGGCGAAATGGTCGCCGCCGCCATGGCAGTGCTGGAGGACGCGCAGTTCGCGGCCGTGTTCGGCCGGGGCTCCAAGGCGGAGGTGGCGATCGCCGGCGGCGCGCCGGAGCTGCACGGCCTCAAGGTTTCTGGCCGCATCGACCGGCTGGTGGTCGAACCGGACCGGGTGCTGGTGGTCGACTACAAGACCAATCGTCCGTCGCCGGAGAGGATCGAACAGGCGGACCCGGCCTATATCACCCAGATGGCCGTCTATGCGGCCGTGCTTCGCTCGGCCTTCCCGGGGCGGAAGGTCGAGGCCGCGCTGGTGTGGACAGACGGGCCCAAACTGATGACCGTGCCAGAAAATCTGATGGCCAGGGCGCTGCTCGCTCTGCCACCATCCGGTTGATCGCCGCCATGCCCGCGCCTAAATCGCGGTCCGACGCAAAGGAGCTTTGCCTATGACCCCGGTCAAGGTCACCGACGACACCTTCGAGGCGGACGTGCTGAAGGCCGACCGGCCCGTGCTGGTGGATTTCTGGGCCGAGTGGTGCGCGCCCTGCAAGCAGATCGCGCCGGCGCTGGACCAGATCGCCCAGGAGCTGGGCGGCAAGGTGACCATCGCCAAGGTCAACATCGAGGACAGCCCCACCACCCCGTCCCGCTACGGCGTGCGCGGCATCCCCACCCTGATGCTGTTCAAGGGCGGCCAGATGGCCTCGATGAAGGTCGGCCCCACCACCAAGGCCAAGATCCTGGAGTGGCTGACCGAGATGGGCGTCGAGGCCGCAGCCTAGAGCGAGTTGAGGCCGCGCAGGAGGCGCACGGGCCTGGGGTCCCCGATCAGATGGGTCGACTGCCGGTTCATGACGTAGGCGGCCGAGAGCCCCCGTCCGGGATCGGCCATCACGCAGGACCCGCCCCAGCCGGAGTGGCCGACGCTGGCCTCGTCGGGCCCGTAGATGCGCAGGCCGTGATTGCGCAGCACGCCCGCGCCCCAGCCCAGGGTGAAGGGCAGCACCAGGTCCGGACCGAAGATCCGCTCGCGCGCGACCTGGGCGGCTATGCCAGGGGCCAGCACCTGTTGGCTATCCAGCCGGCCATCGCAGGCCAGCAGCGCGGCCAGCCTGGCCAGGGCCGGCGCCGTGGCGTGGCCGTTGGCCGAGGGGATCTCAGCGCGCCGCCAGGCGGCGGTGTCCCGCTCGCCTGGTGACGACCAGGGCTGCAGGAAGGCCGCGCGCCTCAGCTCGGTGATCTCTCCGAGGTCGGGCATCGCCGGCGGGCGGCGCATCTGGGCGACCCGGGCGTGCTCGGCGTCGGGCAGCCCGATCCAGAGGTCAAGACCGAAGGGTTCGGCCAGATCCTGCCGCAGGGCGGCGCCCATGGTGCGGCCATCGACCCGGCGGAAGATCTCGCCCGCGATGTATCCGAAAGTGACCGGGTGATAGCCCGAGGCCGTTCCCGGCGGCCACAGCGGCGCCATCGCGGCGATCCGGGAGCAGATGCCGCCCCAGTCATACCAGAGCGCCGGATCCATCGGCTGGACGAACGCGGCCAGGCCATCCTGGTGCGAGAGGCACTGCTCGACGGTGATCTCCGCCTTGCCGGCCTGGCCGAACTCCGGCCAGACATCCGCCACGGGCTGGCCCCACGCTAGGCGCCCCTGGCTCACTAGCCGCGCCACCAGCAGGGCGGCGATCGCTTTGGTGGTCGAGAACACCGGAGCAAGCGTGTCCGAGCCGAACGGGATGGTCATCGCCCGGTCGGCCCACCCGGCCATGAGGTCCAGCACGATCTCGCCGTCCAGGGCGACGGAGAAGCGGGCCCCGAGCTCCAGGTTCTCCGCGAAATTGGCGGCGAAGGCGTCCCAGACGGCGCCGAACTGCGGCGGGCAGAGGCCGGTGATCTCGACGGCCTCCGCCACGCCTAGGCCAGCCGTTCGATGCGGACGCTGGGGGAGGCGA
>FTHP01000160.1_pt1 | contig 9787 bp, 10 predicted proteins | sample 1640961 | NCBI WGS metagenome assembly FTHP01 (sample SAMEA3914788, study PRJEB12502) | metagenome | biome: forest; material: soil | place: Canada | collected 2011-07-03 | depth 0.1 m
GCCCTGATGCCCTTCCCTATCCGCCACGCCGTCGAAGCCAACGCCGTCTTCGTGGACATGGACGATGCGGCGCTGCAGCGCCTGCAGCGGATCGGGTGGTTCGTCTACCGCTTCACCGACGGCACGGTCCGCTTCATGTGTTCCTGGGCCACGACGCCAGAGGCCGTGGACGAGCTTGGGGAAGCGCTTAAGAGGATCGCCGCCTAAGAGAGCGATCGTCCGATGTCGTAGAAGCGTTCGGCGCGCTGGCGGCGCAGTTCGTCGGGGGAGAGGTTGGAGAGGGAGCGCAGCTCCGCCTCGACCGCGTCGCCTACCGACCGGATGGTCGTCTCGGGATCGGCGTGGGCGCCGCCGGCGGGCTCGGGGATGATGCGGTCCACGATCTTCAGGCCGATCAGGTCGTCGGCGGTGATCTTCATCGCCTCGGCCGCGTCGCGCCGGCGCTCGCGATCGCGCCACAGGATGGAGGCGCAGCCCTCCGGCGAGATCACCGAATAGATCGAATACTCCAGGATCAGCACGCGGTTAGCCGCCGCTAACGCGATGGCGCCCCCCGAGCCGCCCTCGCCGCTGATGGTGGCCACCATCGGCGTGCCCAGCGTCAGACAGCGCTCGGTGGAGCGGGCGATGGCCTCGGCCTGTCCCCGTTCCTCGGCCTCGACCCCCGGATAGGCGCCGGCGGTGTCCACGAAGGTGATCACCGGCAGGCCGAACTGGTCGGCCATGTCCATCAGCCGCACCGCCTTGCGGTAGCCCTCTGGGTGGGCCGAGCCGAAATTGTGCTTGATGCGGGTGGTGGTGTCCCGGCCCTTCTCGTGGCCCATCACCACCACCGGCATGCCGCGGAAGCGTCCGAGCCCGCCCACGATGGCCTGGTCGTCGGCGAACTTGCGGTCGCCCCGCAGCTCGACGAACTCGTCGATCAGGCCCCGGGCGTAATCGAGGAAGTGCGGCCGGTCCTGATGGCGCGCAATCTCGGTCTTCTGCCAGGAGTTCAAGTTGGAATAGACTAGGCGCCGCTCTTCTTCGAGACGGGTGCGCAGGGCGGCGATCTCCGGATCGAAGGCGCCCGGCGTCGCCGTGTCGGTGCGCTTCTCCAGCTCCTCTATCGTCGCTTCGATCTCGGCGATCGGTCGCTCGAAGTCGAGATAATGGCGCGGAGTGTCGGGCATGCGTCCAGGGTGGGCGTTCGAAGGCCGCCAGACTTAGGCGTGATCGTGGCCGGGAACAAGCACGGGCGGGGGACCGGCGATTCAGCCCTTGCGGCTCAGCGGGTGCTTGCTCTGCACCACGTCGCGCAGCCGGTCTTCCGCCACGTGGGTGTAGATCTGGGTCGTCGAAATGTCGGCATGCCCCAGCAGAGTCTGCACCACGCGCAGATCCGCCCCGCCCTCCAAGAGATGAGTGGCGAAGGCATGGCGCAATACGTGCGGGCTGACCCTCGCCGGGTCCACGCCCGCGGCCAGGGCGGCCTCGTCGAGCAGCTGAGCGAAGCGGCGCGCCGTCAGCCGTCCGCCGGCCCCGCGGGACGGGAACAGCCACGGGCTCTCCTTGACCCCCTTGGGCAGCAGCTCGGCGCGGCGCTCCAGGTAGGCCTTCACGGCGGTGCGGGCGGCGCCGTTGAGGGGGGCCAGCCGCTCCTTGCCGCCCTTGCCCTTGACCATGAGATAGGCCGGGTCGCGCGCCAGGGCCGACAACGGCAGCCCGACCAGCTCCGAGACCCGCAGGCCCGAGGCGTAGATCAGCTCCAGCATGCAGGCCAGCCGCAGGCCCTGGACGCCGTCCAGGGCGCTCGCCGCGGCGATCAGCCGCTCCACTTCATCCCGGCTCAGCACCTTGGGCAGGGGGCGGCCCTTGCGGGGGGCGTCGACCCGCCGGGAGGGGTCGTCCTTGATCCAGCCTTCGCCCAGCGCGAAGCGGTAGAACTGGCGCACCGCCGCGCGGCGGCGGGCGGCGGTGGCCGGCGACAGCCCGCGCGCGCCCAGCGACGAGAAGTAGGCCTCCACATCTTCCAGCGACGCCGCGGAGAGGCCCCCGTGGCGCGCGGCCAGGAACGCCTGGGCGTCGGCCAGGTCCTTCCCGTAGGCCAGGAGCGTGTTGCGCGCGGCGGCGCGCTCGACGGACATCATCTCCAGGAAGGCCTCGACCCAGCCGGAGTCGCTCACGGCCGGGCCTGCAGGCCGATCAGGCCCTCCACGGCCAGCGCCCGTGCGTCGGACTTCAGGCCGGCCTGCGCCAGGGCCTGCACCAGGGCGATGCGGTCGGCGGGCGCCGGGCCGGACGCCCCGCCTTCGAAGGCCGCCACCAGCACATAGAGGGCGGTATCGCCGATCCGGCCGGCCCGGGCGGCCGCTTCCATCGCGGCGCGGCGCGAGGCGGTGAGGCGGGCGGGTCCCAGGTCGCTGGTGGCGATGTCGAGGCGGGCCTGGGCCTCCAAGGGCGCGCCCAATGCGGCCAGGAGCGCCATCGCCGCCGCGGCGCGCGAGGCGCTGGGCGCCCCGGCGGGGCCGGCGGAAGCGTCGATGGCGGGGGTCGTCTCGCCGCCCGGCTGGCCGGGCGTGGCGGCGGCGATCAGGGCGTCCAGGAGCGCCAGGTCCAGCGGCGCTGGCGGCGGCCCGGCGGAGCCGACCAGGGATCTGGCGGCGCGGGCCGAGGGCAGATCGCCCGCGACGGCGGCGGCCTCGGCGAACAGCGCCGGCTCCTTCAGCATGGTCCGGGCGGCGAGCAGCTGGGCGATGGCGGGCGAGGTGAGGCCGGACAGCGCCTGGAAGTCGGTCGCGTCCGCGGACCGCTTGAGCAGGGCGATGACAGCGGCCTCCTTGATCGCGTTGTCGCTGGTCGAACCCGCGAGCGCCAACAGCGCGGCCTCTCCGGCAGCGCCTGGCTGGTTGGCGGCGGCGACGTCGGTCGGCGGCGTGGCGATGGCGCCATAGGCTTCGGAGGCGGGGAACCCCAGCCGCGCCGAACGCGCCGCGGCCTCGAGTCGCGCGGCCGCCGGGGCCATGGGATCATGCGCCACGGCCACGATCACCGGCGCCGAGGCAGTGGGCAGGGCGGCGGGCCAGGCGGGCGCCGTCCGACGCGACAGGGCGTAGTCGAGGCCGTCGTCCAGGGCGCCGGCGCCGCCGTCGGTCCCTGCCAGCATGGCGGCGATCAGCCGGCCGAAGTCCGGGCTCTGGCCCGGCTGCTGGTTCAGGTCGAGGGTCAGCTGGGCGGCGGCGGCCTGGCCGGCGCGGGCCTGGCAATAGGCGCGCAGCCGCTGCCAGAAGGCTCCGTCGCGGCCGGTCGTCAGCGCGTCGCCGACCGCGCAGGCCTTGTCGTCCTGGCCGCGCACGAGGGCCGCCTCGGCGGCGACCTGGGACAGGGCGGGCTTCTGGGAGAGATTGGGCGTGCGTTCGGCGATGACCTCGGCGCCCAGGGCGTCGCCCAGGGTCAGCAGCGCGCCGGCGCGGGCGGCGGCCAGTTCGGCGTCGTCCCCGCCGCCCTCCGGAGCGTTGGCCCCCGCCGAGAGCACATGGCGGGCCAGGGCGGCGGCGGCCGGCGAAATCGGCCTGGAGCCGATGTGGGGGATCACCGCGCGCGCCAGGGACGCCGAGGAGCCGCGCCACAGGTCGCCGGGAAGGTCTGACGGGCCTGAACCGATGGAGAAGAGGTCTGGCGCCGCCAGCGTCTGGACCTGCACCTGAGCCGAGGCCTTGCCGGCCAGGAGCAGCACGCATGCCGCCGCCGTGGCGAGAAGCGTGTTTGGCGCCTCCCGGCCCGATCGTGTAAAGGCGGGACCAAGCATGCACGGGCTCCCAACAGACGCGCGGCCATGAGCCCTGATCCGGCTTTGCAGCAGCGCACAATAGCGCTTGTCGGCCTGATGGGCGTAGGGAAATCCACCATCGGGCGAAAGCTGGCGCAAGCCCTGGAGCTGCCTTTCCAGGACGCCGACCAGGAGATCGAGAAGGCGGCGGGCCGCTCGATCTCTGAGATCTTCGCCGAGCGCGGCGAGGCGGAATTCCGCGCGGGCGAACGACGGGTGATCGCACGGCTGCTGGAGTCGGGCCCGCACGTGCTGGCCACCGGCGGAGGGGCCTTCATGAACGCCCAGACGCGCGCCCTGATCAAGCAGAAGGCGGTGTCGGTCTGGCTGAAGGCCGACCTCGAGGTCATGGTGCGCCGCGTGAGTCGCAAGGAGAATCGCCCCCTGCTGGCGGGACGGGATGCGCGCGAGGTGCTGAGCAAACTCATGGACGAGCGCTACCCGTTCTACGCCGAGGCCGACCTGATGGTGGAGACCGACGAGCGGCCGGCCAACGCGGCGGTGGCCACGATCATGACGGGCCTGGAGCGCCTGCTGCAGGCGGCGCCATGAGCGAGCGGCGGATCGAGGTGGGCCTTGGCGCACGCAGCTATCCGGTGCTGGTCGGCCCGGGCCTGATCGGCCGGGCCGGCGCGCTGATCGCGCCCTATGCGCCGCGCCGCCGCACGGCCGTGGTCACCGACGAGACCGTCGTCGCCCTGCACGGACCGGCGCTGGCCGAGAGTCTTGCCGTCGAGGGCCTGGACGCGCCCGTGATCGTGATGGCGCCGGGCGAGCAGACCAAGAGCTTCGAGGGCCTGGCCGATCTCAGCGACCGGCTGTTGGCGCTGGGTCTGGATCGGGGAGACCGCATCATCGCCTTCGGTGGGGGCGTGGTCGGCGACCTCGCCGGCTTCGCGGCCGCGATCTACAAGCGGGGCATCGACTTCATCCAGGTCCCGACCACCCTGCTGGCGCAGGTCGACTCCTCCGTCGGCGGCAAGACCGCCATCGACACCGGCCGCGGCAAGAACCTGATCGGCGCCTTCCACCAGCCCCGGCTGGTGCTGGCCGACCTGGACGTGCTCTCCACCCTGCCCGACCGGCAGATGCGGGCCGGATACGCCGAGGTGATCAAGTACGGGCTGCTCGGCGACCTCGCCTTCTTCGAATGGCTCGAAGCCAAGGGCGGGGCCGTGCTGGAACGGCAGGCCGATGCGCTCGGCCATGCCGTCGCGCGTTCGGTAGAGATGAAGGCCGAGATCGTTGGAGAGGACGAGCGCGAGACCGGAGGGCGCAGGGCCCTGCTCAACCTCGGCCACACCTTCGGCCATGCCCTGGAGGCCGAGACCGGCTTTGGCGAGGCGCTGCTGCACGGCGAGGCGGTGGCCATCGGCTGCGCGCTGGCCTTCCGCTTCTCCGCCAGGCTGGAGCTGTGCACCGGCCAGGACGCCGAGCGCGCCGGCGCCGCCATTGGCGCGGCGGGCCTTCCAACGCGGCTTGATCAGCTCGACGCCGGGCCATTTTCGGCCGGACGCCTGCTGGAGCACATGGCGCAGGACAAGAAGGCCGAGGGCGGCCGGCTGAACTTCATCCTTGCCCGGGCCATCGGCCAGGCGTTCGTGGCCAAGGAAATCGCCCCAGCCGACGTGCGGGCCTTCCTGCTGGACGAGGGATGCCGGCCATGATGACCACGCCATGTTGACGACATTGGGGATCGTGTTCCTGATCATCATCGCGCTGCTGATGGTCTCGGCGCTGTTCTCCGCCGCCGAGACGGCGCTGACGGCGGCCAGCCGCGGCCGCATGCACCAGCTGGAAAAGGACGGCGACAAGGCCGCCCGCCGCGTCAACAAACTGCTCAGCGACCGCGAGAGCATGATCGGCGCGGTGCTGCTGGGCTACAACGCCATCAACATCCTGACCTCGGCGCTGGCCACGGAGTTCATCACCAAGGTGGTGCCCGGCGCCTGGGGCGTGGCCCTGGCCACGGCGGTGATGACCGTGCTGGTGCTGGTGTTCGTGGAGGTGCTGCCCAAGACCCTCGCCATCACCCGGCCGGATGACATGGCGCGCGCCCTGTCGGCCTTCATCCTGTTCTTCGTCCGCCTGTTGGACCCGGTCGTCGACACCATTTCCTGGATCGTGCGCAAGACCCTGAAGGTGTTCGGCGTCGACATCGACATGAAGGCCGACGTGTTCGCCGCCCACGAGGAGATCCGCGGCGCCATCGAGTTCCACCACGAGGAAGGCGCCGTCGAGAGCCGGGACCGGCGCATGCTTGGCGCGGTGCTGGACCTCTCCGACATCGACGTCTCGGAGATCATGGTCCACCGCAAGGCCATCTACATGCTCGACGCCGACCTGCCGCCGCGGGAGCTGGTGGCCGAGACCCTGGAGGCGCCACACACCCGCCTGCCAGTCTACAAGGACGATCCCGAGAACATCGTCGGCGTGGTGCACGCCAAGGACCTGCTGCGCGCGGTGGCCGCCGCCGACGGCAAGGTCGACGCGGTGGACATCATGGAGGTCACCCGCGAGCCCTGGTTCATCCCGGAGACGACCAACCTGAAGGACCAGCTGAACGCCTTCCTCAGGGCCAAGAGCCACTTCGCCCTGGTGGTGGACGAATATGGGGCCCTGAAGGGTCTGGTCACGCTGGAGGACATTCTCGAGGAGATCGTCGGCGAGATCGAGGACGAGCACGACATGCCGGTCGAGGGCGTGCGCCGCCAGCCGGACGGGTCAGTCACCGTCGACGGCTGGGTCACCATCCGCGACCTCAACCGGGCCATGGACTGGGAGTTGCCCGACCACGAATGGGTGACCGTCGCCGGCCTGGTGATCCACGAGGCCCAGACCATCCCCGAGCCCGGCCAGACCTTCATCTTCCACGGCCACCGCTTCCAGGTGCTGCGCCGGCAGCGCAACCAGATCACCGCCCTCAGGGTCAGCCCGCCCCTGAAGGAAGCCGAAGAAGCCGCGTGAGGCGGCCACAGTTTAGATCTTCCCCCCCTGGGGGAAGTCCGGCCCCACGGGCTCGGCCGAAGGCCGACCCGAGGACAGGCTCCGGCCGGGAAGGGGGCGGCGCGGCGGCTGATCGTAGAGCGACGATCGGTCCCAGTGACCGCAGGCCTGCGCCCTTCAGCCCCCTTCCCCCGCTTCGCGGGGACTTCCCCCACCGGGGGAAGATCCAAAGCGGATGGGCGGCCGTGGCGCTGGCGATGGTTTTGTTCGTCGGCGCCGGCCATGCGATGGCGGGGGACCTGCGTCCGCTGTGTCCCGACCGGCCCAGCAAGGGCACCTCGGCCTGCACCGTGGACGCCGGCCACGTGCAGGTCGAAGCGGACCTGGCGAACCTCACCCACGACGCCTCGAGCGGCGTCACCACCGACGCCTGGGTCTTCGCCAACCCCACCCTGAAGCTCGGCGTGACCGACACGTTCGACATCGAAGCCAACCTCGCGCCCTACGTCCTGATCCGCACCCACGACCGGACCAGCGGCGCGCGCGCCTCCCAGTCCGGGATCGGCGACCTGTTCCTGCGCGCCAAGCTCAATCTCGCCGGCAATGCGGGGGGCGCCTTCGGGCTCGCCCTGGAGCCCTGGCTCAAGGCCCCGACAGCGCCCCCGAGCGTCGGCAATGGCGCGTGGGAGGGCGGCTTGCTGGCGCCGGTCTCGTACAACCTGCCGATGGGCTGGTCGCTCGGCCTGACGCCGGAAGCGGACGTGGTGGCCAATGGCGCGGGTCCCGGGCGGCATCTGGCCCTGGCCCTGCCCGTCGGCCTCGGCCACGCGGTCGGCCCGATCGCCGCCACACTCGAGGTCTGGACCAGCCAGGACTTCGACCCCTCAGGGACCACGCGGCAGTATTCGCTGGACTTCGCCGCCGCCTGGCAGCCCCCGCGCCAGCCCAACCTGCAGCTCGACGGTGGCGTGAACCTGGGCCTGAACCGCGCCACGCCGGACGTTCAGGTCTACGTGGGAGTTGCGCGGCGATTTTAGCGGCGAAACGGGCGCCGGGCCTATTCTTTGCGTTCGATCAGATAGTCGTAACCCGAAAGCTTGGCGACCGTCTCGTAGCGGCCCTGCAGGGTCTCCAGGATCTTGTCGAGAGAGCCTGGTCCCTTGGCTTCGACACACATGAACTTGATGAAGTGCCGATCGATGTCCAGACCCCGCAGGGCGCTGACCTCATAGCCCTCGACGTCCAGCGACATGAAATCGACCCGATCCAGCCCGCTCTCGTCGAGGATCGAGGAAATGGTGCGCGCCGGGGCGGTGAATTCGTAGGTGGTTTCGTTTCGCCGGGCGATGTGCGGCAGACCCTTGTCCAGATGGTCCTGGCCATCGAACACCCGCCCTTCACCCCAGGTAACCGTCATCATGTTGCAATAGGTGAGATGCGCCACCTTGTCCGGGTAGTCCGCCGGCACCAGCGCGGCGTTGAAGCACTTGGAGTTGGGCCGACTCTTGCGCGCCTCTTCCGCGCGTTCGGGGATAGGCTCGACGAGAACTCCCGACCATCCCCGATCAAGCTCGAAGTGCGCAGTATTGCTGAATAGAATTCCGTTATTTGCGCCCGCTTCAAAGAATACACCGCCATCGAAATCTACGAATTTCTCTATCTGTTTGTCCAGATCGTTCAGTGAGTAATATGTCATTCCGTCCTCTACAGCCAGAAACTGGCTCGGCTAACTTCGTTCGACGCGCTCATCAGGTCAGCACAGCTCCAGCGGAACGTCGCCCTGCGTCAAGCCCCTGACCATAGCCAGATTGACCTTGTCGAGGAACCTGCCTCGGAACGAACAGCCTGTGCCTGACCGCTTTTCTCGCGCAGGTCCGATCCGTCGCGCCAGCCCCCGTTGAAACTCGGCCCGAATTCCCGAAGGATGGGCGCGAGCGCGCCGGGCTGACAGGCGCCTCACAGGGGGAACGTTCATGACGCCGAAGGTGATCGACGCAATTCTCAGCGCGCGCCTGTTTCAGATCCTTGCGCGGATCGTGCTGACGTTGGGCCTCTGGCTGCCGGGGGTCCTGCAGGTCACCCAGTTCCAGACCGCGATCGGCGATTTCACCCACTTCCACGTGACGCCGCCCGTGCCCTACATCTTCGCCTCGATCATCACGCTGCTGGTGGGCTCGGCGATCGTGATCATCGGCGGCAAGTGGACCTGGTTGGGCGCAGGGGCGCTGGGAATCTACACCGGCCTGACCATCTTCATCGCCCACAACTTCTGGGCCATGCAGGGCGCCGACGCCGTGAACGAGATGCGCACCGCGATCGAGCACGTCTCGATGATCGGGGGCCTGATGGTCGTGGCCATCGCCGAGCACCAGCGGTCCAAGCTCGCAGCCTGAGCCGACTACTCTCCGGGGGCCAGCGCCTTCAGCGACAGGGCGTGGACGGGGCCGGCCAGTTCTTCGGCCAGGGCGGCGTAGACGCGCCGCTGGCGCTCCACGCGGCCGAGGCCTGAGAAGGCGCCGGAGACGATGGTGATGTTGAAGTGGCTCTCCCCGCCCTCGCGGGCGCCGCCATGCCCGGCGTGGCGTGAACTCTCGTCTATGATGTCGAGCCGTTCGGGCGCAAACCCGCGTTCGAGCTTCATCCGCAGCGTATCGGTCACATCGCCCATGTTTTCAGCCTGTCAATCCTTGAATGCCAAGGGTGGAGCAACATACTTCGGATCATGAGCGGCGCCTTTCAATACAAACCCAAGTTCGTGGACATCCGCGTGCGCCCGCCGCGCGAGGAGGAGCAGGACGTCCACGCCCTGAAAGAGGGCGAGCGCCGCTGCGACCATCCCGACTGTTTCCTCGCCGCCACCGCCAAGGCGCCTAAGTCGCGCGAACGGCTGGAGGACCACTACTGGTTCTGCCAGGCCCACGCTGCGGAATACAACCGCCACTGGGACTACTTCCACGGCATGAGCGAGGGCGAGATCAACCGGCGCCGGGTGGACGCGGCCACGGGCGAGCGGCCGACCTGGCAGTTCCGCGC
>FTHP01000050.1_pt1 | contig 9770 bp, 6 predicted proteins | sample 1640961 | NCBI WGS metagenome assembly FTHP01 (sample SAMEA3914788, study PRJEB12502) | metagenome | biome: forest; material: soil | place: Canada | collected 2011-07-03 | depth 0.1 m
CAGCAGAACTTCAAGACCGACACCGACTCCAGCGGCGCGACCTGGTTCCACGAGCTCAACGCCGGCAATTCGATCAATAAAGGCTTCGAGGTCGAACTTGCCCTTCGCCCGATCGAAGGCCTGCAGATCGACAGCTCGCTCGGCTACCTCCACTATCAGCTCAAGGACGACGCGCAGTCGCTGGCGACCCAGATCTGCACCCACTTCTCGGACGGAACGCTCTGTCCGCAGACCCGGGCGCCGAAATGGACCAGCTCGCTGGGCATTCAGTACAAGATGGACATGGGCATGGCGGGCTCGATCACGCCGCGCCTGGACGCCTCGGTCATCTCGCGGGTCTACTACATCCCGGTCGCCAACGTGGGCGGCGCGCCGCCGAACAAGGCGGAGCTGATTTCCACGGCTGCGTCAGGCGTCGCCGGCGGCCTGGACTACCAGCCGGGCTACACTCTGTTGAACGGCCGGATCACCTGGGATGCGCCCGACGGCAAGTGGTCGGTGTCCGGTTCGGTCAGCAACCTGACCAACAAGGTCTACTTCTACGGCAAGCTGGCCCTGGCGGTGAGTTCGCTGGGCCGCGAGCAGGGCAACATCGCCCCGCCGCGCCAGTGGCTGGTCACGGTCCGTCGCAACTTCTGACGACCTCTGCCAGGACGAAACGAGGGGGCGCTCCGCGAGGGGCGCCCTTTTCGTTGGAACGTCTCGTTAAGTTGACGGCATCAAACAAGTGGCGGGACACGCCGCGTCGCGGTATTTGTCACCACTCGGGATCATCTTGGGCAGGGCGACCGTCGGGCCGGACGGAGCTGGGTCCGATCGCCGGCCAGGCCCACTCGCAGGAAAGCGCGAAAACGATGGCTTACACGATCAAGGTCAACGGCAAGGACCGGACGGCGGATGTCGAGGCCGACACTCCGCTGCTGTGGGTCCTGCGCGACGTGCTCGACATGAAGGGCACGAAGTTCGGCTGCGGTATGGCGCTCTGCGGGGCCTGCACCGTCCACATCAATGGGACGCCGACGCGCTCGTGCACCCTGCCGATCTCGGCGGTGGGGGCGGCCTCGGTGACCACCATCGAGGGGATCGACGCCGGAGCGGTCGGCCAGAAGGTGCAGGCCGCTTGGCAGGAGATCGACGTTCCGCAGTGCGGCTACTGTCAGGCCGGCCAGATCATGGCCGCCACCGCCCTGCTGACCAAGATCGCCAAGCCGACCGACGCGGATATCGACGCGGCCATGTCGGGCAACCTCTGCCGCTGCGCCACCTACGGGCGCATCCGGGCCGCCATCAAGAAGGCCGCCGGCCTGCCAACCGCCGATACGAGGGCCTGATCATGCTGCTCGACCGCGACACCGACATTGCTCCCGACACACTGGCGCCCGAAGGCGTCGCCCGCCGGGCGTTCCTGAAGGCCAGCGCCGCCGCCGGCGGCGGCATGCTGCTCAGCGTCACCATTCCCCTCGTGGCCGAGGCGGCCGTTACGGCCGTGGGCCAGGCGGCGAGCAACGCCCCGGCGCTGAACGCCTACATCAAGATCGCGCCTGATGGGATCGTCACCATCATGTCGAAGAACCCGGAGATCGGGCAGGGCATCAAGACCATGCTGCCCATGCTGATCGCCGAGGAACTGGACATTCCGTGGGACAAGGTCCGCATCGAACAGGCCGACAATGACCCCACCAAATATGGCGCCCAGTTCGCGGGCGGCAGCTTCGCCACGCCGATGAACTGGGACCCGATGCGCCAGGCCGGCGCGGCCGGACGCCAGATGCTGATCGCCGCCGCGGCCCAGACCTGGGGCTGCACCGCCGCCGACTGCGGCACGGCTTCCGGCGTCGTCAAGCACATGGCCAGCGGCAAGACGCTCGACTACGGCGCCCTGGCGGCCAAGGCCTGCACCCTGCCGCCGCCGGACCTGAAGACGGTCGTGCTGAAGGACCCCAAGGATTACAAGATCATCGGCAAGTTCATGGCGGGCGTGGACAATCCTCGCATCGTCACCGGCAAGCCCCTCTACGGCATCGATGTGGTCGTGCCGGGCATGCTCTACGCCGTCTACCAGAAGTGCGGGGTCTTCGGCGGCAAGGTCGCCAGCGCCAATCTCGACGCGATGAAGGCCAGCCCCGGCGTGAAGCAGGCATTCGTGGTGGAGGGTGGCTCTGACCTCTCCGGCCTGCTCGGGGGCGTCGCCATCCTCGCCGACACCTGGCACCACGCCAACAAGGCGCGCAGCAAGCTTGAGGTCACCTGGAACGAGGGGCCCACCGCCCAGCAGTCCAGCGCCAGCTTCGCCGCCCAGGCCGTCGCCCTGGCCGGGCAGCCCGCGACCCACACGATCCGCAAGGACGACAGCGTGGATGCGGCCATGGCGGGCGCGGCCAAGGTGGTGGAAGCGTCCTACTCCTATCCCTTCCTGTCGCACGCCAATCTCGAGCCGCAGAACTGCACGGCCCATGTCCAGGGCGACAAGGTGGAGATCTGGGCGCCGACCCAGAACCCGGAGGCCGGCCGCCAGCTGGTGGCCAAGACCCTCGGCGTCCCACCGGCCAACGTCCTGGTGCATATGACCCGCAGCGGGGGGGGCTTCGGCCGGCGGCTGTCGAACGACTACATGGTCGAGGCGGCGTGGCTGTCCAAGACCGCCGGCGTTCCGGTCAAGCTGCTGTGGAACCGCCAGGACGACATCCAGCACGACTTCTACCGGCCCGGCGGCTTCCACAATTTCAAGGCGGGCCTGGACGCCTCGGGCAAGCTGGTCGCCTTCCAGAACCACTTCGTCACCTTTGGCGACGGGGACAAGGCGGCCAACAGCGCCGACATGCAGGGAACCGAGTTCCCGGCGCGGGTCGTCCCCTGCAAATTCGAGAGCTCGATGATCCCGCTTGGCGTGCCCACGGGCCCGTTGAGGGCGCCGGGCTCCAACGCCATGGCCTTCGTCCATCAGTCGTTCCTGGACGAAGTGGCCCATGCCGGGGGCAGGGATCCGATCCAGTTCCAGCTCGAGCTGCTGGGCGAACCCCGGGCGCTTCCAGCCCCGCCCGGCCCGGGCGGGCCCTTCGGTCCGCAGCCGCAGTTCCATACCGGGCGCATGCGCGGGGTGATCGAAAAGGTCGCGGCCATGTCCGGCTGGGGCAAGAAGACCCTGCCGGCGCGGACCGGCATGGGCTTCGCCTGCTACTACAGCCACCTGGGCTATTTCGCCGAAGTGGTGCAGGCCCACGTGGCCGACGACGGCACGGTCATGCCCCAGAAAGTCTGGGTCGCCGCCGACGTGGGGCGCCAGATCATCAACGCCTCCGGCTCGGACAACCAGGTGCAGGGCGCGATCCTGGACGGGATCAGCTCCACCCTCGGCCAGGCCATCACCATCGAGGGCGGCAAGGTGGTGCAGACCAACTTCCACCAGTATCCGCTGCTCAGGATGAATCAGGCGCCGGTGGTCGAAGTGGCCTGGGTCGTGACCGACAACCCGCCGACGGGCCTGGGTGAGCCGGCGCTGCCCCCGGCGCCGCCCGCCCTCTGCAACGCCATCTTCGCGGCCACGGGCAAGCGCGTCCGCAACCTGCCGATCGACCGGTCGCTGCTGAAGGCGGTCTGATGGTGGTGCGTGGCGTTGTCTGCGGGGCCCTGGCGGCCATTGTCCTGGCGGCGGCTTCGTCCGCCGTCGCGGCGGGGGATCCCGTCAAGGGCAAAGCCGTGTTCGAGCAGTGCCTGGGCTGCCATGCCCTGAGCGGTCCCAGCTTCGCCGCGCCGTCGCTCGCGGGCGTCGTGGGCCGCAAGGCGGGAACGGCTCCTGGCTTCCAGTACTCCCAGGCCATGGTCGCCTATGGCAAGGTCTGGGACGACCAGACGCTTGACCCCTTCCTGGCCGATCCCGGCAAAGCGGTGCCGGGAACCAGCATGCCCGTCGGCCTGGACGGCGCACAGGACCGGGCTGACGTGATCGCCTATCTGAAGACCCTGCCGGCGGCGCGCTGATCGAGGCCGCGCGACGTGGACCTGTCCGACATCGACTGGCCCGAATTCGGCTTGCAGGACGATGTCAGGCCGCTGCTCAAGGCTCTGATCCAGGCCGGCCAGCCCGCCGTCATGGCCACGCTCGTCGCGGCTGAGGGCGGCTCTCCACGGGGCCTCGGAGCTCAGATGCTGTTCGGGCCCTCGGACGTCACCGGCTACCTGTCCGGAGGATGCGTCGAAGCCGACGTCGCGCTGCACGCCGAGCAGGTGATGGCGGACGGACTGTGCAAGCGCCTGATCTACGGCGTGGGCGGGCCCGCCGACGTCCGACTGCCCTGCGGGGGCAGCATCGAACTCCTCCTGGAGCGGCTGGGGCCGGGCGACGAGGCGGCTCGCCGCCTGATCCAGGCCTGGGACGCTCGCACCCCGGCTCTCTGGCTCACCGATGGGGAGCAGCGGGCCTGCCTCTGGCCGGGCGAGGCCGCGGGCGCTCTTCCGGCGACGCTTCGGACTGCCGAGCGCCTGGCAGGCGAGGGCGGCGTCTGCGGCTTCACGCGCTCGCCTCAGGTGATGTTCCGCCGGTTCGATCCGTCTCAGAGGCTGGTGGTGATCGGCGCCGATCCGCCGGCCCTGGCCATGGCGTCGCTGGGCGCACAGATCGGACTCCGCACCACCCTGGTCCGGCCCAAGGGCCCGCTCGCCCGGCCGCCGGCGCCGGGCGTGGACTATCTGCGCAGCGCTCCGGCCGAAGCCCTGGCCGAGGTCGGACTGGATCCCTGGACCGCGGTGGCGGTCGCCACCCACGATGCCGAACTCGACGAGGAGGCCCTGTCCGCCGCCCTGTCCTCCGACGCCGGCTACGTCGGCGTGCTGGGCAGCCGGCGGCGGCTGCCGGAACGGCTGGACGGCCTGCGCCGGCGCGGCGTTTCAGAGGCCCAGCTGGCGCGACTCAAGGCGCCGATCGGCCTTCCCCTGGCCGGCAAGTCACCGTGGGAGATCGCGGTCTCGGTGATCGGTGAGGTGATCCAGACGGTGCGCGCGCGCGAAGAGGCCGATCGCTGGCCTGCGGCGGTCGGGAGCGAGCTGCACGCGCTGGTGTTCGCCGCCGGGTGGGGCGCGCGCTTCGGCGGCGGCAAGCTGAGCGCGGGCTGGGGCGACGGCACCGTGCTGGAAGGCGCGCTTCGCGCCGCCTTCGCGTCACCCTCTGCAGCCGTGACGCTGGTGACGGGCGCCTATGCTGATGATGTCGCCTCGATCGCCCGCTCCTTCGCAGCGGGCCGCCCGGACGAGCACCGCCTGAGGATCGTGCACGCACCCGAGCACGCACGCGGATTGTCCGCCTCCATCCGCGCCGGCATCGCGGCCTTGCCGGACAGCGCCGGAGCCGCCCTGCTGTTCCTGGGCGACATGCCGAGGACCCCGCATGAGGTGGTTGCGCCGCTCATCGAAGCCCTGGCCGCCGGCGCGTCGGCGGCCGCCCCCCGCTTCAAGGGACGCCGCGGTCATCCCGTGGCCATCTCGAGGTCCCTGTTTCCGGCGATGATGTCGCTTGAAGGCGACCGGGGCGCCGGCGCGCTGCTGGACACGCTGGGGCCCGCGCTCGTGCTCGTCGATACCGAAGACGGAGGGGTCTGCTTCGACGTGGACCGGCCGGGCGATCTTGTCGAGGGTGCTGTCTCAGCCGCTTGACCTTAGTGCGCTCCCCGGCGCGCCAGGACGGCGGGGATCGTGGCCAGGATCAGCCAGATGTAGAGGACGAAATTGCGCTTGCGGACATACAGCACGTCCATGGCCACCCGCCGCCGATAGCTGATGTTGGTGCGTCCGCTCACCTGCCACAGGCCGGTGATGCCGGGCCGCACGCTGCAATAGGACTTGAACCGGCGGCCATAACGGCAAGCCTCGGCTTCGACGATGGGCCTCGGCCCCACCAGGCTCATGTCCCCGCTGAGGACGTTGATCAGCTGGGGCAGCTCGTCCAGGCTGGAGCGGCGCAGGAAGCGGCCGAATGCGGTGATCCGCGGATCGTAGCGCAGCTTATGGTCCCGGGACCATTCAGCGCGGGCGCGGGAGTCACGGTCCAGGAACATCTGCAGGCGACGCTCGGCGTCGATCACCATGGTGCGGAACTTCAGACAGGTGAACCGGCGTCCGCCGCGCCCGATGCGCTCCTGTTTGAACAGGGCCGGACCCCCATCCAGCATGATCACCCCGGCGATGATCAGCATCATCGGGGCCAGGAACAACAGCAGCAGGAAGCAGACGGGAACCTCGAGCGCCCGCTCCAGGGCGACGCCCGGATCGGGTTTGTCGGGCGGCTCCATCGCAGTGCGATGCGTCAAGGCGGTCCCCGCAACATCGAAGGAGGCTCCAGAGCCCTTCGAGGGCCCGTCGATGCACAGGCTGTGCCAGCGTATTCGCCGCCCAGGCTAGCAGGCGGCGGCGATACGAGACAGGGGATCGGCCGCTAGATCGAGCGAATGGCCGCGACCAGCAGAATCCAGAACCCTGTGGTGGCCGCCAGGGCCGCGAGCAACCTCCAGTTCGGCCGAATCGCCATTCTGGAGGTTCCAGGCGTCGCCTTGGCCCGCACCAGGACCGGCTTGGCTTGCGCCGTTATGTTCATGCGCCCCCCGCATGTCGCGAATCGCTCCGCCGTAGGCGGACCGGAACTGCACTGAACGCCACCTCCGCGTCCTCATCTCATCGTGAGGATCGCAACCCATAAGCTCTGCAATGAGTCGCCGGATATGCCAAATTGACGCAACGGGAGCGAGGCCGGCGCTCGAAACCATTGCTTCATCCTCTCGCGACAGGGTGGCCTCCGCCCCGCGAGTCACCGCCGAATGGACCCTCTCCCGATCCAGCCCCCTGACCGTCTGCGCCGCCTGCAGATCGAGATCACGACGGGCTGCAATCTTCGCTGCGTCGGTTGCCAGCGAACCATCGGCATGAAGGATCGGTCCTGGCGCAACACGCATATGCCGATCGACCGGTTCCGGGCCATCATCCGGCACGCGCCGCCATCCCAGGCGCTGATCCTGCAGGGCATCGGCGAGCCAACCCTGCACCCCTCGATCGCCACGATGATCGACGAGGCATATGCCGCGGGCAAGTTCGACGCCATCAGCTTCAACACCAACGCCCTGGTGCGCAAGACGGCCTACTACGCGCGGCTGAAGGCGCGGGGCCTCAGCCACATCAGCATCTCGGTCGACAGCCTGGAGCCCGAGACGGCCGAAGCCCTGCGCGCGGGCACCGACTGCGACCGGCTCTCGGCGGCGATCACCGAGCTCAACGCGCTGTTCGACGGCAACGTCACCCTGTCGGTGGTGCTGAGCCGGCGCAACGCTCCCGAGCTGCCGAGCCTGCTGCCGCGCCTGCACGCCCTCGGCGCCCGTACCGTGGAGATCCAGCCGCTGATCAGCTACGCGCCGGAGGTCGACTCCATGGCGCTTTCGCCGGACGAACTGTCTGCGGCGCGGGCCGCCATCGATCGTATCGGCCGCGGCCTGCCGGGGTTCCGCACCCTGCTGGCCCCGTCGTTCACGCCGGACGGAAGCCGCTGCAAGAGGCCCTTCCATGCCGGCTACGTCACCGTCGGCGGCTATATGACGCCCTGCTGCACCACCAACGACGAGACCCTGTTCGGCCACACCAGCCTGGCCGCCCAGTCATGGGAGGAAGCGTGGTTGGGCGAGGGCGTGCAGAGTTGGCTCCACGCCTATGCGGAGCAAGAGCCGCAGATCTGCGTCGGCTGCGCCTACAATCCATCCGCGGCGCCCGCGCGCATGGAGCCGACTCTGGAGCGGGCTCAGGCGTTCCAGGCCGCCGGCCGGCTGGAGGAGGCCGAGGCCGAGTTCCGCGCGCTCCTGAACGGGACCGACGTGGCCGAAGCCCTCAAGGGCATGGGCCTGGTCCACTATCAGCGCGGGGAGGCCGCCGCCGCCCTGCCGCTGCTTCAGGCCGCGCGGGCGCTGCAGGCGGATCCCGTCACGACCCACAACTGCGCCATCCTGCTCGACCGGCTCGGCCGCAGGGGCGAGGCCATCGTTCTCGAGCGGGAGAACATCGTCTTCAATCCGGAGTACGTGCCCTCCTACGGCGCCCTGACACAGTTCCTCCGGGCCGAAGGGGACGCTGTCGGGGCGATGGCTCCGATGATCGCCCTGGCCGAGCGCGCCATGCTGGCGGGTCGGCGCGACTATGTGACGGGCGCGGTGGACGGCCTCATCGGACTGGATGGCGACCATCCCCGGCTGATCGGCCTGGCCAATCGTCTGAGGATCAGCGGCCATCAGGACGACGCGGCGCGCCTTCTGCAGGCGCGCCTTGCCCGGGCTCCGGGCGACCTAGGCGCGCGCCTGGCCCTGGCTATGGCTCGCCTGGCCATCATCCACGGTACTGAGGCGGAAATCGCGACGCGTCGTCAGGCCTACACCGACGACCTGCAGGACCTGGCGGCGCAGCTGGAGCGCGCGCCCCAGGCCAGCCTCGCGGAGGCGGCTGGCGTGGTCGGTGAAGCCAAGCCGTTCATCCTCGCGTATCAGGCCGGAGACGACCGCCAGCTGCAGTCGACCTACGGCGAGGTGATCACCCGCATGATCGCCGCGGCCTGTCCGCCTCCACCATCGTCCGCCCGCGCCAAACCCGGCGGCAAGCTGCGTGTGGGGTTCGCCACCGCCTACTTCCACAACCACTCCGTCTCCAAGCTGTTCGGCGGCTGGATCAGGCATCTGGACCGGAGCCGTTTCGAGGTCCTGGGCTACGATTTCAGCGAGGCTGAGGACGACTGCAGCCGCCGCCTCGCCACGTCATGCGACGGCTTCACCAAGAACCTGGGGGGCCACGAGGCCTGGGCCCAGGCGATCGCCGCCGACGCGCTGGATGTGCTGATCTATCCGGAAATCGGCATGCACCATCTGCCGGTGCAGCTGGCCAGCCGCCGGCTCGCCCCGGTGCAGTGCATGGCCTGGGGTCATCCGGTGTCGAGCGGACTGCCGAACATCGACTATTTCCTGTCGAGCGACCTGATGGAGCCGCCAGACGGAGAGCGCCACTACGCCGAGAGTCTGGTCCGCCTGCCCGGCCTGTCCATCCACTACGATCCCCTGCCCGCCGAAGGGGGACGGCTCAGCCGCGCCGACCTCGGCCTCCGGCCAGACGCGGTGGTCTATGTCTGTTGCCAGGCGTTGTTCAAATACCTGCCCCAGCACGACGCTGTCTGGGCCGCCATCGCTTCGCGGGTTCCGGGCGCCCAGCTGATGTTCATCGGTGACCTGACGGAGGTCAACGCCGCGGCGGTGCACACCAGGATCAGCGCGGCGTTCACGGCGGCGGGACTGGACCCGGCGAGGCAGCTGGTGTTCGCAAAACCCGTGGAGCAGGCCCTGTTCCCGTCGGTGCTCAGGGCCGGCGACGTCTATCTCGACAGCATCGACTGGTCGGGGGGCAACACCACGCTGGAGGCCCTGGCCTGCGACCTGCCGGTGATCACCCTTCCCAGCGGGCTGATGCGCGGCCGGCACACGACAGCGATGCTCGCCATGATGGGGCTGGAGCAGTGCATCGCGGCCGATGCCGAAAGCTATGTCTCGATGGCGGCGGCGCTGGCGGAGCCTGGCGCCAGATCGCCGCTTTCCAGTCTGGTGAGCAAGCGCAAGTCGCGCCTCTACGGCGACATCGAGCCGATCTCGAGCGGGCCTCTTCGACACTGCGCTCCAGGAAGGTCTCCAGCGCCCGGATCGGCTCGATGTCGCCGTAGAGGCGCGACTTGCGCTTGCTCACCAGACTGGAAAGCGGCGATCTGGCGC
>FTHP01000904.1_pt1 | contig 9663 bp, 7 predicted proteins | sample 1640961 | NCBI WGS metagenome assembly FTHP01 (sample SAMEA3914788, study PRJEB12502) | metagenome | biome: forest; material: soil | place: Canada | collected 2011-07-03 | depth 0.1 m
CACGCTGCTGAACCGCATCCTCTCGGAGGACCACGGCAAGCGCTACGCCGTGATCGTCAACGAGTTCGGCGAGATCGGCATCGACAACGACCTGATCGTCGGGGCCGACGAGGAAGTGTTCGAGATGAACAACGGCTGCGTCTGCTGCACCGTGCGCGGCGACCTGATCCGCGTCGTGGCCGGCCTGATGAAGCGCCAGGCCACGGCCGGGCGCGGCTTCGACGCCATCATCATCGAGACCACCGGCCTGGCCGATCCGGCGCCGGTGGCCCAGACCTTCTTCGTGGACGAGGACGTCCGTGCCAGGACCATCCTGGATTCGGTGACCACGGTGGTGGACGCCAAGCACATCGAGCTGCGGCTGGACGACAGCCGCGAGGCCCGCGAGCAGATCGCCTTCGCCGACCAGATCATTCTCAACAAGTCGGACCTGGTGGACGAGGCGGACCTCGTCCGCATCGAGGCGCGCCTGCGCCGGCTCAATCCGCTGGCCCCGATCCAGCGGTCGGTGCGCTCGGACGTGCCTCTGGACACCGTGCTGGGCCGCGGCGGGTTCGACCTGTCGCGCATCCTGGAGATCGAGCCGGAGTTCCTCAATCCGGTCCATGGCGAGGCCGGGCACGTCCATGACGAGCACTGCGAGGATGTCCACGACCATGCGGGCCACGAGCATCATGGCCACGTCATCGACGACATCCGCGGCGTCTCGCTGAGGCTCGATCGCCCGGTGAACGGCGAGAAGGTCACCCGCTGGCTGAACGAGGTGCTGCAGGCCCAGGGCCCCGACATCCTGCGCGCCAAGGGCATCCTGGACGTGCAGGGCGAGGACCGCAGGCTTGTGTTCCAGGCGGTGCACATGATGCTCGAGGGCGACTTCCAGCGGGACTGGAAACCTGGCGAGGCGCGCTCCAGCCGGATGGTGTTCATCGGCCGTAACCTCGACGAAGCCGAGCTGCGGCGTGGGTTCGAGGCGGCAGCGGCTTAGGCGGAGACGAAACACATGGCTGACAAGACCGCGCTGATCGTCGGGGCCTCCAGGGGCATCGGCCTGGGGCTGGTGAAGGAGCTGGCCGGGCGCGGCTGGACCGTCATCGCCACCCTTCGTTCGCCCTCCAGCGACAAGGGCCTGAAGGCCTTTGCCGATCAGAGCGGAGGCAGGGTGCGGCTGGAGAGCGTCGACCTGGAGCATCCGGACCAGATCGAAGCCCTGGCCGGGCGGCTTTCGGGCCAGACGCTGGACCTGCTGTTCGTCAACGCCGGCATCGCCGGCCACCGCGGCAAGGCCGGCGCGGCTTCCCGCGAGGATGTCGCCCGGATCTTCATCACCAATTCAGTGGCGCCGATCCACGTGGCCGAGGCGCTGGCCGGACAGGTGCGCGACAAGACCGGGGTGATCGCCTTCATGACCTCGGGCCTCGGCAGCGTCGCCTCGGACTTCCGCTTCGGCATGGACCTCTACTCGGCCAGCAAGGCGGCGCTGAACAAGCTGACCCGCGCCTTCACCGGCGAGCTGGGCGACCGCGGGCTGACCGTGCTGTCCATGAGCCCCGGCTGGGTGCGCACCGACATGGGCGGCCCCGATGCGATGATCTCGGTGGAAGAGAGCGCCAAGGGCGTGATCGACGTCGTCGAAGCCAAGGCCGGCACGGGCCAGCACGGCTTCTACGGCCACGACGGAAAGACGATCCCCTGGTGATTCTGGATCTTCCCCCTCTGGGGGAAGTGCCCGCGAAACGGGGGTAGGGGACTGAAACGCGCCGCCCTATGAGCCCCCTTCCCGCCCTTCGGGCGGACTTCCCCCAGGGGGGGAAGATCTGCGGTCTGAGCTACGCCCCGCCGGCGTTGCCTTCGGTGATCAGGGAGACCTTGTAGAAGCCGTCGGTCTGCAGCTGGTTCACCACGGCCATGAAGTCGCCGTAGCGGACGTCGCGGTTGGCGCGGATCAGGATCGACTCCTGCGGCGCGCCCGGTCCGAGATTGGTGATCAGGTCGGCCGCCAGGCGGTCCAGACCGGTCGCCTGCTCGCCGCGGTCGGGGTTCACGATCCTCATCCCGCCGTTCGAATAGAGCGAGATGTAGGTCGGCGGCTTGGGCTTGGTCAGCGAGGGCGTCGCCGGCGGCAGGTCCACCTTGATCGCCAGCGTGGCCACCGGCACGGCGACCATCATCACGATCAGCAGCACCAGCATGATGTCCACGAACGGCGTGACGTTGATGTCGGCGTTCTGGTTGAGCTCGTAGGCCTTCTTCTTGTTGCCGGCGCCGGCCAATCTACTCGCCATCGAATGTTCCTCTGTCGGGCGCGCAGCCGCCGCCCAGGCGTAGTCCGTCGCGCCGAATTACGCCGGCTGGGACCCGAAAGTAAAGTCGAAGGTTGGACCCACCCTGCGGCGTGGCGTCCATCCGGGGAATCCGACGCTCCCGATACGCCTGCCGCGCGAAATCCTCAGCCCTGGGCCTGGGCAAGCCCCCGGATGGAAGGCTAAGGCGTTCAGTCATGTCCTACGCCTTCGACGCCTATGTGACCGACGTCCGCTTCGACCGCTCCGGGGCCGCCGCTTTCTCCCTCGGCGACGGAACGGTGCGCTGGGAGGGCGGCGCTATCGTGCAGGCCCATGACGGGGCTGTGCTCTGCGCCTGCGGCCATCCGTCGGGGGAGGGTGTGCTCACCGGCGGCGACGATGGGCGGCTGGTCTGGTGCCGGACGTCGGGGCCGCAGGTCCTGGGCGAGGTGAAGGGCCGCTGGATCGACGCCGTCGCATCGAACGCCGACTCGGGCCTGATCGCCTTCGCCGCCGGCCGTGAGGCCCATCTGCGCGATGCGGCCGATGCGGGCTTCACCAATGTGCTGGCGCACGAGCGGGCGGCCGCTGGGCTCGGGTTCGACCCGAAGGGCCGTCGCCTCGCCGTGGCCACCTACGGCGGGGTGGCGCTCTGGTATGGCCGCATCCGCGAGCAGAAGCCGCAGTGGCTCAAGTGGGCCGGCAGCCACCTCTCGGCCGACTTCAGCCCCGACGGCCGCTTCGTCGTCTCCGCCATGCAGGAGAACGACCTGCACGGCTGGCGGCTGGCGGACGGGACGGACATGCGCATGGGCGGCTATCCGTCCAAGGTGAAGTCCATCGCCTTCCTCGACCGAGGGCGCCTGATGGCCACCTCGGGCGCGCCGGGGGCCGTCCTCTGGCCCTTCGCCGGAGCCTCGGGCCCCATGGGCAAGCAGGCGGCGGAGATCGGCCACCAGGAGGGCGCCCTGGTCGCGCGCGTGGCGGCGCTGCCGCAGGGCGACTGGGTGACGGCGGGGCTGGATGACGGCCGCATCTGGCGGGCCGAGATGACCCAGCCAGGGATCGCGATGCTCAAGGCCGAGAAGGGCCCGCCGATCACGGCCCTGGCCGTCTCCGCTACAGGCGACCGCCTGGCCTGGGGCGACGAGGCCGGCGGCGCGGGCGTCATCGCGCTCGCATCCTGATGGCCGGGCCTGTCCGCGTCGGGCTGATCGGCTACGGGCTGGCGGGCAGCCTGTTCCACGCCCCCTTCATCGCAGCCGTCGAGGGCCTGCAGCTCGAGGCGGTGGCGACGAGCCGCCGCGACGAAGTGGCGGCCCGCCATCCCGGCGTCCGTGTGGTTCCTGATCCGCGGGCGATCATCGACGATCCGTCGATCGAGCTGGTCGTTATCGCCGCGCCCACCGACCAGCACTTCGAGCTGGCCCGCCTCGCCCTCGGCCAGGGCAAGCACCTGGTTGTCGACAAGCCGCTGACCTCTACATGGGCCGAGTCGGAGGCCCTGGCGGCTCTCGCGGCGAGTTCCGGCCTGATCCTCTCCACCTTCCACAACCGCCGCTATGACAGCGACTTCCGGACCGTGCAGCGACTCCTGGCCGATGGGCGGATCGGGCGGCCGACGCTGCTGGAAGCCCGGTGGGATCGATACCGCCCCATCATCAAGGACCGCTGGCGCGAGCAACCGGGCCCTGGAGCCGGGCTGTGGCTCGATCTCGGCTCGCACCTGGTCGACCAGGCCCTTCGCCTGTTCGGCGTCCCTGATCGCCTGTCGGCGCACATCGACGCCATGCGCGAGGGGGCCCGGGTCGATGACGACTTCCTGGTGACCCTGGCCTATCCCGGCCTGCGGGTGATCCTTCGCGCCGCCAGCCTGGTCCCCATCGACACGCCCCGTTTTGTGCTCATGGGAGAGGCCGGCGCCTTCGTGAAATACGGCCTGGATCCTCAGGAGGAAGCCCTCGCCCGGGGTGAGCGCCCCGGCGGGCCCGGCTGGGGCCGCGATCCGAGGCCGGGCGTCCTGACCGCCGCGGGGACGGGTGTGGAGACCACGATCGAGGGCGAGCCCGGCGACTATCGTCTCTACTATGCCGAAGTGGCGCGCGCCGTCAGCGGCGAGGGCCCCGATCCGGTCCCGCCGGCCGAGGCTTTGGCGGTCATGGCCATCCTGGAGATCGCCCGTGAAAGCGCCAGCCGCGGCGCCAGCCTGGCCGTCGCCGGCGATCCGCGGATGGCGGCCAAAACGAGCGTGTAACCCGGGTCCGCCGATTGACAGCCAGCCGATTGGGGTTAGCTATGACAACGTTATCATAACCGGACGGGGAGCAGCCGTGCAGGCGACGCGAAGCTTGGTCCTGGGTCTGGGCCTCGCCCTGCTGGCGATGCAGGCCGGGGCAGCCGAAATCCGGCCCTGGATGGATCCGAAGCTCGACCCCGACGAGCGGGCGCGTCTCGTCGAGCGGGAGATGACGCTGGATGAGCGCATCGGCCTGCTGCACGGGGTGATGGCCTTTCCGTTCCTCGGTCCCCTGCCGCCTGAGGCCAGGGGCTCAGCGGGCTACATACCCGGCGTCCCCCGACTGGGCGTGCCGGCCCTGCAGGAGAGCGACGCCAGCCTCGGCCTGACCAATCCGCTGGAGATCCGCAAGGGCGAGGGCGGCACGCCCATGCCGTCAGGCTTGGCCCTCGCCGCCACGTTCGACCCAGACGCCGCGTTTCAGGGCGGCAGGATGATCGGCCATGAAGCCTGGAGCGCGGGCTTCAACGTGCTGCTGGGCGGCGGCGTCAACCTCACCCGCGAGCCCCGGGGCGGCCGCAGCTTCGAATACCTCGGCGAGGATCCGCTGCTGGCCGGGACCCTGGCGGGCGAGGCGGTGCGCGGGACCCAGTCCCAGCACGTGATCTCCACGGTCAAGCACTTCGTCCTGAACAGCCAGGAGACCCTGCGCCACGCCGTCAGCGCCAATATCCCCCTGGCCGCACTTCGCGAATCCGACCTGTTGGCCTTCGAACTGGCGATCGAACGGGGCGAGCCGGGCGCGGTGATGTGCTCGTACAACCGGATCAACGGCGACTACGCCTGCGACAACGACCGGCTGCTCAACGGCGTGCTCAAGGGCGACTGGGGCTATCGCGGCTGGGTGATGTCCGACTGGGGCGCAGTCCCCGGTCTGCAGGCCGCCATCCACGGCCTGGACCAGCAGTCCGGCCAGCAGCTGGACAAGGCGGTCTACTTCGGCGCTCCGCTGAAGGCGGCGGTCGAGAGTGGCACGATCCCGCCCGAACGGGTCTCCGATATGACCCGGCGCATCCTCCGCTCCATGTTCGCCGTGGGCGTGGTCGAAAACCCGCCCCAGCGCGGCCCGGTGGACTATGACGCCGACGCCGCCGTCGCGCAGCGCGCCGCCGAGGAAGGCATCGTCCTGCTCAAGAACCAGGACGGCCTGCTGCCCCTGGCCTCCAAGGGGCGGCGCGTGCTGCTGATCGGGGGATTCGCCGACGTGGGCGTGCTCTCGGGCGGAGGCTCCTCCCAGGTGATCCCACCGGGCGCGGTGATGCGGGTCCCGGTCGCCGGCGAGGGCGAGCTGCCCGGGCCTTTCCGCTCCATGGTGTTCCATCTGTCCTCGCCGCTGAAAGCGCTGCGGGCGGCCGCGCCGGACGATCGGGTCAGCTTCTTCCCCGGCGACTATCCGGCGGCCGCCGCCGCCGCGGCGCATGACGCCGACGTCGCCATCGTCTTCGCCACCCAGTGGACCACCGAGGGGGCCGACGTCCCCGACCTGACCCTGCCCAACGGACAGGACCAGCTGATCGCCGCGGTCGCCGCCGCCAATCCCAACACAATCGTCGTGCTCGAGACCGGCGGTCCCGTACTCATGCCGTGGCTGGGCCAGGTGAAGGCCGTGATCGAGGCCTGGTACCCGGGCGTGCGCGGCGGCGAGGCCCTCGCCCGTATCCTGACCGGTCAGGTCAATCCCTCGGGACACCTGCCGATCACCTTTCCCGCCGGCGAAAGCCAGCTGCCCCAACCGGTCCTTCCCGGGGCAGGACGGACGGCCGAGGAGGCCCCTGGCTACGATGTCGCCGAAGGCGCCGACGCCGGCTATCGCTGGTACGCCCGCCAGGGTCTCGAGCCGCTGTTCCCCTTCGGCCACGGCCTCTCCTACACCAGCTTCGGCTTCGCCGGCCTGGCCCTCAAGGCTGGTGACGGCCTGGAGCTGAGCTTCGACGTGACCAACACCGGGTCCAGCACCGGCGCGGAGGTCCCTCAGGCCTACCTGGTTTCCGCGGCGGGCAAGCCCACCCGGCGGCTCATCGGCTTCGCCAGGATCAGCCTGGCGCCCGGTGAGACCGGCCGCGTCACCATGACGGCGGATCCGCGCCTCCTGGGGCGTTACGACGAAAGCCGGCACGGCTGGTGGATCGAGCCCGGGGTCTATCGCGTGGCCGTCGGCGCGTCGTCGAAGGCCCTGTCGCTGCAGGGCGACGCGCGGCTCAAGGGCGGTCAGGTCCCGGTGAAGGGCGCGCGCCGGGCGGCGGCGCGGTCGACTCACGGATGATCAGCTCGCAGTGCATCGAGCTGTGCGAGGGACTGGGGCCGGCGTCCCTGGCCGCCCGGGCGATGAGCAGGTCCGCGGCCGCCGCGGCCATCTCGGCGATGGGATGGCGCACCGTGGTCAGGCTCGGCCAGACCATGGCCGCGATCGGGGCGTCGTCGAACCCGGCGACGGACAGGTCCCGCGGGACCGCCAGGCCCAGCCGCTGGGCGGTCGCGATCACCCCCAGCGCCATGACGTCGTTGGAGGCGAACACCGCCGTCGGCCGGTCAGCCAGGGTCAGCAGCTGGTTGGCCGCCTCAAGCCCGGACGGGAAGGTGAACGCGCCCTCGCGCACGAGCGCCTCGTCCACGGCGACGCCGCGATCGGCCATCGCCTGGCGAAAGCCGTCCAGCCGCCGGCGCGAGGCGCCGTGGGCGGCGGGGCCGGCGACGAAGGCGATCCGCCGATGACCCAGGCCCAACAGGTGGCTGGTCATCGCATGGGCGGCGAGCCGGTCGTCGGCGTCGACGGTGGCGCTGCGGTCCAGGTCCCCGCCGGGCGCGATCCGCACATAGCGGATGCCGGCCTGGTCCAGGGCGTCGAGGATGGCCGGATTGTCGCCATGAGGCGGGGTCAGCAGCATCCCGTCCACGTCAAGCGTCGTGAACAGGCTTTCCAGCTCGGCGGCCAGATCGTCGGCGGAGGTGTCCACGGACTCCACCAGCAGGTGGTAGCCGGCCCTGCGGCAGGCGGTGAGCGCGCCGAGCTGCGACTGGCCGGTGTAGGGCACGCTGGGATCGGTCATCAGATAGGCGATGACGTAGGAGCGCGGTCCCGCCATGCTCCGAGCCGACGGCCTGGGACGGAACCGCAGCGCCTTGGCCGCCTCCAGCACCCGCTGCCGCAGCTCCTCGCGCACATAGGGTTCGCCGTTCAGGACGCGCGACACGGTCTTCACCGAGACCGCCGCCCGCTGGGCGACGTGGATGATCGTCACCGATGACACGACTGACGCCTGCTCCCGGGAGGGGCTGGCCCGCCCCCAGGCCGGCCGCAGCTCTTCGACCCGCGTCTTGGCATGGCCGATGGCCCCGGGCAACGTCGGCTCAAGACGCCCAACGGATAGGAGGAACGCATGAGAACTCTGGGTCTCGCGGTCGCGATCGGCCTGGCGCTGCTTGGCGCGGCGCAGGCCCATGCGGCGGCCTTCACTGACCAGGTGAGTGTCGAAGGCGGCGTCCTCAAGGGCCTGCGCGATGGCGACATCCTCTCGTTCAAGGGCGTTCCGTTCGCGGCCCCGCCGGTCGACGACCTGCGCTGGCGTGCGCCTCAGCCGACGCCGCCCTGGTCCGGCGTGCGCCCGGCGTCGGCCTATGGCCATGACTGCATGCAGAAGCCCTTCCCCAGCGACGCGGCGCCCTTGGGGACCGCGCCCAGCGAGGACTGCCTCGTGCTCAACGTCTGGCGTCCGTCCGACGCGGGCGAGGGCAAGCTGCCGGTGATGGTCTGGATCTACGGCGGCGGCTTCGTCAATGGCGGCTCCTCGCCGGGGGTCTATGACGGCAGCCAGTTCGCCCGCCACGGGTTGGTGTTCGTCAGCTTCAACTATCGCCTGGGCCGTTTCGGCTTCTTCGCCCATCCGGCGCTGAGCAGGGAGACACCCAACGGTCCCCTCGGCAACTACGCCTACATGGACCAGATCGCGGCGCTGAAGTGGGTCCAGCGCAACATCGCGGCCTTCGGGGGCGATCCCGGCAACGTGACGGTGTTTGGCGAGTCCGCCGGCGGCGGCTCGGTGCACATGCTGCTGACATCGCCCATGGCCAGGGGGCTGTTCCACAAGGCGATCATCGAATCCGGCGGCGGGCGCGGCGGACTCATGCCCATGCGGCGCATCCATGATGACATCAAGGGTGGGCCGGCCTCCGCCGAGTCCGTCGGTCTCGCCTTCGCCAAGAGTGTCGGCGTCGAAGGCGAGGACGCGGCCGCCCTGGCGGCGCTCCGGCGGGTTCCGGCCGAGCGATTGGTGGACGGCCTGAACATGGCCTCTATGGGCGCGGCCGCGGCGACCTACGCCGGCGGGCCGCTGCTCGACGGCCAGATCGTGACCGAGACTCCGGACCAGGCCTACCGGGCGGGACGACAGGCCAGGGTTCCGGTGATGATCGGCGCGAACAGCCTCGACATCGGCTTCTCGTCGGCCAAATCCATGGACGAACTGCTGGCCCCCTTTGGAGCCGACCGCGGCAAGGCGCGGGCCGTCTATGACCCTCAGCACAGCGATGACGTCGCACGGGTCGGCTACCTCGTTGCGGCCGACCGGATGATGCTGGAGCCCGCCCGCTTCACCGCCAAGACCCTGTCGGCGCAGGGCCAGCCCGCCTACGAATATCGCTTCTCGTATGTGGCGGAGTCGCTGCGCAAGCAGATCCCGGGCGCGCTCCACGCCACCGAGATCCCGTTCGTGTTCGACACGGTGGGGACCAAGTACGGCAAGGATCTCGCGGCCGCGGACGAAGCGACGGCCCGCGCCGCCAACGCCTACTGGGCCAACTTCGCCAGGACCGGCGATCCCAACGGCCCCGGCCTGCCCCCATGGCGGGCCTATGACGCCGCCAGCGATCCCATCATGGACTTCACCCCCGATGGTCCCAAGGGCGGCCCCGATCCGTTGCAGGCGCGCATGGACCTGACGGAGGCCGCAGCAGGCGTCGGCGCCCACTGACAAGATCGCGCCGCTATTGCCGGCGATAGGGTCGCATGGGCTAGATTGTGGCCCTGTGGTCCGGGGGGACGGCGACGATGACGAACGAACACGGCGACTCCGATCCCTCGGCCCCGAC
>FTHP01000277.1_pt1 | contig 9582 bp, 6 predicted proteins | sample 1640961 | NCBI WGS metagenome assembly FTHP01 (sample SAMEA3914788, study PRJEB12502) | metagenome | biome: forest; material: soil | place: Canada | collected 2011-07-03 | depth 0.1 m
CGGCTCCGCCGTCAGCCCGGTCATCCGCGGCACCGAGGGGCCGTAGACGTCGGCGTCGAGCAGGCCGGTCCGCTTGCCGAGGATGGCCAGCGCGCAGGCCAGGTTCACCGCCACGGTGGACTTGCCGACGCCGCCCTTGCCGCTGGCGACGGCGATGACGTGGGCTACGTGGGCCGGCTTCAGCCCGGCCGCCTGAGGCGCGGGGCGCGCCTGAGCCTCGGCCTCGTCCGATACGCGCGAGTTGCGCCGCATCCTCACCGTGCCCGGCGGGACGGGCGGCTCGCGGTCGGCGGTCAGCACCACCTGGGCCTTCTCGACGCCCGGCAGGGCCTGCAGCGCCGCCTCGGCCTCTTCGCGCACGGCCTCGTAGAGACGGGCGTCGGCGGGCGGCACTTCCATCATGAAGCCGGCCCGGCCTTCCGTGGCGACCAGGCCCTGCACCAGACCCGCTTCGACCAGGCCCTTGCCCGACCTGGGATCGCGGATCGCGTTGAGGGCCTTCAGGACGGCGCTTCGTTCAACCGGCTGGCTCAAGCCTGCTCCTTGGAGGGGGTGGGGCGCGCGGCTGTGATCAGCTCGCGCACATCATGTAGGCTCTCGGCGATGCGAACGCACAGCCCCCGGATCTCGTCGGTGGGCTCGAGCAGGTCCGGGACCATGATGGTCATCATCCCGGCGGCGTGGGCGGCGCGTATGCCGTTGTGCGAGTCCTCGAGCGCCAGGCAGGAAGCCGGCGGCATGCCCAACGCCTCGGCCGCCCTCAGGAACGGGTCCGGGTGGGGCTTGCCCCGCGCATAGTCGCCCCGCGCGATCACGGCCTGGAAGCGGCTCCGCAGGCCGTGCGGTCCGAGGTTGCGGTCCACGCCCGAGTGAGGCGACGACGTGCAGACCGCGCGTGGCAATTCGAGGACGTCCAGCTGGTCGAGCAACTCCACCACGCCCGCCTTCAGCACGACGCCGGCCTCGATCAGTCCGTGGGCGTTCCGCGAAGCCTCGGACCAGAAGTGGTCCAGGGCGAAATCCTCGCCGAAGTGGGCGAGCAGGATCTCCCGAGAAAGGACGTCGCTGAGGCCGACCATCCTGAGGAAGACGTCCAGCGGCAGCTCATGTCCCATGCCCTGGGCCGTCTCCATCATGGCGTCGCGAAACACCGTCTCTGTGTCCACCAGCAGGCCGTCCATGTCGAAGATCACGGCCTGCACCGGCCGGGGCAGGGTCACGTCACGAACTCCTCGAGCCGGTAGCCCTGGAAATAGAGCAGGGTCGAAAGGTCGGTGTGATCGATCCTGGCGTCGGCGCGCTCGGCCACCACCGGCTTGGCGCGGTAGGCCACGCCCAGGCCCGCCGCCTCGATCATGCCGAGGTCGTTGGCGCCGTCGCCGACCGCAAGGGACTGCGAGATGTCCAGGCCCAGCGCGGCCGCCGCCTCCTGCAGCGTCGCCAGCTTCTGGGAGCTGCCGAAGACGGGACCCACGACCCGCCCCGTCAGGCGCTCTTCCTCGATCTCAAGCACATTCGATAGGGAGCGGTGGAAGCCGACGTCGGCGGCCACGCGCTCGACGAAGAGGGTGAAGCCGCCCGAGACCAGCAGGCACTCCGCGCCGTCGGCGGCCATGGTGCGAACCAGAGTCTCGGCCCCCGGATTCAGCGTCACCCGCTCGCGGATGCAGCGCTCGACGTCGGCCAGGGGCAGCCCCTTCAACATGGCCACCCGCTCGCGCAGGCCCGCCTCGAAGTCGATCTCGCCGCGCATGCCGCGCTCGGTGATGGCGGCGATCTCGGGCTTGATCCCCATGAAGTCGGCCAGCTCGTCGATGCACTCCACCGCGACGATGGTGGAGTCCATGTCCGAGATCAGCAGCCGCTTGCGCCGCCCCTCCCAGGGCTGGACGCAGACGTCCAGAGGAAAATGCTGCAGCGTGTTCCAGGCGGCCTGCCTGAGGGCGGGAAGGGCGCCGTCGCCGGCCTCGACCGCCAGGTCCATCGCCAGGGGCCCGAGCATGGTCCGCCCGACCAGCCGCGCGCCCAGCGGCGCAAGGGCGGAGGCCAGGACGCTCTCGGGCAGGAACACGGCCTCAGGCGGGGCCACCAGGGTTGCAGCGTAGAGCATGCGCCGCGGTTAGACCGCCCGGGGCCGCCGATCAATCCAGCCGCGTTGACGCGGCCCCGCGCCGGGGCCTATCGGCGCGGCATGAGCCGGGTCATCCTCATCAGCGGCCCGACCGCCAGCGGCAAGTCGGCCCTGGCCCTGGAGCTGGCGCGGGGCGTCGGCGGCGAGATCGTCAACGCGGACTCGATGCAGCTCTATCGGGACCTCAGGGTCCTCACCGCCCGCCCTGTGCCTGAAGAGGCGGCGCTGGCGCCCCACCACCTCTACGGAGTCGCCGATGCGGCCGAGGCCTGGTCGGCCGGGCGATGGCTGTCGGCGGCGACGGCCTGCCTGCAGGACATCGCACGGCGCGGGCGGCCGGCGATCGTCGTGGGCGGGACGGGCCTCTATCTGCGGGCGCTGACCGATGGTCTCGCGCCGACCCCGTCCATCCCCCCGGAGATCCGCCAGCTGACGGCGCAGACCTTCGACCGGCTGGGAGAAGAACAGTTCCGCGCCAGCCTGCGGGAGCGCGATCCCGTCGCAGAGGCGCGCATCTCCCCCGGCGACCGGCAGCGCCTGTCCCGAGCCTGGGAAGTGTTCGAATTCACCTCCCGCTCTCTCACGGACTGGCAGGCGGCCACGGCGGGCGGCCTCACGCCGGGGTCCGTCAGCACGGTCCTCGTGGAGCCGCCCCGTCCGGAGCTCTACGCCCGGTGCGACGCGCGGGTGCTGCGCATGGTGGCCGGGGGCGCCCTGGACGAGGCGCGCGCGCTGGCGGACCGGGGGCTGGATCCGGTGCTACCGGCGATGAAGGCGGTCGGACTGAGGGAGCTGATGCGCCATCTGGCGGGAGAGCTGACGCTGGACCAGGCGGTGGCCCTCGCCCAGCAGGCCACCCGCAACTACGCCAAGCGCCAGATGACCTGGTTCCGCCGCCAGACGCCCGACTGGCCGAGGATCACCGACGAAGCGTCTCGCGCGGCGTGGCTTGAAGGGTCGAGCTGAGCCCTGGTCAGAAATGTCCGGATTGCCTTCCGTATGGCTCCGATCAATTGTCGCCTTCGAGGCAGGGGTGGTCGAATGGCGGAAGGGCTGGAGCCTGAAGCTGCGGGCGAGCCGGAGAAGCCGATCGAGGCCGGCTCCATCGGCATCGGCATCGCGCTGGATGGCGCGCGCAGCGATCCGGGCCTCAGGGACAACATCGCCAGCTTCCTGGCCCGCCAGGAAGAACTGATCGCCGACCAGCGCCATCACCTGAAGGTGCAGCTCAAGCACCTTGGCCTGAAGTACTTCTCCGAGCGCCTCAGAGTTGGGCTGCAGATCCTGGTGGCGCTGGGGGCGAGCGCCCTGCTGCTGTTCGTGGGCGGGCTGGTCTGGCAGGCGGCGACCGACAAGGGCCTGGTCGTCGAGGCCTTCTCCGTGCCCCCCGACATGGCCGCTCAGGGGATCACCGGCGAGGTGGTCGCCAGCCAGCTGGAGGACAAGCTGAGCGCACTGCAGGCCGCCACCGACTCGGCCAGGGCCCAGGCCAGCTACAGCAACGACTGGGGCCACGAGATCAAGGTGGAGATCCCCGAGACCGGCGTCTCCATCTCCGAGCTGCAGCGCTATCTGCGTCAGTGGCTGGGCCACGAGACCCGGGTCGGCGGCGAGGTCTTCCGCACCCCAGAAGGCCTCAGGCTCACGGTCCGCGCCGGGGGCGAGGCCGGCGATACAGCTTCCGGTCCGCCGACGGATCTGGACGGGCTGTTGCAGCGTGGCGCAGAGGCTCTGTTCGCGCGCACCCAGCCGTACCGCTACGGCGCCTTCCTCATGCAGAACGGCCGACAGGCCGAGGCCCACACGGTGTTCGCCAAGCTTGCGTCCGACGGCTCCGTGGCGGAGCGGCCCTGGGCTCTTCTGGGTCTGGCCCTTCTGGAGGACGACCCACACCGGGCGATCGCCTACTATCGGGAATCGCTGTCCGTGAACCCCAACCTCGCGCTCACCACCTTCGACTACGCGTCGGCGGAAGGGAGCCTTGGACATTCGGGGCGCTCCCACGAACTGGGGCTTCGGACCGGCGCCCTGCTCGAGCGTGGCGATAAAGGCAGCATGAGCGCCCGCGCCGCGCCCACGTCCCTGGCCACTATTCAGGGCCAGCTAGCCGACGATGTGGGCGACTACCGCGCGGCGCTGACCCACATCGGCGAGGCTCTCACCCTGCCCTCCTACTATGGCTCCCGGGAGAAGGCGGCCAGCTGGCGCGCCCAGGATCTTGCCCTTGACCATGACGTCGAGGGCGCTCGCGCGGCGATGACGAGCACCGCCAACGACGCGGACGTCAACCGCGCCCTGATGAAGTGGGGCGGCGGCTATGCTCCGCACCTGGCCGTCGACGTGGACATCGACGACTGGGCGGCCGCCTTCGGCGAGCTGCAGGGACTGGAGCCCATGCTGCACCTGGCCGCGGCCACGATCGGGGGCAAGGGCGCGGACTACGCCATCCGGACAGCGCTCCAGCCGCGCGAGGCGGAGGCGATGGCGCACCTCGGGCGAATCGCGGAGGCGCAGGCGCTGGTGGGAGCCACGCCGGCCGATTGCTACGATTGCGTGCGCATACGCGGCATTGTCGCCGCCATGGCGGGCAGGCCGGCAGAAGCGGACCGCTGGTTCGCCGAGGCCGTTCGACAGGCGCCGGCGCTGCCCTCGGCCTATCTGAGCTGGGCCCAGGCTCGGCTGGCGCGGGGCGACGCCGACGGCGCCGTCGAGCAGCTGAGGGTGGCCCGCGACAAGGGCCCCCACTTCGCCGACGCGCTGGAGCTGTGGGGCGAGGCGCTGATGCGCAAGGGCGACTTCATGGCCGCCACCGCGAAATTCAGGGAGGCCGACACCTACGCCCCGCACTGGGGCCGTAACCACCTGCGCTGGGGCCAGGCGCTGATCAGGCTCGGCGATGCGGCTGACGCCAGGGCGCAGTTCCGGATGGCGGCCAACCTCGCACTCTCCAGCGCAGACCGCACCGAGCTGGCCAGGCTCCAGGCGCATGGCTGAGCTCTTCGAAGAACCGGAAGCCGAGGAAGGCCAGGAGTCCGCCAGTCCCAGCGCGGCGGCGGTCGCCCTTGCGCTTGGCCGCGCCGCACGGGGCTCCAAATCGATGGACGCGAAGGCCGCGGCTTTCCTGGATGAGCAGACCGAGCTGGTCCGCCTGCAGAAGGAGCACCTGCACGAGCAGCGCGATCTGCAGCTGGCGCACCTGCGTGTGCGGCGCTGGAAGGACAGGCTCTCGCTGACGCTGCAGGTCATGGGCGTGGCGGTGGGCGCGGCGATCGTCCTGACTCTCGCGGCGATGGGGTGGCGCGCTCACGAGGACCGGTCGCTGGTGATCGAGGCCTTTTCCTCGCCGCCGCAGCTTGCCGAGCGGGGCCTGGCCGGCGAGGTGCTCGCCGCCGACCTGATGGACCGGCTGGGGGCCATTATCAGGACGGCCAACGACAACTCCTTCTCGGCGTCGTCCGATGTCCGCGCCGACCGTTCCGACGAGATCAAGGTCGAGATTCCGGAGACGGGTGTGTCGATCGCCCAGGTCTGGCGGCTGATGCGGGACTGGCTGGGCAGTGAACGGCGGATCAGCGGCGACCTGCGCCAGACAGCCGTTGGAGGGGTGTTGCTGACCGCCAGGGTGGCGGGGACCGGGGCGTTCAGCGTCACCGGCCCGGAGGCGGACCTCGACAAGCTGGAGCAGCAGCTCGCCGAAAAGATCTTCGGCGCGACCGATCCAGGCAATTGCGCGGTCTACCTCGAGAGTCAGGGCCGCAAGGTTGAGGCGCTGGCGGCCGCCGCCAGGAACGCCCAAACCGCGCAAGGCAAGGTCCAGCGAGCCGACGCCTTTTCGCTGTGGTCAAATCTGACCGACGACGTCCACCGAAGGGTGGAGCTGTCCGCGATCGCGCTCAGCATCGATCCCCTCGAAATGGCGCCCCATTACGAGGTGGCCAGGGCGGCGCGCGACCTCGGCCACAGCGAGGTCCAGCTCAAGCAGATTCGCCAGCTGTTGACGCTGCAGGACTCCGACCAGCCCCGCCAGCACCAGGGCAGGGGCTTGTTCGAGATGCGCGCCTACGCGCGGGGCGTGATCGCCGCACTGACCGGCGACTTCACCACGGAGAACCAGCAGTTCGCGAACTATTACGAGAGCCCCACAGACCTCGTCCGTCTGACCCTGCTGACATCGCAGAACCTTGCACGCCTGCACGATGTCGCCGGGGCCCGGCTACGGCTGGCGCAGGGGCTGGCCGTCGGCGCCGACGATCCCTCCGCGGTCCTCGAGACCCGCTACGCCATCGATGCGGCCGGCGACGACTGGACCGCGGCGGCGGCCGATGCCTCGGCCTTGGTGGATGGGGCTGAGCAGGAGCAGGCAAAAGCGCCGACGCCGGGTGAGAAGGCCAGCGCCCTCCAACGTGAGACCATCAACTACCGCCCGAATCTCGCCGAGGCCCGCGCCCGGCTCGGCGACATGGCCGGGGCGGCCACCGCGATCTCGCCGACGCCTCTCGACTGTTACGACTGCGTGCGGATTCGAGGTCGGATCGCCGCCCTCCAGCACGACTGGCCAACCGCCCAGCGCTGGTTCGCCGAGGCTGTCCGCCAGGCGCCATCCCTGCCGTTCGCCTACACCGACTGGGGCGAGATGCTGCTGGCCAAGGGCGATACGGACGGCGCCATCGCCAGGCTCCAGCAGGCGCATGCCAAGGGGCCCAGCTTCGCCGATCCCCTGGAGCTGTGGGGTGAGGCCTTGATGAGGAAAGGGGACTTCCGGGGCGCCGTCAGCAAGTTCTCGGAGGCCTCCCGCATCGCCCCTCGATGGGACCGCAACGGCGCGCTTCTGCGGCAGGCGCAGGCGAAGGCGCGAGGCTCCGGCTGAGAAGCCCGGCGTGACGCCGCGTCGGCTGGGCTTGTAGCGAAGCCTCCAGCCTGAGCTTAGCCAGCTTGTCACCGCTCGGCGGGCGGGCGTACACCGACGAGTGGGCGACGGAGGTCAGAATGGTCACGTTCTCGGTCAATGGCAGGAAGCGGGTGCTCGACGTCGAGCCTGACGCGCCGCTGCTGTGGGTGCTGCGCGATGAGTTGGGGCTGACCGGCACGAAGTTCGGGTGCGGTATCGCACAGTGCGGCGCCTGCACGGTGCATGTGGACGGCGTCGCCCAGCGCAGCTGCGTGCTGACGGTGGGCGCCCTGGAGGGCCGGTCGATCACCACCATCGAGGGGCTGTCTGCGGACTCGAAGCACCCGGTGCAACAGGCCTGGCTGGCCGAGGACGTGCCCCAGTGCGGCTATTGCCAGTCCGGCCAGATCATGGCCGCCGTCGCTTTCCTGAAGACCCACCCCGTCCCCACCGAGGCCGAGATCGACAGCCAGATCACCAACCTCTGCCGCTGCGGGACCTATCCCCGCATCCGCAAGGCGATCCACAGAGCCGCGGCCCTGGCCGCCGGCCGGAAGACGTGAGCGCCATGAACGCAAGCCCGAGCCGCCGCACCTTCGTCGCCGCCGGCCTGTCAGCCGCCGGAGGCCTGTCCATCGGCGTGAGTCTTCCCGCGATCGCCGGGGCCGCGGCCGCCAAGGCCGCCGCCGGGCCCGTCAGCCTGGCCGCCAGCGAGACCGTACCGCCCAGCGAACTCAACGCCTGGCTGGTGATCGACCCCGACGATTCGGTGCTGGTGCGGCTGGTCCACAGCGAAATGGGCCAGGGCACGGCCACCGCCCTGGCCATGCTGCTGGCCGAGGAGCTGGGCTGCGACTGGTCCAAGGTGAGGATTGAGTACGCCTCGACCAACCGGAACCTGAAGTCCAAGTCGATCTATGGCCGGCAGCAGACCGTCGGCAGCCAGGGCGTGCGATCGTCGGTGACCATGATGCAGCAGGCCGGGGCGAGCGCCCGGGCGCGGCTGGTGGCCGCGGCGGCCCAGCGCTGGGGCGTGGCCGCGGCCGACTGCGGCCTCGCGGCAGGGCACGTGACCCACGCGGCCAGCAAGCGCACTCTCGCCTTCGGCGCCCTCTGCGCCGACGCCGCAAAGGTGACCTTGGCCCAGGAGCCCGCGATCAAGACGCCCGACCAGTTCACCCTGGTCGGCAAATGGACCCCGCGGCTCGACACCGCGCCCAAGCTCGACGGCTCGGCTCAGTTCGGCATCGACGCCAAGGTTCCGGGGATGGTCTACGCCGCCGTCGTCTCCTGCCCCGAATTCGGCGGCAAGCTGGCGTCGGTGGACGACACTCCGTCCAAGGGCCTGCGCGGCGTCATCGCGGTGGTGAAGCTGGACGACGCGGTGGCGGTCGTCGCCGACCGTTACTGGCGGGCCAAGGCGGCGCTGCAGAAGCTGCAGCCCCAATGGGCCCCAGGCGCCAACGCCACGGTGGATTCGGCCGGGCTCGACAAGGCTTACCGCGACGCCCTGGACGGACCGATGGTCTCCGCCCGCAATCAGGGCGATGTGGCCGCGAGCCTGGCCGCCCCGGGCGTCAAGTTGGTCGAGGCGACCTATGAGGTCCCCTACCTGGCCCACGCCCCGATGGAGCCGATGAACACGACGGTCCACCTGCAGCCGGACCGCGTCGACGTCTGGATCGGCACCCAGTCGCCGGTGGACGTGCTGCAGCTGGCCTCGCGTGAGAGCGGCGTCGCGCCGGCCAATGTCTATGTGCACAACCAGTTCGTCGGCGGCGGCTTTGGCCGGCGCAGCATGCACGACGAGCTGATCCACGCCATCGCCGTGGCCAAGGTGGTGGGCAAGCCCGTCAAGCTGATCTGGAGCCGCGAGCAGGACATCCGCCGCGACCGCTACAGGCCCCAGGCCGCAGTCAGGTTCAGAGCGGCTTTGGACGGCGGCAAGGCCACCGCCCTGGACTGCAAGGTGGCCGTGGGTTCGCTGCTGCGCTCGCTGGGCGCCAGCCCCGTCGCCAACGGGCTGGAGCCCATGGCCGTCGAGGTGCTGGCCACCCACGCCTACAAGATCCCCGCCCTGTCGACCGGCGTCATGCTCAAGAACGCCCACGTGCCGGTGGGTTTCTGGCGCAGCGTCGGCGCCTCGCAGAACACCTTCTTCCTGGAGAGCTTCATCGACGAGCTGGCCCACGAGGCCGGCCAGGACCCCTACAGGTTCCGCCGCGCCATGCTCGAGCGTCCCGACTACCTGGCCGTGCTCGACATGATGGCGGACAAGGGGAACTGGGGCGCGCCAATGGCGGCTGGGCGCGGGCGCGGGATGGCGATCGTCGAGACCTACGGCACGATCGCTGGCCAGGTGGCCGAGGTCACCATCGGGTCCGACGGCCAGGTGAAGGTCGACCGGGTCGTGGCGGTGGTCGACTGCCACCACGCCGCCAATCCAAACACCATCGAGCAGCAGATCGAGGGCGGCGTCGTCTTCGGCCTGACCGCGACGCTCTATGGCGAGATCACTATCAAGGACGGCGCGCCGGTGCAGGGCAACTTCAACACCTACAAG
>FTHP01000756.1_pt1 | contig 9576 bp, 8 predicted proteins | sample 1640961 | NCBI WGS metagenome assembly FTHP01 (sample SAMEA3914788, study PRJEB12502) | metagenome | biome: forest; material: soil | place: Canada | collected 2011-07-03 | depth 0.1 m
ACCTGCTTCTCGGTGAGGCTTGCGACCAGCGACGAACGCTCTTCGGCGCGGCGCTCTTCAAGGACCGCACGACGCGAGACGACGATGTTGCCGCGCGGCCGGTCCATCTTGAGGATGGCGAAGGGCTGTTCCTTGCCCATCAGCGGCCCGACGTCGCGGACCGGACGGATGTCCACCTGCGAACCCGGCAGGAAGGCCGAGGCGCCGCCGAGATCGACGGTGAAGCCGCCCTTCACGCGGCCCACTATCGAGCCCATGACAGGCTCGTTGCGTTCAAAGACCGCTTCCAGGCGGGTCCAGGCTTCCTCGCGGCGGGCCTTCTCGCGGCTGATCACCGCTTCGCCGAGCGCGTTCTCGACCCGTTCGAGGAACACCTCGACTGTGTCGCCCACGGCCACCGGCTTTGAGCCGCCGTCCGAGCCGGCGCCGAATTCCTTGAGCGAGATCCGCCCTTCGGTCTTCAGGCCGACGTCGACGATGGCCATGTCCTTCTCGATGGCCACCACCAGGCCCTTGACCACCACGCCCTCGTGGAAGTCGCGTCCGCCCAGGGACTGGTCGAGGAGGGCTTCGAAGTCCTCACGGGTGGGGTTCATGCTCAGATCGTCAGCCATGCTGTCTATGTCTCGTCCTGTTATTGGAATGCCTTGCGGCCCGCTCACGGGCGGGACGCGCGAAGGCCTTTCGCGTCGATGGGGAATGGGGTCGAACCGACGGGCGTCGAAGCGCGGCCTCTCGAAAAGCCATCGCCTCTGACACGTTCACCCGCAGCAGCCGAGGGAAAGCGCGATTGGATTACCCTTGCCGGGAGGTTTCCCAGCGGGCGCGCGCCGCCTCGACGATGCGGCGGGCCGCATCGGCGGCCTCGGATATACTCATTGTGGTGGTGTCGAGCAAGGCGGCGTCGTCGGCCATGACCAGAGGCGAGTCTGCTCGGGCCGTGTCGCGCTCGTCGCGGCGGCGGATGTCGGCCAGCACATCCTCGAAGGCGACGTCCTGGCCCTGGGCTCGAAGTTGCCTGAACCGGCGATCGGCCCTCACCTCGGGCGTGGCCGTCACGAACAGCTTGGCGGGCGCCTGGGGGGCGATGACGGTGCCGATGTCGCGGCCGTCGATCACCGCGCCGCCGTCCTGGACGGCGAAGGCCTGCTGGAAGTCCCTGAGGGCCCGGCGTACGCCCGGGTGGGCCGCCACCACGCTGGCGGCTTCGCCCGCCTCGCGGGTGCGGAAAGCCGGATCATTCAGCCGGGCGGTGTCCAGCGCCCGCGCTACCGCCTCGGCGGCGGCGGCGTCACGTGCATCGCCGCCGTCCCGCGCCAGGGTGACGCCCACGGCGCGATAGAGCAGCCCGGAATCCAGCACGGGGAGGCTGAAGGCGTCGCCCAGGCCCTCGGCGATCGTGCCTTTGCCCGAGGCGGCCGGGCCGTCGATGGCGATGATGAAGCCCCCGCTCGCGGTCATGCTTCCTCTATGCCCGCCCCGAGCCTGCGCATCAGGGTCATGAAGCCGGGGAAACTGGTGGCGATCATCTCCGGCTCATCAACGGAGATAGGGGCTTGCGCCGCAAGGCCAAGCACCAGATGGGCCATGGCCACGCGATGGTCGCCATGTGTCTCGATCTGGGCGCCGCCGCGGACCGCATGGTTGCCCCCGGCCGTTCCGGTCACGATCATGCCCTCGGGTTCTTCCTCGACCATCACGCCGCTGGCCTCGAGCCCCGCCGCCATCAGGGCGATGCGGTCGCTCTCCTTGACCCTGAGCTCGGCCGCGCCGCGGATGATGGTGCGCCCCTCGGCCGCGGCGGCCGCCACCGCCAGGATGGGATATTCGTCGATCATTGACGGCGCCCGCTCGGCCGGCACGTCCACGCCCCTCAGGCTCGAGGTCCGGGCCGTGACGTCGCCGACCGGCTCTCCGCCCTCGTCGCGGACGTTGTCGATGCTGAGGTCCGCGCCCATCTCGCGCAGGGTCTTGAACAGGCCGATCCGGAGGGCGTTGAGCAGAACGCCTTCGACCGTCACCTGCGATCCGGGCGTGATCAGCGCGGCGACCAGCGGAAAAGCCGCCGAAGAGGGGTCTCCCGGGACCTTGATCGTGGTCCCGGTCAGGGCCTGGCCGGGCGCCAGGCGCACATGGCGGCCATCGGTGGAGTCCGTGGTCTCCACCTCCACGCCGAAAGCGCCGAGCATCCGCTCGGTGTGGTCGCGCGTGGGTTCCGGCTCGATCACCTCCACGCCGCCCTCGGCGTGCAGGCCGGCCAGCAGCACGGCCGACTTCACCTGGGCCGAGGCCATCGGCAGTCGGTAGCGTATCCGCTTGAGGCTTCCGCCCCTCAGCGTGAGGGGCAGGCGCCCGCCATCGCGGCCGATGTGGGACGCCCCCATCAGCTCCAGCGGATCCAGGATGCGGCGCATGGGGCGCCGGCGCAGCGAGGCGTCGCCGGTGAAGGTCGCGCTGATGGGAAAGCCGGCTGCGGCCCCCATGATCAGCCGCGCGCCCGTGCCGGAGTTGCCGCAGTCGATGACGTTCTCCGGCTCGCGCAGCCCGCCATGGCCCAGCCCCCGCCAGCGTCCGTGACCGAGCCGTTCCACCTCCGCGCCGAACGCCCGCATCGCCTCGGCGGTGCGCAGCACGTCGTCGCTCTCGAGCAGGCCCTCGATGCGGGTCTCGCCCGAGGCGAGGCCGGCGAGGATCAGCGCGCGATGGGAAATCGACTTGTCGCCCGGCGCGTGGATGCGCCCTTTCAGCGCGCCGCCGGGGCGGCTCGTGAGGGACGAGGCTTTCATCGCCGGCAGGGGCCTCGGCAAGGTCAAGGAAGGGGGCGGGGATTGGGTTTTGACAGCGGGCGGGACGCGTGGCAAGGGAGCCGCCGCTTTACAAGAGGATCTCCGCCTTGGCCGCACCTGAACTAGGTCAGAAACAGATCTGTCCGAACTGCACGGCCAAATTCTACGATCTCGGCCGTCGTCCGGCGGTCTGCCCCAAGTGCCAGACTGCCTTCGATCCTGAAGAGGCGGTGCGCAACCGCCGGATCCGCACCCGTGTCCCGGACTACGAGGCCGAGGAAGAAAAAGAAGTCGTGGTGGCCGAAGAAGAGGCCGAAGGCTTCGAGGAAGAGGCGGACGAAACCCCCGAGATCGATCAGGCCGCCGCGGTCGAACCGCTGGAGACCGACGAGGACGTCGAGGACGTGGAGGGCGGAACGCCTCCGGCTCCGGCCGAGGACATCGGCGTCGACTTCGCCGAGGATCCCGACCTGGAAGCCGAGCCCGACGACGAGGTGCCCTTCCTCCAGGACGAGGACGAGGACGACTTCGACGAGGGCGATATCGAGGGCCTGCCGGGCGAGGACGAAGGCGAGCGCTGACGTCTTCGGACCACGCCGGCGGGTTGCTTCGAATTCACTGTCGGCTCGGCCTTTCGTGACCGATAGTCCCCTCATCGATGTGGGGAGCGAGGCATGGCGAAGTTCCGGAATCCTGGTCTGATCGGGCTGGCTGCGGGTATGGCGTTGCTGGCCTGCGCCGGCGTTGCGGCGGTCTCGGCGGCTGAGCGGAGCGGCCCGACCTACACGGCCGACGGCAAGCTGATCTTCCCCAAGGACTATCGGTCGTGGCCCTGGCTCTCGTCAGGCTTCGACATGTCCTATGTGGCGGGCGCGCCTTCCGACATGCACGTGTTTGACAACGTCTTCGTCAATCCGGACGCCTACGCCGCCTTCCAGGCGACGGGAACGTGGCCGGACAAGACGGTGATGGTGCTCGAGGTGCGCAAGGCCGAGCAGAACGGCTCGATCAACAAGTCCGGCCGCTTCCAGACGGCCATGACGGGGGCGGAGATCCACATCAAGGACACGGCCCGCTTCAAGGGCGGCTGGGCCTTCTTCGGCTTCAACGGGAATGGCCCGGGCCAATTGGCCCCGCCAACCGCCGCCTGCTACTCCTGCCACGCTCAGCACGCGGCGGTGGACACCACGTTCGTGCAATTCTACCCGACCCTGCTCCCGATCGCCCAGGCGAAGGGCACCCTGTCGCCGGCCTACCAGGCCGAGGAAGCCGCGAGAGCCAAGATCCCCGTCAGCAATCATTGAGCGAGCCTGGAGGAAGGTGCTCGTCCCACCCCGTCAGGTTTTCGGCCCCGGCGTCACGCCCGAAGACTTGAACAGGTCGAGCATGTGCTTCCAGCCGTCCTCGGCAGCCGCCTTGTTGTAACTGGGGCGGTAGTCGGCGTGGAAGCCGTGCTGGGCGTCGGGATAGACGATGATCTGGTCCGGCTGGCTGTTGGCGGCCAGGGCCGCGCGCATGTCCTGGATGTCGGCCTGGGTGATGCCCTGATCCAGCGCTCCGTAGAGACCGACCACGGGCGCCTTCAGGTTCTTGACCACGTCGATCGGCCAGGGCCGCACCTCGGCCGGCGGCGCTCCGGGCGCGGGCGCTGAAGCCTTCAGGCGGCCATACCAGGCTGCGCCTGCCTTGAGCTGCGGGAACTCGGCGGCGGACATCCAGACCACCGAGCCGCCCCAGCAATAGCCGGTGATGGCCAGGCGGTTCTTGTCCACGAACGCCTGATTGACCAGCCACGCGAGGGTCGAGCCGACATCCCCCTGCACCTGCGGATAGGTCGCCTTGGCCACGATCGGCATGATCTGGGCGAAGTCGGTCAGCGGCGCGGGATCCCCGGCGCGGAAGAAGAAGGCCGGGGCGATGGCGACATAGCCCAGCTTGGCCAGCCGTCGGCAGATATCGCGGATGTACTCGTGCACCCCGAAGATCTCGGAAACGACCAGGACGGCGCCATAACGCCCCGGCGCCGCCGGACGCGCCAGGAAGGCCGGCATGTTGGTCCCGCGCACCGGGATGGCGACGGTGTCGGTGACCAGCCCGTCGCTGTCTGTGTGGATCGGCTCGGCGTCGGCTGAGAAGGCCGCCGCCGCATAGCCGGCGAAGAAGATCCCGGCCAGGCCGCGCCGCGTTCGCGCGAAATCCACAGGCTGGGAGCCCTCGGGGCGGGTGAGAGTGACCATGGCGCTTGCCCTCCGTATGTCTCGTCGAGGGATGGTGGAGCGGCCGATCCGGTGAGTCAAAGGTTCAGGCGGCGACGGGCAGCGCGCGCCGCATGGTCAGGTTGATCCGGCCGCCTTCGGGGATCAGGCGGGAAGAGCCGTGAAGGATGCGGTCGACGCCGTGATGCCAGAGACGGGAGGGCCCCGACAGCAGGCAGACGTCTCCCGATGACAGCCGGACCGTCCGCGTCGGATCGCCCCGCCTTGGTCCACCCAGGCGGAAGACGGCGGTGTCGCCCAGCGAGACGGAAAGCACCGGCACGCCGAAGTCGGCCTCGTCCTTGTCCTGGTGCAGGCCCATGCGCGCGTCCTTGCCGTAGTAGTTCACCAGGCAGCAGTCGGGCGCCGCCGCCACCCCCGCCAGCCGGGCCCACAGCGCCAGCAGCATCGCCGGGATGGGCGGCCATGGACGGTTGGTGACGGGATGGTGTGGCTGATAGCGATAGCCTGAGCGGTCGGTGGTCCAGCCCTGCGGGCCCAGATTGGTCATCATCACCGACATCGGCTGGCCGCCCGGCGTCACCGGCCGATAGAACGGGGCCTGCCCGGCGGCCTCCAGCACCTGCTCGACCAGGGTCCGCTGCTCCGCCTCGCCCAGCGCCCCGGCGACCAGCCTGAATCCTTCATGCTCCATCGGCGAAACATAGGACGCCGCGGCGCGCCCGGCGACTGGCCCGGCCCGCGCGGTCGGGCTAGCCTGTGGCGCATGCAAAGGACCGCCGCGCTCGCCATCACTGTCCTGCTGCTCTCCCTGGCCGCCTGCTCGAGGCCCCAGGCGCCGCACGCCCCGCCCGAACCGGGCGCCTCGGTCCGCCTCCCTGACGACGTGGTCCCTGAGTCCTATGCGATCAGCCTGGCGCCCGATCTGGCCCGCATGACCTTCGCCGGCGCGGTCTCGATCACCGTCGATGTCAGGCGGCCCACGAAGGCTCTCGTGCTCAACGCCCTGGACCTGAGCATCGCGCGGGCCAGCCTCGACGGGGGCGCGCCAGCCAAGGTCCAGCTGGACCCCGGCGCCCAGACCGCGAGCTTCGACTTCGGCCGGACCATCGATCCCGGCCGCCACACCCTGGCGATCGCCTACAGCGGCAGGATCTACACCTCGTCCGCCGGCCTGTTCACCCTCGACTACGCGACGCCCTCGGGCCCGCGGCGCATGCTGGTCAGCCAGATGGAGTCGGCCGATGCGCGCCGGGTGTTCCCCGGCTGGGACCAGCCCGATCGCAAGGCCACTTTCCAACTCACCGTGGTTGCGCCGGTAGGGCAAATGGCGGTCTCCAACATGCCGCAGGCGTTCGTGCGCGCATTGCCCGGCGAGCTTCAGCAGGTCGCCTTCCAGGCCACGCCGAAGATGTCGTCCTACCTGCTGTTCCTGGGCCTGGGCGATCTGGAGCGGATCAGCCGCAAGGTGGACGGCGTGGATGTCGGGGTGGTCGTCCGCAAGGGTTCCGCCCAGCGCGGCCGCTGGGCGCTCGACCGGGCGTGCGAGCTGCTCAGGTACTACAACGACTACTTCGGCATCCGTTATCCGCTGCCCAAGCTGGACCTGGTCGGCGCGCCCGGGGCCGGCTCGTTCGGCGCCATGGAGAATTGGGGCGCGATCCTCATCTTCGAGAACCGCATCCTGGACGATCCGAAGCTGTCCACCGAGGACGACCGGCAGACCATCGCCGTCTACATCGCCCACGAAATGGCCCACCAGTGGTTCGGCGATCTGGTCACCATGAGCTGGTGGAACGACCTCTGGCTCAACGAGAGCTTCGCCGAATGGATGGAAGCCAAGTCCGTGGATCAGCTGCACCCGGACTGGCGGATCGGGTTGGCGGAAGCGAGCGCCCGCGAGGCCGCGCTCAAGCTCGACGCGGGTCCCGCCACCCATCCCGTGGTCCAGCCCGCCGAGACGCTGGAGCAGGTCGAGGAAACGGGCGACGCCATCACCTACGACAAGGGCGCCGCGGTCATCCGCATGCTGGAAGCCTATGTCGGCGAGGACGCCTGGAGGGACGGCGTCCGGGCCTTTCTGCGGCAGCACGCCTATGGCAACGCGTCGAACGCCGACCTGTGGCAGGCCATCGAGGCGTCCTCAAAGCGGCCGGTGGCCGGAATCGCCCAGGACTTCACCGAACAGGCCGGCGTTCCGCTGGTCAATGTGGAGATCATGGCGAGCGAGGGGCCGGGTTCGGGCCTGTTCCTGACCGAGGGCCAGCTGGGAGGGACGCCGGGCGTCGGGCGGGGTTGGCGCATCCCGGTCACCGCCCGGCCCGTGGGGGGCGGGCCGGCGGCGCAGACGATGGTCCGGCCGGGTTCGCTGGTGCACGCCCTGCACAGCCCCCAGCCCGGCCCGCTGGTGGTCAACCCCGGCCAGGCCGGCTACTTCCGCACGCTCTATTCGCCGTCCGCCTTCGCGCCACTGGTCCAGCGCCTGGACAGGTTGGAGCCGGCCGACCAGCTGAACCTCATCCAGGACGGCTGGGCCCTGGCCCAGGCCGGCGTCGCGCCGGCGTCGCAGTTCATGTCGCTGGCGGACCGGCTTCCGGTCAGCGCCGATCCTCGGGTCTGGTCCGTGACCCTGGACGCCATCAGCGAGATCGACCGCCTCTACCAGGACACGCCTGGTCAAGCCGGGTTCCGGGCCTGGGCGCGGGGCCGGCTGCGGCCTCTGCTGGCCAGGGTCGGCTGGTCCGGAGGCCCCCCTTCGGCGGACAGGTTCGCCGTGCTTCGGCCCGAGCTGATCAGGGCGATGGCCGACCTCGACGATCCCATGGTCCTTGCCGAGGCGGCTCGCCGATACACCGGTTTCCAGCGCGACCCCGCCAGCCTGCCGGCCGGCCTGCGCTCGGCCGTGCTGAGCATCGCCGGCAACCAGGCAGACGCCGCCGCCTTCGAGGCGCTTCGGCTGAGGGCCCGCTCAGCCAACGATCCGCAGGAACAGCGGCAGTATCTGCTGGCCCTGTCCCGGGCCAAGGACCCGGCCATCGCCCAGAAGGCGCTGGAGCTTTCGTTGTCGCCGGAAGTCCCCGCGACCCTGGGCCCGGTGATGGTGCGGACGGTGGCGGTGCGGCATGCCGATCTCGCCTGGCGCTTCGCCCTGGCTCACCGGTCCGAACTGACGCCGCGGCTCGATCCGTCCCAGCAGATCAGCTTCATGCCGAGCGTTCTTGCGGCATCGAACGATCCGGCGCGGGCCGAGGAACTGCACGCCTACGCGGAGAAGACGTATCCCCCCGGAGGGAGGCGCGACGCGGGCAAGGTCGAGGCCGAAATCCGCCGCAAGGCCGACGTGAAGTCGAAACGCCTGCCGGAGATCGACCGCTGGCTGGCTGGAGGAGCCGCGCCTAAGGCGTGAAGGCGTACTCGGTCGACTGGCAGACGTTGACGCCCTTGCGGTCCACCGTGTCGCCGTTGGTCATCAGCAGCTGGATGTCGAAGACACAGCCGCCCTGGGGATCCCTGATCTTCAGGGTGACGGTCTTGCCGGCGTTGGCGGTCTGCTTGCCCAGCAGGTCGTCGGACATGTCCTTCGAGCCGGACGGAGCCACGTAGATGGCGGTGATGGCGGTCTTGGCGCCGTTGGTGAACCTGACGACGTGATCGCCGCCGGGCGGCGGCCCCGGCGAAGGGCTTGGCGCCGGCTGCGCGCCGGCTCCTCCCACCAGGCTCGCGACCGCGAGCGCAGCAATAGTGCAGGATCGAAACAAGAGCCCGTTGGCCATCCGCGCCTCCCCGTTCGCCGATCGCCTGCATGGGCGATCGCGCTGGGCGCAGGGTCCGGCGAAGTTCGCCGGCGACTTTGGACACAAACGACGGGAGCAGCCCCCGCCGGGCCCCGCACGAGTCGCAGCCTACGACGAATGCGCCGGCGGCGTAAGAGGCCTCTGATCAGGCGGAATCGGGCGTGCCGGCATACCCCGGCGAGCGTCATTGGCTCTTGCGGCGAGACGTAACTTCCCCATATGCGAGTGCGACCAGGAGCCGGCTTTCGGGCCGGACCGGACGCGTTGGGCCCGCGTCGACCTCAGCGTCGGCTGGACCTGAAAACTGGAGACCCGATCGAACCGGGGACGGACAACCAAAGGCGCTCGTTCGAGGCCTTCCCGTCTGCCGCCCGCAATGGAGCGAACTGATCTCATGAGCAAGATAATCGGCATCGACCTCGGCACCACCAACTCGTGCGTGGCCATCATGGATGGCAAGACGCCCAAGGTGATCGAGAACGCGGAAGGCGCGCGCACCACCCCATCGGTGGTGGCCTTCCTGGACGACGGCGAGCGACTGGTGGGCCAGCCGGCCAAGCGCCAGGCGGTGACCAATCCGTCCAACACCCTCTTCGCCATCAAGCGCCTGATCGGCCGCAACTTCGCCGATCCCGTGGTGGCCAAGGACAAGGGCATGGTGCCCTACGATATCGTCAAGGGCCCCAACGGCGACGCCTGGGTGCGCGCCCACGACAAGGACTATTCCCCCTCGCAGGTCTCCGCCTTCATCCTGCAGAAGATGAAGGAGGCCGCCGAGGC
>FTHP01000903.1_pt1 | contig 9462 bp, 8 predicted proteins | sample 1640961 | NCBI WGS metagenome assembly FTHP01 (sample SAMEA3914788, study PRJEB12502) | metagenome | biome: forest; material: soil | place: Canada | collected 2011-07-03 | depth 0.1 m
GCTGGGCGCCTTCCTCGATGCCCTTGTTGATCAGGCCCTGGATCTTGTTCCACTGGGCTTCAGAGACCACCGGACCCATGCGGGCGTTGCCCTTGGGGTCGCCGGGCATCCAGCCTTCCGCCGCTTCCTTGGCGATGGCGCAGACCTGATCCATCATCTTGTGCGGCGCCAGCATGCGGGTCGGCGCGACGCAGGACTGGCCCGAGTTCATCATCACCGAGGCGACGCTGCCGCCGATGGCGGGGCCGAGGTTGGCGTCATCCAGCACGATGTTGGGGGACTTGCCGCCCAGCTCCTGGTGGACGCGCTTCAGGGTGTCGGCCGCCGTCTTGGCGACGTCGATGCCGGCGCGGGTCGAACCCGTGATGGAGATCATGTCCACGTCCGGGTGAGCGGAGAGAGCATGTCCGACTTCCGGGCCGGTGCCGTTGACCAGGTTGAACACGCCGGGAGGCACGCCGGCGGCGTCAACGATTTCGGCGAAGATCTGGCCGGAGAAGGGGGCGATCTCCGAAGGCTTCAGCACGACGGTGCAGCCGACCGCCAGGGCCGGGCCGACCTTGGCGCAGATCTGGTTCATCGGCCAGTTCCAGGGGGTCACGAAACCCACCACGCCGATCGGCTCCTTGACGATCCGCGAGGTGCCGCGGTCTTCCTCGAACTCGTAGGTCTTCAGGACGTTGGCGGCGGTCATCAGGTGGCCGATGCCGGCGGGGCCCTGGGCGTTCTGGGCCAGCCAGGCGGGCGCGCCCATTTCCTCGGTGATGGCGTCGGCGACGTCGCCCATGCGCTTGCCGAACTCGGCGGCGAGGCGCTCGATCACCGCCAGGCGCTCTTCGCGGCTGGTCTTGGACCAAGTCTTGAAGGCCTTCTTGGCGGCGGCGACGGCCTTGTCCACGTCCGCCTGGGCGCCGAGGCTGATGCGGCCGGCCACTTCCTCGGTGGCGGGATTGATGACGTCCAGCGTCCGGGGCGTCGAGGGATCGACCCACTTACCGTCGATGTAGAATTTCAGATAATCGCGCACGGAGAGTCTCCTCGGTTCTGGCGCCGGCCCCAGGCGTCCTTCGCGGGGACATCTATGCGATCAGCGCCCCTCGCGGAAGGGGAGATGGCTGCCGGCCGGCCGTGGGGCGTGATTGCGGTGCGTGCGCCAGCGTCCTATTGCTATGACAGGGTACCTGATGTGGAGGACGCCTTGGCGGATGGAGCTCGGGGCGGCGCGGCTGGCCTGCGGACCGTCCAGGCCGAGATCAACTACCTGGAGACCGGCGTCACCGACTCCATCTGGTACGCGGCGGACTCCTGGCGCAGCCACATGCCGCTGAACCCGCAGATCATGCCCATCCAGGACGTCCGGTCCGTACGCGATCAGATGTCGCTGGACCGGGAAGGCGTCCACCTCGCCGACGCCCACTGTGCGGTGAAGGACTTCCTCGACCGGGAGGCCGCGGCCGAGGTCTTCATTCCGGAACTCGAAGAGGTGGTGAGGGGCGTCACCGGCGCAAAGAAGGTGGTGGTCGGCCCGATGTGGGTGCACCGGCACAGCGACCGCTCAGAGCGGTTCGGCGAGGCGGGGACCACCTACCCGGGACGTTACGCGCACGTCGACTACAGCGACCTCAGCGGGCCGATCGCGGCGCGCCAGATGCTGGGCGACGACCCCGACGCCGACCGGCTGATGCAGGGCCATTTCGCCATCTACAATCTGTGGAAGGCCATCTCGGAGCCGCCGCTGGACACGCCGCTGGCGGTCTGCGACGCCACCAGCGTCGCGGCCGAGGACCTGATGATCTCCTACGTCGTGCTGGGACCGCCCCAGGACCCCGCCAAGGAGTTCAAGCTGCAGACCAACATGGTGCAGCACAACCCGCGCCACCGCTGGGTCTACTTCTCGGGCATGAACCGGGACGAGCTGCTGATGTTCCGAGGATATGACTCCGATACGGCGCGGTTCCGGCGGGTCCCCCACACCGCCTTCGACGATCCGAGCTCGGGCCCTGACGCACCGCCGCGCGAAAGCATCGACATCCGCTGCGTCGCCTTCTTCGACTAGGAGCTTTCATTGCAGGATCTTGCGGGAAAGGTCGCCTTCGTCACCGGCGGCGCCAGCGGCATCGGGCTCGGCATCGTCAAGCGGTTCGTGGAGAACGGCATGAAGGTGGTGATCGCCGACCTCAGGCAGGACCACATCGATGAGGCGGTCGAGTACTTCGAGAGCCGCCAGCAGGGCCGCAACATCCACGCCATCCGCCTGGACGTCACCGACCGCGAGGCTATGGCCCGCGCCGCGGACGAGGCGGAGAAGGTGTTCGGCCACGTGCACGTCGTGGTCAACAACGCGGGGGTCGGCATCGAGGGACCCCTGAAGGAAGCCACCTACGCCGACTGGGACTTCGGCATGGGCGTCAACCTCGGCGGCGTGATCAACGGGGTGCAGACCTTCGTGCCGCGCATCCGGGCGCACGGGGAGGGGGGGCACGTGGTCTCAACGGCCTCCCTGGCCGGCATGATCACCATGCCCTCCAACATGATCATGTACGTGACGGCCAAGGCGGCGGTCATCGCCATGATGGAGTCCCTGCGCACGGAACTTGCGCCCGAGGGCGTCGGGGTCTCGGTGCTCTGCCCCGGGCCGATCAAGAGCAACATCCACCAGCTGAACCAGAACCGTCCGGAACGGTTCGGGGCCGGCGAGGCCTTCGTCGAAGCGGCCGACCGGCTGGCCCAGCGCCAGGTCTCGGACCTGTGGATGGAACCCGAGGAAGTGGGCGACATGGTTGTCGACGCCATCCGGAACGACAAGTTCTACATCATCACCCACGGCGAGTGGCGCGAGGCGGCAGAGAACCGCTTCAAGGCGATCCTGGAGGCCATGCCCAAGCAGACCAACGCCGAACTGATCGCCTCCATGCGCCGCCGCCCGCCGCCGACGGACGAAGCCTAGGTCTCGTCGATCGAGATCACCCGCTGCACCTCGTCTGAGATGAAGCCGACCGCGGCCGGATTGCGCACGCCGGGCAGCACCGCCACGTCGTAGAGCTCGCGCACAATCCCCTCGAGCCTCAGCCACTCGATGGTGTCGCCGGTGCGGGTGTCGATCACCAGCAGGCCGCAGCGCGGCTCGGCTCCGCGCTTGGCCAGGGCCGCGTCCAGCGGCAGGCCCTGGAAGGTGCGGGTCTCCCGCGGCAGCGACAGCCCGACCACCGCATAGGGTCCGACGAACGAGAGTCCCCGCGGATATCCCGGGCAGAAGGCCACCACCTCGAACTTGCCCGCCACTGCGTCATAGAACCCCAGTTCGCCGGCGCCCGAGTTCAGCAGCCAGACGCGCCCGTCGTGCAGGCGAGGGGAGTGGGGCATGGAGAGGCCCGTCAGCACCGCCTCGCCACTGTCCACGTCCATCAGCATGCCGCCATCGGTGCGCCGATCGCGCCAGCCGTCGGCCACGTCGGAGGCGGAGACAGCGGTGACCCAGCGGGGCCTGCCATCCTGCAGAGCCAGGCCGTTGAGGTGGCAGCGGTCTTCTGGCGCGAGGCGGCTGACGAACGGCGGCCGCCACAATGGCCGGAAGCTGTGGCCATCGCTGACCGTGGCGATGCATGAGAACAGGGTGTTGGCGAACACCGGCCGGCCATCCGCACCGATGGCGATGTCGTGGGCGTCCACGTCGCCGGTGACCCAGGCGGCATGCGGGGCGTAGACCGCGTCGTGTGGGCCCTGGGTGGCGCCCTCGGGCACCACGTTGTCGAAGCGGTAGATCTGATAGTGGGTGGCCAGCACCAGGGTGCGGGCGTCGGCCGAGACCCCCATGCCCATGCAGCGCGCCAGGGTCCGCTCGAACACCGCCATGCGGCCATCGCTCTTCAGGCCGATGAAGAAGACCTTGCCGGCCTGATAGGTGGTGAACGCCAGGCTCGCCCCGGCCCGCGCCAGCCACTCGGTGAAGTGGCGCGAGGTGGTGAGGGCGAACTTCTCCTGCGCCGCGCCGGTATCGTCCGCGCCCGTGGGGCCCGCGCCCATGATCCCTCCAGCCTTGTGACCGACTGCTCTTGCCACGATTTCCATGCAGTTGGCCAACCCGCGTAAGCGCTGCTGGTCGGGGCCGGCCGGATCGGCTTAGTCTCGGAGCATGGTCCGCACCGTCCTGTTCAACGCCGCGTACTGGGTTCTCTCGGTGCTCTACGTGCTGCTGGCGGCGATGTGCCTGATCCTGCCAGGTCGCAAAGCGGTCGGATGGGTGGTGCGGCGCTATACCCACCGCATGGTCCAGGCCCTGCAGTGGATCGCAGGCATCCGTCTGCAGGTAGTCGACCGGCAGAAGGTCGCCGCCGAGGCCTGCATCATCGCCGCCAAGCACCAGAGCTGGTTCGACGGCTATTGCATGTACAGCCAGTTCGACGACGTCGCCTTCGTCACCGGCGACCACCTGGAGAAGATCCCGCTGCTGGGCGGCATCCTGGCCAAACTCGGCGCCATCGTCGTCGACAACTGCGGCGGACACCGCGCCAGAGCCGCCCTGGCCGAGAGCGCCGCCAAGGCCAATCAGGCCGGCCGGCGGATCCTGATCTATCCCGAGGGCCACCTGGCCCGGGCCGGCGAGCGCTACCGCTACAAGACCGGCGTCTTCCACATGTACGCCAACTTCGGCCTGCCGGTCGTGCCCGTGGCCACCAACCTCGGCGTCTTCGCGCCCCAGGAGGACTTCAGGAAGCACCCCGGCGTGGCGACGATCCAGTTCCTCGACCCGATCGCGCCGGGCTTGCCTCGGGCGGAGTTCATGAAGCGGCTGGAGGAGGCCGTGGAGAGCCGTAGCGACCAGCTGATCGCGGAGGCGACAGGGCGGACGATGACTCCGTCCGTGCTGGTGACCGATCCCGCCGCCGCCGGCCGAAGACCAGACTGAACGCCGACACCGAATTTGCGCCATGTCATGGGCGTCGCCGCCGTGATCAGCGATTGGCGTGGTCGCGTTGTGACCCGTTCGCGGGCTCGGACCGAAGGTGTGGACCATGCGAAGACTCCTTGCCCTCGCCCTCATCGGCGGCCTGCTGGCCGCGGCGTCTCCGTCGAACGCCCACAGGCCGGCGAGAACGGTGCACGTCACGGTGCTGGCCATCAACGACTTCCATGGAAACCTCATGCCGCCGTCGGGCGGCATCGTCGTCGGCGATCCCAGGGATCCGTCCGGCAAGACGAGTGTCGCGGCCGGCGGCTCGGAATACATGGGGACGCTGATCCATCAGCTTCGCGCGAAGAACCGGAACACCATCTTCGTCTCCGCCGGAGACGTGATCGGCGCCAGTCCGCTGCTGTCGGCGCTGTTCCACGACGAACCGACCGTGGAGTCCCTGTCCCTCATGGGCCTCGAGGTGAGCACCGTCGGCAATCACGAGTTCGACGAAGGTCCGGCCGAACTGTCGCGTATCCAGAACGGCGGCTGCCATCCAAAGGATGGCTGCAAGGGACCGCATCGTTTCGCGGGGGCCAGGTTCCGATACCTCGCCGCGAACGTCGTCCAGAAGGCGAGCGGGAAGACCTTGTTTCCGGCCTACTATGTGAAGTCATTCGGGGGCGTGCCGGTCGCATTCATAGGGATCGCGCTCCAGGGAACGCCGGACATCGTGTCCCCATCGGCGACGGAGGGTCTCGAGTTCCAGGACGAGGCCGCGAGCGTCAATGCGCTCGTTCCGAAGCTGCGCGCCCGAGGCGTCGAGGCGATCGTCGTGCTGATCCACGACGGCGACGCGCAGACCGGTGATTACAACGACTGCCGCGCGATGTCGGGCGCCCTCGTCGATATCGTCCCCAAGCTGGACAAGGCCGTCGATGTCGTGGTGAGCGGCCACACCCACCAAGCCTACAACTGCACCATCGATGGCCGTCTGGTGACGAGCGCCAATCGCTACGGAACGCTGGTCACCGACATCGACCTGAGCCTCGACGTGAAGACCCACGACGTCGTCTCCGCCAAGGCCGAAAACCTCATCGTCCGCGATGACCGCTATGCCAGGGATCCCGGGCAGACCGCTCTGCTGGCCTCATATCAGGCCATCGCCGGGCCGCTGGCCAATCGCAAGGTGGGAGCCATCACCCAGTCGCTCAAGCGGGACCCGGACCCGACGGGAGAGTCGCCATTGGGCGAACTGCTCGCCAGCGCCCAGCTTGCGGCGACAAGCTCACCCCAGAGGGGAGGGGCGCAGATCGCCTTCCTGAACGCGGGCAGCGTACGCGCCGAGATCGTCAGGCGCGCGTCGGGCGAGGTGACCTATGCCGATCTCTTCGAGGCCCAGCCGTTCGGCAATTCGCTGGTGACCCTCACCCTGACCGGCGCGCAGCTGCGGACCCTGCTCGAACAGCAATGGTCCAACCCTTCAGCGCCGCGGATGCTGCAGGTCTCCGATGGTTTCTCATACAGCTGGGACGCCCTGCGCCCACCCGGCCAGAAGGTGCTGGCGGACAGCATCACGCTCAACGGGAAGCCGGTCGATCCGCAGGGAGTCTATCGCGTCACCGTCACCGACTACCTGGCCGATGGCGGCGACGGTCTGGCCGTGCTGAAAGAGGGTGCCGACCGCGTGGCGGCCATGCCCGACATCGAGGCCACGGAGGCCTACCTTCAGGCCCACAGCCCGGTCTCGCCGCCGCCGCTGGACCGCGTCCATCGCGCGAACTAGGCCTTCAACGCGCCCCACATCACCATGGCCAAGGCAGACCGCGGGCATGCCGCCGGTGATGGCGCCAGCAATCTTCATCGCCGCTGCCAGTACCTGTGCCGTACGGGAAAATACGGAGGCGACCGCCGCCCTCAACTGTCTAGGGTGCGCCTAGGCAGTCAAGCATGAGGAGTCGCCCGATGTCGCATGGAATTGGCCCGTTCCAGACGTTCGCCCAAAACGGGTTGCGTCAATGGATTGGCCCTCGGAACGTGAACTATAATGACACCATCAGCTTCGTCCTGCAGGCCGGGACGCTGGTGAACACGCTGGGCCAGAACAACGGCCACAACGGCGAGGTCACCACCTTTGCCGGGTGGGACCAGCATGGCTCCATGTCAGTACTGGGCTTCGCCGGGAATGTGGGTTGGACCTTCGACCACTACGGCGCCAGCCTGCACAATGGCGTGCTGGTCCAGGACACGGGCCTCGCCTACTACCACGTCGTCGACCCGCTCAATCACGGCAACGACGGGTATGTGTTGCTGACCGGCCATACGCCCATTCCCACCGACCTGGTGTTCGGCTGACCGGCGCGCCTTCGCGCTAGCTCCCAAGCGCGCCCCACATGGCCATGGCCAGGCCGAACGCGCGCATGTCGCCTGTGGTGGTCCCGGCCATCTTGTTCATGGCGTAGCCGAAGCTCGTCCGCGCATCCATGTCGATGATGGCCAGCGAGCCGCCGTAGCCGCCCCAGAACATCGAGCTGGCGTTGGGCAGGGGCATCATCGCGCCGGCGAGGCCGAAGCCCAGGCCGAACCGGGCGGGCATGCCCAGCACCAGGTCCGTTCCCGCCACCTGCAGCTCCAGCGCCTTGCGGCAGCCGGCCTCGGACATGAAGCGCCTGCCCTTGGCGACGCCGCCGTTGGCGAGGATGGCGTGGATCTCGGCCACCGCGCGGGCGTTGCCCGTTCCGCCGGCCGCCGGGAGCTCGGCGCCGCGCCAGGCGCGCGAGCGGGTGACCGACACATCGAGCTTGGGATTGAGCGCCATGTTGGCCTGCAGCTCGCTCTGGCCGGGGGCATCGCCCATCGCGGTACCGGGCGGGGGCGGGATCAGGTCGGCGACGCGCGCGTCCTCCGAAGCCGGCAGGCCGATGAAGAAGTCGGCGCCGAGAGGCTCGGCGATCTCCTGGCGGAACACCGTCCCGATGGTGCGTCCCGTGATCCGGCGCACCACCTCGCCCACCAGAAAGCCCTGGGTCATGCCATGATAGCCGGACGCGGTCCCCGGCTCCCAGAACGGCGCCTGGGCGGCCAGGAGGGCCGTGGCCTTGTCCCAGTCGTAGAGGTCCTGCTCGGTGATCGGCTCCTTCCAGCCCGACAGGCCCGACGAATGGCTCATCAGGTGGCTGACCTTGACGCCGGCCTTTCCGTTGGCGGCGAACTCGGGCCAGTAGCGGGCCACCGGCGCGTCGAAATCCAGCTCCCCGCGGTCGGCCAGCAGCAGGGCCGTCAGCGCCATCATGGTCTTGGTGGTGGAGTAGACGTTGACGATGGTGTCCTTCTGCCAGGGACGCGTGCGCGCCTCGTCGGCATAGCCGCCCCAAAGATCGACCACCGTCTCGCCCTCGACGGTGATGCAGCACGACGCGCCCACATCGGCCCCGCTGGCCAGGTTGGCCTCGAACGCCGCGCGCACCGGCGCGAAACGGTCGTGGGTGAATCCTTGCGTCGTACCGTCGGCCACGGGCTGGCTCCTGCTGGTGCTGCCGAGTCCTTACAGCAGTGGCCGTGGCGACGTCACCCGCCGTCGGCTTGCTCCAGCGAGTTGCGGCCCCCGGGAGCGTCTGACAGGCTGACCGGATGGTCGATCGCCTGTTCTCCGACGCCGGTCTCGCCGTGCTCTACGACGCGCTCTGCCCCCGCGTGGAGCGAGCCGATTTCGACTTCTACCTGCCGCTGGTCATGTCGGCACAGGCCGTGCTCGACGTCGGCTGCGGGACAGGCTCCATGCTGCACGAGGCGCGCGAGGCCGGCCATCGCGGCCGGCTCTGCGGGCTGGACCCGGCCGAGGGCATGCTGGCGCAGGCGCGCCGGCGGCCGGACATCGAGTGGGTCCTCGGCGACCTGACCGCGGCCGCCTGGAAAGGCGAGTTCGAACTCGTCGTCATGACCGGCCACGCGTTCCAGACGCTCGTCGCGGACCATGAACTGCACGCCTCGCTGGCCGCGATCCGCGCGGCTCTGACCCCGGACGGCCGCTTCGCCTTCGAGACGCGCAACCCCCTCGCCAGGGCCTGGGAGGGCTGGACGCCCGAACACGCCGTCACGTTCACCACCGGAGACGCCGCCGTGCGCATGGCCCGGCGGATCGAGGCGCCGTTCGACGGCCGCACCGTCTCCTTCAGCCACACCTTCACCAGCCCCGCCTGGGACCAGCCGCAGGTCAGCCGGAGCACGCTGAGGTTCCTCGGCGCGGCGGCGCTGTCCTCGCTCCTCGCGGACGCCGGCCTCGCCATCGAGCAGCAGTTCGGCGACTGGGACCGCACACCCCTCACCGAAGCGAGCCCGGAGATCATCACCATCGCCCGCCCGGCATGACCGGGGCCGCCGCGAACGCGGGCTGGAGCGGGGCAGGGGCAGATGATAAGAGCCGCGCCCTGCGGATGGGTGGCCGAGTGGTTGAAGGCAGCGGTCTTGAAAACCGCCGTGGGTGAAAGCCCACCGTGGGTTCGAATCCCACCCCATCCGCCAATGACCGGTCCGCTACTGTTCGAGGCCCGGCTCGCCCAGCCCAATTGCAA
>FTHP01000913.1_pt1 | contig 9399 bp, 9 predicted proteins | sample 1640961 | NCBI WGS metagenome assembly FTHP01 (sample SAMEA3914788, study PRJEB12502) | metagenome | biome: forest; material: soil | place: Canada | collected 2011-07-03 | depth 0.1 m
GGCGTTCAGGCACACTTCGACGGCCGAGGCGTAGCCGGCCAGGGCCTCGTCGATGGCGTTGTCCACCACTTCGTAGACCATGTGGTGCAGGCCCGATCCATCGTCGGTGTCGCCGATGTACATGCCGGGCCGTTTGCGCACCGCGTCGAGGCCCTTCAGGACCTTGATCGACTCCGCGCCGTAGTCGTCGCCGTTGGGGGTGTTGGTCTCGTCGGTCATCGATGTTCCGTGGCGGTAAGGACGCCCGCGTCCACCTGTACGCCCAGGGCCCGGCCCTTCAGGGCCGAGAACAGCGACTCGTCCACGCCGGAGAGAAAGGCCTGGAGGCCGAGCGCCTCGATTTCGTCGAACAGGCCGCGGCGCCGGAAGGCGTCCAGATGCGCTGCGACCTCGTCCAGTAACAATATAGGGTTTGGCGCTGATTCTGCACGCGAAAGCAGCGCCTGAGCCGGACGGCTCGCTCAGGACGGCGCTAATCGGCGAAGTGCTCCACCAGATATGTCCACAGCGCCACGTCGCGGCGATACCAGGTGTCGACATTGCGACGTCCCCGGTCGCTCAGGGTGGTGCTGAATCCCGACGGTGTGACGTGGGCGCGGATCGGGTCATCGGGGAGCGCCAGCGACGCGGGCAACCGCAGCCGCTGTTTCAGCCGCTCGAAGTCGTCCTGCATCCGCTCGGTGCGGCCGACCAGGACGATCGAGGCCCGGCGGCTCTCCAGATAGGCCTCGCCCTCCAGCCAACCGGAGTAGGGCATTCTGAGGTGCCCGACGCCCTTCATGGCGCGAAATGCGGCGCGACGCTCGTCAGCGTCTTCCGAATCCAGGGCCTCGGCGAGCTGGTTGGGGGTGGAGAACCGCGCGAAGGCCGCCGCTTCCTTGTCGTTCCAGGGCACGTCCCGGCGCGGCTGACCCATGCGCAGACGGCTGTTGAAGCCGCTGACGAAGCGGGAGGCCGGCTGGCGGACGAAGAAGAAGACGCCCTCGTCCTCTGGCACGTCGCGCAGCACCATCTTGTGGCCATGGAGGCTGATGCCGTTGGCGTCCGCGACCGGGCTCAGGGCGTACCTCAGCGCGGTGCCGCCGGTCTTCGAGATATGCAGCAAATGAACCCGCTCAGGTCTCATCGATCCGCTGCCGTTGCATCACCTTTCATGGTCAGCTCGCCCGCGTCCACCAAGACGCCCTGGGCGCGCCCAATAAGACCCGCGAACAGCGCTTCGTCCACGCCGGTCAGGAAGGCCTGAAGGCCGAGCGCCTCGATTTCGTCGTACAGGCCGGCGCGCCGGAGGGCGTCGAGGTGTGCGGCGGCTTCGTCCAGCAACAATACGGGATTGGGGGCCAGGTCCGAACGCGAAAGCCGCGCCGCCTGGGCCAGCACCAGGTTCAGGATCAAGGCCTTCTGCTCGCCGGTGGAACACTCCGCCGCCGGACGGTCCCGCGCCCGGTGCAGCACGGTCAGGTCGCCGCGGTGCGGGCCGGTCAGGGCCCGGCCGGCCGCGGCGTCGCGTTCGCGGGACGACGCCAGCGCGTCGGCCAGTCGCCCTTCGATGTCCGCCAGCTCGGCGCCCTGTCCGGCCATGGCCTCCCACACGCCGGTGAGCGCGAGCCCCGCCTGGGGAAAGGGGCGGTCGGCGCGAGCGTCGATCTCGGTCTGCAGCGCCTGAAGGGTGCGCGCGCGCGCCTGGGCGACCAGGGCGCCGGACTCGGCCATGCGGGCCTCCAGGGCCGACAGCCAGGCCGGATCCGCGGGTGGCTCGGCCAGGAGCCGCGAACGTTCGCGCAGGGCCTTGTCGTAGGCGGCGGCATGGGTGGCGTGAACGGGCTCGTCGGCGAACACCAGCCGGTCGAGGAAGCGTCGACGCTCGGAGGCGCCTTCCAGGAACAGCCGGTCCTGGGCCGGGGTCAGCCAGACCAGCCGCAGGTGCTCGGTCAGCCGCGCCGGCGGTGTGCTCTCGCCCTCGACGCGGACCAGCCGCCGGGCCGCGCCCGCGCTCTCCACGCCCGTCCCGATCCGGGTTTCGCCGTCGTCAGAGCTGACCTGGACCGCCACGCTCCAGGCCCGGCCCTGAACGTGGCCGGGTGCGCGCCGGCCGAGCTCGGCGATCGAGGCGCCGCGCAGTCCCCGCCCCGGCGACAACAACGAGATGGCTTCCACGAGGTTGGTCTTGCCCGCGCCGTTTGGGCCGAACAGGAACACCGGCCGCCCGTCCAGGTGGAGGTCGGCGTGGGCGTAGGAGCGAAAGTCGGCAAGCCGCAGATGGGTGATGACGGACCGGGTCAATGCGGGCGTCGCCGGTTTCCGAACGGTCTCGCCGCATCGACAGGCCCGCGCTTCATAAGTAGGCTCGACAAAGCTCTCATCGAGGACACAGGCCCGTCCCATGGATGACCCGGGGCGCCCGCCGCCGATTGCGTTCATGCATCTGCCGCGGACCGGGGGGAGCAGTCTGGGGCTGGCGCTCAAGCGCCGCTACCGCGACCAGGCCATGAAGGTCACCGGCGTGGCCCTGGCCGACGTCGCAGGCAGCGCTCCGAATGACGCCAGGGTGTTCTATGGCCATATGCGCTTCGGACTTCATCGGCTCATGCCTGTTCGATACGTCACCGTGCTGCGCGACCCGGTTCAGAGGGCCACGTCCCACTTTCGTCTCTATATGTACAAATTCGGCAAGGAGGGCCGTGAAACCTCGTTCCAGGGGTTTCTGGAAAAATGGGGCGCGAGCGACGTCCAGACCCGCATCCTGTCCGGCACACCTGATGTCACAGCCGACCTTGGCCTTGCCCAGGAGCATCTGCTCACCTTCAGCGCGGTCGGATTTTACGATGAGCTGGAGCGATTTGCAGAGTGTCTGGGCCTCGCGACGCCCCTTCCGCGACTGGACAAGGTGGACGTGAATTACGCCTTCAGTCCGGAACAGCTCGATCAGCTACAGGAGCTGAACACGGTGGACGCGGCGCTCTACGCCTGGGCGCGGAAGTTCGCCCCCCAAGTCGCCGTGGCTGGGCAGCTCGCTTAGCACGAGCGAACCGAAACACCGGTCGCCAGTCTTTCCGATGGGATTTCCGGGAAAACAGAACGCCCCGAACGACGCTGTCGTTCGGGGCGTTGAAGCAGATATCAGACCCGATCAGCTCGGCGCGAACGCGGTCGGCGTATAGCCGCCCGGCGTGTTGTTGCTGATGGCGTTGTTGCCATAGGTCGTGAGGGTGGCCGCGCCGACCTGCTTGAAGGCCATGCCGTTGTTGGAGACCACCGAATTGCCCACGCGCACCGTCGCCCCCGCGCCGCCGTTGCCGGTGAACCCGATGGCGTTGTTGGAGACGTTGGAGCGGTCGACCAGCACGATCGCTCCCGTGGCGCCGCCGCCGCCCAGGATGGCGGCGACGCCGCCATTGGCGTTGCCGGACACTTCCGTGCTTTCGACCTGGACGGTGCCGACGGCGCCGGCGGAGGCGCCACTCATGTCCAGGCGGATGCCGGCGGTGTTGTTCGACACCTGGCTGTTGGTGATGGTGGCGTTGACGATGGTCCCAGCGCCGGTGGGGTCGATGAAGATGCCGCCGCCGGTTCCCGACCCGACAGGGCCGTTGGTCGTGATCTGCGAATTACTGACAAACAGCTGAGACGTTCCCGTCGACGGCGCGAAGTTGATGCCGTAGCCGTTGGGCGAACCGCCGGTGAAGTTGCGGATTGTGGTGTTATAGACGAACAGCGCCTTGCCAGCCATGAACTTGATGCCGGCCAGGCTGTTGGAGCCAACCGGGCCGCCGTCGATCTGCAGGCCGCGGACGACAACCACGCAATTGGGGTCGGTGGTGCAGTTGACCGTGATCCCGTTGGTGCCGGCGACCAGAATGCCGCCTTCGCCGATCCCTTCATCCGCAAGGGTGATCGCCTTGACCACGGTCACGGCGCCAAAGCCGCCCGGATCCAGGGTGTCGATCTCACCGCCGGCTGCGGTCTTTGAGATCGCCCCGGGGAAGGTCTTGCACGGCGCCGTGCGGCTGCACGGATTGACGTCGTCGCCAACGCCCGAGATCCAGGTGCGGGTGGCCTGGGCATTGGCCGCGCCCGGCGCCGCCATCAGGATGCACGTCCCTGCCAAAGCCAAAAGAACTGCGAGGAATTTCATAGCCTTCTCCTTGAATTGATGACCGATTTCCGGTCGGCCACGCCCCGGTATGTCAGCCCAAAGGTCACAACTGGCGACAATCTAGCAGCACTTTTAGGAACCTTGAAGTGCATTACCCCTGCCTTCGCGCGCAAGTCGCAGCGCGATCCAGCAGAATTTGCCGATCATCCAGTGTCCGTTGCGACGCCGGCGAAGTCAAACACTTGGTTCACAATATTTATTCGACCGAGCTCAAGAGTCGCCAACCAGAACTTGAAGCGTGTTCAAGCTATGCTTTGCGAACGGATATAGACGTGGAGACAGCGCCAGTTAGATCATGCCGTGACTAAATCGCCGGCGCCGCTGCGACGCTCAATGATCCAGGTCCGAGAGCGCCCGTTTCAATCGGTCTTCGGACACGAAACGCCCGCTGCGAAGCCCTTCCTCCATCGTCGCCTCGTCCGGAATCAAGGACCGGTAATAGGCCTCGAGCTCCCCGGCCTCGTACAGACGGTGCAATCGCCGCCACGCCCCGCCGGCCGCGGGCTCGAGACTGGTGTTGCGACCATAGGCGGCGCCGCCCTTGGCGATCTTGTTGGCGAACTGGCGATAGCTGCGCATCGGAAAGTGCAGGATGGTGATCGGCGCGCGCGCCGCGGGCGCGGCCCTGCCGCCGAACCGCACGGCGTGATTGCCTTGCGCCACCTCGATGTCGGCGGAGGCCCGATGGCAGACCTTGCCCGACAGCGGGGCGCCCGAGGCCTTGAACGAGCGGCTCTCACGCACCGTCATCACGTCCGCGAAGAAGGCGCCGGGCGGGACATCGGCCGCGGGGAAGTTCACGCGCCTCGCTTCCATCGCGTTGCACGAAGCCGCGGCTGAGGCGAGCACCTGTTTGAGATCGCCGTCGGCGGGCCACCAGAACTCGTCGGCGTCATTGTTGATGACCCAGTCCGCGCCATGCTCGACGTGGGCGAGGCGAGCCATGTCCGTGACCCAGCGGTGCTGGGAGTAATCGTCGTCGAGCTGCTGGATATAGCGAAGCCGTCCCTGCGCCTCGTATTCGCGGAGGATCTGGGGCGTGCGGTCGACCGACAGGTTGTCCATCGCGATGACGAAATCCACGCCCCGCGAAAGGTGGAACTCGATGTTCGAGCGGACAATGTCCTCCTCGTCCCGAACCAAAAGGGTCATGACGAGCTTCACGGACGCCCTGGCCTCCCCGCAGCGTGGTCGAGGGAACTCTAGTGGACGACGCCAGCGACGCAACCGGTCGGCCAGCAACCTCGGAGGCGCGACCGGCCGCCGTCAGACCCTGAGGGGCATGAGCACGTATTGGACCCCGGCGTCCGCCGGGTCGATCACCAGGGTCGGCGAGGCGGGGTCGGCGAAACGAAATTCGGCAGTCTCGGACTGGATCTGGTCGGTGACGTCCAGCAGGTAGCGCGCATTGAAGCCGATCTCGAAGGGCTCGCCCTCGTACTCCACTTCCAGCTCCTCGACCGCCTGTCCGGCTTCCATGTTGCGGACGGTCAGCACCATCTTGCCCGGCTCGATGCCCAGCTTCACCGAACGGGATTTCTCGGCCGAGATGGTGGCGACCCGGTCCACTGCCTGGGCGAACAGCTTGTTGTCCAGGGTCAGGATGCGCGGATTGTCGCGCGGGATCACCCGGACATAATCGGGAAACGAGCCGTCGATCACCTTGGAGGTCAGGGTCGCGCCGCCGAACTCGAAGCGAACCTTGGCCGCGGACAGCTGAAGCTCGACCACCTCGCCGCAGTCGTCGAGCAGGCGACGCGCCTCCTGCACGGTCTTGCGCGGCACGATCACCCCCGGCAGGCCGGCCGCGCCCTCGGGCGCCGGCATCTCAGCCAGAGCCAGTCGGTGGCCGTCGGTGGCCACCGCCCGCAGACGCGGCGCGCCGCCTTCCAGGACGGTGTGCAGATAGAGACCATTCAGATAGTAGCGCGTCTCCTCGGTCGAGATGGCGAAGCGGGTCTTGTCGATCAGCCGGATCAGGTCGTTGGTGTCCACCGCGACGCGCGAGGACAGTCCGTCCTGCGACATCACCGGGAAGTCGCCGGCCGGCAGCACCGGCAGATTGAAGCGGGAGCGTCCAGCCGACACCGACAGGCGAGGGTCCTCGCCGGTGTAGCGCAACTCGACCTCCGAGCCCTCGGGAAGCTTGCGGACGATCTCGTACAGGGTGTGGGCCGGCGCGGTGATCTGGCCCGGAGCGTCAACCGAGGCGGCCGCCTGGTCGATGATCTCCATGTCCAGATCGGTGGCCGAGAACGACAGGCTCGAGCCTTCGGCGGCGAGGAGCACATTGGACAGGATCGGAATGGTGTTGCGCCGTTCCACGACGCTCTGAACATGGCCGAGGGCTTTCAGGAGCGCGGCGCGCTCGATGGTCAACCTCATCTCGTCGTCCCGATCCTCAAGAAACCCCGCGCCCGCCGCGCCCCGGCCCGGAAGCGTCCAGGGGGGCGAAGGGGCGCGCAGATTAGCCCAAAAAGGCCCCGGGGGAAGGGGAGAGGCGCACAGTCGGCGCGCGACCTTTTTTCGCCGCGCTCGGGCATCGGAACGTCGGCGCCGCCGATCAGCCGCGCAGCTTGCGGACCAGCGCCTCGACGTCGGCGGCCAGGGGCGCGTCGACGGCCTTCAGCTCCTCGATCCGCCGCACCGCGTGCAGCACCGTGGTGTGGTCTCTACCCCCGAAGCGCCGTCCGATGTCGGGCAGCGACCGGGTGGTGAGTTGCTTGCACAGCCACATGGCGGCCTGACGGGGGCGGGCGATGGCGCGATTGCGGCGTTCGGAGAGCAGGTCGGCCTGCTTCAGTCCGTAATACTCGGCCACCGTCTTCTGGATGTCGTCGACCGTGATCCGCCGTTCGCCGGTGCGCAGATGCGGCCTCAGCACCGCCTGGGCTTCATCGAGGCCCACGCTGGCCAGCCCCTCGCCTGTCCGCGCCACCAGGGTGTTCAGCGCCCCTTCCAGTTCGCGCACCGAGTCGACGAAGCGGTCGGCCAGGAACTCCATCACCTCGGCCCGAGCGGCCATCGGTTTCAGGCCCTGTTGGCGGCACAGGACGTCGAGCTTGCGCTCCAGGATCGAGAGCCGCAGCGCCCGGTCCGCCGGCTCGATGCCGCAGACCAGCCCGGCGGACAGATGCGAACGCAGGCGTCCGTCCATCTCGGTCAGGGCCGACGGCGGCCTGTCGGCGGACATCACCACACGGCGGCCGTCGCCGACCAGGGCGGTCAGGGTCTGGAACAACTCCTCCTGGGTGGAGGCCTTGCCCGCCACGAAGTGAGCGTCGTCGATCAGCAGCAGGTCGGCGGCCCTGAGTTCGTCCTTGAAGGCCGTGGTGGCGCGTTCCATCACCGCCTTGACGAAACTCGAGAGGAAGCGCTCGGCGGTCAGATAGATCACCCGCTTGTCCGGGCGGGCCACGGACGCCTCCCAGGCCAGGGCGTTCAGCAGGTGGGTTTTGCCGAAGCCGTATGGCGCGTGGAAGATCACCGGATTGAAGTGGCCGTCGGCCCAGGAGGCGACCCGACGCGCCATGGCGTGGGCGAATTCATTGGTCGGCCCGGCGACGAAGCTGTCGAAGGTGAAGCGGTCCTGCAGCCCGGCCGGCCGGCGGGGGCGTGCGGCGACCTCGCTGGCCGCGGCGGGGACCGGAGACGGGGAGACATGAGGCGCCGGATCGTTCACGACGGCGAGCCGCAGGCCGCCCTCGCGGCAGGGGCCTTCCATCTCCACTCTGGACTTCAACATCAGGCGACGACCGGCGGGGTCGTGCTCGGCCCAGACCTCGGCGATACGCCGCCAGACGTTGCGACGGATCCAGTCCGCGGCGATGCCGGTGGGGGTGACCAGCACCAGCCCGCCGCCCGGCTCCTCGAGAACGGACGCCTGGGCCACCCAGGATCCGAACGTCGCATCGCCCATTTCGCGTCTGAGGGTAGCGCAGGTCTGGATCCAGACCTGCCCGGGCTGTTGTGGTCTCATGTCTTTTGCTAATTCTATCTTGGTCATTGGCCCCAATCCCCACACATAGCTCCGCCGTCCGCGGCAGACACTCCCGTCGCCACGGGGAAACCGAGCGAAAACAATCTCTTACTGGCGAAGCCACGGTGGGCCTCGCAGTTGCTTTTCGCCCGTACGAAGGTTGAAAAAGGAAACGCTGTGGGATCAAAATTAGTGGGAGGCGGCGGAGCGTCAATGATTAAAAATAGCGACGCCTGCGGATATATTTCTTGACTCGGATAGACGCTTCTCGTGGCAGGGGAATTGCCGACAGCGGCATTCCGTCGCCCCCGCACGCTGCTGGCTGATCGCCGCGCCGCAACATGCGCCGTCATCCCAACGACAACGCCGCTGGACTGGAAACACTCAATATTTTTAGGAGTTTAGGCGTATATGTCGTTCAGGCGACAGACAGCTTCTTCAGTTGCGCTGCGAGCCGCGATACTTTGCGCGAGCCGGTATTCTTGTGCAGCACGCCCTTGGAAACGGCGCGCATCAATTCGGACTCCGCCACCACGAAGGCGCTCTTGGCGGCGCCGGCGTCACCGGCGGCCAGGGCCTCTTCGAACTTGCGCACATAGGTCCGCACCCGCGAGCGGCGGCCCTTGTTGACCTCAGTACGGCGTTCGATCTTTCGGATCGCCTTCTTTGCGCCCGGCGTGTTGGCCATCGAGTCTCGAACCTTGCAGCGCGGCCGCGACGAAAGCGGCAGGCGCAGATGAATTTCAGGAGGCGCGGGATATAGCGAAAGGGTCCTCCAGGGTCAACGCGTGTCCGACGGGACGGCTTACTGGCCTCCCGCGGTGAATTGAATGGCCGGCCGGGGCCTCACAGGAAACTGTACGGGTCCACGTCGATCACCGCCCGCACCGACCCGGGCGGTCGGGCGCGGGCCTTCCAGGCCGCGAGGAAGGCCTGAAGATCGACTTTGCGGTCCGCGCGCACCAGGAAGCGCTTGCGCCGTCGGCCACGGACCAGGCCCAGCGGCGCGTCGGCCGGACCATAGACCTCCACGCCCTCGGCGTTCGGCGCGGCGGCGGCCAGGGCGCGGGCATAGGTCTCCAGCGCCTGCGCATCCGGGCTGGACAGGATCACCGCCGCGAGCCGGCCGAAGGGGGGCAGGCCGGCGTCCTGCCGTTCGGCCATTTCGGCGGCCAGGAAGGCGTCGCGATCCTGGGCCTTCAGCGCCTGCATCACCGCGTGCTCGGGCGCATAGGTCTGCAGCATGGCCCGCCCCGGCCGGTCA
>FTHP01000898.1_pt1 | contig 9385 bp, 9 predicted proteins | sample 1640961 | NCBI WGS metagenome assembly FTHP01 (sample SAMEA3914788, study PRJEB12502) | metagenome | biome: forest; material: soil | place: Canada | collected 2011-07-03 | depth 0.1 m
CCCTCCACCACTTCGTGGTCCCCCTCCCCCGCAGGCGGGGGAGGATATAACCCCGTGGGCCGTGCTCATCGGTCCGGAGGGTGGGTTCGACCCCTCAGAACGAGCCCGCCTGCGTAGCCTCCACTTCGTCACGCCGGTGACGCTTGGGCCCCGTATCCTGCGCGCCGATACGGCCGCCATCGCCGCGCTGACGCTCTGGCAGGCGGCGCTGGGCGACTGGCAGGGCACGAAGGCTTGATGGGCCCAAGACTTGGCGCCTCGCGGCTTGGCGCTTATGTGAGCGAAACTGAACGACGTCACGGAACGGGGAAGGGCCACCCCGCTTGAGCTGGGAGAGCGCATGGGGCAGGCCGTCGTGGAAGATGCGTCTCTGACTTTGGAGGCCTTGACGGCCTACCTCGCCGAAGGGTGCAAGCCGCCCGGCGCGTTCCGCATCGGCGCGGAGCACGAGAAGTTCGTTTTCCGCACCGGATCCTTCGAGCCCGTCCCCTACGAGGGCGACGACGGCATTCACGCCCTCATGCAAGGCCTCAAGCGGTTCGGCTGGGAGGACGTGCGCGAGGGCGAGACCCTGATCGGCCTGCACCGGGGCGGGGCCAACGTCTCGCTGGAGCCGGGTGGTCAGTTCGAACTCTCCGGCGCGCCGCTGGAGACGATCCACGACATCCACGAGGAGACGGTCCAGCACCTGGCCGAGGTGCGCGCCGTCGGCCAGGACCTGGGCCTGGGCTTCCTGGCTCTGGGGTTCACGCCGCTCTGGACGCGCAACGACGTGCCGGTCATGCCCAAGGGCCGCTACAAGATCATGCGCGCCTACATGCCCAAGGTCGGCGGTCTGGGGTTGGACATGATGTTCCGCACCTGCACGGTGCAGGCCAACCTCGACTTCGAGTCCGAAGCCGACATGGCCAGGAAATATCGTGTCAGCCTGGCCCTGCAGCCGATCGTCACCGCCCTTTACGCCAATTCGCCCTTCGTCGAGGGCCGCCCAAGCGGCTTCCTGTCGGCGCGGGCCAACGTCTGGACAGACACCGACCCGGACCGCACCGGCCTGCTCGACTTCGTGTTCGACGAGGGCTTCGGTTTCGAGAGTTACGTCCGTTATGCGCTGGACGTGCCGATGTACTTCGCCAAGCGGAACGGCCGCTATGTCGACCTCTCCGGCCGTTCGTTCCGCAAGTTCGTCGCCGGCGCCCTGGACGAGCTTCCCGGCGAGCGGGCGACCATGAAGGACTGGGCCGATCACCTCACCACCATCTTCCCCGAGGCGCGGCTGAAGCAGTACCTGGAGATGCGCGGCGCGGACAACGGCCCGCTCGAACGGCTGAGCGCGCTGCCGGCGCTGTGGGCCGGCGTGCTGTACGATCCCCCGGCGCTGGCCGCCGCCTGGGATCTCTGCGCGGGTTGGACCGCCGAGGATCGCCGCCAGCTCCGCGCCGACGTGACCCGCCTGGGCCTGAAGGCGCAGGTGGCGGGCCGCTCCGTCCAGGCCATCGCCCAGGACCTGCTGGCCATCGCACGGGGAGGACTCAAGGAGCGGGGCCGCGCCCGCGAGGGCCTCGCCGACGAAACGTCCTACCTCAGTCCGCTGGACGAGATCGCCGGGTCGGGGATCACTCCCGCCGAGCGGCTGCTCGAGCTCTATCACGGGCCCTGGCGCGGCGAGGTCCGCAACGTCTTCGACGCGATGGCCTACTGATCAAAGGCGGGGCGCACGGTTGGCGTGCCTGGCCGCGGCGACTTCGCCCGCGAGGCGTAGGTCGAACTTCTGCCTCGCTCTGTCGTTAAAGTGAGCAGATGCAGCCTCTAAGTTCGAAATCATGATCAGACTCGTCCTCCTGTCCGCTCTCGCCACGGTCCCCGTGGCGCCCGCCAGCGCCTCCGACATCACCGGGGTCTGGCTGGCGCAGTCGCGCGGAGCCCACGTCGAGATCGCGCCGTGCGGCGGCGTCAAATACTGCGGCCGCCTGCTCTATGCCTCACCGGCCAAGTCCAATCCCCAGCTGCTCGACGTGCACAACAAGGATCCCGCCCTGCGCACGCGACACATGGTCGGCGAGACCTTGATGATGGGGTTCACGGGGGGCCCGACCAAGTGGACCGGCGGCCGGCTCTACAATCCCGGCGACGGCAACACCTATGGCGGCGTCATCACCATGGTCGACGAGAACCACCTGCAGCTCAAGGGCTGCGCCTTCTGGTTCCTGTGCAAGTCGCAGACCTGGACGCGGCTGAAGTAGTCAGCCCGAAATCGTCAGATCGGCGCGCAGGCGCCTTCCAGCCAGGCCCTGACCTCGCCGTCCAGTGACGGCCCGATCTCGGCCAGCACCCGGGCGTGATAGGCGTTGATCTGCTCGCGCTCGATGTCGCTGAGGATGACCTCGTCGATCAGCCTGCGCTCGTAGGGGGCCAGGGTCAGGACCTCGAAACCCAGCATCGGCCGCTCGCCGCCGTCGATCTCCTCGGGCTCGGTGACGAACTGAAGGTTCTCGATGCGGATGCCGTAGGCGCCTTCCTTGTAGTAGCCCGGCTCGTTGGAGACGATCATGCCGGGCTTCAGAGCCACCGTGTTGGGCGTCTTGGCGATCCTCTGCGGCCCCTCGTGCACGCCGAGATAGGAGCCGACGCCATGGCCGGTGCCGTGATCGTAGTCCAGGCCCGCCGCCCATAGCGGCGCGCGCGCCAGGGGATCCAGCGACGAGCCCGTGGTCCCGGCCGGAAAGCGCACCCGGCCCAGCGCCAGGTGGCCCTGCAGCACCAGGGTGTAGCGGTGGCGCATTTCGGCGCTCGGCTCGCCGATGGCGACGGTGCGGGTCACATCGGTGGTGCCGTCCAGATACTGGGCGCCGGAGTCCACCAGCAGCAGCGAGCCGGGCTCGGTCCTGCGCATCAGCCGCCGGGTCGGCCGGTAGTGCACGATGGCGCCGTTGGGGCCGGCGCCGGCGATGGTGTCGAACGAAAGGTCCTTGAGCGCGCCGGTGGCCTCGCGGAAGGCCTCCAGTTTGGCCACGATCTGCATCTCGTCCGGCAGGCTGCCCTGGGCTTCGGTGGCCAGCCAGTGCAGGAAGCGGGTGAGCGCCACGCCGTCGCGGCGATGCGCCTTCCTGGCCCCCTCGATCTCCGCCTTGTTCTTGCACGCCTTGGGCAGGGCGCAGGGGTCCAGCGTCTTGACGGCGGTGGCGCCGGCCTCGCCCAGCACATCGGAGTACCAGGCTGAGGACTGGGCCGGGTCCACCAGCACCCGCTGGCCCTTCAACTCCCCGAGCGCCTCGGGCAGCACATCCGGCGCCTCCAGCCGCACCTGGTTGCCCAGCCAGGCCGGGAGCTCGGTGGTCACCTTGGCCGGATCCAGGAACAGGCGAGCCGTGCCGTCTGCGCTGAGGACGGCCTGCCCCAGCGGCAGGGGCGAGCGGATCACGTCGCCGCCGCGGATGTTGAACAGCCAGGCGATGGAGGCCGGCGCGGTGATCACCGCGGCGTCGGCGCCGGCTTCGGCGATGGCCTTGCCCACGCGGGCGCGCTTGGAGGCGGAATCCTCACCGGCGTACTGCAGCGGGTGGGGAACCACCGGCGCCTGGGGCTGGGCGGGCCTCGCGGCGCCCCAGGCCTGGTCCAGCGGATTGGCGCTGACCGGCTTCAGTTCGGCGCCTGCCTTGGCGGCGGCCGCCTTCAGGCGCTCCAGCGCCTCGGGGCTGTGCAGGCGGGGGTCGAAGCCGATGGTCTGCCCGCGGCCGGCGGCGGCCTCCAGGTAGGCGGGCACGCCGCCCTCGACCAGGTCGCGCACCTCGAACAGGCTCTGGTCGACCTGATCCCTGACCTGCAGGGTGTAGCGGCCGTCGACGAAGACCGCGGCCTTGTCCTTGAGGATCACCGCCGCCCCGGCCGAGCCGGTGAAGCCGGTGGCCCAGGCCAGGCGGTCGTTGGCCTCAGGCAGGTACTCGTTCTGGTGCTCGTCCTCGTGCGGGACGAGGAACCCGTCCAGGCCCTGCTCCGCCATGGCCCGCCGGATCAGCGGCAGGTGCTTGGGTCCGAAGGAGGGGTCGGTGGTTTCGTCAAAGGATTGGCGCATGTGAGGACACTTATGCCCCGCCCGAAGGCTGTGCAATCGCGGCCGCAATCTGGCGCGCCGGGGCTATCGGGGGCATGATCGGCCTGCTTGCAGAGGATGGGGGGCCAGATGCAGTGCTGTGATCATGGGCTGAGCACACGCCGCCGCGTCATCGAGGTGATGCTGGGCGCCGGCGCGGTGACTGTCGCCTCGACACTGACCGGATCGGCAGCCCTGGCGGCGGGCCAGGTCGATGCGCTGCTGCTCACCTGCATGGACTACCGGCTGGAGAACGAGACCGTCGCCTGGATGGACGGGCGGGGGCTGCGCGACAAATATGACCACGTGGTCCTGGCCGGCGCCTCGCTGGGCGCGCTGACGCCCCATCGCCCCGACTGGGGCCGCACCTTCTGGCAGCACCTGGACGTGGCGATCCAGCTGCACCACGTGCACAAGGTGATCGTGCTCGACCACCGCGACTGCGGCGCCTACCGCGTTTTCCTCGGCGCCGACGCGGTCAAGACCCCGGAGGCCGAGTACGCCGTCCATGCCCGGCACCTGATGCGGCTACGCGAGCTGATCGCCCGCAAACACCCCAAGCTCGAAGTCGAACTCGACCTGATGGCCCTCGACGGCTCGGTCCAGGCCATTGCCTGACAGCGCGGTCCTTCACCGAAGGTGGGTGAGTAGACCTAAGGCTTCGCTTTCAACACCGTCAGATTCTAGGTGAGGGCACGGATGTCCAGAATGCAGAGTCCGCTCCGACGGGTGTTTGCAGTTGTCGCCGTGCTCGTGGCCATGGCCGCGTCTGGCGCAGGGGCGCAGACGAAGGCCGCGGAAGGTCCTGGCGGCACGAAGGACGAGGCGTGGGCGCCGATGGCGCACATTCCGAACAGGTACGCGGTCAGCCTCGCGTTTCCCGCCAGAGCGCGGACCCTGGGCGTTTCCGGTCGGGCAGAGCTGTCCTGCATTGTGAGGCGGTCAGGATCGATCACGAACTGTTCGGTCTTGTCCGAGACGCCCTCCGGCTGGGGCTTCGGGGAGGGGGCTCTGAAGCTGTCTTACGCCTTCAGCGTGCTGATGAATTTCCCGGGCCACCCAATTGAGGCTGGTTCGAGGGTCACAGTTCCGGTTCGCATGTATTCGCCGTATTGGTACGCTCTCGATCCTCCCTCGGAGCCGGGAACTGCTCCGAACTGGAGCTCCCGGCGCCCCATGGTGAACGACACCATCGAGTACGGTCACCGCTATCCTCGAAAGGCGGCGTCTGAAGGCATTGCGGGTTGGGTCTTGTTGAGCTGCGCGCCAACCAGCAGCAGTTGGTTGTCTCAGTGCGCAGCTGTCGAGGAAGATCCGGTGGGGATGGGTTTTGCCCAGGCTGGGATCGCGTTGGTGCGCGATGGCGACTACCACGTCGAGAGTTCTGCCGCGCACCAGATGATGTCGGAGGGCAAGAGGGTGTTGGTTCCGCTGATGTTCAACCCGGGGATTGCCGGGGAATAACGATCCCGTTCAGGGAAGGGCGAGAACCTCTGGACCAGGAGATCCGAACACTACAGGGTCAGCTCGAAGCTGCGATCCAGCACCACGGACCCCGCGCGCTGGACGGTGAAGTGGCCGCGATAGACGCCGGGCGTCCAGCCGACGGCCGGGCGTCTGGATCCGACGAACAGCATCGATTGCGCCTTGCTGTGGTCGAGGGTGGCGGGCCGGCTGGAGGCTGAAAAGCCGCCGGGGCCGGTCGCCTGAAGGCTCAGCACGTCGCCGGCGCGAAGGCCGATGGCGCGCACGAAGGCGACGATAGCCGGCGATCCTGCGCTCGGCGTCCGCTCGGCTGCGGTTCCCTCCTCGATGTCGTCCGCCGTCATCGCGCCGTCGGCGAAGCCGAAGTTGATCAGCTCCGGCGAGTGGTACGCGAGGGCCCTGGCGGCCTCCGGCGTCCAAAGGGACACGCCGCCGCCGCACGATCCGGCCGGGGCGCCGAAGGCGAAGGGATCGACCCTCACCCCGTCCTTGAAGACATTCAGATGCAGGTGGGGGAAGGCCGCGTCGCCGGACTCGCCGACCTGACCGAGCGGCGTACCCGCCTTCACGGCCTGGCCCTGCTTCACCGCCACCGAACCTTTGGCCATGTGGCAGTACTGGGTCTGCCAGCCGCCGGGATGGGCGACCATCACGCCGTTGCCGCACTCGCGGCCGGCCACCGAGGCCGATCCGGTCAGCGTTACAGAGATGTCCTGCATGCCGTCCCTCATGGCCACGACCACCCCGTCCGCCGCCGCCAGCACCGCAACGCCCGCGCGCTGGGCCGCCAGGGTGGGCACGCGGAAGTCGGTTCCGTCGTGGCCGTTGTAGGTCATGGTTCCGCAGCGGTAGTCGGTCTCGCCCGGACCCGGGTCATGGTCGAAGTACTGCTGGATGAAGCAGGTCTTGCCGAACGTGCAGGCGAGCGGCGTCTGCAGGCGGATCGAGGGCTCCGGGGCCGGCGCCGCGGCGCCCAGCGCGAGGGCGGCGGCCAGGATCAGAGCGGCGCTCAGGGACCGTTCCATCACGGCGCCTGGCGCGCCAGCACCAGCGTCGCCCACGCGTCGCGATGCAGGCGGCGGACCAGCCTGAAGCCGCGGGCGAGGTAGGCGGCCCGGACCTGGCGCTCCTGGCTGCGCAGCAGGCCCGACAGGATGGCGGTCCCCCCGGGCCTCAGCGCCTGCCGGATCGGCTGGGCCAGCGAGACCAGGGGCCTGGCCAGGATGTTGGCGAAGACGAGGTCATAGGGACCGGCGCCCCGCACCATCGGGTGGTCCAGTCCGGCGGCGTGGACGAAGCGGGCCCGCGTCTGGTTCAGGCTGGCGTTCTCGCGGGCGATGCGCACGGAGACACGGTCGATGTCGGTCCCTACGACGGACCGGGCGCCGCACTTGGCGGCGGCGATGGCGAGCACGCCGGTGCCGCAGCCCACGTCCAGGACGCGGCGATAGGGGCCTGCCTTGAGCAGACGGTGGTAGGCCAGAAGGCAGCCGGTGGTGGTTCCGTGGTGGCCGGTGCCGAAAGCCGCGCCGGCCTCGATTCTCAGGTTGACCGCATTGACCGGCGTGCGGCCAAGGTCGTGCATGCCGTAGATGAAGAACCGGCCGGCCCGCACCGGCGGCAAGCCGGACAGGGCCATGGCCAGCCAGTCGGCGTCCGCCAGGGGCTCGGTCTTCACCTTGAGGGCCGAGAAGCCGTCCAGCGTCCGGCGGAAGGCATCGGCCTCCTCGTCGGAGACGGGAAAGGCGTCGATGCGCCAGCGGCCCGCGGCCTCGTCCTCTTCCAGGATGGAATAGGCCGCCCCCTCCAGCACGAGATCGCAGTCGATGGCCGCAGCCGCCGCCTCGGCCTCCGCCCGGGGCCCAAGCGCCGTGATCTGAACCGACTGGCTGCTCACTCTTGACCTTCCATCGCCGCGAGCTGGTCCATCCGTTCGGCGACGGCTCGGTCGCGTGGATCGGGCGAGGCGGCGAGCCCCGCCACGACCCCCGCCCGGTCGGCGCTGCTGCGGTTCTGCGACAGCTTGCGCTTGCCCGAGACCTGCTCGATCTCGATCTGCACGCCGACGATGGCGCCGATGAGGCGTTCGATATGGTCCGCGGGCGCGTCGCTCACCGCCCAGGGATGGGACAGCCCGGCCTCGTTCGCGTCGGTCAGTCGGGTGACGACATCCAGCAGCCGGGCTGGATCATGGAACCAGCTCAGCCGGCCGCGGACGTGCACCGCCTCGTAGTTCCAGGTCGGAACCACCCGGCCGTGCTCGGCCTTCGACGGATACCAGCCCGGTGAGACGTAGGCCTCCGCCCCCTGGAAGATCACCAGCGCCTGCCCGCCGTCGGGCGCGCGCAGGGGGTGGGGATTGGCGCGGGCGAGGTGCCCGATCAGGCGGCCCGCGCCTGCCTCATGCAGGAACGGCAGGTGACTGGCGAACAGCCCTTCGGGCCCGTTGGTGACGAGCACGCCGAGCCTCCCCGCCGCCAGCATGGCGTCGAGTTCGGCCGGGTCGGTGACGGCGAACGGCTCGGGCGCGTACATGGGACCGGTGCGGCGGGCCTCAGGCCTCGGTCTTCACACCGGACGACTGCTGGAACAGCTGCAGGGTGCGCAGGCGCGCCAGCCGGGCGCTGTCCGGGTCGTGGATCGTCGGGGGCCGGTCCGGCGAGAAGAAGCCGTGGTCGGCGTCGTAGATGTGGACGGGAACGTCCGGATGGGCCTCGCGGATCTTGTCCCATTGGTCCGAGCCGATGTGAGCGTCCTTGCTGCCGAAATGCAGGATGATCGGGCACTTGGGCTGCTCGTTCAGGAACTGACCGGCGATGCCGCCGCCGTAGAAGCCCGAGGCCGCCGAAAGCCCCGTGCAGCGGCTTGCCGCCAGCCACGACACCGTGCCGCCATAGCAGAAGCCGGCGATGAAGACCGGCGGGGCCAGGGCGTCGATGCAGGCCTGGATGTCGCCCGGCACGTGCGGGAACGAGGCGCCGGCATAGCCGATCAGCTTCTGGAAGTCGGCATCAGGGATGGCGACCTGCAGTCCCGGCTCGGAGCGGTCGTACATGGAGGGGGCGATGACCTCGTAGCCGTCCTCGGCGAACCCGTCGGAGATGTCCTTGATCCCCTGGGTGACGCCGAAGATCTCCTGGACGATGACCAGGCCGCCGCGCCGGGCGTCCTTGGGTTTCACATGATAGGCGCCGAACTCGAAGCCGTCGGACTTGCTCTTCAGCGTGATCATCTCGCCCATGGCGCTCTCCATCTCTTATGCATTGAAGCGGAAGTGCATGACGTCGCCGTCCTTGACGACGTACTCCTTGCCTTCCAGCCGCATCTTCCCGGCCTCGCGCGCGCCGGCTTCGCCGTTCAGCCTGACATAGTCGTCATAGGCGATGGTCTCGGCGCGGATGAAGCCCTTTTCGAAATCGGTGTGGATCACGCCGGCCGACTGCGGCGCGGTGGCGCCCACGGGCACGGTCCAGGCCCGCGCCTCCTTGGGCCCGACGGTGAAGTAGGTCTGCAGGCCCAGCAGCGCATAGGCCTCGTGGATCAGCCGGTTCAGCCCGGGCTCGTCCAGGCCGACCGCCTCCAGGAACTCGGCCCGCTCCGCGGGGTCCAGCATGGCGATCTCGGACTCGATCTTGGCGGAAATCACCACCGACTTGGCCTTGTCCCGGGCGGCGCGGGCGACGACGGCCTCGGACAAGCTGTTGCCCGCCGAGGCCGAAGCCTCGTCGACGTTGCAGACATAGAGCGCGGGCTTGGAGGTGAGGAGCTGCAGCATCCGCCAGGCCTTCTCGTCGTCGGCCGCAACGTCGGCGG